>Ga0207755_100686_pt1 | contig 13788 bp, 7 predicted proteins | sample A23P2SouthBayCA_FD_187734 | JGI IMG/M metagenome (GOLD analysis project Ga0207755, IMG submission 187734) | Aerobic enrichment media microbial communities from Bioluminiscent Bay, La Parguera, Puerto Rico - A23 P2 (SPAdes) | ecosystem: Environmental > Aquatic > Marine > Unclassified ...
GCGATGCAGATGATCGCGAACTGCGGGAGGCTGTGGAGGTCGTAGATGACGCTGGGGTCTTCGAGCTGGTCGACTTCGTCGAGGATGACGACCGTTCGCGGGCCGTCGTGTTGCTGGAGGCGGTCGACGAGTTCGTCGTGCGGTGTCGACTGCCGGTGGATGTCGATGGTGGCGCCGAGGTCGTCGAGGATCTGATAGAGCGTCCGGAATCGGGTGTAGTTGCGCCAGCAGTTGACGTAGGTGGTCTCGACGTCGAGGACCTCTTCCCGGAGTCGTTCGGTGACGAACTGCGAGATGCAGGTCTTGCCAGCGCCGCTGGGTCCAGTAACGATGGCCGTGTCGGCGGGTTCACCGTTCGTAATGGGCTCGAGGACGCTGGAGAGGTGGTTGACTTCGGCGTCGCGATGCTCAACTTCCCGAGGGACGAACCCGGCGCGGAGAACGCGAGCATCGCGAATCATTTGTTTCTGACAGTCTGATTCTGGGTCTGGTCATAAAAGCCTGACCGGGTTGTTTCCGGAAATCCCTCTGGTAGTATCCTCTTGGATATCTGAAAACCTCCGGTGTACCTCGATTTGTATTTGAGGAAAGGCGAGGCTTCTGGAAACTTCCGGAAACTCATCTCCTCTTCAACTCTCCCTCAATAGTTTATACACACACTCATCGATTTAATCAGCCAAATCTCGAATTCCCTCTACCACGCTCTTGCCTCGCCACCCTACGATCTGATCTGCGTGGTCTTCAACGAAATTTGGCATCTGCTCGTTGCCATAGGGCTGAACACCGAGAATAGGTTTTCCCTCGATTTCAGCTAAAATAGTTTCTTTCTTGATCCATTTGCTGTGGGCTACGTACATCCCGCCGAGTATTATTACGACCGTGGCCGGCTTGATCTGGTCTTCCCGAAGTGCCTGTTCCAGCTCCTCTTCGGTGTCCGCGTCTATCTCGTCCACCTCGGGAACAGAGTAGTTCCGGAAACTGAAATTTGGATAGTCGCGAAGTAGTTCCACCATCCGATTGTACTCGTCGCTGTATTCCCAAGAGTGCGAAATGAACAGTCGGTATTCACTCCGACGGTTGCTCGAGGATCTGGTATTGAAACTCATTACTGTATGCTGATTGTTAACTACTTATCCGTTTAGTACTATGGCCCTCTCTGGTGCGGAATCTACATCTGTCGGCACTCAAGGGGAAAGAACTTATACTATTTAAAAACGGATTGTTCACACGGTTATGAGCGAAAACACCTCCTCCCCATTGAAAACCACCTGGGAGGCTGCGTTTGACGATATTCGAGGCAGTCCAAACCCCGAATCAGCTGTTCGATTCGTTCTAAAATCCTCCGTTAGCGGTCTACCTACAGGATTCTATCCTGATGAGGATGACCGTCTACTGCCGACCTACAAAGGGCACGATCTCGGGAAGGAGTTCACAGTTCGAGAACTCGGACCTGTTTATACAATCACGCAATCTGGGGATAACAGCCTTCCCGAGCTCAGTTCCTCTCAATCATCGCTCTTCGAACCGAATGACCAACAGTCCGGCCTTGTTCCGGCCGATAATTCCACGAGTCGCAGTACCACTGACGCTCAGAACCAGCAAGGCCTCTCGTCTGGGCAAAAACTCGCCGGCGGTGCCTTGCTCCTGTATGGTGCCTACAAAGGGCTGGAGGCCTTGGCCTCGGCAGGTTCGTCGACTCAGGAGTCCTCTTCGTCCACAGGCGGAAATTCTGGCCAGTCACTCCCTCGCTTAGCACGCGCCGCGAACCGACTTGAAGACAAACAGTACAACGTCTTTGTCTCCCATTCATGGCAGTACGACGAACACTACGAGCGTATAGTTGATTTCTTGGATGAGGTCCCGTCGCTCAAGTGGCAGAACTATAGCGTTCCCTCAACCGATCCCTTGCCCGTTGATACCGAGTCTGCTCTTCGCTCTGAACTGCGGAACCAGATGAAGACAGCGTCGGTCGTCGTCGTGAGTAGTGGAATGTACGGAGCTCACAGCACTTGGATCCCGGAGGAACTGGAACTCGCCGATGAACTGGGCAAGCCGGTGATCGCAATCATTCCGGAAGGACAATCGAAGGTCCCCGAGAAAATCCAGGATACCGCAGATACTCAGGTTGGGTGGCGAAAGGCCTCGCTCGTCGACGCACTGGCTGAATATGCCTGATTCATCCGATGAGCGGGCGGTTGATATTCAGGAGGATGGTGGTACCGATACTGATGATGAAGATACGCCTGAATCAGAACCTGAACATTCTGAAGAGGTTACTGGTGGGGACCCTGACGAGCCAGCCGAGGGGGAAGGTGGCGCGGCTGGTCCATTGACCAATCTAAATGAGGATGAGAAGGATCGGCTGATGGATCAGTACATCCATTACGGTGAGATAGCAATCGAGACAGCTAATCAGCGGGTCCAGATGAACCGCTTTTTCGGTCTGATATTAACCTCGATACTGGCAGGTCTCTTTGCCCTAGCCCGGGGGAATCTCACGACCACAAACGCCGTGATTGTTCTCTTCGCATCAGGATTTGGTGGTCTAATTTGCTATTTCTGGTATCAGAGTCTTCAATCATACCGCCGGCTGAACAAGGCTCGATACGCCATCCTGAATGAGATCGAGTCGGTCCTGCCTGTTCGTATGTATCTCGATGAATGGCGATATCTGAAGCGCGAAAAACCAGATCCAGAAATCGTCGATCCTCGTCCAGCTGAAGATGCTGATCACCGTTCGCATACGATTGTAGAACAGTGGTTCGTTCGCCTGTTGGCTGCTGGATACATATCCGTCGGAGGGTATGCTGGAGGGTTCATTCTCACCCCTCAAGTGAAGAGGTTGATCCCATCACTGCCGGACCCATCGGTAGTTGGTTTTGGTGTTGGTGGCCTCCTTTTGCTCGCCCTAGCCATCGTCTATGGGATTCAAACCCGCTGAGCACATTATGAGGCGCTTCGATACTGGTGATTCCGTCCGAATTGATATCCCCGATGAGACTGATCCCGATCATGACCGGCTCCATGGTCGTCACGGAACAATTGTCGAGATCATTACTGACGATGCGGGGGCTGTGACCGATGATGAACGCGAGGGGTATCTCTTTCGCGTTGAATTGGATGATGGCGAACCTGTCGATGTGCGCTGGCGTGATCTTCGGCCCAATTACTATAGTCTATGATTTGCCTACAGTGTATACGATGTTGTCTGTTCTCTATTTCTGTAGTATACCTTGAGAATCCATCCTCTCAAATTCACTCAATACTGGCTATGCGTTCGGGAATGTGGAAATCTAACTAAATGTCTAGTATATCGAAAAGCTCTGAGATATAATCATCTTCTTTAAAGAAGACGTGATGATCGTGGAAATCATCCTTTTTGTGTTCAGTTTCGAGCTTGTCATAATTTGTTCTGGAGATTATGGCCGAATCAAGTGTTATACTATCATCGCCGATTTGTTCCTCTATCGTCTTTATTCGACTGCTCAGTTTGACTTTCGGGTCGTCCAACTGGCTTGAATATACCATCCCATGCGGATCAACGAACGTCATATACTGATGATCATCATAAGTCACCCACAGAATGAAGTCTGGATAGAACCCACCTCCCTCGGCAAATCCAATACCGTCCCGAGACTGGTTGCGGAGAAGGTAGACGTTCTGGTGGATATCAGGCCGTTTTGTTTCAACGTAAGAACGGAGATTACGAACGAACTCCGCTTCACCTCGATTCAGGGCTGGTGGGGTTGATTTCACTCGTTCTTCATTTGTGCTCGCAAACCGTTCTTGGTCGAATTGTGGTTGATATATATGTCGGTCGAAGATCACCACGGGGTAAGAGGACTCTGCGTCACGTGTTTGGAGCTGGCTTGCATTATCTGCGATCCTATCCACTTCATCCACGAGGCTTTCTTGATCTTCTGGTGCACGCAAGGTGAACCCATCAAAATCAATATTCGGATCAGCCTCGGTAAGGGTCTCTATATTACGGTGTTTACTCTGCCAGAGTGCTTCATGATCGGTGTAGAAGTTAGAAATATAATTCCGTAGAATAGTTCTAACAATTCGTTCAATTCGCTCTACATCATCAACGCTATCGACAGAAACGAATGATTGGGGTGCATAGAGCGTGTAATTTTTATCGTATAGGACGTCGCGGAGCGTACTACGGCGTATATCAAGGTTGGAGTAGTCACTAGAACGTTTGTAATCTTGCATATCGAAGTAGATGTTATCCCACGAGAGCAGATCTAAGACGCCATCATCAAGGGTATGTGACTGTTTTGACCTAGTGGCATTCCCCTGTGACACACTAGATAGTCGCTGTGCTTTGGGATATAAATCAACCTCTGGTTGATATTCATTAGAACTTTCCAATTCGAGCGATTCCACTTCTATGAACGAAGCGGTAGTGTCGAGGCGTAAATTCTTGAGTGATGCGTCACGCAGATCTTCTGTAACATCGATATCAACAGATCGTTTATGATGCCCTGTTGGGATACCTTCCTGTTCAAGATATTCCTCGAAACGTTTGATGTAGTCTGCTTGAACACCGAATACATTCAGAGTTTCAAGAAGTTCAAGATCCGGCGGATGATCTCCAGGAAGGTGAGTACTCCTTTTTAGCGATCTGTTCCGACCACGAAGACGAATACCTCGACCGAACATCTGAATGATTTCACTCCCCTTCGACTTCCCGACATTCATCAGGCCCATCGAAGCCACGCGCATACTATCCCACCCCTCGACGAACTTTTTCGCACCGAGAAGAACATTCACTGCTGACTCCGGTTCATCGATCGTATCGAAGAGAGATTGTCGGAATTGGTCGGTTCTCTGGGGGATCTCAGGAATATCCTCAGCGGCAGTATCGAGAAACGCAGATGTGTCGCCGATGTTTATGACGCCAAATGGAGAATCACTCCCTTCTGCTCGAAGCGCGATCTCACCATCAACATCACTGAGATCTAGCAGCTCAATTCCTTCACTGGATGTTGTTTGAAAGACTCCAGAGAGGATATCTGCGTACAAACCGGCCGGGTCTTGCTCAAGCGACCGGAGATACTGGAACCGATTTGCGAAGACGTCCTCACCATCTTCTGTGGTGATTTCTGTATCTGCATTAATCAGGGCGTGAATATCATCAATAATCTGTTCGGATTGTGCCAATACAGTGTGGAAGAACTTTACCGCTTCCAGAACGTCGGTGGTTCGTTCCTGGAACTCGTTACTGGTCGAACTTCCAGATACAGTCCGGCCAATAAAAATCCAGAGGGGATCCTCTAGATTGTATTCTGAGACTGCGGTCGGATGATCTTCATAGAATTGCTTCTGTTCGAAAAAGGCTAAGAGGTTCCCAACGAGGAATCGGCGTCGGCTTTCGTCAAGGCCGGTGTTGCTAATATTCAGGATCTCATAATCTTTTCCAAACCCGTCTTCATGGAAGTATCGATAGGAGTAGTCATAAATGATTGATTTAGCGTACTCTTCTTGGAGTGTTTTATTATCCGTCGTGGAGAGAGCCTGGCCGAAGGTCGCGCTGTATTCGAATGCAAAACCTTCGTCAATAACCTCTTCTCGACGTTCGAGCCATTCTTCGCCGGTAGTTCCGCGATGGCCTTCGTCAATAAATACAAGATTATTACCCTCTAGAACATCGGTGGCGATCGTTTTTTCTCCCGTTTCCTCACGGAGCTTATGGATGTCAACAACATCGACCACCAGTTCTTGAGTTGGGGAGCGGTTTCGATCAGGGTCCAGACGGCGTGCGATAATACCACTCTCGCCGAATTTTCGAATATGCTGGTTGGTGAGGCCACTGTTTGGTGTGATCAGAATTATGTTATCGACTTCTTCCGTGCTGTATCGATCGAATTGCCAGAGGTTGATGTGGAGAATCAGGGTTTTCCCCGATCCGGTTGCCATCCAGAACGCAAGCTTATCTAAGTCATTGTCGGTTGGTGTGAAGTGTTTTTCAGAGTCTGTTTCAATCTCCTTGTTCCTGTCCTCAACAAATGAACTAAACTCTTCCAGCAGAGTCTCCCGGTTTGTAAAATACCGGTCCAAATATCGTTCAACAAAAAGGACGGCGAGATACTGGAAGTATTTGAGTGTAATTTTCTCCTCGCGCTGTTGGTTCAGCTGTTTCTGGTATTCAACGATGTTTTGATCATACTTCCTAAGCTTCTGCTCCTCAAAATCAAAGTCAAATCCACGAAGAATTTCGTAATAGTTGGTGGTCCCTGTAGAGGTGATCTCAAGTTCCTCTCCGGAGAGTTCCTCTCGGAAGTTTTGTAATCCGGGTTTGCCTAACTCCTGGCACATAAACTCCGCCAGGACCAGCCGTCTACTGAAGTCTCTCATGCATTCCACATCCGATTTTTGAATAGCGCATCAAGGCTTTCGGCATCTGGGTGCGCCGTGCCACTGTTGACGTAGAGCCGGTCGTACTCGTTTTTGATCATATCGTTGATGATGTCTACATCACGGTCCGTCGATACATCGGTAAGGTCCCGCCAGATTATGATAATAGAATCTGCACCATCTCGACCCTCTACAAGTAGATACTCTTCGGTCTCGTCGTACTGATAGGTTCTGACATCAATTCCGAGTAGATAGTTGAAAGTGGTGACAAGGTCGATCTCTTGGAAGTGTTGCGTTCCTTCTTTCCGTACGTCTAGTTCGTATGAGAATGGGGATTCCAGACTATCAACATCTAATAGCGCGTTACTCCCTTCTGCTTCATTTCGAAGTAAGTACCGAAGAAGGTACCCACGACTATCCCTAAGTGTAGTCTGTCTCGATTCTTGAAGTTCGATATTGTTGAGCGAGTCGTCATATGTCTCTAATGACATATACTCAACGACTTGGCTCATGCCTTCTCCTTCAGTGGTTGGCGTCCCATCTTCCCAATCATCCGAATAAACGTACTTTTGAATCCGGGGTTTCAGAACTGTGTCGAAGTATTCTCCCATCTCGACCAAAATGTAGTTCCGGTCACCACCATCGTCCCGGTTAAGTTCAAGAACTGCTTGCCCTGTCGTACCCGAGCCGGCAAAGAAGTCCAAGACAGTCCCGTCTTTTGGGCACCCGATCTCCGTAATATCTCGAATAAGGTTGACGGACTTGGGGAAGTCAACTGTGTGCTCTCCCATCATTGACTTCAACTCTTGCTTCCCATGCTGGTTGTTGTAGGAGTTGTCTGTCCAGAGGGACTTCCGCATCGTGGTTGCCATCTCTCCGTTTTCATCTCGAAGGTAGTCTTTAATTGAGACCCGCCAATCACCAGATCGGGTCTGGTGTGCTTCTAACATATGTGATTCCTCGGAAACTTTCTCCTCCCCCCAGCGCCAACAATCATCGTTACCCTCGGAGTCACGTGGATACACCTCGATGGAGTGCTGCTCATTTTGGTCAAGTGAGACAGTTTTATTCTCCGAATCTATGTATATGGGGAAGAACAAATTCGGTCGATTTTCCCGCGTAAACTGGGGATTTCGGTTCCGAAGACCGAGACGCCGGTATTTCCCACGCTCATCCTCTCGATTATATTGCTTAATAGCGTCACCTGACTTCTCAACCTCTTGAATTGCATCGGTGACGTTCCTATCCTTGACAAAGGAGAGGACATATTCGTGTGTTTTTGCAATGTATTGGTCCAGTGTTCGTCCGCGAGGGTTAGACCGAACGACAATTGGAGCTGCTTCATTCTCCTCCCCGAATGTATCTCTAAGTAGTTCATTGAGTCGATGGACCTCATTATCGTCAATACTGCTGAAGAATGCCCCATCATCAGCGAGCAAGGTGTGGGTCCGATCAATCCGGTCGGACATCATCGACAGCCAAGAAGAATGTTTGAAGTTGTCCTTATAGACAAACTCGTCGTTCCCTGTATTATATGGCGGGTCAACATATACGCAATCGATTGATTGGGCATATTTATTCTCCAGTAAATCGAGTGCATGGAGGTTATCGCCTTTAATTAGCCGCCCATCAATCTCTTCCTCAAGATTACCAAGAGAGTCGAGCATCTCGATAGTAGTGGAGGTATCGAAGTACTGGGTATCAATCATCAAGTACTGGTTCGATTGTAGATACTCCTCGTTAATTGAGGACTCCGTATATCGACCTAGCCCTTCATTAGCGGTCTCCTCAATTGAATATAGATCCTTCCACGCTTCTAACTGGGCATCGTTATCAAGTATTTCAGAATATAATCCCTCATCAAGATGGTCAATGGTGATGAGGTAGTCGCTGTCAAGAACGAATTTCTTCTTCTCGTAGAGATCTCGCTGGAAGTCCTCAAGCTGGCCGAGGAAACTGATAATCTCACCCGCGACATTATTGAATGCTTTAATCTGGGCTCGCTGTTCAACCGATAATTGGTAATTATTTGCCTCAAGTGCTCGGTCGTGAAGGACCTCATTTCTAACGAACTGCTCTCGTTCTCTGTCAAGGAACCCCTGTAAGTCCTTGTGAATGAAATAGTCCCTCTTGTTTTTTGTAGTGAACTGTTCTAAATGCCATAATAGTGGTTCAGCGCCCTCTTCATCGGGTTCGGAAAGAACCTCCTCAAGTTCGCTGCTTGCTTTCTCCAGAACCCTATCATTAATGACTTCACGGACCGTCTCTTGCTTGCTGCGGCCACGCTGTGACACGTCGTAACTCTCGTAATCCTCGTCCTCCAGTGGGCGGTATTCAAATCGTATCTGGACGTAACCGTCATCTATGTATATCGGATCGTCCGGTGCGAGTAAGTAATATCGAGATTCATCTTTATTATTCGCCTGATAAATACGTGAGTTGTCCACAATAAACTCGACTTCTACATCTTCAACGTCGTAGGAGTAGTCTTGGAGAAGATCCGTCTCCTTAACGAAATATTGGTCCTTATTTGCCCAGTAGAGTGTTACTTCTTCGCCATTATACGGAATCGCATAGCTAGTCTGATTAGAGCTACGCAATCGCGGGCTGAAGTCTCCATCTGTAAAGTATCTATTGAAAAATTTGAATAGAGAATTGAATACTTCTGTCTCTAATTCGTCGCGGGATTCAGCAGCTTCCAATTGCTCTTGTAGCTCTTGATGACGGGATTCGAGCTTCTCCGCAACTGGGATATCTGGTAGTTCCTGCGTCAGCTCCCCGTTTTTCCCGATATACTGATTGCCAATACTCTCTTGAATCTCTTCACAAACCTCTTCAAATTCCTGTTGAATGTCCTCTGCCTGCTCTGCAGCCAGAATATCCAGTCCTTCCCCTACAACTTCAGGTAGCTCATCAGTAACAAATGTGTCAATTCGTTCACGACGTTGGTTAATAATTCGATGGACGCCGTGGTTTAGATCCGGTGAGTCAAGGTAGAACATTTCTCGAAGTAGATCTTGCAACTTCTCGACATTCTGTTGACGTCGGTCTTCTTCAACTCGTAGACCTGCCTGGTCAAGAAAGACGAGAATGTTATCCGCAGTAGACCCGCCAATACCGGGGATAGACATTAGCTCACTTCGTGAAACACCTTTCAGATCCTCGAGAGTGTCATACCCAGCAAGACGGAAGTTTTCTAATGTACTAGTACCGATACCGGAGACCTTCTCTAACTCGGAAAGTTCCTGAAGAGCCATCTACGGAGTCATTGAGGACAAGATTACTGAGTGTTTCGGACTCTTTGAGACAAAGAATAGAATATCACGGGCACTCATATGTATTTCAACAAGATAGCGGCTAGTCATATGTTTCCCGATGACTCATCAGGAAGACGGCAGGCGCACCACTGCCCCTATCTGTAATTGCATTTGGTGAAGAGCGCCCCATGTTACAAGAGTTATGCTAAATATGACTCCAAATAATTACTAGAGGAGATTACCCCGTAGCAAATAGCTCGTCTAACCTATCAAATAATTCAATGAAAGCCTCATCGGCATTTCCACTACTCTTTGCCCCCGTCAAGAGAATTTTCCCGTTTCGGAAAATCAAGAACGTCCCTTCAGTCTCTAGTGGTCGGTACAATAACCCTGGAAATTGTTCAGGTTCATATTCGCTATTCTCAAGCCCCAAAGCTACTGAAAGCTGCTCCAAATTCAGCTCCCTATCATATTGGTTTATAAACACAAGGTTGCGGATCTCGAAATGAGGGTCGTCGATACTGATTCCGAATTCCCCAACTCGGGACAAGAATTCTTGATTAGATTCAAGAAGCTCTTTGATAGATTCTGCACCTGCGATGTTGTACTTTCCAGTCCTAAACACGAGTACCGCAGGAGAATCTTCATTGAACCGAATGTAGAGGCCCGGCCAATATTCCGGATCGTAACGAACTTCATCACCCTCAAGAGCATTATGCAAGAACTGAAGATCTAGTTCCCGACTTAGATCACCACCACCAACAGCATTCACTATTTTTGGATTCGGCATCTGTTAGACTACTTGATGGTACACTTGCAGCCACTCGTATGTTTCTAACCCCGGTACGTATTGTTACAGGGTGTGAGAGTTGAGGTGGATTTAGCTGTTCCTACAAAAAAGCCATACACAACTTCGAATCGTTTGATATGCGTGGTATTTATCTCAGAATCGTCTAGGAAATGTTCTAGAAGGTTGAACTTCGTCTGTACGTGGGTGTCGATAGAATAAATCTTAGAAAGGACCTCCTAAGCTGTCAGTCTCGCCAAAAGTGAAGTGAGACCGATATCTTGGTAGGGACTGTTCGATGGATTCAACGCTTCTTACCGGTCCGGAACACGCTCGATTGGAACAACGGGCATTTCAGCGGGCTGATGACATCGCCACCGACTCGTTGGGAAGTGTCCTCTACATAACGCGGAATGACGCTCGCCGGAGTATGGTTGAGGACAACTGGGCTGCTTCGCACGAACCTCTTCGTCTCCGTGCGGAGACGCTCGACGCAGTCGTTCGGGAGTGGTACGAGCATCTCCACGGTCCGGTTCAACCCCTCTCGGGGCAGCTGAACCGCCGGCTGGCGGAGTACGCTCTGGACAGATCGACAGCCGAGACAGATGGCGCTCTCGCCGGCGAACCCGCCTCGGCCGCTCTCGCGGATTCGTTCAGTAGCCGTTTCTCACTCTTCGATGACGCCGGCGTCGAGACTGCCGACGCTCTGGCGGCGGAGTTCGAGGGCTCACCCCTCGATGACCGTATCGCGGCAGCTACTGTCGACGCGTACCACCACTATCAGGACCTCAATGCTGACTATGTTGATGAGTGGGTCTGTACTCGAGGAGAGATGTTCGACGCCGTCGCGACGGCGGACCAGTCACTATCGGCGCTCTCCCCGGAACTGGATGTCGTCGTTCTCTCCGGGTATCACGAGTTCCGTCCCGTCGAACGCCGCCTCATCGAACGCCTCGCCGACGAACTTCCGATGATCGCACTGCTGCCGCTCCATCAAGATGGCCGGAGCGGAGTCGACGCCGTTGCGGAGGACGCCTTGGAGGTCTACGAAGCACTTGACTTTGAGACAGTAGAACTCGAGCCCGTCGACGAGTCAGGGCGGGCCTTTGGAACGATCACCGAGTCGCTCTACCGCCCGGACCCGGACACTGTCCCTGCTCCAGACACTCTGCGATGGCGTGAACTCCCGACGCCCGAGCGCGAGATCCGCTTCGTTGCTCGCGAGCTCCGAGCCGAGTTGGCCAGTGGTCGCGATCCTGACGACCTGGCTATCGTCGTCCCGGGGACTGAGGCCTATTCGGGGTACGTCGAGGACACGTTCGATACGTTCGACATCCCGCACGTCACGACCGCCGCCTCACAGTTGAACCGGACGTTCACCGGGAGCGTTGTACACGATCTCCTGAACCTCGCCGAACCCGAGCCCCGTGCTGAGGATCTCACGTCCCTGTTAGCGAATCCACTGGTCAACGTCGTTGACACCGACCAAGCCAACGCCGTCACGGCAGCTGCTCGCCGGCGTGACACGGTTTCTGTGTCATCCCTGCTCGATGACGTCGACGACGACTCGGCGGCGCTGATCGAGGAACTACTGGCCACGCTAGAGACGCTCCGAACAGGCGACGTCGAGGACGCAACCGAAACGCTCCGTCGACTGTTGGACGACCGGTTCGACCTAGAGGCGGCGACAGAGGACTACGCCAGCGGTGCCGAGCAAGCCGTCGAACAGCGAGCCTACGACCTCGTGGACGAGGTCCTCGCCTCGTTCGAGTCGCTGGCGGCGGTCAATAGCGACCTTTCCCCGTTGGCACTGTTCACCCGTGCGTTCGATGGCGTGCCGATCCGGGTTCCCCAGCGCGCTGCTGGCGGCCACGTTGAGGTGATGGGGCTGCTCGACGCCCGGATGCGCTCGTTCGAGAAAGTGTTCCTCGTGGGCCTGACGAGCGAGCACTTCCCGGTAACGCCGGAACGCCCCGCCTTCTTCGAGGAGATGACCGACGCCCATCCGCGGTTCGACACTGGCGACGAGCGCCTCCGGGGGCGCTATCTCTTCGCGACGCTGCTCGCGAATGTCGACGAAATCACGATCACCACACCAGAGACGGGCGACGATGAGTCCGCCGTCGTCCGGTCGCCGGTCCTCGACGAACTCCAGCGCGTGACCGGCATCGACCCCGAAGACGGCGTCGACGATCGCGTAGGCTCTCGCGAAGACCTCCAGCGCCACGTCGCTGCAACGGCCGACCGGCGTACGGCAGTCAGCCGCGCCGGCGACCGAGGTGACCTCTCTCCCGAGCAGACCAAGCGCACGGATCGGGGACTCCACTGTGCGGGCAACAGGGGAACGGCTGGCCTCTCTGAACACGACGGCGTGTTAGAACCCGAGACCGTCGCTGAGGTATACCCTCCGTCGGAGCGGGAACCCTACAGCGCGAGCCGAATCGAGCGATACGTCGAGTGTGGGTTCAAGTTCTACGCTGACGAAGTGCTCGGAATCGAGGATCCCGATGACGTCGAGGTCGTCCCTACTCCCCTCGAAACGGGGTCGTACGTTCACGACGTCCTCGAACGGTTTTTCGCGGATCTGCAGGACGAAACCGAAGACGGTGTCGATCTCACAGAGTTCGACCGCGATGACCTGGCAACGCACCTTCGCGAGGTTGCCGTCGATGAACTTCGGGATGCTGACTTCGAGTACGACGGCCTGTTCTACGAACGGTGGAAGGCGGAGCTGTTCGCGGGCCTGGGTGACGGCGAGAGTGCTCCGTACGAGGCTGGGAGCAAACCCCACGACGCGCCGGAACAGGGGTTGTTCGCTACCTTCCTCGACAACGAACTCTTGCGTGACGGCGCTGGCCGCCCACACCTGTTCGAAGCCCCGTTCGGTGAGGGGCTTCCCGACTCGGATGCTGGACCGTTCACGGTTGAGCGGCCGGACGGATCGACTGTCTCGATTCGCGGATACATCGACCGGGTCGACGTGAGTCGGGACGGCGAGCAACCGACGCTCACGCTCTACGACTACAAGACTGGGCGGGCACCGTATATGACGAAGACGACCGGTGGCACGAAGTTCCAGCTCCCTATCTATCTGCTCGCTGCGGCCAACGTCGTCGACGGTGATCTGTTCGAGCAGGGATCGCTTTCAGCGACGTACTATCAGGTGCGACCCCCCAACGACCTCAAGGTTCCACGCGGGGTCGAGTCGAAGTTCGATTCAGAGGTCGAACTCCGCCGGTTCCTGAACGATGTCGTCCCGGAATGGTTGGGCCAGATCGACGAGGCGATCGGCAACGGACGGTTCCACACGACGCTTCTGTCGGCCAGCGGAGCGAACTGCCGATACTGTGACTACCGTCGGGCGTGCGATGTCCGCCATCA
>Ga0207755_100690_pt1 | contig 13745 bp, 14 predicted proteins | sample A23P2SouthBayCA_FD_187734 | JGI IMG/M metagenome (GOLD analysis project Ga0207755, IMG submission 187734) | Aerobic enrichment media microbial communities from Bioluminiscent Bay, La Parguera, Puerto Rico - A23 P2 (SPAdes) | ecosystem: Environmental > Aquatic > Marine > Unclassified ...
TGGCCCGCCTCGGCCATGTCGAGCGTGAAGTGCTCGCTGGGGCCCTGGAGTTCCCCGTCGGCGGCCGTCAACGCGTCGGCGGCCAGCAGCAGTCGCTCCTCGGGCAGGTACAGCGAGACGTGACCCGGCGCGTGGCCGGGCGTGTAGACCACCCGCATCGGTCCCGCAGTCGTCCGGAAGGCCTCCTCGCCGACGAGTTCCACGTCGACCGGGACCGGCGGGTACCGGTCACTGTCGCCCTTGATCGGGTCCTCCCGGCCGTCGACGTAGGGCGCGCAGGCCTCGTGGGCGAACACGACCGCGTCGGTCTTCTCGCGAACGGTCGCCAGCGCGCCCGCGTGGTCGCCGTCCTGATGCGTGACGAGCACGGCCCACACGTCGGCCCACTCGAAGCCGGCGGCCTCGATCTCTGCGCCCAGGGCCTCTGCCTGTCCCGGGAGCCCGGCGTCCAGCAACAGGAGTCCGCGATCGGTCTCGACCGCCGCCGGGTGGAACGCTCGCTCGCCGTCGTCGGTCTCGATCGTCTCGGTGAACGCGTAGACGCCCTCGGTGAGTCGCTCCATGGCCGAACGCTGGGGCCACGCGGACAAAGTAGGTCGGACCGCGGCGACCTGCGCCGGGACGGCCGGGGAATAATGATGCTGGGGCGCCACGTCGCCGGTATGCACGACGACGCCCTCCAGGCGCGACTCCGAGGTGTCGAGCGCCGGCAGTACCTGCTCATCGCGCTGCTCGTCCCGCCGAACTACCTCGCGGCCGCCGACCTGTTCGGGTACTGGGTCGCGGGCGCGGCACTGTTCGTACTCGTGTGCCTGAGTTTCTCGTTCCTGCTCATCAGAGGCAGACAGCGCCGCGACAGCGCAGGGGTGTGACCCAGCCCTCGCGGCCGAACCGCTCACCACCGCTCCAGTAACCGACGAGCCTTTCCCGAGCGGGCCGTACGCCCGCCCATGCGGTACGTCACGCTGCTGGTGAGTCCGACCGAGGGACAGGGATTTCACCCCGTCGGTGAGGCGATCGCCCGCGATCCCGACGTGACCGGCGAGGCGATCCACCGGATGAACGACCTGGGCGACGGGACGGTGACCCTGCTGACCGAGCTGTCGGGCGACGTCGACCGCTACCGGGAGATCATGACCGAGACGCCCGAGGTCCGCGAGTTCACCGTCGTCGTCGACGAGGAGGGCCACGGCTGGGCCTACTCCCGTATCGAGACGAACGATCTAGTCGAGTACATGCTCGCACGCGGCCGCGACCTGGAACTCGTCCGGGACATGCCGATCGAACTCACCGAACGGGGCGGCCAGCGCGTGACGCTGATCGGCACCGAGTCGGCGTTCGCGAGCGCCGCGGAGTTCGACGAGCCGGCGGGCTACGAGATCACGATCGAGAAGACCGGCGAGTACCACCCCGAGGGCGGCCGCCTGCTCGACGCGCTCACCGGTCGACAGCGCGAGGTGCTCGAAGCCGCAGTCGCCGTCGGCTACTACGAGGCCCCGCGCGAGGCGACTCACGAGGACGTGGCCGCGGCCGTCGGCTGCTCGCCCGCCACCGCCGGCGAACACCTCCAGAAGGTCGAGCGGTCGGTGTTGGGCGCGCTGGTGGAGTGAGCGGCGAAACCGGCCGCACGTCCGACCGAACCCCCATCCGACCGGCGTGCGAGACGGTGTTGGATGAATCAGCAACATCTTTTTGACGTTGGAGGTCGGAACAACGGTCGATGGGCGACGAGGAGGCAACGCTCCTCATCCGCGAGCGGGAGAACTTCGACCAACGGTACGCGGAGGTCGAAGCCTGGAGCGTCCCCGAGTCCGACCGCTACCCCGAGGGAGTGAAGTACAGCTTCCAGTACGGGGAGTTCGACGGCGACACCGTCGTCCGATACGACAACTTCCCGGACCACCCCGACGCACCGAACCATCACAGACACGACGAGGACGGGGCCGTCGAAGGTATCGATTTCGACGGGCTCGCCCCGCTGTACGAGCGATTCAGATCCGAGGTGAACGACCATGGCCACGACTGGCACTGACCCGACACCAGACCGCGTCCTGCACATCCGCTTCGAGCGGAGCGACAGCGACCGCATCGAGGAGACGCTTCGCGCGATCGACGACGGCGAACGGCCCGACCCGTACTTCGAGGTCACGTTCCACGACGCCGACCAGCTCCACCGCGTGACGCGACCGAAGAACCTGGAGCTGCTCCGTACGATCGCCCGCGAGGGACCGTCCGGGATCCGCGAGACGGCCCGCCTCGTCGACCGCGACGTTCGACAGGTCCACCGGAATCTGACTGAGCTGGAAGAACTGGGACTGATCGACTTCGAGACCGAGGGACAGTCGAAACGGCCGACCGTCTGGTACGACGCGCTCGAAGTCGACCTTCCACTGCTCGACTCGGGCGGAGAGTCCGACGCCGCAGACGCCTGAGCGGCCCGGCTCCGTCGCGTATCACTCGCCATCCAATCAAACAGAAAGCATTTTGCAGTGGAAAACGCGGTTCGGCTGTGCGGTCCCCACACGTCGAATTCGCTTCCCCGCGGCGCCGTGACGGCGCCGGCGGGCGCTCGGTCCGGACGGTCGGTATCGTCACCACCAGTCACGCCCGCGCACCGGCCGCGGGTCCCCCACCGAGTTCGGAAGTGGACCCGAATCCGCGTCGTCCCCGAGCGACTCGGATATCCGACCGGAGGCGACGACAGTGAGCCGCTCGTTCGGGACGACTGTCGCGACTGTCGCGTTCGCGGTGCTGCTGATCGTATCCGGGGTCTCCGGGGCCGTCGCGGTCGGCGGTGCCGTCCCGGCAGAAGGTATCGACAGCCACGGAGCCCCGGAAGCGACGACCCCCGACGGCGCCAACGCGACGCTGGCGACGAACAGCGGCGGAGATGTGGTCCTGCGGAACGGTCCGCGACAGACCATCGACGGCGAGACGAACGCGGCTCCGGGGACGAACCTGACGGTCCACGTCCGGATCGACTCCGACACCGTCGACTTCGACGAGACCTTCGACGCGACCGTCCGGGACGACGGCACCTTCGGAGTGACGACCGACGCGTTCGCGGACACGGGGTCCGGGCTGCGGTTCACCGCCTGGGTCTCCCGGAACGGGACCGGGATCGGCCCGCGCTACGATGGCATGCTGCTGTCCTACGACCTGGGGTCGCTCACGTTCGCCGACCAGCGTGTCACGTCGCCCGACCCGACGGTCGTCCTCGAAACCGTGACGGTGTCGAGCGGCGGCTTCGTCTCCGTCCGCCAGGGGAGCGCGAACGGGTCAGTGCTCGGCGCCAGCGAGTATCTCACCGCCGGAATGCACGAGAACGTGTCCGTCGACCTCGACCGTCCGGTCTCCGGAGACGAGACGCTGGTGGCGGTGTTGCACCGCGACTCCGACGGCGACGAACGCTGGGACTTCCCGGAACGCGACGCTCCGTTCCCGATCGACGGAGCGACCGTCCACGACGCGGCGACCGTCGCCGGTCAGACACCGACGCCGACATCGACGCCGTCTCCGTCCCCGGTTCCGGCGACGACGACCGGAGACGCGTCCACGGCGACCGAGTCACCGTCCCCGCCCCCATCGACGGAAACGATCGAGACCGACGAGCGGACGCAACCGTCGGCGACGACCGGGTCCGGTCCCGGGTTCGGTGTGGCCGTCGGCCTCGTCGGAGTACTCGCGGCGGCGCTGTTCACGACGAGGCGGCGGGACTGACCGGCGCTCGCGCGACCGCCGACGAGTTCTGACCGAGTCTACCCCTCGAAGCCGTCCTCGAACCGGAAGGTCCCGTTGCGCTGGACGACCTCGCCGTCGACCTCGATGTACGAGTCCTCGCTCATGTCGACGATCATGTCGACGTGGACCGCCGAGTCGTTCTGCTCGTTGCCCTCGCCGACGGTGTCGTCGTAGGCCCGGCCGACCGCCATGTGGACGGTGTCGCCCATCTTCTCGTCGAACAGCATGTTGTAGGTGAACTCGTCGATGGCGCGGTTCATCCCGATGCCGAGTTCCCCCAGCCGATTCGAGCCCTCGTCGGTCTCCAGCACGTTCGTCAGCACGTCCTCGTTCTTCCCGGCGGAGTGCTCGACGACCTCGCCGTTCTCGAACTTGCAGTACACGTCGGTGACCTCCCGACCCTGGTGGTACAGCGGCTTGTCGAAGTAGACCTCGCCCTCGACGCTGTCGGGGACGGGCGCGGTGAACACCTCGCCGCCGGGGAGGTTGCGCTCGCCGTAGTCGTTGAGCGTGGGGTTGCCCGCGACGCTCATGGTCACGTCCGTCGAGTCACCCGAGACGATGCGCACGTCCTCGGCGTCGTCCATGATCTCGACCATCTGGGCCTGGAACTCGCGTTGCTCGTCCCAGTCGCGGACGATGGCGTCCCAGACGAAGTTCTCGAAGCCCTCCGTGCTCTGCTGGGCGAGCTGGGCGTTGGCAGGGGCGGGGTACTGGGTGAGACACCACCGCTTCGACAGGCGTTCGGCCAGCAGGGGCTGGACGGCGGCCTCGTAGGCGGTCGAGACCTCCGGATCGACGTCGCTGGTCTGAGTGACGTTGTCGCTGCCGCGGACCACGATGTACACGTCCATCTCCTCGTACAGCGCCATCTGGTGGTCCGGCAGCTCGAAGTCGCCGTCGTGGTTGCGCAGGAAGGCTCGCCGGAAGCGCTTGCCCATGCGGTCCTGGATCACGAGCGGGTGGGCGCCCCGGTCGGCGATGATCTCGTGCAGCGCAGCCACCAGGTCCTCGGCCACGGGGTGGGCGTCGACGACGACCTGGTCGCCTTCCTGCAGGTCGACGGAGTGGTCACAGATGATCTCGGCGTGTTCGCGAACGCGCGCGTCCATGGCCGAGTCGTCGGCCGCTGGCGTGAAACCGGTTTCGTCGTCCGACCGCGTCCGCGGGTCCGTCACCGAACCGTCAGTCGGCCGTCGCCGCCCACCGCTCGGCAAGGTCGACGACGAACTCGGCGTACTCGGCTCGCGCTCGCTCCCACGCCGCGCCGCCCGTCTCGCACGCGCGCTCCAGCCGGTCCAGTCGCTCGGCGCCGTACCGCGACGCGAGACACATCGCCTGGAAGACCGGTGATGTCGCGGGATCGCCGCCCGCATCGCTCGCGATCCGCTCGCGGATCTCCGCCCGAGCCATCGCGAGCGAGACGCCAGAGCCCGGGATCGACTTGGCCATCTTCGGCGTCCCGTCGAAGCCGGGCAACATCCGCGTGTACAGCCCTGCGACGCCGCCCTCCACGGGTGCGGCGTCGCGGAACCACCGCGCCATCCCGGTCAGGTGGTGCTCGTCGATCCCGAACTGGAGGACCAACTGTTCGTAGTCGCCGGCGTACAGCGGGTGGAGGAAGTCGACGCCGTGGAGGACGGCGCTGTGGATATCGGCAGCCTCGGAAGTCGGTCCCTGACGTGCGACCGCGGCGGTCTCCGGTCCGCGTTCCCCGTCTGCGCTCTCGTAGGCCTCGCGCACGGCCCGGTCCCACTCGGTCGGCGGACGCTCGTCGCTTCCCTCGCCCCGGTTCCACCCGTCGGGGTCGTAGTACGGCGCCAGTAGCTGCGCGGTGTGCATCACGTCGCGGGCCTCCTCCTGCGTGCGGAGCCGGCCGCGGTCGGGATCGAACCCCAGGTCGAGCGCGAACGCGCGGTAGCGCTCGGCCAGCCGTCGGACGCGCTCCAGCGGAGCGCCGCCGTGGTACGGCTCCAGGTCGGCGAGGACGAACTGCACGTCCAGCCCCCCCTCCTGGAGCGCCACGGCCGTCAGGAACTGGCCGACGGTCCCCAGATGGGGCGGCCCAGTCGTCCCGACGCCCGTCGAGACCAGCGTCCGTCGCTGGTCGGCGCCGTCGAGGACGCCCTCGTCGTCGACGGCGACGAACCGCCGTCGCTCGGCGGCCGGGACCGGGCCGACGGCGCCGTCGACCGAGCTGTACTCGTTGCGTTCGCGGACGGTCTCGTAGTGGTCGGGTAGCGTCGTCACAGTCGGGGATCGACCGGGCATGTAAAGTGTTGTATTGTGACGAGGTACCAAGTGACAGGCATCTGTCGAGGGCCGTGCGTCGGCGGCGATCGGGGGAGGGCGAGCGGGGATAACTCGCGCTTACCGGGAGTTGGGGGGCTATAACGAAATACGGGGTTCCCCCTACCGGGGAGCGAGCTATGTCCGATCGATCACTGCGGAACACGCGGCGAACGTTCCTCGCGTCGAGCGCACTGGGGGCGCTGTCGGCGGTCGCAACCGGCGCAACGGCGGCCGCAACCGACGAAACTACCGAACCGACGGCGACGGTCGAGTGTTCGACCGTCAGCGTCGACGACTGGGGAAGCGCCCGCAGCGCGCGGGCAGTGTTCGAAGACGGGAGTTTCGTCGACGTCGGGGACGGCACGCCCGGAGCCTTCGGTGCGCCCGGGCGCGTGATCGAGTCGGTGACGTTCGCGGACTTCGACGGCAACGAGTGGACGCTGACGGGCGACGGGACAGACTGTGACCCCGGCGAGAAGTCGGTCACGTTCACCGACTCGCGGGCGACCGTCCGGCCGGGGCAGTTCCTGGAGATGGAGGGCTACCCCGGGACCCTGATCTCGCAGGTCGACCTGCACTTCGTCGACGGGACGAGCCAGGAGAAAGTCCACCTCGACGGTCCCCAGTCGCCCGACGGTGTCACCGGCGTCTACCGCGGCACGGGCGAACACGAAGGGAAAGTCGTCGAAGCCGTCGAGATCTTCCACGACCTCGACTACGTGACCCACTACGTCCGCAACCCCGCCGCCGAGCGGTACCTGCTCGGCAAGGCCACCTGTCAGGAGCGCCTCGTCGAGGTGATGGGCGCGACCGAGGGCGCCGTCGACTACGAGTTCACCGTCGACGGGCCGGTCCGGGCCGTGACCCTCTCGGACGGTCGTGGCGCCTCGCCCGGCGGCAACGACGCCGTCTCGACGAGCGACGGTGTGACGACCGTCTCCGGTTCGACCGGAAACCCGGGGTACAGCGACGTCTACGCCGTCGGCGGGCCGATCACCGACTTCTCCCAGACCGGCGGGAGCGGCGACTACCTCCTCCGCGAGGCCGAGTGGCGGATCGTCGCCGACACCGCGCCCGCGACCGACCTGCTCGCGGTCGTCGCGACCGAGGCCGGCGAGGTCGCCTACGAGTTCACCGTCGACGGCACCGTCCGGAAGGTGGCCAACGCCGGCCCGAAGCGCTCGGCCGGAGCCAACGACGAAGTCGTCGACGACGGCGACGGCACCGTCACCGTCGGTGGCTTCACCGGCAACGCCGGCTACGGTGACACCTACGCCGTCACCGGCGACGTGACCGACTTCAGCCGGACTGGGGAGGCAGCCGCGTTCCGCATCGACTACAACGGGCACGAACGGACGCCCGAGGAACTCGTTTCCCGTCACTGAACGCGACCGACCGGCGCGACCGGGCCACATATTTCTACCGGGAGCGCCAACGGGGTGCCGTGATCGACCTGCGCAGCGACACCGTCACGAAACCCGACGCAGCGATGCGCGAGGCCGCTCGCGACGCCGAGGTCGGGGACGACGTCTACGGCGAGGACCCGACCGTCAACGAGCTGGAGGTCCGGGTCGCCGACGTGCTGGGTTTCGACGACGCCCTGCTGGTCCCCTCGGGGACGATGGGCAACCAGGTCGCCGTCCGCACCCACACCGAGCGCGGCCAGGAGGCGATCGTCGAACGCGAGAGCCACGTCTACAAGTGGGAACTCGGCGGCGTCGCCCAGCACTCGGGGGTCCAGGCCCGGCCGGTCGATGGCGACGACCGCGGCGTCGTTTCCCCGGAGCAGGTCCGCGGCGCCTACGTCGACGCCGACGGTCATCGCGCCGGGACCGGCCTGCTCGCGCTGGAGAACACCCACAACAGCAAGGGCGGCACCGCCATCGCCCCCAAAGCTATCGACGCCGCGGCGGCGGCCGCTCACGAGCGCGACGTGCCGGTCCACCTCGACGGCGCGCGGCTGTTCAACGCCGCCGCGGCGCTGGACGTCCCGGCCGAGCGACTCGCTCGCGAGGTCGACTCGGCGATGGTCTGTCTCTCGAAGGGGCTGGGCGCGCCCGTCGGCTCGGTGCTGGCGGGGTCGGCGGAGTTCGTCGAGCGCGCTCGCCGCCACCGCAAGCTCATGGGCGGCGGGATGCGCCAGGCCGGGATCCTCGCCGCCCCCGGACTCCGGGCACTGGCGAACCGCGACCGCCTCGCCGAGGACCACGAGCGCGCCGCTCGGCTGGCCGCGGGGCTGGACGACGTCTCGGGGATCGACGCCCCCCAACCCGAGACGAACATCGTCGTCGTCGAGACCGCCGAGCCCGCCGCGGACGTGGTGGCAGCCTGCGAGCGCGAGGGCGTCGGCTGCGTCGCGTTCGGCGACTACCGCGTGCGTTTCTGTACGCACTGGGACGTCGACGGCGAAGATATCGATGCCGCGCTGGCGGGCGTCGAGCGGGCGGTCGAGTGAGCGATCGGGGCTGAAAGGGCCCGGAGGACGCTACTGTCGGCCCCGGTCCATCCCCTCTTTGAAGCCCTTGGCGGTCCGGCGGAGGAACAGGTAGACGAAGAAGACGAACCCGAGGAGGATCGCGACGATGGCCACGAGGACGGGGTCCTCGAAGAACCCCGAGACCAGATCACCGATCTGCATGTGCCGGCCTACCGCGCCGCCGGTCAAAGAGGTTTCGGCACCGCGACAGCCCGGAGGGTGCCCACGGGACCGGTGAGACGAGCGGTCTCCGGGCGGCGACCGCGCCGCGAGCGCCGGCAAGGGGCGCCTAACGCGTCTGTCAGGTGGTAAGACTGATACTGCAGGGGGCCAAAGCGCGACGTGAGATGTCGCTGCTGCCCTCCAAACCCGACACCACCGCGGCCGAGGACGCGGAGCCGCGGGTAGTCGGCGTCGAGAGCGACGACGCCGACGACCTCCTCTCTGCCCTCTCCTCGGAGACCGCCCGTCGCCTCCTCGGCGAACTCCACGAGTCTCCCGCACCGCCGGCGGAGCTCGCCGAACGCGTCGACACCTCGTTACAGAACGCACAGTACCACCTCGAGAACCTGCAGGACGCCGGCGCCGTCGAAGTCGTCGACACCGCCTACTCACAGAAGGGCCGCGAGATGGACGTCTACGCCCCGGCCGACCAACCGCTGGTCATCTTCGCCGGCGACCAGGAGGAGTCGACCAGCATCAGGACCGCCCTCTCGCGGCTGCTCGGCGCCGTCGGCCTGCTCGCCGTCGTCAGCCTCGCCGTCTCGGCGCTGTCCGGCGACGCCCTCCCATCGCTCGGTAGCGGGTCCGACGCGGCCGGCGAGGGAGCCGCGGCCGCCGCACACACGCCGACGCCCGCCGGCGGCGGCGCGGTCGCTTCCACCGGCGTCGTCGAGGGACTGGGCCCGGGCGCCTTCTTCTTCCTCGGCGGCGCCGCAGTCCTCGTCGGCGCCTTCGCCGTCTGGTACGTCCGGGGCTGAGCGTCGTCCGACACGCCCGAAGAGCCGTTCGCCGTCGGACACTGAAACGGCCCTTTGAGTTTCCGCCGGCTACTTTTCCGTCCCCTCCGAAAGAACGAATGCACGCCGCCCCGCCCTGCCCCGCTTCGACCTCGCTTCGGCCGGTCGTCACTCCCGCCCGGTGGCGACGAAGTCGAACTCGTCGAAGACCTCCCCGTCGGGTGCCACGAGACGACCGGTCAGGCCCTCCCCGGTCGGCTCCAGTTCCGCGTGGCCCGGACGGTGCCACCGCGGGTCGGCGTGACTCCCGGGGTTCAGGACCGTGACTGGCCCGACCTGTCGCCGCCCTGGCTCGTGGGAGTGCCCGACCACGACCGCGTCCGCCCGCTCCTGGCGCCCCAGTAGCGACAGCGACGTGTCGTCGTGTTCGTGGCCGTGCACGACGACGATCCGGACCCCATCGTGCTCGACGGTTCGCTCCGCCGTCAGCCGCCCCCGGACGCCCGGGTCGTCGTTGTTTCCGTACACCGCGACGAACTCGCCGCCCCCGTGCTCGGCTCCGGCGGCCGCCTCGAAGGCGTCGAGCACCGCCTCGGTCGTGAAGTCGCCGGCGTGGATCACCAGTTCGGCCTCGCGGACCGCCGCCAGCGTTCGGCCTTCCAGTCGATGTCCGCCGGTGCCGTGGGTGTCCGAGACGACCGTGATCATGGCGTCGCGTTCGGGGCCGTCCCCGAAGACTCCCCCGGCTTCGTCCTGCCGGCGACCCCCACTCCGCGGCCACCCGCGGAAACCCAAGGATTTTGATGGGTCCGGGAGTGGCACGGGCAATGGCAGAGAGCAAGTCGGTCGTGATGGCGGCGCTGATCGCCAACGGCGCCATCGCGATTCTGAAGTTCGTCGGCTTCCTGTTGACCGGGAGCGCCGCGATGCTCTCGGAGACGTACCACTCCATCTCCGACACCGGCAATCAGGTGTTCCTGTTGATCGGCCTCCGCTACGGCGGCCGCGAGGCCGACCGGCGCCACCCCTTCGGCTACGGCAAGGCGCAGTTCTTCTACGCCTTCCTCGTCTCCGTGTTCCTGTTCGGCATCGCCGGCTGGGAGTCCGCGAAACACGGGTTCAACGCGCTGATGGGCCACGGCGGCGGTCACGCCGGCGGCGAGGCCGTCGAATTCCTCTGGCTCTCCTTCCAGCCGCCGGGGTTCGACCCGATCCTCGTCAACTACACCGTCCTCCTGTTGGGCATCGCCTTCGAGAGCTGGGCGTTCAAGAAGGCCTACGCGGGCATGAAGACCCAGATCGAGGAGAACGACTGGTCGGGCATGCGCGAGGCGTTCCGCAAGACCAGCGACGTGACCACCCTCACGGCGCTGACCGAGGACACCATCGCGCTCCTCGGGCTCGGGCTCGCGCTGGCCGGCGTCTTCCTCGAACAGCAGACCGGCGACCCGATCTACGACGCCATCGCCGCCTTGCTCATCGGGATCATGCTGATGGGCTTCGCCGTCGCGCTCGCCTGGGAGAACAAGCGGCTCATCATCGGCGAGAGCCTCCCTGCCGACGAGGAGCGGAAGCTCCGAGCTATCGTCGAAGAGCGCCAAGAGGTCGACCGCATCGTCGACTTCCGCACCGTCTACTTCGGCCCCGAGCGCATCGTCGTCTCCGCCGACGTGGAGTTCGCGCCCGGCTCCCAGGGGGGCGACCTCGACGCGATCATCACCGAGATCGAGGAAGATCTGAAGGCGACCAACGCCAGCGTTCGAACCGTCTACCTCGAACCGGAGGTCTGAGCGGCGGACCACTTCCGCTCCGGTGGGGCTAGGGCTTTTACCCGGGCGCGCGAACAGATGGGTACAGTGGCGAGCGCGTCAGACCCGGACTGGCTACGCTTTTTCCCGTACGAGGAGCCCTACGACCACCAGACGGAGGCGATGGGCACGATCTACGACGCGCTCGACGAGCGGCGGAACGTCCTCTTCGAGGGGGCGACGGGGACGGGCAAGACCCTCTCTGCGCTCGCGCCCGCCCTGGAGTACGCCCGCGAGACCGGCAAGACCGTCGTCATCACGACGAACGTCCACCAGCAGATGCGCCAGTTCGTCCGCGAGGCCGCGGCGATCACCGACCAGGAGCCGATCCGCGCCGTCGTCTTTCAGGGCAAGGCCTCGATGTGCCACATCGACGTGGGCTACGAGGAGTGTCAGGCGCTGCGCGATACGACGCGGGAACTCGTCGACGCCGAGGAAAACCGCGCGGAACTCGAAGACCAGCAGCGAGCGCTCCTGGAGGAGAGCCGAGATGGGAGCAGCGAGGCCGCGGACGCCCGCGGCGCGGTGATGGACGAACTCGACGCCGTCGAAGACGAAATCGAGCAACTGCGCGAGGAGCGCAACGTCTGCGACCACTACTACCGGAACCTCACCGCCGACACCGACGCCTTCTACGGCTGGCTCTACGACGACGTGCGCACGCCCGAGGACGTGTACGGCTACGCCGAGCGGGAGGGCATGTGCGGGTACGAACTCCTCAAAGACGGGATGGAGGGCGTGGATCTCGTGGTCTGTAACTACCACCACCTGCTCGACTCGATGATCCGCGAGCAGTTCTTCCGGTGGCTGGGTCGCGACCCGGAGGACGTGATCGCCGTCTTCGACGAGGCGCACAACGTCGAGGACGCCGCCCGCGACCACGCACGGCGCACGCTCACCGAGACGACCCTGGATCAGGCGGTCGAGGAGCTGGAGACCGCCGAGGACGCCCGGGCCGAGGGAGCGCTGAACGTCCTCGACACGTTCCGACGGGCGCTTTCCGAGGCCTACGACGAGGCCTTCGGCTTCGGCGAGCGGGAAGGGGTCGAAGACGACTGGTACGACCTCTCGATCGACAACGAGGACGCCCGCGACGATCTGACGCTCGCCTTCCTGCAGAACTACTCCGGGCCGGGCTTCCACGAGGAACTCGACCGGACCCTGGACCTGGCTCGCGAACTCGACCAGTCCTACGAGGAGGCCTACAAGAACGGCGAGACGACGACGCGCCAGGAGTGCCAGACGCTGCAGGCCGCGACCTTCGTCGAGGACTGGCTCGGCGAATCCGCCACTGAGGGACAGTACCCCGTCGTGAGCGTCAGGCGGGCTGAAGAGGGGGGGCCGCGCGAGGCCGGCGAGATCTACGGCCGCGCGGAGCTGTACACCTGTATCCCGAGTTCGGTGACCGCCGACCTGTTCGGCGACCTGCACGCGAGCGTGCTGATGAGCGCGACGCTGCGACCGTTCGACGTGACCGAGGACGTGCTCGGGCTGGCAGACCCGGAGACGCTGGCCTACGGGCCGCAGTTCCCCGAGGAACGCCGACGCACCTACGCGGTCGACGGTCCCGCACTCTTTGCCAGCAAGCGCGACGACATGCAGGTGCAGTCGACCGTCGCCGGCGCGCTGGAGGACGCCGCGCGGTTCACGCCCGGGAACACGCTCGCCTTCTTCCCGAGTTACGCCGAGGCCGAGCGCTACCATCAGCGCGTCGACACTGGCGGCGCGACGTATCTCGACCGCCCGGGCACCTCCGCCAAGGAGCTTCGAGAGCGGTTCACCGACGACGACGGTGCCGTCCTGTTCACCTCGCTGTGGGGCACCCTCGCCGAAGGGGTGAGTTTCGACGGCGACGACGCCCGGACGGTGGCCGTGGTCGGCGTCCCCTACCCCCACCTCGACGACCGCATGGACGCCGTTCAGGAGGCCTACGACGCCGAATTCGGCGACGACGAGGCCGCTGGACGAGGTGGCACCGGGTCCGGCGGCGGCCGGGACGACGACGAGGGCGCGGGCTGGCGCTACGCGGTCGAGATCCCGACGGTCAGGAAGACCCGCCAGGCCCTGGGCCGCGTCGTCCGCTCGCCCGAGGACTTCGGCGCTCGAATCTTGCTCGACAGACGCTACACCGAGCGCTCGGAAGTGGAGATGTCCGACTACTCGGTGCGGGGGACCTTCCCCCCCGAGGAACGTAGCGAGATGGTCGACGTCGACCCCGGGAAGCTCAAATTCGCCCTGCTGAACTTCTATCAGGACGTGGACGGCTACGACGGCGAGCCGCCGCGGCCGTAGCGAGTCCCGCGACCGACGGGAGCGGCCTGGAAAGCGCAACGGCGACCGAAGGAAGCCGTGAGCGACTAGCGTCCGCGAGCGCAGCGAGCGGTTCACCGCACCGAGCGGCGCGAGGTGCGGCTTTTTCACCCACGTTTTTCGCCGAGTGGTCCCGCAGGGCCGGAGGCCCGAGGATAC
>Ga0207755_100691_pt1 | contig 13741 bp, 15 predicted proteins | sample A23P2SouthBayCA_FD_187734 | JGI IMG/M metagenome (GOLD analysis project Ga0207755, IMG submission 187734) | Aerobic enrichment media microbial communities from Bioluminiscent Bay, La Parguera, Puerto Rico - A23 P2 (SPAdes) | ecosystem: Environmental > Aquatic > Marine > Unclassified ...
ACCAACCACGGCGTGTTCACCAGCGCGAACGGGGAACGGTGGGACAACCGCGAACTGGCCTGGCCCGGCGAGTACCAGCAGGTTCCCCGTGGTCTGGCCGTCGTCTAGGCGAGTGCCACCCGTGTTGGGGGTACGAATAAATACGTGCCAGATGATTGCAAGGTCGTATGCCAGAAGAGACAGTCCACGAGTCGGGGTCCAAACGCAGTCGAACCGGAATCGCATCGTACTTTCGCCGCCTGGCACGCAGGTTCAGCCGCGGTGAGCCGGCACCGGTCGACGAGGAACAGACGGTGACGGTGTCGGTACCGGAGGAAGCCGATCTGGAGACGGAAATAGAGCGGGAGGGCGACGAACTCACGCTCGAACTGGAGGTCGCCTGGACCGAGGAGGAAGACGACGTAGACACCGAGGCCGAGGCGAGCAAGGCGACGTTCGAACTATACGAGGACAACGCCGAGGAGTGGCGCTGGCGACTGGTCCACGACAACGGCAACATCATCGCAGACGGCAGCGAGGGGTACGCCTCCGCCCAGAAGGCAGAACAGGGACTCGAAAGTGTCAGGTCGAACGCGCCGGGTGCGTACGTCGTCGATCAGTCGAGAGACGAGGACGTACCGCCGGAAGGTGGCAGTAGCGCGACGTTCGAACTGTTCGAGGACAGCGCCGGGCAGTGGCGCTGGCGGCTCGTCCACGACAACGGCAACATCATCGGCGACGGCGGGCAGGGGTACTCATCGAAGCAGAAAGCCAAGCAGGGGCTCCGAAGCGTCAAGGAGAACGTTCGTGGCGCGCCGACCGATAGACTGGACTGAGATCGTCGGCTGTAACTCCGTGAACGGTGTCGCTACCCCAGAGTGACGAAGCTCTTCACGAAGTGACAGGCAACAGTACGAGAGGGGGCGTCGTAGCGATGGCCCGGTGAGCGGCTACGGGAACCCGTCGGAGTGTCAGCAGTCGGCGCGCAGTCCAGAACCGGCGAGGGACTGACTGTTTCGGCGTCAGAGCGGGAGCCTGCCGCGGATTCCGGCCACGATCCGCTTGCGGCGGTACACGATTTCACCGGCGGTCCACGTCACCCCGAGCAGGGCGGCCCCGACGAGGAAGGCGGCGTCCCACGAGGAGAGCCAGACCGGGCGGAACCACGGCATGTAGTGGCCCCACAGCAGCGCGAGGTCGTTCGCGAGTCCCCCCAGCGGGGTGTCGTCGAAGGTGATCCGGAGCCAGCCGGGGAAGTCGAGATTGTCGCCGGTGCCGGGGCGGAGGCCGGCGCTGCCGGTGAGTTCGTAGCTGCCGGTGGCGTTCTGCTCGCGGATCGTCGGGCCGTTCGATTCGTCGCCGGTGCCCAGTCGCTCGGCGTCGTAGGGCCCCCACGTGGCGTAGTACTCCCAGACGATCTCGCCGGTCGGCGTCACCTCGATCACGCGGTGGTTGAGGGTATCGACGATCAGCGTGTTGCCGTTGGGGAGCCGGTCGGCGTCGCGGGGCCAGCGCAGCGACTCGGTGCCGACCTCCCAGGTGAGTCGCCACGACCCGTCGACGTAGGCGTACTCGACGACGCGGTCGTTGCCGCTGTCGGCGACCAGCATCGTTGGCGTGCCGTTCTCGCCGACGAGATAGTCGGGGTTGTGTTGCTCGTCGAGGACCTCCTCGTGTTCGCCCATCCGTCGCTCGGCCCGAGTCGACTGCTGGGCGTCGGACTGGTCATCGGTCCCGAGGCGCTGGACGATCTCGCCGGTCGACCGGTCGACGACGATGGCCTGATCGAAGTTCCGCGGCGACAGGAGGAACCGGTCCTCGTCGATCCGGTCCACGTCGTTGACGTGGGTCCAGTCGTCGTTCATCCCGCCGTCGGTACTCGCCGGGTAGTGCTCGTGGAACTGCCAGCGCCAGGTGACCTCGTCGCTCGTCAGGTTGTACGTCACGAGTTCGTCCTCGCTGACGCCGCTGCTCTCGTTCCCGGCCCGCATGTGAGCGATGGCGAGTTCGTCCTCGCCGATCATGTCGGCGTCGTGGGTGTCCTCGAAGGGGAACCGCCGGGTCCAGACCCGCTCGTCCGTGTCGGGGTTCAGTTCGTAGATGAGTGTCTCGCCGTCGCGGGGCGAGACCACGAGCAGGTTCCCGTCGGGGAGCGGATCGACGTCGAAGAATCACGCGTCGACCCCCTGCCGGCTCTCGTAGCTCCACTCGGTTCGCGCCCGCTCGTCGGCCGCGAGCAGGCGCGCGGGCTTCTTGTCGTTGACCGTCCCCTCGAAGGTGTACCCCTGCACGCTGACGACGGTCGTCCCGTTGGCCGGCTGGGTGACCGTGCCCTGCCTGAGGGACGTGTTTGTCGGCGTGTACGTCGTGGCGTTGGCCCCCACGACCAGCAGCACGGTACAGATCGTCAGCAGTACCGCCACCCGCAGGTAGTCGCCCCGTGTCGCGTCCTCGCGAGCGCCGGCGAGGGCGGCGAACACGGCGGCAGCGAACCGTCGGCAGCGGGCGCGGAGTCCGTCGGAGAACACAGGGACTGGTAGCTCGATCGACCGCGAGTTCGTTTCGACCCGGCACCACCACCAGCGCCGGCGCTACAGCGGCAAGCGGCGACGGATCGCGTCGATCATCGACTCCTCGGCGTCGGGATCGTACGGCCCGACGACGCCGGACTCGGGCGTGATCACCGTCCGGTCGCCGTCGTTGGCCACCTCGATCAGCGAGTCGTTCTTCAGCGCGGCGAGGGCGTCTTCCAGACTGTCGATGTCGACGTCGACTCGTGACCGGAGTTCGAAGATCGTCATCCCGTCGTCGGGACGGTCGGCGAGGGCATCCAGCACCGCGACCTCCGGGTCGGACCGGTCGCGATACTCCGGCTTCGCTCTCATACGTCACCGTACTCGCGGCGTCCTCTTGGCTCTGTCCCTCGCCGTGACCAGACGAGGGACGGGCGACGGTCACGACACCGTCTCGCGAGTCGCCCCAAGCAGTAGGCTTATCACTCGGAGCGAGCCATGACGTGACAATGGGTATCAAATGCTCCGTGCTTGGGCACGCGTACGGAGAGACAACTGTCGAGCGCGACCGCGAGGAGCAAGGCAGCGAGGTCGTTATCACGATCCGGGAGGTCGAAACCTGCGATCGCTGCGGCAACGAGCGCGTCGTCTCCGAGAACAAAGAGGTAACGTCGATCGAAACACCGGACGACGAAGACGGGTATTCCGGCGACGACACGCCGGACGACGCCGGGGCAGACGCGACCAGCGATGACGGCGAGACGGGCGACACCGAGGGAGAAACGGAAGAACTGTCGGCCGCCGGCGAGGAGCTCTCGGCCTCGGAGATCGTCGGTGGGGCGACGGACACGTCGTCGACCGACGACGACGACGAGGACGCGACGCCGTCGCCGCCCGACGGGAACGAACCGGACACGGGTGCAGAGATCATCGATGCCGAGTCCGAGGAACCGGTCGACGACGACACCGTCGACGAGGAACTGACCGATCCGACGATCGATCCCGACGTCGACGACTCGATGACTGACGACCCGGTCGCGACCGACGACGAGGACGACACGGACGACGCGGTCATCATCGACGAGGGCGACGGCGAGCAGGTCGAGACGGCGGGGCGACAGCCCGGCGAGTGGCCCGAAGAACCGAACACCGGCGAAGACGAGTGGAAGCCTGATACGATCGGGTCGATCGAGGAGGAGGACGAGGAGGAACAGGCGACCGAGACGACGACGCTGACCGTTCCGGACGGCCAGTTCCGCTGTCCGGAGTGTGACTTTACCACGCCCGTGGACTCCTCCTCCCTGCGCCGCGGTGACTTCTGTCCCGAATGTCGCCGTGGCACGCTCGTTCACGAGCCGGAAGACGAAACGCGAAAAGAGTAAGGCAGGGCCAGTACAAATCGACTTCCATGCGAGAGTACAAGATGCGTCGCGGCGAACACCTCGAAGACCGCGTCCCCGATATGCAAGCCTTCGTCGAAGACTACTTCGGCGAGGTCACAGACACCCAGGATCGCAAGGGTAGCGATCTGCTGGTCGTCGACGACCCCGAGAACCCGGTCTTCGAACGCGTCGTCGCCGGCACCGTAGAGTACAGCGGCAAGAAGGACAAACTCGCGCTCCACATCGACGAGCGCGACGCCGAGGACGTCATCGCCGAGGGCAACGCCGACGCCGCACAGGACGCCGTCGCCGCGAAGAACGACTTCCTCGAAGAAGCCACCGGCCGCGACGCCAAGGCCCGGCGCGACTCGATGAAGCGCTCCGTCGAGGACGACGCCGACAAGCCCGACAACGTCTAGCTCTCACCTTCTCTCCGCAGTCAGCCGTCCGTCGTCGTGCAGAAATCCGATCACGGACGACGGGCGACACGTTCAAGTACGCGCATGCCAATACTTGTCATACGCCGCACTGGGTGCGAGAGATCGTGACTGCTGACAGTCACGGGGGAACGTATCCGGACCGCGAGCGAGACTCGCGCGGCGCGTGGCTAATTGGCGCAGGTAGGGCCAGTCAACCACGACCCTGTCATAGTTTGGGCGGCGTGCCGGGTTCGCCGGGATGCCGTCTTCGATAAAAAGAACACGTAACGCGGCACGTCGTAGCCGTTTATCCGGTCGACCGGACGCGGTCGTGCGGCCGATCCGATACGGATCTACGACGTGTCGTACAGCGGTGCCATTAGTTCGACTCGTTGCGCGTGATCTCGTAGCCGAACTGGATAGCGTTCTCGGGCATGATCTGCGCGGTCCACTCGCCACTGGCTGGCTCGTCGATCCGGTAGGTGATCTCTCGATCTTCCCCACTGTCGGAGTACGCAGAGTCACTGTTCTGTTGGTCGTCGGACCGACCGAGGTCGATGTGACCGCTGGCAGATCGCTCGACGCGTTCGGGTGCGACCGTGGTGCCGTTGGGTGCGACGTACGTCACGTCGAAACTCGGTGTGGTCGTCTGGCCGTCCTGTGGCATCGAGTTGGTCGACAGCGTCAGCGTCATCGACTCGGTGTTGTTGGCAACGTCGACGGTCGTCTCGAAGGGCTCCTCTGGCTGTTGCCACACCTGGAAGCCGACGTGGATCTGCTGCCAGTAGTTCGAGTCGTCGGGACGGGCAGGATCGACGACACCGAGGTCGAGTTCGGCGTCGTAGCGGCCGCGATCGGCCGATTCGGGCGGTCGGATCGTCACCTCGACGGTGGCGCTCTCACCGGCGGGGATCTCGCTGGGTGCGTCGATCTCGAACCAGGACTTGTCGAGCGTCTCCTGCCCCATCCGGGAGGACATCGTCCGACGCTCGGTCTTGATCGTCGGGTTCAGCGGAACGGCTTCCTCGCCGCTGTTGCTGACGACGATCTCCTGAGTGGTCGTCTCGCCGCTCTGGACCTGCGAGGAGAGCCAGGTGTCGCTATCGATGGTCACGGTCGGCTCCTCCCACACTTCCAGCGAGAACTGTGCCATGTGGACGGGACGCGGGGGCTGGCCGGGGAAGGTGACCATCTCGTCGGTGAACGCGATGACGCCGTTGTAGCGCCCGATCTCGGCGTCTTCGGGCACGTCGACGGTGACCGTCACCGTGCGTTCTTCACCGGCATCGAGGGTGATGTTGCCGCCGGCGATGTCCACCCACGACTCCGTGACCGGCTGCTGGCCCAGCTGGGGGACGTAGAGGTGGGGCGACAGCGTCACCGACTCGTCTTCACCGTTCTCGACGGTGACGTTGAGTGTGTCGCTCTCGCCGGGTTTGAGTTCCAGTGAACGATACTGGTCGTCAACGTACAGTCGCGTGTAGTTCTCTGAGGTCTGCTGTGTCGCTTCGGTCTGTGCTGCCATACTGGTCGCACTGGCCGACTGGGCGACCACGCCGCTCGTTGCAGCGGGGACGATCAGTGCGGCCGCGAGGACCAGTGTGAGGATGCGTCTGTGTTGCATGGATGTGTCTGGTGACCCCTGCTCCCTGCGTGGAGGGCAAGGTGACGGGGCTCAGTCGAAACTGTTCATCGAACAAATAAATAACTTCGGGAACGGACACGGATCCGACAGGACCGGTGCTGGTACGGAACCGGCCACCGAAGCGACGGCGACGGGGGACTACTCGACCAGTCCGTACCCACGACGGACGAGCGCGATGTCGACGGCGATCACGGCGACGGTCAGCCCGGTCAGGACGAGCAGCGAGGTGTTCGGAGCGATGTCGACCGCACCGGGGACGACGCCGTAACGGACGCCGTTGACCATGTACACCATCGGATTGAGGAGCGACGCCTGCAGCCAGAGGCCGTCGAGTGCCGACAGCGGGTAGAACACCGCGCCGAAGAACACGAGCGGGCGGATGATGAACTGGGTCATCACCGTCAGGTAGTCGAAGTCCTCCGCCCAGAGCCCGCCGACGACGCCGAAGCCCGCGAACAGCGTCGGGATGACGAGCATGAACGCGACGAGGTAGAAGGGGTTGGCCACCTGCACGGGTGTGAACACCATCCCGATCACCCAGATGATGCCCGCGACGATCAGGCCACGCAACGCCGACGCGGTGACGTAGGCAAGCACCATCTCCGTGTGCGAGAGCGGCGAGGTCAGCACCTCGTGAATGTACTCGTTCCAGCGGCCGTGGAAGATCGAGAAGGAGGCGTTCTCGAAGGCGTTGGAGATAGTCCCCAGTACGACCAACCCCGGGAGGATGAAGAGGGTGTAGCCGCCCTCGAAGCCGCTGCCGCCGCGTTCGATCGTCCCGCCAAGCACGACGCCGAAGACGGCGAAGTACAGCACGTTCGTGATCATCGGCGGGAGGAAGGTGTTGCGCGGCCGACGGACGTACCGCAGGATCTCGCGCTTGAGCAGCGTCTTGAATCCGGTGGCCCTCATGCGTCGACCTCCATCTCCACGTCGGTGTCGCCGCCGTGGTCGGCCCGGGTCATGTCGACGAACACCTCTTCGAGCGAGGCACGGCGCACGTCCAGCGACGTGACGGTGTGGCCTGTCGCTTCGAGTTCGCGCATGATCGCCGGCGCGAGGGAACTCCCACCGGCCGCGGTCGCGAGTAACTGCCCGTCCTCGATGCGAACGTTCTGGACGCCCTCGACGTCGAGGGTCGGCGGTGTCGCGGGCAGCGATTCGAGACCGACCTCGATGGTGTCGCTGCCCCGTGCCATCAGTTCGTCCGGCGTCGCCACCTCGACCTTGCGGCCGTCGTCCATGATCGCCACCCGATCACAGAGCCGTTCGGCCTCCTCGATGTAGTGGGTCGTCAGCAGGATCGTCGTCCCGGCGTCGTTCATCCGGTTGATGATCTCCCAGAGGTCGTGTCGAAGCTGTACGTCCACGCCCGCCGTCGGTTCGTCGAGGATCAGCAGGTCCGGGTTCGAGACGAGCGCGCGAGCGAGCATGAACCGGCGTTTCATCCCGCCGGAGAGCCAGTCGAAGCGGGTGTCCCGTTTGTCCCAGATCCCGACGGTCTTCAGCGCGTCTTCGGCGCGTTGCTCGGCTTCACTCTCGGTAACCCCGTGGTAGCCGGCCTTGTGTTCGAGCACCTCGTGGATGGGGAAGAAGCGGTCGACGTTGTACTCCTGCGGGGCCAGTCCGATGGCGTCGCGGGCCTCGCGGTAGTCGTCCTCGACGTCGTGGCCGAAGACGGTCGCCTCGCCGCCGTCGGCGTGGACCAGTCCGACCAGCGTGTTGATGAACGTCGTCTTGCCCGCCCCGTTCGGGCCGAGCAGCCCGAAGAACTCCCCTGCTTCGACGGTCAGATCGAGACCGTCCAGCGCCTGCACGTCACCGTAGCGCTTCGTCAGCCCACGGGCACGGATCGCGGAATCAGTCATTACCTGTCCCTGACTATGCAGTCAGTTAAGCCCCGTGAAACGGCCGGTAACGCGTTTCTCCCCCGACAGAAAGACAGCGAAAGGAAGCTACTCGCCGAGCCGCTCGCGGCTGATCCCGACGCCAGCGGGCGTGATGATGAGCTGGTCGTCGTCCTTCTGGACGATGTCGCCACCGACCTCGTTGACGACCCGCTTCAGTTCGTCCGTGATGTGTTCCATCGTCCGGTCCTGCGTGCTGTGGCGCGTGATGTCGGCGACGACGATGTCGCCGTCGTACACGGCGTCTTTGATCTCGACGACGTCCTGTTTGTCGCCGATACGAGCGATCCGTACCTGCTGGCTGGCCTCGACGTTGTCTTCGAGGTCGTCGGCCGATAGCTCGACGTAATCCTCGGTGACCCGTGAGGAGCCCGACTCGCCAAGGATCTTGCTCATCAGTCCCATACCCCATCAGGGGGTCGCTGGTGGTTTAGGCTTTACGTCAGACGACCTTTTTCCGCTGCGGGTTCGAGTCGCGCCGTCGGCGCGCTCGAACCGCTTGCGCAAAAACGTCGATGAAAACGGCTGAACCTCGCTTCGCTCGGTTCAGTGAACCGGGCGTTCTGCGCGAGCGGTGCGTGGTTCGGAGCCAAGCGACACGTGAGCGAAGCGAGTCTCCCGGCGACCTACCGGGTCCTTCGGACCGCTCGGTCGCCCGGATGCTTACCGGTGGTCAGTACAGGCGTGATAATGATCACCAGAAAACACATACTTGATTGTACAAGAATCAGAGTGTGAATCTGGGATCTTCCACTCTACACCGGTTGTCCTCCGTCTTGCTCGCGGTCCTCGTTGTTACCTCAGCCGGCTGTATCGGATTCGGCAACTCCTCACAATTAGATGCTGGTGAACTACATATCTTCAATCAGGACAGTGAGACTCACTACCTCGTCATACGGGGCTTAGACGATAGTGGAATCAATCAAAGCGTCGCCGCAAATAGCAGTGAGACGGTGACGCTTGTTGAGTCACGAGGTGAGTATAATATCACGGTTACTATTGATGGGGTAACTCGCGTGAATACCACCGTTCGGTACAGTCCAGGCGGTAAGAATGGGGAACAATTAGCTGGCCCGAAACTGCTGCTCACTATCCAATCGGACGGTGATGCGTACTTCTCTCAAAGTATGGTCTAGTCCAGATTTTCGTCGAACACTTCGCACACGCACCGAACAGTTGCTGCCCGATCAGTACGATGATCGCGGCCTCTCCCGAAGGGACACGCCCGTACCCAGTTCGAACCGCACCAAGCGCGCCCCACCAGTTTTGCCGTTCGAGTCCGACACACGGCTATGACGTTCAGTATCTGCGTTCGCGAGCACTACACGGACGACGAGGGCGAGGACCAGACCCGTTTCGGCGTCGCGGTGACGACCAGACTCGCGGCGGTCGGGACGCTGTGCCCATTCGCCAGCGAGCACGGCGCGGTCGCGACCCAGAGCGTCGTCAACGTCGACCTCGGGCGGCGCGGGATCGAGTACATCGACGACGGGTTGGCCGTCGGGGACGCGCTCGAAGCACTGCTCAACGCCGACGACGGCAAGCCCGAGCGCCAACTCCACGGCGTCGACGCCGACGGCGAGTTCGCCTTCTCCGGGGAGGACTGTGGCGAGTGGTTCGGGCACGTCACCGGGGACAATCACACCGTCGCCGGCAATCTACTGACCGGCGAGGACGTGATCGAGGAGACCGCGGCGACCTACGAGGCAAGTCGCGGCGGCGACGCGCCGCTGGCCGAGCGCCTGATCGACGCGCTGGAAGCGGGCCACGAGGCGGGCGGGGACAAGCGTACCGACCTCGCGGTCCAGAGCGCCGCCGTGCTCGTCGAGACCACCGAGGAGGAGGCCGCCGAACCGTACTGGCGCGATCTGCGCGTCGACGCGACCGAGACGCCGGTCGCCGATCTCCGCGAGACGTTCGAACTGGCCCGTGAGAGCTTCGAGACGGCGATGGCGAAGTACGAGGACGAGCAGGGGAACGACGATCAGGGAGCGACGACCGACGAGAGCGGGGCTGCTCAGTCGTCGGAGTGAGCCTGCTCGAAGGGGCGGGGCGGAAGCAAGAGATCTTCCAGTTCCGGCATCGTCTTGACGTTGTACAGCAGTTTCAGTTCGTCGCTGATCGGAATCCCGTTACAAGACAGCTGAAAGCCGCGCTCGACCATCTCGTCGGGCAGGACGTGATCGACGCGGGTCGTCAGTTCCCCCTCGAGCACGACGACGGCGCAGTTGGCACACGCGCCGCCGCGGCAGGCGAAGGGCCACGCGAAGTCGTTGCGCTCGGCCGCTTCGAGGACGGACTCGCGTGGCAGGACGTGAAACTCGCCGTAGTCTTCCTCGGGGAGATCCGCGGCGGCGGCCTTCTCGAAGAGGTCGGCGTCGTCGGCGGACAGTTCCAGATCGTCCAGCACCTCGTAGTTCAGGTACCGGACGGTCGGATGGATCGACCCCTGCGAGTCGGTCGCGTCGGGATCGGACTCGTCGTGGCCGTTCTCGCGCACCGCCGCGCTCCAGTCGCCGGCCAGCGCCCGCTCGTAGGCCTCTCGAACCCGCTGGAAGGCCTCCAGCGAACCGCCGTGGTCCGGATGCGTCTCCTTGATTCGCTCGCGGTACGCGCGCTCGATCTCTTCGTCGCTCGCGCCCTTGTCGACTGAAAGAATCTCGAACGGGGACGCCACGCTCGCCTCTAGCGGTAAGAGGACGATAAGGCTTCGGACCGACGTTTTTCGTCGTCGGGTTGCCTTCGGCAACCACGCCTCGAAAAACGCCCTCAGAAGTCTTCGACTGCCGATGGGGCTCGCGAGAACGACGTTCTCGCGAACGTCGTCCTGCGGTCGGAGACCGCAGGGCTCGGCAGAGTTCCGCTCTGCGGGCGATGAAACAGGCCGGTCGCTCGTGGCACTCGCGACGAGTGACCCCTCGCTCGGGATGCTGACCGTCTACACCGAGAACTCGAACAGATCGTCACCGACGTGGTGGATCGACTCGACGACCTTGCCCGTGTCGCCGACCATGTCGTCGCCGCCGGTCTTCGCGCGGCCGACAGCGAGGAACTTCCCGTGCGATTCCTCGTTGATCGCGACCAGATCGCCGCTCTCGATGTCGCCGTCGGCCTCGGTGATCCCGGGACGCATGATATCCGCGCCGTCCGAGACGAAGGAGACCGCGCCGGCGTCGACGGTGACGACGTGGGCCTCCGGCGGGAAGGCGTTGAGTCCCTGGACCGTGAGGAACGGCTCGCTGTCCACGTAGAGCACGAGCGGGTCGCCGTCGACGAGGACGACGTTCCAGTCGCTGTCCTCGAACTCGACCTTCTCGAAGGTATCGGCCTCGACCTCGACGCCGAGGTTCGCCGCGACCGAGTCCGTGATCGCGTCGATCTCGTCGGCCCTGAGATGGTGGCGCGACTTGACGTTCATACCCGACCCGTCGCAGGGACCGGAGATAAATCGCCCGTTACGATCCTGTCAGTACGCCCGACGAAGTGGCAGACTGAATACAAAATAGCGCTTCGGCGAAGACTTTACTGGGTTCCTGACAACGGGCTTACTATGAGCGGGACAGACGGGCTACAGAACTGCGAGGAGTGCCTCGAACCGGCCGACGCCTTCGCCATCGTGGGGCAGGAGTCCCGGCTCGCCATCCTCGAAGCGCTGTGGCGACTCGACGAACCGGCCGCCTTCTCCGAGATCAGGGCCGAGGTCGGGATGGCCGACAGCGCGCAGTTCAACTACCACCTCGGGAAGCTGACCGACCAGTTCGTCCGCAAGACCGACCAGGGCTACGAACTCCGGACCGCCGGAGAGCGGATCGTCCAGGCGATCCTCGCCGGCTCGTTCACCCAGCATCCAGAGCGAGCGGTCGACATCGACGACCCCTGCGTGCGCTGTGGGGCGACGCTGACGGCCCACTACGCCGACGAACAGCTGTCGATCGAGTGCCCCGACTGCGGCCACGGTCACGGGGAGTACCCGTTCCCGCCCGGCGGCCTCCACGACCGCACCGACGCCGAGATCCTGCGAGCCTTCGACCAGCGCGTCCGGCACCTCCACTGTCTGGCCAAGGACGGCGTGTGCCCGGAGTGTAACGGCCGGATGGCGACGGCGATCGAACGGGGCGAAACCTGCTGTCTCGGCGTCGCAGTGCGGGCGACCCACCGCTGTCGCCAGTGTGCCCTCGAACTGTGTGCGGCGGTCGGGCTCGGTCTGCTCGACCAGTCGCCCGTCGTGAGTTTCTACGCGGATCACGGCGTCGACCTCGCCGAGGCACCGTACTGGCGGCGTCAGTGGTGCGTCGACGACCACCCCGTCACCGTCGACGACGACGACCCGTGGCGGTTGCGCGTCGAGATGACGGCGGGCGGCGAGCGCCTCGTCGTCACCGTCGACGGCGACCTCGACATCGTCGACAGCGAGCGCCGGCCGGTCTCGGAGAGCGGCGACGAGGCCCCAGTGGGCGGTTCGGTCACGGTCGGCGAGTGACCCACAGCAGTCGACGCCGGGTTCGGCCGTTCGTTCCACCGGGCGACTGCGTGAGATACGGGTGAACGCTCAAGGTCCCCCCGGACTACCTCGGAGTATGGCCACAGCCATCCAGTTGTACACGCTGCGCGAGATGGACGAGTCCGTTCCCGAACTGCTCCGGCGCGTCGCCGACGCCGGCTTCGACGGCGTCGAGTACGCCTACCGTGTGCCGGAGGCAGACCCTGCTACGGTGACGGACGTACTCGCCGAGACCGGCCTCGACGTCCCCAGCGCCCACGTCCCCATCGACGAACTCGAAGACGAGCAGGCGGCGACGGTCGAGCGGTATCGGGAACTGCAGACCGAACGGCTGGTCGTCCCCTACCTCGACTCCGAGGAGTTCGCCAGCGTCGAGCGCGTGCGAGAGACCGCCAACCGCCTCGATACGCTGGCCGAGGAACTCGCCGACCACGACTACCCGCTGCTGTATCACAACCACGACGCCGAGTTCGCCGCCCTCGACGGCCGGACGGCCTTCGACGTGCTCGTCGAGGAGACCGAGACGGTCGACTTCGAACTCGACGTGGGGCTGGCGACCTACGCCGGCGTCGACGCCGCCGACGTGATCGAGCGCCACGCCGACCGGATCGAACTGGTCCACTGCACCGACACCCACGTCGACGCCGACGAGGCGGCCCACGCCACCTTCGGGACGGGCGACGTGGACTACGAACCCGTCTTCGACGCCATCGAGGCCGCCGGCATCGAGTGGGAGATCTACGAGAACGGGTCGCAGGACGACCCCGAGGGCGAACTGGCACACGCGAGCGAGGCGTTTCTTTAGAGCCCGCCCGGCGATCCACTCGCCTGGCGGATGAAAGGGCGAGCGGCCGCCAGCGTCGCGAGGGCTTTCGGTGTCTGCGCCACGGCGATCGCTCGCGCCGTCACGGAGCGTCGTCCTCTCCTAGTCGGCCGTCGCGGCGCAGTTGTTCGGCCCGAGTTCCCACTCGAAGGCCTCGTCCTCGTCGGGGGTCGACTGGCCGAGGTTCGCGGCGATGATCGACTCGAAGTTCGACGGTCGCGGCGGCATATCCGCCAGCACTCGCTCGACGAAGGCGTCCTCGTCAACGTCGAAGACCCACAGGTCGTCTCGGAGGTCGCCCAGCGTGGCGGTGTAGGTCCCGGCGTCGTTTCGCGGCGTGTGCTCGCTAGCGTGACCCGGCGCGATCGTCGTCCCGTCGTCGAACGCCGCCAGTCGCTCGGTCAGGGTCGCGTACAGTTCCCGGGCCAGATCGGCCGCGCCGTCGTCGCCCGCCTCCAGATCGGGCCGGGCGACGCTCTCGACGAAGAGACTGTCGCCGGTCAGGAGCAGATCGCCGACGGCGATGCCAGTCATCCCGGTCGTGTGGCCCGGTAGCGGCACCGCCCGGAGGT
>Ga0207755_100692_pt1 | contig 13712 bp, 13 predicted proteins | sample A23P2SouthBayCA_FD_187734 | JGI IMG/M metagenome (GOLD analysis project Ga0207755, IMG submission 187734) | Aerobic enrichment media microbial communities from Bioluminiscent Bay, La Parguera, Puerto Rico - A23 P2 (SPAdes) | ecosystem: Environmental > Aquatic > Marine > Unclassified ...
CACTCTCTATCGGCGAACTTGCCGAACGGAACAACATGGTCTACAACTGCATCGCGGGCAGCACCGCTGTGACGGGCGAGAACTGCAGGGCAAGTACCTTCGCTTGGTCCGACGAGGCAGTAATGCAACTCGGTGGGAGTCTTGGCTACGTCCTTGAGAACGACATCCCGGACGGCAGCGATATATACATGATCTCGGCCGATTACGAGTGGGGGCAGTCCCTTGAGGCCTGGATTCAGGACAACATGGTGTCGGAGTACGGCTTGAACGTCGTCGGGAGTGACTTCACACCATTCGGGGCCTCCGACTACTCGAGTCCGCTTACAACGGCCAACGACGCGGACCCGGACATCCTGATGATGAATATGTCCGGAACCGACCAAATCACTAGTCTTCCGCAGGTTGAGTCGTTCGGGCTGTTAGAGGACACAACCGTCGTTTACGCAGCGACAAATATGGGGGACGCCCAGGCACTTGATCAGGAACTCATTAGCCATGAAAACTACTATTCCTCAACGCCTTGGTACTGGAACCACGATTATTCTGACGCATCACGTGAATTTGCCGACCAGTTCCGTGAGCGCCATCCTGACGCCCTTATGGACGGATACATCGGTTGCTTCTATGCGGCGGCTCGGGCAACATTGAACGCAATCGAATCGACAGGTAGCACTTCGCTTGACGATCTTCAAGGCGAGATCGAGGGTGCGACGATTGACCCCCAGGTCTGGGGCGCCGACGAGGAGATGCGCGCTTGTGACCACCGAGCGACTATCGCGACCGCGACCGTTAAAGGGAAGGATCCGGCCGAAGCTGAAGGGCAGGACCTCTATGAAGTTATTGAAGCTCCTGACGGTGAGACGGTTCGAGAACGGATGCGTTCCTGCGAGGAAACTGGCTGCAGCTTATAAATTGGCTGCCGATGTTCGATCGTAACCACCTCCTGGAAACGATTTATGCAGATGCAAATAGACAATGAAATCAAAATCTGAAGGATGAAGCAGCATAAACAGCAGATACGGAGAGCACTCTCGTTAGGGTTTGTAGAAAATTCACGTCCATTACAGCAGTTAGATAGGAGGTCCAAAGAATGATTAGCGGGACTACCGCACTTCTGGAAACAGTGATACTGCAAGTCTCACCTGGCTTGCTACTAAACCAGATATTCAATGGGCTCGTATTAGGGATGATTTATGTTCTCATCGCGCTTGGACTGACAATCATCTTCGGCCTAATGGGAATTATCAACTTTGCGCACGGGGAATTTCTCCTTGTGGGCGTCTATGTGGCGCTAACGGCGTCACTGTTGACAGGGTCCTTTTGGGTCGGTCTAATTGCGGCACCCTTAGTCGTCGCACTCCTCGGCGTTGCCGTTGAACGGTTCACGCTAAGACCGATTTATGACCGGGACGTCCTGCTCCAATTGCTGTTAACGTTCGGTCTCGCGGAAATTATCCGAGAAGTCGTCCAGCTTATTTGGGGACGTACCGGACGGTCCTTCTCCACACCCGCGTGGGGCGCGGGACGGGTTGACCTAATACTGTTTGAATACCCTGTGTATCGACTGTTCGTGATATTTGTGTCTGCAATCGTCGTGGTGTCGGTGTACCTCTACCTTACCCAGACAGATGTTGGACTCGTAATCCGGGCTTCGATCGCTGACCGGCAGATGGTTAACTCCTTAGGCATTGACGTGACGGACATGTACGTGCTAGTATTCGCACTGGGTGCTGCGATCGCGGGATTGGCAGGAGGGCTCATCGGACCGATAAGGAATGCCCGCCCACTCCTCGGATTCGAGTTGATAATCCCCGCGTTTGTGGTGGTCGTCGTCGGTGGATTGGGAAGCATCCGCGGAACGATCCTTGCCGGCCTGCTCATCGGTCAAGCGGTCGGCCTCTCGGGGTTGTTCTATCCACCGGCTTCAGAAGTGATTATATACATCCTGATGGCGGTCGTGCTGCTCGTCCGTCCACGAGGGCTATTCGGTCGGGAGGTTGAAATGGAATGATATCGACACAGAGTGTCCCGAATCGGCTGTCGAGTTCGCCTATGCTACGTGCTGTAGCCATTGGTGCAATCTTCCTTGCGCTACCGTTCGTGTTGAGCCCGTTCACCGCGAGCCATATCGTCCCGCTGGCGATCATCGCGATCGGATACAACCTACTGCTGGGCTATGGTGGGGAGCTTTCGTTCGGTCACGCGGCCTTCTACGGTGGCGGCGCCTACCTAACGATTAAATGGGCCGAAGTGTTCCCGAACCTCTTTGTCGCCATGCTGTTGGGCGTTGTGAGCGTTGGAATATTGGCAATCCCATTTGCATTCTTCAGTCTACGTCGGCGGGGCCTGTACTTCGCTATGATTACGCTCGCCCTTGCACAGATGGTATACGTGATTGTCCATCAAGCGACGAGCATCACCGGTGGCGCAAACGGGCTTGTGCTCCCGATTGGGCCCGGCGACGCGGTGGTCGGCCCGGTGGATATCCTCGGTAATTACTGGGTCTTCTACGGATTCGCCTTAGTAATCCTTGCGCTCGTTTATCTTGCAGTGTACCGCGTCACTCGCTCGCCATTCGGCCGCGCGTTAGTCGCAATCCGCGAGAGCGAAGACCGGGCGCGTCACCTGGGGTACCCCGTAAACAAGCTACTTCTAGTTACGTTCGTCATGTCCGGCCTCCTCGGCGGGTTGGCAGGAGCGCTGCACGCTGCGCTGTTCGCCTTTATCAGCCCGTCGCTGCTGTTCTGGACGATGTCGGGTGAGATTGTAATCATCACCATCCTCGGCGGTATCGGGACGCGCGGCGGCCCCGTGGTCGGTGCCATCGTCTTCACGATTCTCTCCGACACGCTCTCACAAATTACGAACATCTGGCCAATCTTCTTCGGCACGATATTCGTCATCATTGTAATGCTCGCACCCCAAGGGATATTCGGGCTGTACAAACAGTACACCGACGACGAAGAGGAGAACCCTGGACAGGACGTACGCGTCGTTCTTAGACGTATTGTGACTGGGAACGTCGAGTAACCCGGTCGTCCACTTTTTGGCTTCAAGTGATGAACGGACCGCTAGGAGTATTGGCTAACTTTCGTTTGATAGATACCGTTTGCAGGACGCTTAAATCGTAAGCCTGTGACGAAAAAGAGTCTGGAGAGAGCCGTCAGACAGCGAGGTAGCGCTGCTTGACCTCTTCGTCCTCTCGGAGTTCAGAGCTGGCCCCTTCCACCTGAATCATCCCCTCGTCAATAACGTAGCCGTAGTCGCTAATCGAGAGAGCGAGTTCGACGTTCTGTTCAACGAGTAGCAACGCGATGCCCTCATCGTTGATACGAACGAAGATATCGCGAAGTTGGTCAACGAGTGACGGCATCAGTCCCTCGGTCGGTTCGTCGATTAACAGGAGATCAGGATCCGAGAGCAACGCCCGGCCGATAGCCAACATCTGCTGTTCGCCTCCTGAGAGTGTTCCAGCACGCTGAGTACGGCGCTCGTCAAGGCGTGGAAAATAGTTGAAGACATTGTCGAGTTGACTATCGATGTCTTCGATCTCATGGCCGATGTGTCCGACGCGGAGGTTTTCACTAACGGTAAGGTCCGCGAATATTCGTCGATCCTCCGGTATGATTGAAATCCCCATCTGTGAGGTCTCGTGCGGAGAGTTGCTTGTGATGTCTTCCTCACGAAATGAGATAGTTCCTGACTCAGGGGAGATCATTCCCATAATCGATTTGAGTGTCGTGCTCTTACCAGCGCCGTTTCTGCCAATTAGCGTCACGAAACCCTCCTCTGGGACCGACAACGATACGTCGTGCAATACATGGCTCTTACCGTAGTAGGAATTTATCTGGTTTACGTTGAGTAGACTCATGCTTGGCCTCCTTGAAGATAAACACGCTGGACCTCGTCATCGTTTCGGATTTCCTCGGGCGTCCCCTCGGAGAGTATCCGCCCGTTGTGAAGCACTTTGATACGATCTGCGACCTCCATGACGACGCTCATCTTGTGTTCGACCAAGATGATCGTTGTCTCCTCATTCAACTCTTGGATAAGGTCAATCATGCCAGCTGTCTCTTCGGAACTCATCCCACTTGTCGGTTCGTCGAGCAGTAGAAGATCCGGTTGTCCACCGAGGGCGATCGCTAACTCGAGCGTTCGCTGTTCCCCGTGACTCAAGTTCCCGGCTTTCGTCTCACTTTTGTGCAACAATCCGACTCTGTCTAGAATCTTTTCTGCCTCGTCAACGAGTTCGGGCATATCCTCTGTATCAGACCAGAAATTGTACATGGTATTCTGAGCCTGCACTGAGACACGGACGTTTTCTAATACGCTGAGACTATTGAAGACATTCGTTACTTGGTACGACCGAATCATGTGACGTTGGGCGATTTCTTCAGGGTCTAAATCCGTTATTCGCTCCTCCTTGAAGTATATTTCACCTGAAGTAGGTTTGAGTTTGCCTGAAAGCAGGTTGAAAAAGGTAGTCTTACCCGCTCCGTTCGGTCCGATGATAGCGTGTAACCTCCCATCCTCAAAGGAGGCAGTAACGTCATCGGTAGCCACCACCGCTCCGAACTCCTTTACGAGGTTCTCTGTCTCCAGTAACATCTTGCTCAACACCGATATGGGTACTAATTCGTATATATGTTTGGTACGTGTTTCCAATACAGAGTGTGAGGCGGCATCTATGACAGCCAAGCCACGACTGCTGAGAGCACTGTTTGGTAAAACAGCGCCAATTTACCAAGCATCCACCAACGTTTGCTCGATATCATCTATCGAGGGATCAAACGACGATGGTCCCACGTCGAGAAAGTCGTCCGCATAGGTGTATTCGGCCACCAATCGTAGTTCGTCTCGGGTCGTTCCATCAACGTCGCGCAGTCGTGATGGTAGCTCAAGCCCGTCGCGTACTGCCTCAACTGACTCGATAACCGCCTCTTCGATATTTTCCGGATTCAACTCCTCAACAAGCCCTTCAGCGAGGACTTCCGGTCGGCCACCGCCTTCCTCGAAGATTAACCGAAGTACGTGTGGGACAATAACGGCGTGGGCGATCCCCTGTTGTATTCCAAACTGATTGCGGAGCGCATGACCGAAGGCATGGACGACGTTTATTTTATATGCATCTGGAATCGAAACGCCATACTGTACCAGTATTGTTCCCATCACGGCACGATCCATGACGTCGGGGTCTGACGACTTCAACAGCGAGGGGAGCGACGAGCGAAGATACCGGAGACCGCGGATTGCGGTCGCGTCGGTCACCGGGTTCCCGAACCGGGAATAAATCGCTTCGATACCTTTGTCGAAGCCATTGATTGCAGAGCCGGCAAGGACCTTGTCGGGTGTTGTATCGAACAGGTCGGGGTCATAAAAGAAGGCTTCCGGCATCAGGGCCTCGTCGGCGACGATACCTTCGACAGGTCCGTTATCTGACGGTGCAACCAATCCCGCCGCGACCGAAAGGTCCGCTCCCGCGAGCGTCGTCGGGACGGGGATCATTGGTAAGAGTTCGTCAGTGTTGTCGGGGAGCTTCAGCGTCCCAGTCTGGACGATTTCCCGTCGAGTCTCTTCCAGTGAGCGGTCGTTCCTCGCGAGGATGCTCACGCCGGTAGCGATGTCGAGGCTACTCCCGCCGCCTACCACGACCAAGACATCGGCATCGAGTTCGGTCACCTGCTCGGCACAATCGTAGACAGTCTCGATCGATTTTGCTGACGTTGTCTCGTCAAACACACCGGCAAGTAGGTCGCCGAGCCCTTCTCTCACTGGTGTCATCAGGGCTTCGTTCGAGCCGACGTTGCGCCCACATACGACCAGCACATCGTCGAACCCACGATCTGCAACAGCTGTCCCAATATCACGGATGCATCCGCGACCGTAGTGAATTGTGCCAGGCCTGTATTCGTGGACGAAGTCGGGTGTGTTTATCGACATTGATATTCGATAGACAGTGTATAGCATAAATATTTGTGCAAACAGTCCGTCCAAACCTTGTCGACTATCTGATTGATTGTCGGGTTCACACAAATTTCGGTATCTAATAACAGTGAACCACGTTTATCTATACGAAATTCACCCACCACAACTCAAGTTTGACATCAACCGTGCCATTTGCTCCCAAACAGCTACAAGCTAGTGTCACAAAGGAGTTCAATGCGGAACATGACCAGCGATATTGCGACTACGGAGGGACTGCAATGGTAACGCCGACGTTAGACGAATACGCATCGAAGTACTCTCACGTCGAATTCCACCGAGAGGACGGGGTTCTGGAAATGCAGCTGCATTCCGACGGTGAGGATCTCGTGTGGGGTTTCTCTCCCCACGAGGAACTTGGCCACTGCTTCGCCGATGTTGGTGCCGATCCAGAAAACGAGGTAATAATCCTGACGGGGACTGGCGAAACGTTCATTGACCAAGGTGATTTGGCTGGGACAGAGGTTGATGCCGAGTCATGGGCACGCGTCATTGAGGCAGGCAAAAGGCTTCAGATGAACCTCCTGGATATCCCGATGCCGATGATCGCAGCGATAAACGGACCCGCGACACGACATGCAGAACTCGGAGTCCTATGTGACATCGTATTGGCTGCAGACAATGCAACGTTTCAGGATAGCGGTCACCTGCCGAACGGCCTCCTTCCTGGCGATGGCGTCCATATCGTCTGGCCGCTTCTTCTCGGGATGAATCGAGGCAGATACTTTCTGTTGACTGGAGAGACGCTGTCTGCACAGGAAGCACATGATCTTGGTGTCGTCAACGAAGTAATGCCACGCGAGGAGTTGCTTCCCCGCGCCCGGGAGCTAGCAGAGTTAATCAAGTCGCGGTCGGATCTTACCGTCCGCTTGACTCGAGAAGCTGTATTACAACACCTGAAGAGTCGGATGCAAGACGAGCTGGGATACGGGCTGGCGCTCGAAGGCTTGGCTGCACTCGATCACTGGCCTCACGCTCCCGAGTAGTCGGAGATATCTCTCGGCCAAGCTTTTCCGATTTCGGGATTATCATTGTTCTAATCAGAAATGATCTGAACCTGCTTGTGGTCAGTCGCATCCCTACAAGATTCCGTATGTTTGATTCGGAGATGGTACTAGTTCAGTTACCACCGAGTGCTTTTCGGACGTTGTGTCCATTGACATCAAGCCAGTAATCGGTAGAGTGTACCTTTCGGAGTCTCACGGTTCGCTTTATTAACGGGGCCAAGGTATTATATTCCCGCTCTCGAAACGTGTCGTAGCGGCTATCACGAGCGGGCATAATACGACGCGCTCCACTACGGCCGTAGAAAGACCTACAAAACATGACAGATATGGAATTCGGCGTTACACTCTGGAACGTTGGAGACGCGGAGTACACCAACCCCGAAACGTTCCGGCAGGTTGCCATGGCTGCCGAAACGCACGGCTTCGATTCGGTCTGGGCCGGTGAACACGTTATCATCCCAGAAGACATACCCGACGAATATCCATTCACTCCTGACGGAGAGGCCCCGATGGATATTTCGCAATCGACGTACGATGTCTTCGACATCCTTGCACACATCGCGGGGATGACGGACGAAATTAATCTCGGAACCAACGTAGCGGTCGTTCCGTACCGACATCCGGTTGTCCTCGCGAAACACGTCCTTACCCATCAAGCACTCTACCCCGGCCGGTTCGAGTTTGGGGCCGCCCCAGGCTGGCTTCAGACCGAGTTCGAAGTGTTAGATGTTCCATTCGAGGAACGTGGACAGAGGCTCGATGAATTCTTCGAGTTGTTCGACCGAATCTACGAGGAAAAGGAACTTTCGTTTGATGGCGAGTTCCACTCGTTCCAGAAGACCGGGTTTCATCCAGTGCCTGAGAACCAGCCCCCCGTCTGGCTAGGTGGTAACTCTGGTGCGGCCATCCGGCGAATCGCCGAGTACGGCGACGGTTGGTCGACCTACTGGGCAAAGCCGGATGATGTCGCTTCAATGAAGGAGCGAATGATGAACGCTTGGGAGGACTTCGACCGGGAGGGTGAACCTCAAATCGCCGTGGCTCGCCCCGTCCATGTGGGCGCTGACACAGAGCGGAGCGCCGACCAGCCGCTGGTCGGCGAACCAGAGTCCATCTTAGAGGACATTGAGGCATACGCCAAGGCTGGAACAACCCGACTGATTCTGACCACCTACGACATCTCGAAAGAGGGCCAACTCGAACAGATCCAGCGATTTGGCGATGAAATTATCTCAACCATCTAGGCTCTTCGACCTCTGTTGTGGAATCAGCATTTCTCGTTTGTATCGCTGATTTTTATTCAGCTGGTTCAGCTTCACCGGCGTCTTCCGGGTAACCATAGTCGTACGTTGGGCCATCCCTCGGTGGTTCAGGGAGTCGTTCAGGATCGATCTTCGAGTTGTCCCAAGTGACAACATGGGCAGCATTGAGTTCGAACCATACCCACTCGTCTTGGCGGGCGTGGATCCGTGCAAGGAGGTCTGGCATCTCGCCTCCGTACTGTGTCTCAAGGAACGTTTCGTCAAGGCGAGTGAGACGGTCATCTGCGCGCACGACCGTTGCATAGGCGTGTGCGAAGAATCCCCTGAGCTCGGCATACTCGCTACCCTCATCCACAACTACGCTCGCGCGATTCTCGTAGTAGAGGTTTTTGGCCTTACGAGAGTCAGGGTGTGTCCGGACATACAGCGTGGTCGGGTCATCTAGACGAGTATATGATAATGGTGCAACATGAGGCCATCCCTGTTCGGAAACCGTACCCACGTAGCAGTTCTGGTGATCGGCTAAAAACGCGTCCAATTCGGCGTCCGTCATTTCGAGTGCCATTGTTTACCAATGCCTCTTCTAAGAACTTATTTGTACTGTTAGATAGGGGGAAGCCGCAATCTACCAGTTAATTCTTCAAGCCGATCCCTGATTGGATTCCCCCATCCCGCTTATCGATACGCTGTATCGACTCATGTGGGTAGTTGACCGATTCAATGTGGTCGACAGCTTTTTTAGATTCTCCTCGAACGATGCCATATGAACGACCGCTTCAGCGTTGAAGACCGAGTAGCGATAGTAACCGGGGGCAATCGGGGTATCGGTCGGGAAATCGCGACGGAGTTCGCGGCGGCCGGCGCTAAGGGTGTCACAGTTACAAGTCGAACCGAAGCCGAGCTGGAGGAGACCGTCAATCAGATCGAGGCCGCCGGCGGTGAGGGGCTTGCAATGGACGGTGATATTCGTGATGGTGATCGATTCGCGGAGATAGTCGACGCGACGGTCGAGAAGTGGGGGAAATTTGATGTGCTGGTCAACAATGCAGCAGGTAGCTTCGGTTGTCCGCCTGAAGAACTTAGCCGAAACGGGTTCGAGACCATCGTCGATATCAACCTCAACGCCGTCTTCGAAGCGAGTAAGCTCGCCGCCGAACGCTTCATCGATGCCAGCAACGGCGGTATCATCATCAACGTCTCCAGCGTCGCCGTTAAGGGGTACCCGCTGGCGGTCCACTACGCAGCGTCGAAAGCGGGTGTCGAGGCACTGACACGGAGTCTCGCGATGGCGTGGGAGGAGTATGACATCCGGGTAAACTGCATCCGTCCCGGCTGGGTCGATACGCCAGGTATCCGACAGCAGTACGGCGTTGAAGCGGACGCGGCCAGCGACCGCAACGATGCGTCGCGACCCCTCGGTCAGCCCGAGGAGATCGCTGACATCGCGCTGTTCCTCACGAGCGAGGCATCCTCGTACGTCAACGGCGAGGTCATCACGGCCCAAGGGACGCCCTCGGAGCACCTGACGTCGCTGGAAAACATCTGACCACGTCTCGCGAGAAGCGAGTCCGTATCTCGGGCAAACCGCTAGGCTCATCGCGAGTCAACGTTCGTCGCGTACGCCATGGACCACGTTCAATCCGGCGTCCAGAGACTGGTTGTCCCTTCACGCTGGAGTTTGTAGACGCCCCGCGCCTGAGCCACCCGTTCCGACGAATCATCGTAGACCTCAACATCCACGACGCCGGTGTGCTGGCTGACCCGGACCGCTTCTCCTTTCGCCGTGAGGTCCGACGTCGCGGGCTTGAGGTAGTCGATGCGCATGTCGATAGTTGGTGACGCCACGATGGAGTCGTCGGTCGTCATGAGCGTCAGGCCGCCGCAGAAGTCTGCCAGTGTGAAGACGACGCCACCCTGTGCGACCATTTTCTCGTCCATCGACGAATGTTTCCGCGTAAGCGGTACCTTGATCATCGCCGAATCGGAAGTCATGTCTGCGATCTCCAGGCCGAGCGTTCTGTGGAACGGTCCGAGGTACGCCTCGGGGTCAATCGGCATGGACACCCGTTCGTCGGCACCTGAATTAAACCTTCGCTGGCAAATTATACAGGTTCGAGGAGATTACCTGCGGCTTTAGCCGCAGGATGAATCCGACAACAGTGAATCAATCCACGTTCGACAGCCTACCTGGGGTTTCAATCCATACTTTCAAGTGACAGGTAACCACTTGGAGAACCAGGAATCAGGTTAGAACAGAGTGGTTCTGCCTCGCCATACGATGGCGGCCTGCCCGCCCCAAGCAACCAAGCAATAATCGGAACCAGTCGATGGCCGCCCAATTCTCACAGAATTGGCGTGAAGTTGACTGCTGTAAGCACGACTCAAAATAACTCCGAGTCCGCCGAAGTCTGCCGGACTCCCCGAGGCAAAAACAACTCCGGGAGTCCGAGCCCGATGGGGGGATAGGAGTACCGGGGGCTTGGCACTCCCAGCAGTCCCACCCGCTCAGTCCGCGAACCCTGCACGGATTCTCACCGTGTCGGGGTTCGGTGGGATTGTGAACCTGAAATCTCCAACACTCAGGGTTCCTCGGCGTTCAAGCAGAGGAGGATGTCAATGCGGTCCTGGCCCGAACCGTTCGCACTCGGTACCACACTCTGAACAGTAGAGCACGACTATCTGTCCCTCCTCGTCGGTCTCTGTCCCGAACTCCCGTTCGGTGGTCTCTCCGCAGGAATCACAGGGTTCTCTAATGACGGCGTGGTCTTCCGCTTTCGGCGCTCCGATTGCCAGGAAGCGTGCCCGTTCGTCACCAGCCGCGTACCCCTTTTGTTCTGCGCCCATAGGTACGAAAAACGCCTCACCGGCCGCTACCACGTATTCTCCGTCAGGCGTCTCAAACCGAAGCTTTCCGTCGAGTACGTACATCATCTCCTCGTGATCGGGGTGATAATGGGCCCCCATCGAAATCTGCTGTCCGGGATCGGCCTCATACAGATTACAGCCGAACGTCGTCGCGCCGACTGCTTCGTCGAGTTCTTTTTTGTGTGTCGTCGGGCTCGGTGCATCAGTCAGTTCGTCCGGGTTGATTTTCATGTAGTCCATAGGTGTCTGGGGGGAGGGCTGCTTCCGTAATAATTTCGTCGTCTCCACCGACGAACACGTCCCAAAAAAGCAGAAATTTTTTGCTATTATCAATTTAGATTGTGTCATAATATTGCCAAACTCTACAAACACCGCCTCGATCATTTACGTCGTGGAGGGTCAAGTTTGAATACGACACGGTATAATACACAGAACCACGTTGACCCGTTGAGCAACCCGAGGAACAGCGGTCGCCAGAAGGACGTGGGAACCGTACATGTATGAACACAGGTCGGATAATAAATGGAAACGGGGCAGGGAGTAGTACTCTAATGGATTGGATTCATCGCGTAGAGACGAGCGACCGACCGTTTGGCGTCGGTGCCCTCGTCATCGGTCTGTTCTTGGTTTCAGCAGGTGGCGCAATGTACATTATCATTCCCGCGAGCGTCCTCCCGGTGGTGATGCAACAGCTCGCCATCGGGCCAACGGCAGCTGGCTGGATAATCAGCGTCATGTTCGGAGTTCAGGTGCTCGTTTCCGTCCCAGCCGGCGTCGGTATTGACCGGCTCTCGAACCATCGCGTGATGGTTCTCGCGACGTTCGGCCTCGTGGGAGCCTGCGTTCTGGGCTGGCGCTCGGCACTCCGGAGCGACTACTGGTCGCTGATGGGCTCCCGAGTCCTCGGAGGTGTGATGGTCACGGTTACTTGGAACGTCTCCGTGAATATTATCCGACGGGTCGTAAACGAACGCCGGCAGGCAACGGTCTTCGGATTGTTCACCGCTAGTGCTCCGTTCGGGTTCGTCATGGCGCACCTCTCTGGGCCGCATATCGTCGAGCGACTGTCATGGGCGGCGGTTTTTGTTATCCCTGCGACAATTATGATGGTCGGGGTGGGCGTTTTCGCCGTCGCGAGCTACAGACGCGACATCTCTGGCGCATCGACCGAGGCACCGAAGCTGCCGGATTTCCGTCGCGTATTAACCGATCGGCGGGTGTGGTCCGTGTCGATTCTGGCGTTCCTCGCGTACTCGGTTTACGTATTCGTCAACAGCTGGGCACCAACGTACCTCACACAGGAATTGGGGCTGTCGCTCGGTCGAAGCGGCTACTTCGTCGCTCTGTTCCCCGCGTTAGGTATTCTTTCTCGGAGCGGCGGTGGGATGATAGCAGATCAATTGTTCGACAGTCGCCGTCGCCCGGTCTTCATCGCATCGTTTGTCGCCACTGCGCCGATGGTAGCGGTGATAGGGTTCGCTCCTGAGATAGTCTTCGTCCTCCTCGCGCTGATTGTAGCTGGTTTCTTCGTCCAGTTGGGAATCGGACTCTTCTATGCGCACATCGGCGAACTGGTTGAGCCGAACGTCGCGGCAACTGCCATCGCCGTCCTCACAGCAATGGGGTTCTTCGGGTCTTTCTCGGGGCCAGTCGTCGCCGGTGTCCTTATCGAAACGACGGGGACGTACGCACCCGCGTTTGGGTACGCCATTGGACTGGCTCTCCTTGGTGTTGGCCTCGCCTGGCGACTCCGCGAACCTTAGGGAGGGCCATGCCCCCGACTTACGGAAACGATTATGAGAGACCGTACCATGTGGGGGAATATGACAGTACCGGATATCGACATCGATCGGTACGATAGCTACGAACGGGCTTACTCGGAGTTCGAGTGGGACCTCCCCGAGACGTTCAATATCGCTGAGGCGGTCTGCGGGCAGTGGGCGACGCGACCGGACGGAAAGCGACGTGTCGCCCTCTTCTACGAACGCGAGGACGGCATGCGAGAAACATACACATTCTGGCAGGTCCAGCGGGCGGCGAACAGGGTTGCAAACGCCCTCGAATCGCTTGGAGTTGAACGAGGTGACCGCGTCGGAATTATCCTTCCACAGCGCCCAGAGACACTGTTTGCCAACCTTGGTGTGCTGCAGATGGGCGCCACCGCAGTACCGCTGTCGGTGCTCTACGGAACCGACGGACTCCGCTACCGGCTTGATCACTCGGAAACGACGGTTGCCATCGCCGATAAGCAGCGCACGAAGACGCTCTCGGAACTGGAGCAGGAACTGGACGCCCTTGGGACGGTAGTGACGCTAGACGATGCTGACACCTTCGACAAAATCAGCGGCTATCGGTGGGAGGAGACCGTCGCCTCGGCATCACCAGAGTACGACACCGTCGCCACGGGCATCGATGAGTCGGCTTATATTATCTACACCAGCGGCACGACCGGAACCCCGAAGGGTGCCCACCATGCCCACCGCAAGCTCATTGGATACGTTCCGGGCTGGCAGATCCTCAACAACTTCCCAGGTGAAAGCGCCGTCCACTTCACACCGGCCGGGTGGTCGTGGGTCGGCGGCCTCTTTGCCGTCGT
>Ga0207755_100698_pt1 | contig 13648 bp, 19 predicted proteins | sample A23P2SouthBayCA_FD_187734 | JGI IMG/M metagenome (GOLD analysis project Ga0207755, IMG submission 187734) | Aerobic enrichment media microbial communities from Bioluminiscent Bay, La Parguera, Puerto Rico - A23 P2 (SPAdes) | ecosystem: Environmental > Aquatic > Marine > Unclassified ...
CCCGTTCGATCTGGCCGGTGATAGCAACCCGCCGCCCGCGATGCTCATCACGAATCGCGCCCACACCGAGCGTGTGTTCCTCGGGGAGCGCAATTCGGACGTGCGGGTCCGCGTACGAGCGCGACTCGAAAGAGTTGTTAACAGGTTGATCGACGTCCTGAATCGCCGCCTCCAGGAGGTCGAGAACAGTCTCCCCACGCTCGTTCGTTCGGTTGGAGACGAAGCGGTCGGCGTGCTCCGGGTTGAACGTGAAGAGGTCGTTATAGTCGATGTGCAACGACCGGGAGTCCTTCGGGTAAGCGAGCGCGAGTTCCTGAATCTCCTCCTTGTAGTAACGCCGGAGGAAGTCCACAACCTCCTCGTACGTCTCTTCGTCCGCCCACGCCGCACTACTCATTCTCGCCCTCCCCGAGTTTGTGCACATCGCCCCGCGAGAGATTCTGCGCGTCCTGGTACGACATGAACGCCGTGTTCAGGAGATCCCGCTCCTGCTCGATAGCGAGCTCCCGCGCGTCTGTTAACATCTCCGCGGGCGGGGTGTCGAGCTGCTCGTAGCCATCGCGGTTCTGGAGAACCTCCGCAGTGAGATGCTTCAGGCCACCGTGTTCGAGATCGTCGAGGACGTCCCCGAGGAAGTCCTCGTACGCGACCGCGTTCGCTTCGACCTTCTCAATCTGGGAGTCGATAGCCTCCACCTCCTGACGGACACGCTCCAAGTCATCGCGTTCCGATTCAATTTCCGCCTTGATGGCTTCGAGCTGCTGGAGCTTGTGCTCCTTCTTCGCTTCGAGAGCCGACTTCTTCCGACCGCCGAACTCACGCCAGAGAGCGGCGCGAACGACTTCCTGATTCGTTCGAGAATCAGCATCGACGAGGTTCTTCAGTTCTCGAGGGAGCCGAACTCCCATCATGACCTCGTCGCTCATCGGGAACCCTCCAGACTACAGTTAACATGTAAACATCGATTTAACATGTTAACATCCTCTGAGAGGCTGTTCTCCTGCTCGTTGTTGTAGCGGTGGATCTCGGTGGTGGTAGTGTCGTGCAATCTTGGTTGGCTGAACACCGACGCCGCAGGTGTGACGACGTCGCTCCTGATAGAGCCGCTGCTGGGTGAGGGGCAAACTCTAAGTCGGAGCGACCCGGAGAACGAGGTAGTGGGCCTCGGGTTCGGGGCGGTCGGTTCCGCCCCTGTTCTCCGGGTCAGAGTGTTGTATTGTCGTGAGCGTTGCGTAGGGCTACCACAGCCTTCTGTGGCCTTCCCCTTAAGGGTGCCGCGCATGCGTCTGACGCCAGTCATGCGCTACCCCGCTCGTCTCTACGGGCCGGTCGGAGCGGCTCGTCGTACTCGCAGACCATGCACTGTGTCCGTCGGAGCTCCGCGGTCCACCCGCATGCGGGGCACTCGAACGTCTCCTTCTGCGCGGCGATCTCCTTCAGCGAGTCGTCGGGGTCGGCGTCGGAGAGGAGCTTCGCCAACCCGTTCCGTGGATTTTGTCCTGTCCGGCTCATCGGTCGAGGACCTCCCGGCGGACGAGGTCGGCCATGTGGTCGGCGCAGAGAACGTGCTGGCCGACGCCCTCGATGACGCCGCGGACCAACTGCGCGGTCTCCGTACATCCGAGCGCGCCGCAGGCGTCGGCTTCGGTCGCGGGTTCGATCTCGACGCCGGCGACTGCGGGGAGGTTTGGAAGGCGCGGGTCGAGCGTCCTCATCGTCGCCCCCATCATGCGACGAATTCCTCGTAATCGCCTGATTCCTCGTCAAGGCGGACCTGAATGATTGAGTCGCGGACGTCGTCCGGATCGACGTCGTCCTGGTCGTCCCGTTCGTCGTCTTCGGGGACGCCGGCGGGGACGGCGAGCTGTCGGGCGAGGCTGTGGACGCCGATGTTCAGGTTGTGGATCTGTTCGCGGACGCGTTCGAATCGTCGTTCGGGTTTCGTGGGTATCGTGTCGGGCATTCTCGCTTGCTGGATGCGGAGAATTGACGCGAGAGATCCGCGGGAGTGGCGGGAGCCAAACGTTTAGGCTCCAGGGACCGAACCACGCCCACGGGGTTCGCGTCAACCCCGCGCCGTAATCTCGGCCGCGGTCGCCACCCACGAAGCCCGTCCCAGCTTCCACACAAGAACGGGCTCCGACCGGGGGCGACCTCGGTCGGGGTCTCAGCTTCGTACTGAACCGATGAGCGACGGGTCCGCGCCGCCCTCGGTGCGCTCTGAGTCTGTAACTCTCTATTTTAGACCCAAGAATATAAAGGTACGGTGACCGTTATACTGAGTAAGGAAACCGTACGGTTTCATGCCCATCATGTCGAAAGAACCTGACCCCCGGCCACGAGGCTTCCTCACTCAGAAAGACAGAGAGTTCCTGACGACACCTTCGGAGGACCTTGAAGTTCAACCGCAGACGATCAGGAAGCGGAAAGACCGGATACGCGAGCGAGTGTACAACGCGCTCCTAGACTTCAACTATCTCTCCGGGCTCCCTGAGTCTGAGCACCGAACGATCTTCGAGAAGGTTCGAGAGAGTTGGGTGAACGGGTCCTCCGGGGTTGCATTGATGAGACTTTTCAAGACCATTTATCTTGGTCTGAAGTCTGTCGGGATGGAACGGCGATTTGAGGAGCTCCTTAGTCGTGCGGTTGAGCAGGCTGAGAAGGAAGCTGCGGCTGAGCATGGCGAGCAGGTAGATGTCTCCGTATCGCTCAATGTAGAGGTTCGGAGTCAGGCGACCGCAGATGACTTGGAAGACCGGTTGGCTTCTGGCGAACTCCTCTCTAACGAGGAGCGAAGTCTCGTCGCTTCTGAGAACGACCTCTCCCTCTACGAGGAGACGATGATGGGGTCGGAGGACTTCCAAGACGACCCCGAAGAACGATCTCGGTCTCCTCTCGTTGAGCAGGCTGTCGTCGCCTCACCGATTCCAGGGTCGGCACCGGTGACTTTCGACGAACTGTACTCTGACATGGCTGGGGTTTTGGTCTGGGTTCTCCGCGACGATGTCGGGAAAGAAGCGATTGGTTTTGACTTCGAGACGTTCGACGATCTCCGCGACGACGAAGACCTCGCAGAGATCGTTGAGACGTTCGATCAGCTCCAGGACGTCGAGGGATCGATGCCGAATCCGATCATCATCCAGGCCGCCTATATGGAGGATGAGGGTGTGGACATCACCGAAGATCAGCGACTGAAGGAATTCGTCAAGATCTGGAACGTCATTCTCGACGAAGCCGGGTGGAAGAGACCCGAGGGCTTCGACAATCTGCTTGAAACGATGGAGTTCGACCCCACGGAGTACGAATCAGAGCGGTTTAGCGAACTTTTGGAGGCCGTCGAGACGGCGGGGCTTGGCAACACTGACCCCGCTGCGGGTGAGGAGTAACGTATGACCGGGAAAACCAGTCGTTCGCCGACGTACCCGGCGCTACGGAACCTCGAAGCAGCTCAGCAGCAGGTCGCCGAGGAGCTCCGCGACGGCTTCCGTGAGACGGACGACCTGTTCTTCTGGCTCCAAGACCTCGTCGTCGCCACCTTCGGCTACGTGGAGAAACGGGTCCTCGAAGAGGCATACACGACGCCCTCACTGCGAACGTGCCTTCAGACCGGCGAGGACTTTCGAGTCGTCTCGTTCCCCCACTTCGACTCCATCGGCCCGAAGAAGGCGCGTGAGGTCCGCCTTCGGTTGGAAGAACGCCTGAACGCCGTGTTCCAGAAGGCATACCGCGATCTGCGTTCGAACGCGAACGAGTATGTGGACGCTGAGGGGCGGCCCGACCCGGTGGCGGACGACGCGCCGGTGGCGTTGCGCCCGTCGCTCGAACGACTGAACGACCGCCAGCAGGTCGTTCTCAAAGAGCTCCTCACTGGATTCGAGGAGGACGAGGAGATTCTCGATTGGTCGCGGCGACTGAACGCCGCGACGTATGGTGAACTGCCTCAGCACATCATCACGGGGCTTCGCGGGGAGTCGCCCGTCCTTCGGGAGAATCTGCTGAACGGCGAGGACTTGGAGCACGCCGGCGACCACCGCGGTGAGTTCAGATACCGGTTCGCGGCTACGACCCTACTCCCGGCGTTCACCGACGGCGTACGCACCTTGACCGGTGCCGCTGGTGAGCGGTCGGACGTAGACGAGGAAGACAGCGACTACAGCGCGGAGTTGGGCGCATGAGTAGCGAGCACGCTGCTCCCGCTCGGAAGCAGGAGCTTCTCTCGGAGTTCCCGGATCCACACACTACGAGCGTCCAGGCGACCGGTGACCAGCGGTGCCATCCGGACGCGGAGAACATCCGTCGCTATCACTCGATTCCCTCGCTGGACTGGGACGAGACGTGGTCGGAAGAGGATGCGGAGCACCTCGCGTACGCTGAAGAAGGGCAGAACAAGATTCGGAAGAAGCTCTTTCCGAACATCATCAAGCACGCGTGGGAGGTGGACGACCACGCGATGAGTCGCGGCGGGACGGACGCGCTGACCGTCGGGCCGCCGGGCGCGGGGAAGTCGAACCTGGCGCTTGTGACGTCACTGCGGCTGATGGAGGAGAACAACGAGAAGATCGTCTGGCGCGCCTCGACGTCACGCTCGGAGTGGCTGCCGTTCGCACCGTGGGCGTGCGTGTGCCTGCCGAAGGGCGTGGACGTGAACGCTCGGTTCGTCCCGAAGAATCCGACGCAAGAAGGGTTCGACGTAGACTTGGAGGAGATCGTCCGCGACGTCGTCCGCTACCGTGACCCGGTCGAGCTGAACGAGGACATCCTGAAGCCGGGACAGTTCCATGTCGTGTACCCTGACCCGAAGATGCGCCGGCTCCAGGAGATCTACGACGAGGACGACGAGAAGCAGCACGACGGTCTGGAGTTCAACGAGGGCGACCCGCTGAACCACTGGTGGTTCGGCTACATCCACGCGCGCATCGAGCGCGGCCCGCATCACTGGACGTCAGTGATGTTTGATGAGATCGGCGATATCGCGCCTGAAGCGGCTCGAAACGACGAGTACGGCCACTACCAGAAGGTCGAACTCTTGAAGGACTGTTGGGTGGACGCTCGGAAGCACGGCCTGTCGATCTTCGCGTTCGGCCACTCCGAGGCGGACATCCACTCGATGATTCGACGAAAGATTCGGTGGCGCATCACGATGGCACAGACGGCGAACCCGACGAACGCGGGCGACGTCGTCGGGTTCAACGCCATCCAGATGGAGGAAGACATGATGAGCGACCGCGACGTCGGAAGCTTTCTGATCTACAACGAATCAGAGTTCCAGTTCCCGCCACAGCGTGCGCCTCTCGTCGAAGACCTCTGCGACATGACGCTGAAGGTCACCTACAACTGACTGCTTCTCATCGAATCCTGATAGGTGCACGCGCGCCGACGCCGGTGTGCACACGGAACGAGCGCGTGAGCGTCTAAGAGGCGCGAGCGCGCATAATACGCCTGCGCGACTCCTGCCATCCCCCATATCTCTTGCCTTGTCCTGTACTACGCGCGCGCGGATATTTCTCTCAGCGGCGCGATTTGTCAGACCGGGTTTGTTCTTGGAAGCTCAGAAGTGAGGGGTCAGCGCTGACGTTGAAGCACGTTGAACAGTCGTCGGGCTCGCACGTGAACTTCGTCATGGTGGCGCTCGGCCATCCTCGCGGAGGATTCGATGTAGTAATTCAACCGATTCGGTCCGGTAGAGCCTTCTACAACCCGGTTCCGAGTACGCGAGGGTAGGGTTCAAGCCGAGAAGATGCCCTTCCGCACACGCGGAACGCCTGTTCCCGCGCGCAGTACTACGCGCGCGTCACTGCTCGGGTGAGTGCGTCCTCGACCGCGCGGCCGCCCACTACACGCACGCCCGTGTAAACTGCATCTGACTATACGGAATCCTTTCCTTCCAGTCGTTCTGTGACTTCTGTGACGTCCATCTGTTCAAGGCGTTCCAGCCCCAGCTCTACCAGGAGTGGGTAGAAGTGCCGAGTCTTCTTCAAGTCAATCTCGCTGTCAGCCTCTGAAAGGTCGAGATCAAGGCGCTTGAACGCTGTCGAGAGCCGCGAATCAAGGTCGTCACTGAGGTAGAAACTCCGAACGTTCCACTCCTTCTTGACGTTCCTTGCCTTCTGTGCTTTCTGCTCCTTCTGTGATGTGGATGAACTCATGTCGGGCTCTGAAGTCTCGGACGTCTCTTCGTTCTCGTCGTTCGGTGCGTTCTCGAACCGTCGGCTCAGTCTGTCGTCGAGGTCGTCGTCAGCCATTGATGATCTCCTCCGCGATCTCCTCGTACACCGTCCGCATGTCCGTTTCCTCAGCGTCCGGTCCGAAGATCGACCCTCCCGCTTGAATGGAGCGCTTGATAGCCGCTCGACTCCGCACGACCCAGACCGGGACGTGCCCCTCGAAGCGCGACTCAAACCACTCGATGGACGCCTCTTGCTCGTTGTCGAGTGGGTAGGCGACGTTGGAAACGATCACTCCCGCGATGTCGATCCGGACGTCGTAGTTCTCTTCCAGCGTATCGAGCTGGCGCAGGAGGTGGTTCAGTGCGAGCTGCGATGACTCGTCGGCTTCGACAGGGACCAAGAGGGTCTTCGTCGCCAGGACGACGTTGTCGTTCAGCGGCCCCAGACTTGGCGGAGAGTCGATGATGATGACGTCCCACGCGTCTACGTCGTTGAGGAGGTTCGAGAGCCGCATCCGGGGGAGCATCCCCGACGCGATGAGGTCCTGCTCCAGAGTGAACATATCGATGTTGGAGGGGAGCAGGTCGAACTCGGCGTGCTCGACGACGAGGTCCGCGACGTCGTGGTCCGATGGCCGCTTCAGCGCGTCCGCGAACGTTGGCGGATCCGTCTTGTACTCGTCCTCGAACCCGAGGCGGTGCGTGAGGTATCCCTGTGGATCCATGTCCACAGCGAGGACGTCGAGGCCGCGTGACGCGAGCGCACCGGCGACGTTGATGACGTTCGTCGTCTTCGAGACACCTCCCTTCTGGTTCGTCACTGCTATCCTATCGAGCATGGCGTTCCTCTCGTTCTGTGCGTTCTGTGACTTCAAATAGTTACGTCAGACGCACAGATCGGAGAGCGAGAGAGGGGCGCTGCTCAGGCTTCCGAGAGAGCGGCTTCGAGGGCGTCGACAGAGCCGTAGGCGACACCGCCGACCTCGTACTCGTGAAGTGTCTCACCCGACTCGGTGCGGACGATACGCGCCGTCACGCGGGTGTTAGTCATGGTGCTCTTCCTCCCACTCCAGCCGGCGCTCATGGACTTCCTCGCGTTCCTCTTCGGTGAGTTCCCCCCATGTTGCGCCGATATCCCACTTGTTGATGCCGTAGAGGTCCGCGAGGTCATCGAGATCTTCCCGGACCTTGTTGACCGCGACGCGCGCTTGACGGATCTGAACCTTGTTGGCGTCTTCTCCGTGAGCGAGTCGGTGAGAAATTCTTCCGGCGGCTTCGGCGAGCTGTGCCACGTCGCCACCGATCCCGTCTTCGGGCGGTGCGAGTGCTTGGGACATCCCCCTCCGCGCGAGTTTGACGGCAACGTCGGGGTTCGGTTCTGTACCATCGTTCTGTCCGTCGGTGTTATCCCGACAGGGCGTATCTGATGACATGCTGTCTGGCCTCAGACAGCGCCGGCGTCGGAGCTTCCACCTCCGGCGTCGCTTCCATTCATCCGAAGCGTCGAATGGTGAGCGACGCGACCGGGCTGTCTACCTGCACCTTGTGAGTGGCGACCACTTAATTCTTCGGAGTTATGGGATAAGTCCGAAGGACGTGCGGAGTCCGCCGGGTCGAATCGTGCATATTCGGGCGAATCGACATCCCATGGCGTTCGTAGCCACGGGTACTAAGTTCGGTGTTCTCTAAGAGAAAAGCGAACATAGTATGAGGGTAGAGACAGAGGCCACGAACGACGACGTTGAGAACCCCCGCCCAAAGGTCTTCATGACTGACGAGGAGTACCGACTACTCCGCCGCAGCGCCGAGAGCAACCGAGACGAGTTAATGATCCGTCTCGGCGGCGAGGTCGGCCTGCGCTCCTTCGAGGTCCCCCAAGAGAAACCCAAGCACGTGCGCCGATCAGAGGACGGCGAGCACTACTTTCTGCGCGTTCCACGTGGGAAGGACACTAGCGGTACCGGTGGGAAGTCCCGCGACGGCTTCCTCCCCCGCGACCTCGAAACGCGGCTCCACCGCTACGCCCGCGACAACGAGATTGGCGACGACGAGGCGTACTTCCCGTACTCGCCCCGCTGGGTTCAGGAGCGCGTGAAGCTGGCCGCCGAGAACGCCTTCGAAGAGAGTGGCGACGAGGACTGGCTGAAGGTCTCCAGCCACGACCTCCGCGTCTACTTCGGCCACACGATGCTCGTCGAGGAGCGGATGAACCCAGAGGTCGTGATGGACGTCGGCGGCTGGGAAGACTACCAGAGCATCAAGCCCTACCTCGGAAAGCCGAGTGAGGACAACATTATCAGCGAGTTCGAACGGGTGGGTCGGGCGTGAGGGTGGCTGAAAGGCTCCGCGAACTCCGGACGCGGTGGCGTCGATGGCGTCTTCTCCGCGCGTACTCCCGGGTGTTCACGGCGAAGACGGGGACGCGCGTCGGGATCTCACCTGTGATAGCGGCCTACGAACGCGCCGAACGCGACGGCGTCCTCTCCCTCGACGACGGCGAGGTCGTCTGGCACTGGCCCACCGGAAACGAGGTGAGCGCTCAGTGAGCCGGTTCAACCGCCACCCCTCTAGGGAGTACAGCGAGTTCCTCGACGTCGTCGAAGCCTACGCGGACGCTGACCACGACCCTGGGGAGGATGTCTACCGTGCGCTCGCTGACGCGCTCTCTGAGCGACTCCGTGAACGCTTCCGGCGTGGGTGGGGCCTCGATGAAGAATCCGACACAGCGTGCCTCCGGCGCGTCATCACCGGCGAAGACGAGTGCACGTGCTCGGAAACGAGATCGTGGGCCGACCGCGAACGCGAGACAGTCGGCGACCGCGACGATCCGCCCCACGCCGCCCCTCACAGCGACCACGCCGAGCTGTGGCTCGACGACGGCGACCCCGTCCTCTACGCGATGCATCCGTCCGGGCTCGAAGTCGCGTCCGTCTCCCGGACTGCGGTCGGCGAGGACGGCCAACAGCGTCGGAACGGGTGGTTCGACGTCGTCGATGTCGCCCGCGAGTGGGGGCTAGAGGTCTCCGTGATGCCCGTCTCGCACTATCACGCCTTCTCGCGTGTCTGTGTCGTTCTCTACAGTCCCGAGTGGGCACGTAGATGGAGCGAAAAATGACGGGCAGTACCAGTTCAGACGACAAGATCGGAGATAACGGTCTTCCCGTCTTCGACACCGAGCAAGCATTTCAGGACTACCTGGAACAGAAATTCGAAGAGAACGGATTTACAGCGATTCAGGAGGTCTCTCCGCATCGATCTAACTATCGGGCGGACCTACTGTTGATGCATGAGGAGTTCGGGAAGATCGGCCTGGAGTTGAAGCGGCTCACAGGCGGCTCCGATGCAGGAAGAGCGCATCAACAGATCGTCCGGCAGTACTCCGGGAAGAAGTACCTCGGAGAACGCGTTCATCTGTGGGCTTTCGCGCCCTATATCCCGAAGCTACAGAGTGCGGAAATGAGAGGTGCGAGGAAAGCCGCCTCGTTCCAACGGGGGAAGCTGGAGGTGTTGGAACACTTCTTCCAAAGGTACGGAATCGGAGTGCTCAACGTCCACGAAACAGCGTATTCGCGCCTCAAATGGGGGTCAAGGCAAGAGTATATGCTCCCTGCGTTCCCAATGAAGCGGGACATCCCGCAGGGGCAGAGAACCAAATACGACTTAGAGAGCATCAAGAAGCGAGTGTCTGAACGGCTATATCCGGATGAATAAGTCTTCTAAAGCCCCCCGCATCCGGGTAGGGTTAGAAGCCGTAGCGCTTGTGGGCCTCGTCGATGGGCACGATCTCCAAGACGCGCACCTCTTTCTCATCCTCCAGTACGGTGTAGATGGCCGTGTAGGTCCGAGAGATATGCAGCCGGTACCGGTCGCGGCGGCCGTCGATGGGGAGCTTCTCCTTGTCCCCACGACCGCGTCCCGGGTATGGACTCTCAGCGAGGTACCCGAGGTTCTCCCGGCAGATCCGCTCGGTCTTCTCGTCAGCAGCGTCGAGGAACTCGCGCGGCTGGTCCCCGAGCAGGACGTCGTACTCAGGCATCCGAGAGCGGCGTCAAGTCGTCACGGTCCGCCTCTTCGAGTTCCTGGAACCGCTGCTCCAGGTCCTGCCGACGCCGCTGCTGGGCGAGGGCCTTCAGGAGATCGTCGTACGTCTGGCCGGGCTCCTTCAGCTCGTGGAGCTCCTTCCGCGTTTCCTCAGTCACCGGGATGCGCTTGTCCGCCGACATGGCTCTACACACACGTACAGGACTGACAGTCTTAACCGTGTCGTCTAACCGAGCGTCCCGAACGTCACCGACCAGGAGGCGAGGACGAGGCACGCCAGGTACGCCACCTTCGCCGTCGCCACCGGGTACGCCATCCCGCTCTCGTCTGTCCCGAGGCCGTCCAGCTGCATGAACGACGACTGCGCGTCGTCAGCCATCGTCGAGGCCGCCCGTTCCGCCGCGCCCGACGATCCCGCGACCGCGACGTCCACGTCCTCGACGTCGTCGAACAGCGCCGCGAACTCCTCTGCGAGTCGCTTCCGGTCGTCGAGGTCGCCCGCCTCGATCTTCCCGGCGAGCGTCCGGAGCGCAGTCTTCTCCCGATACGGCGTTCCTTCAGCCGGCTGCTGGTCGGCGTTCGCCCCGAGTAACCCGACGTCCCCGAGTTCCTCCGCGAGGACGTCGTCCGGAAGCAGCAGGTACTCCAGCATCGACCGGGGCGACCGCCACCCGCCCAGCTGGCGGACGATCTCGGGATCGACCTTGTGGCGGTACATCATGTGCGACGCGAAGTAGCGCCGGAAGTCGTGCGACGAGACCTTCAGGAAGTCCTCGTCTCCCGTCGCGGTCGCCGCGTTCTCCGCCGTCGTCGTCACCCAGTTCTGGATGGTTCGCTTCGAGACGTGGAACAGCGGCGTCGGTTCATCGTGCGCGTCGAGGTCATCGACACCGGTGTAGTCCTCGATCTCGCGGATGAGCGGCTCGCAGATCCACACCTCTCGCGGGAGGAGTGCGCTATCCCGGTCGCTGGTGTCTTTCGCTTCGACGTAGAGCGTCCAGATCGGCCCGTAGGGCGTCTTCTTCTTGTTGAATCGGTCGAGGGTGATTTCCGACGTCGTCTTCACGCGGGGGGAGTGCGCCATGAGTCGTTCCGAGAGTCTCGCCCGGCGGTGAGGAGACGAGTCTAGGAGGGTGTTGTACTCGGGCGTGTCGAAGTGCACGCGCCATCCGTTATCGAGGGGTCGGTACTTCATGCATTATGTTTGAGCGATAGCGGTTTAAAACTCAGCCCTGGGCGTGTTGATACGTGTCGGCTTTTTTACCCCCGATTTCACACAAGACGGTCAGGATGAAAACCGCACGACGACGCTGCGATTCCGCCGATCCACGCTTCACACCCGAGGCGTAGGTATGAAATCACGGGACGTCGGCGGCTTCTCACCGTTCGACAGTCGTGGGGCGGGTCGCTTCACACCACGGGCGGGCGTATGAAGTGTCAGATTTCGGGTGGTCAGAGCGTCACCGTCGCTGCGAGCGGGCCAGCAGCAGTGACCCGCGATACGGTCGTGCTGTCAGTCCATCCCGCCAACCCAGAGTACGGACGTACCCCCTGAGCCCACGGGTCTCGTTTCAAGGAATATCAGTCTCCGGTCAACCGATAGCACCCACTCGACGGCTCGTAGACCGACCCCTTCCTCTTCAGGGTCTCCAAGTCGTCGTCGAGGCGGTCGGGGTCGCCGTGCCGATGCTCTTCGAGCTCCGACCGAAGCACGCCCTGCGGAACGCCTTTCGAATGCTCAGGTTCGAGGTCGCGGAGAACCGACCGTAACGCGTCCATCGCCTCCCCCTGAATCCGCTTTGGTGCCTCCGTGTAGTCGGCGTGAATCTGCCCCGACGAGTCCGTGTTAACATCGCCGATCATCCGCTTCGTGAGGTCAATCGCACGCTCGACGTCCTCCATCACGATCTCCTCGCGGAGGTGCGCGCGCGCCGATGCCTCCGCGAGACGAAGCCCGGCCTCCAGTTTCCGAACCGTGATCCCGGGATCGTCCGAGTCCTCGCTCGGCTGGCGGTGTTCCGTGTAGAACTCGCGGAGTCGATCCGCGACCTCGCCCTCCGGGAGCGATGGTTCGATGTTCTGCCGGGCGTATGCGACCCACGCGCGGAACACGTCTGCGGACACCGGCCGCGACGTCGCCTCTCCCTCGACCGTCGCGTCATCGCCTGCTCGGGTCTGCTCGCCCGCCTCGCGCCACGACTCCAGCATGTGCGAGGCGATGTCGCGGTCTAAGTCTTCGTCCGGCCGGTCGAGCATCACGAAGATCAGATCGAACCGACTGAACAGCGCGGGGTCGATGTCGATCTGTTCTGAGACCGGTTGGTAGTAGTCGAACCGCCCATGAACTGGGTTCCCGGCCGTGAAGAGGCCGGCCTCAGTTCGGAGCGTCGCGCTCATCCCGGCTTTACTCACGTTCAGCCGTTGGTCCTCCAGCGCTTCGTGGAGTTTCTTCGAGGCGTCACCCGGCATCTTGTCGATCTCGTCGAGGACCGCGTGGCCGCCGTGTGCCTTCGGGAGCACGCCCGGCTTCAGCGCCCACGAATCCCCGCCGAAGTCCTCGTCGCGCGTTGCCGACGCGGTGAGACCGACGCCCGTGACGTTCGTGCCGGACGCCTGTTCGCAGTGCGGGCTCAGCTCCGCGACGTTCGCCGCGATGGTGGACTTCCCGGTCCCGGGGTCGCCGACCGCGAGCAGGTGGATGTCGCCCCGGTAGGTCGCGCCATCGGTCGGTTTCCGGTAGCCGCCGAAGAGGAAGAGGACCGCGCCCTCCAAGACTTGCTGGAGGCGTCGCCCCCCGTAGAGGTTCGGCGCGATGGAATCGCGGAGCAGCTCGAACGCGTCCTCCCGGTCGGCCAGCTCCATGAACTCCTCGCGGTGCTCCTCGATGTTGATGTCCTTCCGCGTGTTCCCGGTGAACTCGATAGTCTCCGCCTCCAGGTACTCGCCAGCGAGCGCACGGGCGTTCTGGCCGTCCATCTGCGAGAGATCGTACCGGAGGAGGCCCGAGACCTTCACGCGCTCTCCCGAACAGTCCGTGAGTTTCCGCTCGCCCACGTTCAGGAGATCGTCCTCAACGTACACCATGAGACCCGCGCCGTCACCACTCGATGCCTCCGGCGGCTGCTTCACCTTCATGGCGACGTGGTCCACCGTCTCAGACGCACCCTCGTCGATCTGGAACGGCCCCTGCCGCTCACACGATTCACACTCGTACGGCTCCTGAAAGTCCGTCTGCGACTGGGGGACCGAGGTCTCGTACCCGCAGCGCTGACAGACGAACGTCACCGACTCGAATCGCGTCTCCGGCTGCGTCACCCGTTCGATCTGGCCGGTGATAGCAACCCGCCGCCCGCGATGCTCATCACGAATCGCGCCCACACCGAGCGTGTGTTCCTCGGGGAGCGCAATTCGGACGTGCGGGTCCGCGTACGAGCGCGACTC
>Ga0207755_100705_pt1 | contig 13596 bp, 8 predicted proteins | sample A23P2SouthBayCA_FD_187734 | JGI IMG/M metagenome (GOLD analysis project Ga0207755, IMG submission 187734) | Aerobic enrichment media microbial communities from Bioluminiscent Bay, La Parguera, Puerto Rico - A23 P2 (SPAdes) | ecosystem: Environmental > Aquatic > Marine > Unclassified ...
CACCGGTACGGCACCGCACCCGCGACCGCCGACACGGACGGCGACCTCCTCTCGGACGGCACCGAAATCGCCCTCGGGTCGAACCCAACGGACGCGCTCTCCCCGTGGCTTCCGCTCGGTATCGCGGGCATCGTCGTCGGCGGCGTCATCGCGTCGTATACCGCCGGCGTTCGCGTGAACTTAGACGTCCGCGAATTCGACGACCGCGAAATCACGGTCCCCGTCCTCGTACGGAACAGCCCCGACCCACCGAACACGCAGCCGCCGCCATCGTCCACCGACACCGCCACGCCTCCGAGCGCGGAGAACACCGGACACTCGGAGCAGGACACGACGGACGTGTTCCTCACCGACGAGGACCGCGTGCGCCACCTCCTCTCGAAGGGCGACGGCTACCTCCGCCAGCAGGAGCTCGTCTGCGAGACCGGGTGGTCGAAGTCGAAAGTCAGCCGGTTGCTCTCCCGGATGGAGGACGACGGCGAAGTGACGAAGATTCACATCGGCCGGGAGAACATCATCGCCCTCCCCGGCGAGGAACCACCGGGAACGCGGTCGCCGTTCGAGGAGTGAGTTGCGGACTGTTTCACGCTTAAAACGACGTATAAGCCTGTCATTACCCGACCTATAGCAATGGGTGGACCGTGCGACGTCCGGGTATCGGCGGCCATCCGGCCGCAGTTCACCCATGAAAGGACTCGCCTTCCACGTCTCACGCACCGCCCGCTCGCCAGTCGCCGTGTCGGGGGTGTCGGGCTGATGTGCGGCATCATCGGTCGCGTCGGCAGTGACGACGCCGCGAACGCCCTGCTCGGCGGCCTCGAGAACCTCGAATACCGCGGGTACGACTCCGCCGGCATCGCTGTCCGCGCGGAGACAGGCGTCACGGTTCGCAAGCAGTCAGGCGACGTCGACGACCTCGAAGGCGTCCTGCGCCACGACAACCTCCCCGGCTCCGTCGGTATCGGTCACACGCGCTGGAGTACGCACGGCGCGCCGACCGACGCCAACGCCCACCCGCACACCGATTGTACGGGCCGCGTCGCCGTCGTCCACAACGGCGTCATCGAGAACCACACCGAACTCAGAGACGACCTCCGAGCGAGCGGGTGTTCGTTCACCAGCGACACCGACACCGAAGTCGTTCCCCACCTGTTCGCCGCCCGTCTCGCGGAACGAGACGCGGAGACGATAGACGAAGCCGCCGACGCGTTCCGCGAGACGCTGCGCGAACTCCGCGGGAGTTACGCCGTCGCCGCGCTCGTCGACGACTTCGACTGCGTGTTCGCCGCCCGACAGGGGTCGCCGCTCGTCCTCGGCGTGGGCGACGACGGCTACTTCCTCGGGAGCGACGTCCCCGCCTTCCTCGACAGCACGGACCGCGTGCGCTACCTCCGCGACGGCGACGTCGCCGTCATCACGTCGGACGACGTGACGCTCACCGACCGCGTCGACTCGCCCGTCACTCGCCCCGTCGAACGGGTCGACTGGTCGGCCGAGGACGCCGGGAAAGCCGGCTACGACCACTACATGCTGAAGGAGATTCACTCCCAGCCAGACGCGCTCGCGGACACGCTCAGCGGCCGCGTCGACCCCGAATCAGGCGACGTGTGCTTCGAAGCGCTCGACGACGGGGCGTTCGCGGACGTCACACAGGTGAGTCTCGTCGCCTGCGGCACCTCGTATCACGCCGCGCTCTCCGGCGCGCGCCTGCTCCGGGAGGCCGGACTGCCCGCGCACGCCGAACTCGCGAGCGAGTTCACGCTCCCCGAGCACGCCGACGAAGACCACCTCGCCGTCGCCGTCACGCAGAGCGGCGAAACCGCGGACACGCTGGAAGCCGTGCGGCGCGCCGCGAACGCCGGTGCGCGGACGCTCGCGGTGACGAACGTCGTCGGGTCGACCGCTGCCCGCGAGTGTGACGACGCGCTGTTCATCCGCGCCGGCCCCGAAATCGGCGTCGCCGCCACCAAGACGTTCACCTCGCAGGTCACCACGCTCAGCCTGCTCGCGCGCCGCATCGCGGCGGACGCGGGTCTCGACGCCCCCGGCGAACCCGGCCTGCTCGACGGCCTCGAGTCACTCCCCGACACCGTGCGCGAGGTGACGCGCTCCGATACCGCACGCACCATCGCGCACCGCTACCGCGGGAGCGACGCCTACTTCTTCATCGGCCGCGGCTCCGCCCACCCCGTCGCGCTGGAGGGCGCGCTGAAGTTCAAGGAGATCACGTACGAACACGCGGAGGGCTTCGCCGCGGGCGAACTGAAACACGGCCCGCTCGCGCTCGTCACGCCCGACACCCCCGTCTTCGCCGTGTTCACCGGGGAGGGCGACGAGCAGACGCTGACGAACGTCGAGGAAGTGCAGTCCCGGGGCGCGCCCGTGGTCGCCGTCGCACCCCCGGACCACCCCGCCGCGGACGTGGCGGACGACCTCGTTCCCATCCCGAACACCTCGCCGACGTGTGCGAGTCTCCTCGCCGCGGTGCAACTCCAGTTACTCTCCTACCACGCGGCGGAACTCCTGGACCGCGCCATCGACAAACCCCGGAACCTCGCGAAGAGCGTCACCGTCCAGTAGATGCAGACGGAACTGTTCGGCGTCTTCGGCGACCGAGACGCGTTCGAAGCGCTGCGCGACCCGAGCGAGTTCGACCGCGTCGTCGACGCACCGGGCGTCACCGTCGGCGTTCGTGACTCCGCATTGGGCTATCCCGGCAGAACCGCCGTCGACCCCGACGAGGGTTGTGTCGTGTGGGGCGAAGCGTTCACGCCCGACGAGCGCGGGGAGCAGAACACCGCGTCGTGGCTCGCACGCGCCCACGAGGAACGTGGAACGGACGCGCTCTCCGACCTGAACGGCTCGTACCTCGCGGTCGTCGCGGGTTCGACCCCTCGCGTGTACACCGACCGGGCGCGAACGTGGGAGTGCTTCTACGGCGACACCGCACACGGCCGCGTCTTCGGCACGGACTCCGCCGAAATCGCGCGCGCCGTCCCCGACGACGCCCGCGCGCTGCTGGACGACGCGCTCACCGAGTTCGTCCTCCTTGGCGTGGTTCTCGGCGACCGCACCGTCCTCGACGGCGTCCACCGCGCGCCCTTCGACGGCTACCTCGAACCCGACGACACGGGCGACCTCAGCCGGTTCGTCTACGAACCCCGCGAGTTCGACTACGCGCCCGAACTCGCGCGACGGTTGCGCGCGGCGTTCGACCGCCGTCGCGACCTCCCCGGCAAATCGGGCGTGCTGTTGAGCGCCGGGTACGACTCCCGCACCGTCCTCGCCGGCGTCCCCGACGTCGAAGCCTGCTACACCGTCGGCCGCCCCGACGACCCCGAAGTCGACGTCGCGCGCCGCATCGCCGCCCAGTACGACGCCACCCACGACACCCTCCCCGCGGACGGCCGGTACGTCCTCACCGACCCCGCCGACACCCAGTTCGGCCTCGGTATCAAGGAGTCCCTGCACGTCCACCACGGCGGCTACAACGACTACCTCGACGTCGACTCGGTGTACCACGGCTTGCTGTTCGACACCTTCCTCCGCGGCTACTTCCTCCCGCGGGACGCGCTCTCGCTGTTCGGCCGCAGACTCCCCCGCGACCGCCTCGAATCCGACCCCGACGTCGGGTCCGTCGTCGCCGGGAAGTTCGGCTACCACCCAGAGTTCGTCAGCACCGTCCCGGACTGCTCGCGCGTCCCCGACGACCCCCTCGGGTTCGTCCGTGACGCCGTGGACCGCGAACTCGACGCGCTCTCCGGGCGCTACGACTCCATCCACAACGGAATCGCGCTGTTCGGCATCCAGAACCAGCCGACGACGCCGTTTCGTGCCCACCTCGCGGACCAGTACGTCGAGTCGTTCGTCGCCGCCGACACCGGCCTCGTGGACTGGCACCTCGCCACGCCACCCGAACACCGGAACGACGAAACCTACCTCGACGCCCTCAATCAGTTCGACCCGGACGTCCTCCGCCACCACCCCCCGGACCGCCCGCACGCCACCTACCGCCGCAACCAGATTTCGAAGTTCCTCCACGAGGTCGTCCCCGTCCTCGAAACCTACGGCACCCCGCTCCCGAATCGGGACGCCCTCTACGACCAGCACGACCTCGACACGGTCGTCCTCGACGGCGACGACGGACTCAGCGCGCTCCCCGTCCGCCTGAAACTCCGACTCAACGACGCGAGAAACTGGCTCGAACGCACGAACTGCGGCGACTGGACCGCCCGCGACGTCCTCTGTCCGTGACGGGAAAACCGTCGTTTCGTCGGCACTAACGGCGGCGTTCGGGGGGAAAGCGACGCGAATCTACTTACTGTCGTGTCACCACGTGACACGTGTTGATCGTTCCGTCGACCCGGCTGAGTGGCGGCCTGCTGACCGGCCTCGGGAGCGCACTCGCCGTATTTCTCGCCTACGACGCGGTGACGTCCCCGAGTCCGCTCTACTGGGTCGTCGAAGCCTATCCGATTCTGCTCGCGCTCACGCTTTCGGGGACGGGCGTACTCCTCGCGCGCGGCCACCTCGTCGCGGACCGCTACCGAGGCCGCCTCTTTGCGTGGACGGCAGGCAGCACCGCCGTGTTCCTCCTGCTCACCGTCTACCTCTACACGCTCCTCGTCGTGTTCGCCGGCAACGACCTCCGCCCCACCCCCGTCGCCCTCATCACGATACCGACGTTCGGCGTGCTCGTCGGACTGCTCGTCGGCGTGTACGACGCCCGGAACCGCGAACGCGGCGCGGCCATCGAGCGGTTGAGTCAGGCGAACAACACGCTCCGCATCGCGACCGGTGAAGCCGTCGAACGCCCCGACCGAACCGCGCTCGAACGCGCCGTCTGCGCCCGCCTCGCCGAATCGAACGCCTACGACGCCGCGTGGGTCGTCCGCTCGGACAGCGGCGACGCCCGAACCGTCTCCGCGTCCGCAGGACTGGACGACGTACCCGGCAGCACGGAATCCGGCGGCGCGAGCGCATTCGACGCCGCCCGCCGCACCCACTCCGTTCAGCTCGTCCCCGACGACACTCCGGCGGACGATGCGCGGCAGAACCCACTCGGCACCGACCGCGCGTCGATGGCCGTCGTTCCGCTCGTCGGCGCGGACCGCGTGCACGGCGTCCTCTCCGTGTACGCCGCTCGACAGAACGCGTTCTCCCACCTCCGCGACGTGTTCGACGAACTCGGCGAAACCATCGGACGCGCCATCGACTCCCACATCGCGCGCGACGCGCTCTCCCGCCGCGAGAAAGAACTCGAACGTCAGAACGAACGCCTCGACGAGTTCGCGTCCGTCGTCAGCCACGACCTCCGGAACCCGCTCGCCGTGATACTCGGACGCGCCGAACTCCTCTCGGACCCCAGCGAGAACGAACACAGCGACGCCATCCTCCGCGCGGGCACCCGAATGGAGACGATAATCGCCGACCTCCTCGCGCTCGCCCGCGCCCGCCGCGCCGTCGAAGACCCGCCCTCCGTCGCCATCGCGGCCACCGCCCGCGATGCCTGGGCGACCGTGGACACCCACAACTGCACGCTCGACGTCTCCCTCGCCGAGAACGCGACTACCCCCGCGAACCGCGCCCGCCTCCGAACCGTCTTCGAGAACCTCTTCAGGAATTCCGTCGACCACGGCTCCACCACCCCCCACTCGCACGTGTCCGGCACGCCGACGGCGCGCGACGCGGCCGAGTCGGACGCCCCGTCGCTGACGGTGCACGTAGGCCCGCTGCCCGATGGGTTCTTCGTCGAGGACGACGGTTGCGGGATTCCCGCGAACCGCCGCGAAGACGTGTTCGAGCGCGGCTACACCACGAACACCGACGGGACGGGATTCGGCCTCTCCATCGTCGCCCAAATAATCGACACGCACGGCTGGACGATTTCGGTCACCGAGAGCAGAACGGGCGGCGCGCGCTTCGAAATCCGCACGAACGCCGCCGACTGACCGCCTACAAACGATTCACGCCCGCCACCCCGACCGAAACGACCCCGCTCGTCGGCTTACGCCGTCGTCGTTCCGCTCGTCGTCTGCGCTGTCGTCGTCTCCTGCGTCGTACTCTGCGTGGTAGACTGTTGGGTCGTCGTCTCCTGCGTGGTAGTCGACTGTAGCGTCGTAGTCGACTGTAGCGTGGTGGTCGATTGCTGCGTCGTGGCCTGCGTCGTCGTCGTGTTCTGTGTCGTACTCTGCGTCGTCGTCGTGTTCTGTGTCGTACTCTGCGTCGTCGTCGTGTTCTGTGTCGTACTCTGTGTGGTGGTCGGTTGCTGCGTCGTCTCTTGAGTCGTGTTCTGTGTCGTACTCTGTGTGGTCGTCGGTTGCTGCGTCGTACTCTGCGTCGTCTCTTGAGTCGTGCTCTGCGTCGTCGTTCCGAATTGCGTAGTGGTTTGAGCGGTCGTCTGCTGTGTCGTGTTCTGCGTGGTCTGCTGGGTGGTGGGATAGGTGGTCTGTTGGGTCGTCTGCGTCGTGGTCGGCGTACTGGTGGGATACGTCGTCGAGCGTGTCGTCGTGGTCGACGGATACGTCGTCGAGCGTGTCGTCGTGGACGGATCGTGGGTCGTGCGCGTCGTGCGCGTCGGTTCCCGCGTCGTCTGCTGTGTCGTCGGCGGCGGTGAGTCGGTGGTCGTCGGACGAGCGGTTGTCGCGGATCCGGTCGTCGGTGTGGTCGTCGCGGGTCCGGTGGTCGTGTTCGCGGTTGTCGCGGGAACGGTGGTCGGCGTGGTCGTCGCGGGTCCGGTCGTCGGTGTGGGCGTCGTCGTCTGCGTGTCGTTCGCGGGGGTCGGGACGGTGGTGACGGGGCCGCCGGAGAGGGCGACGCCGACGCTCGCGACGAACAGGACGACGCCGACCGCGAGGAGGGTTTTCTGCGCGAGACCGGCGGCTGACGCGGTGACGTCGCCGCGTGCGGGGATGCCGACGAGACGGGAGATGCCCGGCATATTCGACGCGACGCCGCTAACCTCGCCCGTGGAGAGCGCGCCGGTGAAGAACGCGGTGGTGGCGAACGCGAGGAAGCCGACGACGGGGACGACCGCGAGCGCGGTCCACGGGTCCGCGAGCGAGTCCGCGACCCAGAGCGTCGTCACGCCGCCGAGGAGTATCGTCGTGCCGACGGCGAGCGGCCGGAAGTCGGAGAGCGGGTCGAAGCCGACGCGTCGGGCGGCGACGACGTGGAAGAGAGCCATCGAACCGTAGCCGACGCTCGTGGAGATTGCCGCGCCGGTCGTCCCGTACCGCGGGATGAGCACGAGGTTCAGGAGGAAATTGAGGACGGCGGCGACGCCCGTCGCGGTGACGAGCGGCGTCAGGTCGCCCTTCCCCTGTCCGACGGCGAGTATCGGGCGGGCCATCGCGAACCCGACCGCGCCCGGGAGTAAGACGAGGAGCGGGGTGACGCTCGCGACGTACTCGCCGGGGTAGAGTATCGGGATGGTGTCCCGTGCGAGCGCGGCGATGCCGACCGCGAGCAGCGCGGTGAGGAGGACGGTGTATCGGGTGACGCGGGCGGCGAGACGGCCGACTCGTTCGCCGTCGCCCGACGTCCAGAGGTTCGACGTGGAGTGCAGGAGGACGGTCTGGAGCGACGTGGGGACGAACCAGACGAGTTCGGCGAACACGAGCGCGACCTTGTAGTACTTGGTCGGTTCCGCGCCGGCGATGGGGCGCAACATGAGGACGTCCACCTGATAGAGCGACGTGAGGAGGAGCGCGAGGACGATGCTCATCCCGTTGAACGCGAGGAACTCGCGGCGGGAGACGCCGCTCGGGAGGCGACGGAAGACGGCGGACGTGCGGACGCGCCGCGAGAGCACGAGGAAACCGAGAAGTGCGGTGACGAGACTCGCGAGTACGTGGCCGGCGAGCACGCCCGCGACGCCGTAGCCGAGCCACGCGAGGCCGACGCCTGCGCCGACGAACAGCGCCTTGTGCAGGACTTTCAGCGACTCCGAGTAGGGTTCGAGGCTGAACCCCATCAGGGTCCGGCGGGTGTACGCGCGGAGTTGTGCGGCGACGACGAGCGCCGCGAGCAGATAACAGTACGTCGTGAACTGGGGGCCGAGGAGGGACGCGGCGACCCCGGTGAACGCGACGATGGCGAGCACGGCCGCGCCGACGAGGGCGAGCGCGACCGCCGCGCGGAGGTAGAACCCGGCGACGAGCGACTTCCACTCGGGATACGAGCGGTCTTCCGCGACGTGTTTGCGGACGCCGTCCGTGATGCCCGAACTCACGAACAGCATGAACAGCGAGAATGCGGACAGGAGGAAGGCGTAGTCGCCGTACCCGTCGCCGAGCAGCCGGGTGAGCAGCGGGGAGGTGGCGAGACCGAGGACGAGGATGACGACTTTCGTGCCGGCGACGGCGAAGACGCCCGAGGTGATGGAGCGTGCCACGGCCTATCGGTCCCGCGTCACCACCTCGCCCGGCGCGGTCCGTGCGCCCGGGGAGAGCGTGACGCCCGGCGCGAGACTCGAATCGATACCCGTCTTCGCGCCCTCGCCGACGACGACGCCGAACTTCCGGCGGCCCGTGGAGACGCGGTCGCCTTTCACGGTGAGTTCGACGTCCGCGTCGTCGTGTCGGAGGTTCGCCACCGTGGTGCTCGCGCCGAAGTTCACATCGACTCCGAGCACGCTATCTCCGACGTAGGAGAGGTGGGGGACCGTCGCGCCGGCCATGAGTACGCTGTTCTTCACTTCGACCGCGTGCCCGATGTGCGCGCCCGGCCCGAGGTAGGTCGCGCCGCGGACGTACGCGTTCGGCCCGACCGTCGCGCCCTCCCCGACGTAAACGGGGCCCTCTATCACGACGCCGGCGTCGATTCGCGCGCCCTCCTCGACCACGACGGTGCCGGAGAGCGAGGCGTCCGAGCTCACGTCGCCGTCGACCCGAGGTTCGAGGTCCGCGAGTTTCCACTCGTTCGCCTCCAGCAACTCCCACGGCCGGCCGACGTCGAGCCAGCGGTCTATCGTGACGGGCGTCACGTCCGCGCACGCGATCGCTTCCGCGAGCACGTCCGTTATCTCGTACTCGCCGCGTTCGCTCGCGGGGACGTCCAGCCACTCGCGGGCCTCGGCGGGGAAGACGTACGCGCCGGCGTTCGCGAGATCCGTCGGCGGGTCCGCGGGCTTCTCCACGATGTCCGTGACGCGCCCCCCGTCCGTCGACAGCACCCCGTAGTCGGAGGGGTTCGGGACGGTGTACGCCCCGACCGCGGGCGCGGCGTCGAACAGGGTGGAGATGCTCTCCGAGTCGTAGAGGTTGTCCCCGTTCAGGACGGCGAAATCGCCGTCGAGTTCGTCGCGGGCCGCGCGCACCGCGCCCGCGGTTCCGTTCTGGTCTTCCTGGACGGCGTACTCGACCGGGATGTTTCGATAGCTGTCGCCGAAGTAGTTCCGTACTGCGTCGGCCTCGTACCCGACAACGAAGACGAGTTCGGTCGCGCCCGCGTCCACCGCCGTGTCCGCGGCGTGCGCGGCGAGCGGCCGGTCCGCGACCGGGAGGAGTGGCTTCGGCGTCGACGCTGACAGCGGGCGGATTCGCGTTCCTTCGCCCGCGGCGAGGATGACGGCTTGCATCGACTTCTCCTAGCCGCGAACGGGCGTTTATTATAGGCGTGCTAAGGCCGTTCCGGGGAAACGGCGTGTTCGCGGCCCTCTGAAATCAGGTCGAGCGCGGTCGCGAGCAGGTCGTCCGCGGTCGCGTCGTCTCGCGCTTCCGCGGTCGCGCGGACGAGCGGTTGGGTGCCGCTCGCGCGAACGAGAAACCACCCGCCGTCCGTCTCGACGCGCACGCCGTCCAGTTCGTTCACGTCGTCGTACGCGTCGAGGATGCGTTCGCGGACGCCGGCCATCACCGCGTCCTTGTCGTCGACTTCGACGCTCTCGCGGCGGAGCGGATACGTCGGGATGTCGTCCACGAGGGCGGAGAGAGAGTCGTTCGCCGCGACGAGTTCGGCGAGTTTCGCGGCGGCCAGCGGGCCGTCCGGGCACAGGGTCTCCGCGCTCCAAATCCACGCGCCGGAGGGTTCGCCACCGAACGCGAGGGTTCGGGAACTGATGCGTTCTGCGACGTGGACGTCGCCGACTTTCGTCCGGGAAACGGTCGCGTTCTGGTCGGCGAGCGCGTCGTCCACCGCAAGGCTGGTGTTCAGGGGTGCGGCGACGGCGCCGCCACGCGGGACGGCGGCGCGAGCGAACAGCGCGAGCAGCGTGTCACCGGGAACGACGGTCCCGTCCTCGGTGACGGCGACCATTCGGTCCGCGTCGCCGTCGTGTGCGATGCCGAGGTCCGCGTCCGTCGCGGCGACGGTGGCGGCGAGGTCGCCGAGGTTCTCCGCGGTGGGTTCGCTCGGGCGACCCGGGAATCCGCCGTCGAGTTGCGCGTTCAGCGTGCGCACCTGACAGCCGAGGCCGTCGAGGGCGTCCGCGGTGAGGCCGCCCGGGCCGTTTCCGGCGTCCACGACCACGGAGAGCGGGCGGGCGAGCGAGACGCGGCGCTCGATGGCGTCGACGTGGCGTTCCACGGGGTCGAAGTCGGGCGTGTGTTCGACGCCGAAGCCGTCCCACGCCGCGAACGCGTAGTCGTCGTTTTCGACCAGTTCCGCGATCTCCTCGCGGTCCGCGGGGCCGAACGCCTTCCCCGAGGGGAGCCAGAGTTTGATGCCGTTGTCTGTCGGTGGGTTGTGCGACGCGGTGACGCTCACGCCCGCGTCCGCGTCCACCCAGCCCACGGTTCGTGCGACGGTTGGCGTGCTCGCGATACCGAGTCTGTACGCGTCGCCACCGCACTCGCGGAGGCCCGCGGAGAGCGCGTCCGCGAACGCCACGCCCGTCTCCCGTGCGTCCCGACCGACGACCACCCGCTCGTAGCCCGCGGACGCGAGCGCACGCCCGACGCGCAGCGCCGTGCCCGCCGTCACCGCGTCACCGACTGGTCCCCGGATGCCGCTCGTTCCGAACATACCGGCGCGTCGCGGACGGCCGGGATAAATATGGAGGGTGTAATCCGCTTGTAGTGCGTTTACGGGACCGCTAACGCTCGCAACGGTGTCGGCGATTGATACGGCACACCCGCATCCGCATCCGTATGTCCTTTCCCGACCTCTCCGCGCGCCAGCGCGACCTCCTGTTCGTCGTCGCGGGTATCGGCCCCGCGAGCGGCCAAGACGTGAAGACGGAACTCAGAGAGAGCCAGGAAATCGACCTGCTTCCGGGCGTCCTCTACTCGAACCTCGACGAACTCGTCGACGCCGGCCTCGTCTCGAAATCGAAAGCCGACGGCCGGACGAACCAGTACGCCGTCACGGACGCCGGTCGGCGCACGCTCGCAGACTTGCTCTCGTGGCAGCGCCGCTACCAGCCGACCGCCGAACACTGACCGTTGCGGTCCGTTTCCCGCGACCACCGGGGCTTACCAAACCTATAGTAAACCCCGGCCGGTGCGAGGAAGCGACTGTATGACAGACCGAACGACGCGACGGCGTCTGCTCGTCACGGTCGGCGCGGGCGCCGCCGCGGCGATTGCTGGCTGCTCTGGCTCCTCGAACGACACCGAGAACAACTCGACCACTGCGACGACCACGCAGACGACGTCGAAACCGACGACGACCGCCACCGAAACCACGAACACGAGTGGCGGCGACGCGTCCACCGGTCCCCGGCAGGGCGACGACCTCCCCTCCGATCCGAACCCCGCGGACGGCTATCCGCCCGAGTTCGACGCGACGCTTTCCGACCGCGAGGTCGACCCGTCGTCGTTCGACGTGATTACGCGCCACGAGGTGGACGTGAAACTCGTCCCCATCGACGTCGCCTACTACTGGTACGTCAACGGGGACGCGCGGTTCGTGGACGCGCGGAGCAAGAGCGAGTACGACACCTCGCACGTGTTGGGCGCGGTGAACAGTCCCGCGGGCAACGAGAAAGTGGAGGGAGACGACCCCGAGAGTTCGTGGCCGAAGTCGGACCGCATCGTCGCGTACTGCGCCTGCCCCCACCACCTCTCCTCGCTGCGCGCGTCGACCCTCCAGAAGAACGGCTACGAGGAAGTGTACGCCATCGACGAGGGGTACACGGAGTGGCGTAACCGCGACTACCCGATGAGCGGGTCCGAACCCACGAAACAGCCCGACGTGAAGACGATTCGCGGTGAGGCGCCGAAGAAGTTCGCCGGGAAGACGGCGTGGGCGTACGACACCACGTCCGACCAGAAGGAGGCGACGACCATCGGGAAGGACGGCAGTTACGACCTCGAACTCAAGTTCGTCGACGTCGACGCGAACACGAAGATACGCGTCAAGACGCCCGCCTACGAGGTGACCGCGAAACTCTCCGCGCTCACCTCCGGCGGCGTCACGAAGGACGGCACGGTCGGTGACAGCACGAACTCGCTGTTCTCGCCGTTCCGATAAGCCGGTCGCGCTGCTGACGACGCGATTCCCGTACACCGATTTCTGCGGACAGCTACCCGAGACAGAAATCCCCACAGGGTTTTCGAAGAACCGAACGTCCAATTACTCCCTGTATAGAGTACCGTATCTGAACCCTCAGCCGGACTCGGAGGACGATACGTCTACTATCTGTTTAAGGAATTTAACGGATACGCTTATAACGTCGTTTCCGAATACTCGGGTGTTGGCGGAATCACGCCGCGAGGTGGTCCCGTCAGCGGCCCCGTCGTATCGCCTAACGACCCACTGCCGACGTGCACTCGGTCCGCATCACCGGACCCCACCGGGGAGCCATCCCCGGCTACGCATTCTCCGAGAAACGAGTTCTACAGTCGATCGAGTATCGCGTCGCCCACGTCCTCCGTCCCGGCGTCGCCGCCGAGGTCGGGCGTGCGTGGGCCTTCGCGGAGCACGGACTCGACGGCGGTGCGGACGCGGTTCGCCTCGGCCTCGTAGCCGAGGAAGTCGAGGAGCATCGCCGCGGACAGCACGGTCGCCGCGGGGTTCGCGATGCCCTCGCCGGCGATGTCCGGCGCGCTCCCGTGTACGGGTTCGAACAGGCCGCGCTCGCCCCCGATGTTCGCGGACGGGAGCAAGCCGAGGCCCCCGACGAGGCCGGCGGCGAGGTCGCTCAGCACGTCGCCCGCCAGATTGGGCGTCGCGATGACGTCGAACTCGCCCGGCGAGAGACAGAGGTGGGTCGCGAGCGCGTCCATCAGGACGTCGTCCGTCTCGACGCCGTGTTCGTCCGCGACGCCCTCGACGGCTTCGAGGAACAGTCCATCAGTAACGCGCATCACGTTCGCCTTGTGCGCTACGTGGAAGCCGTCCGGCGCGTAGTCGCACGCGAACTCCGCGAGGCGCTCGGAGGCGTCGCGGGTGACGACCCGGGTGAGGGTCGCGCGGTCGCCGTCGCGCTCCTCGATGCCGGCGTAGACGCCCTCCGTGTTCTCGCGGAGGAACACCACGTCGAGGTCGGGACAGAGCGCGTCGACGCCCGGATACGCACGGGCGGGGCGGACGTTCACGAACGACTCCACCGCCCCGCGCAGGGGGAGGATGACGTCCGCCGCCGTCTCGCCCACCGCACCGAACAGCGTCGCGTCCGCCGACGCCGCGAGGTCGCGGGTTTCGTCCGGGAGC
>Ga0207755_100706_pt1 | contig 13575 bp, 13 predicted proteins | sample A23P2SouthBayCA_FD_187734 | JGI IMG/M metagenome (GOLD analysis project Ga0207755, IMG submission 187734) | Aerobic enrichment media microbial communities from Bioluminiscent Bay, La Parguera, Puerto Rico - A23 P2 (SPAdes) | ecosystem: Environmental > Aquatic > Marine > Unclassified ...
GTTGATCTCGTCTAAACAACCGTTGAGGCGGGCGTTTTTCGGCATAGAGCACTGAAAAACTTCTCCGCCTCATCCTTCAACCTTATCTGAACACCGCGGATATTATTGGCTGAATTAATATATAACCACAGCTACTATGAGATCAGTCAGGTAAAACTCGTTCAGCAGGACCAATCTCAAGTGAGTCGTCACCACGCTCCCCAAGGAAGAGAACGTAATCGCCCTTCTCGATCCCGAGGTCGTCCGCACAGTCCTTCGGAAAGGAGACGACGTAAGAGCCGCTCTGTTCGCGCACGCTGATCGATTCGACGACGTTCTCAGAGAGCACGCCGTCGGCAGTCTGTTCCTCGCTGGATCGCTGATCCGCGCTCATACGTGTAACCCAACGGAACCGAACAAAAAGGATGAGTACTCTGCAGATCAAAACAGAGCCATTTGGTACCCATTCTATTTCCGGGGCTTAGGGTCCGACCCGGCACAGTAGGGTTCGACGGTCGCCCGCGGTCGCTCCGCGCGGCGGTCGTACCCACACATGACCTGGGAAAGAGGGCCACACGGCCCAGATACCTCCTTTTCGGGAGGTAACGACCGGAGTACAGCACAGGAACACAGTCGGCGCGTAGCAGGTGGTTCGTCGTGACTCTCACGCTCGCGCTCGGGATCGCGGGCGCATCGGTCGCGATCGTCGGCGTCGCCATGTCCTGGCGAAGCGATACGCCGGCGACCGCGTCAGCGATCCCCAGCTGTCGATCGACGGCGAGCCAGTCGAACCACTGCCCGACGAGATTGAAGGCGTGTTCGACGGCGACGACCAGGAGGTCGCGGCCGACGGAGGGATCGACCCATGACCGACGGCGAGGTCGCGATCCGCCAGGACGGCCACGAGCACGCCGTCGCGGCGGACGTGGACGGCGAGATCGTCGTCGATCTCGACGGACAGGAGGTCGTCGAAGTCCCGACGGAAGTCGGCGTGATCTACCACGACGACCAGGAGGACGGCGACGACGCTGTCCTCGCGGACGGTGGCACCCAACAGCGGACCGAGGTCGACATGCGGGGCTTCGGACTCAGTGACGAGCTGACAAACGGGACGCTCGTCCTCGGGGCGGTCCTCCTGGTGTCCAGTGGCGCGATGCTGGGATCGACGGCGTCGAGCGACATGATCGGCGCGGTAGCTCTCGCAGCGGGCGCGCTCCTCGGATGGATCGGACTCCGATCAGCGGGGGCCGAACTGTGATGCGCGGGCCTCGAGGACTCGACGCGTCCGACGAGTTCGTCGAGTACATGGCGACGCTCCGAGAGGAGTGGCCGGCAGATCCCGAACTGGCAGAGAAACACGGCATGGCCGCCGGAAACGGCCATTCTGAAACAGAGAAGATGACTCAAACCGACAGTACCAACGACGCACAGACGACGACTGATCTCTCCGAACCGACGACCCGCCGGACGTTCATGAAGGGCGCAGGGGTCGCGGCCGCGGGCGCGATTACAACCGGCGTAGCGGCGGCCACCGACGGCGACACTCCGAGCTGGGCCTCGGAGTTGGTCCAGTCGCCACGGATCGAGACGACGGCGACGATCGCAACCCACGGCGCGGATATGTCGGATCCGCTCGCCTACACAAACGACAACGGCGATCCGGTGTCGCTGGCAGACGAGGGCGCTGTCGTCGCTGATCGCGACGACGCGGACACGCCGCACAACCCGATCACGCTCCGCGCGGATCGGCTGGCGGCTCAGGAGGTCCGGGCGTTCCCGCGCGGAATCACGTACGACGACGACTCGGACACGTCGACCGACGAGGTCCCGGTTGACGCCGTCGACGCGACGCACTGGACGACCGACACGTCGGGGACGGCGGGGTCACTGACCTTCGAGACGGTGACGGGCCAGAACGGAGAGGAGGCGCTACACATCGCGACCTCGGGACAGACGAGCGGCGACGTGGCGACGGCGACGTTCGACCTCTCGAGCGTCGGAAGCGACGACGCGACGATCACGGAGGGCGTCGAACGGAAGATGATCCAGGCGATCGCGACCATCGCGAGCCTGGACTCCGGGGCGGTCGTCGAGATCCGCGTAAAGGACTCCTCGAGCAACACGATCACGTCGGTGATCGACTCGAGCGCGGACTCGGGATCGATCAACACGATCGCGACGGCGACGGGCTCGGGCGTGGTCTATCAGGAACAGGTTGGCGAGTTCTCGACGACGGTCGGGGACATCCAGACGATCGAACTCGCGGTGAAAGAGGCGAACGCGGATGTGACGTTCACGGGCCTGAACGTCGAGAAGGAAGCCGAATGGGAGTTCGGGGTTCAAGAGTACACCAACAGCGACGACGAGCTGGACACGCAGACGATCACCCATCCGTCGGGGGAGTTCTCGGTGGTCAGTCTGTACGGGAGCAACGGCGTCCCGGACACCTGGACGGACGCAGCGATTGAGGACCTGAAGGTCGACGCGGAGTTCCGGGCGGCGGAACTGGACAGCGACATGCGAGAGTACCGCTGGGCCGACGCGGGCCGGTACGACTATCCCGCGCGTCTCGAGACGCTGGTCGGCCTCGAGCTTCCGACGGCGTACGATCTCTCGTACAGTTCGACCTCGCTCCGGGACACGGTGCTGTTCCCGTCGACGCGGTTTCTGGCGTCGGAGTACACGACGAGCGAGTCGGCACTCCCGACCTGGTCGGACATCGACGACGAGAGCGTGACGTTCACCGACGAGACGGCGACCTTCGAGAACGCGGGCATCGACGACGAGGTAACACTCACGTCGTCGGTGTCGGCGGGGACGCTCGTGGTCGTGCACCAGGACTATCTCCTGAACAGCGATGAGAAGGCGTCGGCAACCGCATCCGGGGGAGGGTCCGGCGGCGGTCCTGTCGGCTCGTCTGGTGGGGGCATTTTCGACGGCTTCATGGGTCTGGTAATGTCGGGCATCGTCGGCGTGCTGGGCTACCTCGGTGTCAGGGGGCGGTTCTAAGATGTCGTCGAACGACGACCGTCTCGACAGTGCGTACTCGCGCGTGAGTGGTGAGGACGGCCTGAGCGGTCTGATGGTCGCACTGTTCGGCGGCACTCTCATGACGGTGGGATTCCAGTTCTGGGACCTGATCTCGGGACTGGGCGGGACGATCATGGCACCGTTCCAGGCGTTCGGCGAAGCTCTCGGAACACTCGTCTCGGGATCGATCGGCGGGCCGGTCGAACTCCTCGAGGCGGCTGTCGACGCTGGCATGGTGTCGCTGACCGACGGGCTGTTCGCGCAGCTGGGTATCTTCGCCTACCCGGTGACGATGTTGTCGGTCATGCTGGGGATCTACATCTTCGCCGAAGCCTGGACACGGATCGACCTGAGCCCGTGGAACTTCCTCCGTAACATCCGGTGATCTCCTGTGTCACCAAGGTATAGCAGCGGAGGCGGCGGAAGCGGCGACGATGGACTGAGAGCGACGGCGTCGGCGTTCGTCAGCGGTGCATCGATCCGTATTCGGCTGCTGGTGTCGACGCTGGTCGGCGGGTGGGTGATCGCGTGGTGGTCGGGCTTCAACAGTACGCTCGACAACGCGCTCACCTGGGGTCGGAGGTTAATCCTCGGGATTCCCGAGAGCAGTGTAGTAGTGTACGACACGTTGCTCTCGATCCCGGAGGGGATGTTCGGTACCTCTTGGACGGCGGCAGGAAACTTCGTCGGGCTCGACGTCCTCGGGCCGTTCGCGTGGCCGCTCGCGATGGGTGTCGTCTTCGTGTCGCTCCTGCTACTGAGTTGGGCGATCGACAACGCGGGGGTGATCTGATGGGTATCTTCGACGATGTCGTCGGCAGCGGGCGGACGATCATCAATGAGACGACGAGAGTAACCAAAGAGGTCACGAACGTCACGAGAGAGGTCACGAAGGTCCCCGACTGGATCTCGGACAACAACGCACTCCGGCGGCTGGCTGGGCTCTCTGCCGGAGCGGCTGGGACGCTCGTCGCGTTCGCCGAGGGTCCTCGTGAGTTCGTGCTGGGGATCGTCGCGGAGTGGATCGTCGGCAACATCCTCACGGCCGGCAGCGCAGTCATCGGCCAGATAGAAGCGGCGTGGGAACCGCTGGCAGCGATCCCGGGCAACGTCGCGCGGCCGGTGACTGGTGGCGGCTCATCAGTGGTCGGATCTGTCACCGGGGCGATCGAGACGGTCGACACGGCGCTCGAGGCGACGGTCGCGTCTGCCGGTATCTTCGCGCCGGTCGTGACGACGCTCGTCTGGGGCCTCGTGCTGGTGGCCGGACTGTACGCACTCCGCTGGGCCATTTACGAAGGGATCCCGCTGTTGATCGAGGGACTCCTCACGGTGATACCATGGGCCTGAACGACCTCCCCGGCGCGGGAGCGTTCGCGTCGATTGGGGCGGTTCTGGGCGATCTGATCCTCAACGGCGGAGATGTGCTGTTCGCACTCTTGTCGTTCCTGCTGACGAGCCCGGAGTCGTGGCTTTCGGTGGCGATGTACGGCCGACAGCTGGCGAGCCTCGTCGACTGGATCCCGCGGCGGCCGCTCGAACTCCTGGTGATCGCTGGGCTGGTCCTGGCGGTCGTGGTATCGGTCGGTCGACTCCTACAGCGATGGAGGGAGTCGTATGCCTGACGACGCGCTCACGGGCGCACACAGGCGCGATATGATACCCCCGCATGCGGGTGGGGTGTCGCGAGTCGTCGCTGTGGCGCTCGTCGTGGTGGCGCTCACGGCCGTCTCGGTGGCGGTCGTCGGAACGGTCGCCGCGGCCGAGGAGGCAAACGCGACGAACAATGCCTCGGGCTCCTCGAGCAGCTGGACGGCGACGGAGATCCGGTCCGGAGGAGAGACGATCGCGGGCGCGGCTCCGTCCCAGCGATGGCTGGGGACCGACGGGAGCGTATACGTCGACTACTCGAATCCGAACCCGCTCGTCGGTGGCTCCGGAGAGGACTGGGAGGCTGGCGTAATCCTCGAGCCCGGATCGAAGATACAGGCGGACCAGCTACGGATCCACGCCCAGCGAGCCCGCGACGCGGGGATCGACAAGTACCGCGTGCGGCTGGTGTACGCCAACATGATCACCCGGCAGGTGACGGAGGGCAACACGACGCGGACGGTCACGGAAGCGGCGAACGTCACGACCGGGACGCAAAAGGTCGAGTTCGCGGGGCCATTCTCGACGGGGACCGTCAACCTCCGTCGGTCGGACGCTCCGCGTAACGTGCTGATGATCCTGGAGAACCCAGAGACAGGCGAGGAGGTCGCTCGCTGGTCGTTCCGTCACGAGAGCGTGGCAACGACTCAGGCGGCCGGGATTTCGTCGATGGGCGATCTCCTGGGCTGGGTCGGTGTCTGGATCGTCCTGCCGCTGGTCGTGCTGACGGTGGCCGTCGGCTACCTCTCTCGGGCGGCGATCCGGCGGGCCGGAAAGGGTCCCGACATGGGGCCGGTGTTCTGGACAGGTGCGCTCGGAGCGGGGACGTTCTTCGGCGTCGCGCTGGCGTACTCGCTGGTCGCGGACTGGCTGGTCGCGCTCCCGCTGGCGATCCCGGTCGGGCTGGCGCTGTTCATCGGGATCGTCTACATCGAGACGACGGAGGTCGGCGTCGAGGAGGTCGAGTTCATCAAGCCCGATCTCTCGCTGGCTAAGTCTCCGTCCGGAGAGGACGGGGTCGACATGATCAAAGCGGAGTCGACGACGGAGAAGGTGATCCGCGACGGACCGGTACATCGCGCGGTCGTGCGCGATGGGATCCGTCCGTTCCTCTCGCGAGTGTTCGGCGGCGCGGCCCCGTTAGTGGGGAGCGACGACCTGGCGACGCGGATCGACATCTACGGCGACGACGCCGATCACGACGCCATGGTGTTTGTCCATCCCGAGTCGGGATCGGTTCTCGACTACGAGCCGGAAGGCTGGCAACTCGAGTTACCGAGTCTCGCGGACCGCGAGGAGCAGAAGAACTTCGCGGTGCTGGCGGCCGTGGCACTGGCGTTCACGGCCGGCGTCGGACAGGTGTTCGGCTTCGCGGCGGGCGTGGTCGCGTTCATCCTGGTCGTCGCTGGGATCGCACTCCGTCCGCGCTCGGGCTTTGCTCGAGTGATGCTGGCTCCGGCCCACATGCGGGCGGCGTTCGCGTCGATGATGTATCTCGGCAAGGAGCTGGACAACGCCGAGACGATCGAAGCGGCTCGCTCGAAGCTGGTCGAACTCCAGGCACAGAGCGAGAAGGATGTCGAGAAGGCGATCACGTCGCGCGACTCGACGCTGGTCCAAGAGATGCACAACGTCGACGCCGACGCGGCCGTCGACGAACTGTCGACTGACAAGGACGACGATCTCGACAAGCTCATCGAGGACGGACAGGAGTCGGGAGTCGATCAGGAGGTCCCGGCCGATGACTGATCAGCACAGCAACCGGCCGGCGCTGATAAAACTGACCCACGACCTCGAGGAGCTTCGCGACGACCTTCTCGCGGGCTTCGAAAGCCGTCGCGAGGTACTCGAGTGGACACAACAGCTATCCGTTCGGACGCTCGGGCAGCTCCCTGATCGCTGGTACTCGGAGATCGGCGCACAGTTCCGTGGAGTCCCGGACAGTGGCAAGGAGCGGACGCTCCTGTCGGCGCTCCTGATCGGCCGTAAGCGCACGCGCGATATGGAGGACTCGACGGCGGCAGAACTCCGTGAGCGGCTGTATGCGCTGACGATCAGGCCAGCGTACCACAGGGCGTTTCGACAGCTCCGAGCGGACGCGACGGAGTACCTGGACGATACTGAGACGGACAGTCAGCACACGGCCGACCGGCAGAAATGGATCGCCATGCGGCCGGCACTGGATGAACTCGAGGAGTACCAGCGGACGGCACTGACCGACCTCCTGGACGGCCTCGAAGACAGGTCGGCGATCCTGGACTGGGGGAACGATCTCGAGCAAGCGACCCATGGCGAGCTTCCGGGCGAGTTCGTCGCACGGGCCTACCGCGAGGAGTCGACGGCGCGCGTACTCACGGGCGATGATTCAGCGGCCGCTCGCGCCCGTGAACTGTTCTGGGCCGATCTGATCGCACCGACGATGAACGCCGGCGTCCGTGATCTCGCCGGCCGGACCAGCGAACAACCCGACGCGGAGAAACAGGAGAGTGCACCAACTCAGCTATGAGCATTAAGGAACGACTACAGACGGTTCGGAGCGAATCGTCGAGAGAACAGCGAGAGGAAGCGATCGAACAGTTCGAACCCCCGCGGCGGGACACGCAACAGGCGACGGGTGACACGCGAAGACACACGGACGCAGACAGCATGCGCCGGCACTTCGGGATCCCGCAGTGGGACCGGTCGGCGTTCGACTGGCAGGGAGTGATCCCGAACTACCTCGAAAAGCACTGGGACCCGCCTGGTGACGAGTCTGTCGGCGGCACGGACTTCCTGGCGACTGGGAAACCGGGGAGCGGAAAGTCGACGTTGGGCTGTTACTTCGTCGAACGTGACCTCGAGGTCAACCAGTCGATCAACATCTGGCGAGGATCCTCCTCGAGGAGCGAGTGGCTTCCCTTGGCTCCCTGGACCCGGCTGTGTCTTCCGGCGAACGTCCCGGTGTCGATCCGGCTCGAGTCCAAAGACAAGCGCGAGCCGTCGGTCGCGCTGGACGTGGACGATCTCGAGAAGATCGTTCGGGAGGTCGTTCGGTACGAGGATCCGGTCCATCTCCTTCACGACGTGCTACAGGAGAGCGCGTTCCACGTGGTCTACCCTGATCCCCACATGCGGGGGTGTCAGGCGATCTACGAGGAGAGCGACGAGAAACAGTACGATGCACCCAGTCGCGGCCAGCTGTTTCACGAAAGCGATCCGGCCAACCACTGGTGGTTCGGGCTCGTACTGGCTCGCGTCGAGCATGGTCCGTTTCACTGGACGACGCTCACGCTCGACGAGATCGGCGACATCGTCTCTCAATCAGTCCAGAAAGACGAGTTTGGATCTTACCAGAAAGCGGAACTCCTACGAGACTCGTGGGTAGACGCTCGGAAAACCGGACTGACGTTCAACTGTTTCGGCCACGACGAGGTCGACATTTCCGACATGGCACGCCGAAAGATCCGGTGGCGGATCCAGATGCCAGGGCAAGCGAACCCGACGAGCGCGTCGAAACTGGTCGGGTTCGGCGAGGTAGAGATGAACAGCGACCTCACATCGTCGATGAACGTGGGCGAGGCGTTGATGTACACCGAGACGAATTTCGAGAAATTCGCTTGGTCAGACATGCCGACGCCCCACAGTTACAAGCTCAAAATCAAGGTGGGTCGGTAAAATGGTCGAAAAAATTTCAAATAGGGGTCGAAAAATCGCCCAACCCGGTGCGCGCGGATCCGCGCTCAAATCGCGACTACGCACGCGCGCATGTCGGATTAGATCGCAGGGGTCCCCGGGGAGCGAACGGACGCAAGCGGTCGCGCAGGCTCATGAGGTGAACAATGAGTAAGAGATATTTCACGACGCTGGTAGCACTGCTGTTAGTTACGTCGGCGATCTCGCCACTGGTGGGACTCGCCGGCGCTCAGTCCTCCGCACCGTCCGGCATGGTCGGCGTCCCGGACGCGAACGTGGTCGCGGAGGACACGCCACGGTCTGCGCCGTCGGCGGAGTCGTTCAACGTCCACACGAGCAAACACGCCGAGGACCTCGAGGTGACGTTCACGAGTGTCAGCGATGGGAAGTTCGCGCTGGTGCTGACGGACAACCAGAATCACGAAGGCCGTGAGGTCGCGATCGACGCGGCCGCACTCGAGCAGACGTACGGAGATCGACCAGATACCGCATGGGGGCGTAACGACAACGGATCGAATTGGCAGTCGCCGATCTCGTACGAGAACGGCATGGCTGTCCTCGAGGTCCCGCACTTCAGTAGTAACACTGTGACGTTCTCCGGGACGATCTCGATACAAGGATCGCCAGCAGCAAACGGGACGCAATGGACGTACAACCTCTCAGAGAGCGAGGAAGTGTCGAATTACTCGGTCACGTTGACCGGACATGATAGCCGCGACTGGGAGAATAACTCGTTCAGCGGCGTGACGGACAGCGAGACGGTATCGTACAGCGTAGACGGGACGACCTCGCCGGCGACGGCGGAAGTCACGCTGACTGGTACCGTCAACAGCTCGGCCGGATCCGAAGTTGAATCTCAGACGTACCCGAACGCCGTTAAATCCGTCTGGGAGGACTCGAGCGGAGTCTACCTTGCGGAAGGCACCAACGTCCACGCTGTCACGTCGACGCTCTCCGAGGACTGGACGTACTCGCATACGAACAACATCAATGACGTGATGGAAATGGGCGGGACTGTGTTCGCAGCCGGCGACGAGGAGGTATCGGCGGTGTCGGCCTCGGACGGCTCGGAGAACTGGAAAAACAGCGACGGATCGCTGTATCACCGGCTGACGGCCGTCGAGTCGGACGGATCGACCGTCTGGGTCGCTGGGTACAACCAGCAAGTGGTCGCGCTGGACGCGGCGACCGGCGCGGTCCAGTACAACGTGACGCAACCCGCGAATACAGTCCGAGACATCGACCTCGGACCGAACGAGAACTATCTGTATGTCGCCAGCGACGATCAGACGATCTACCGGATCGACCTCTCGACCGAGACGGTCGACTGGTCGTACCAAGATCCGGAAGGTGACAAGGTCTGGGGCGCTGGGGCCGGCGAAAACTACGTCTACGTAGGTGACCGGGACGGGACGGTCACGGCGCTGAATCCGTCCGACGGCTCCGTCGCCTGGACGGTTGGCGCGAGTACGTCGATCGTTCGCGACATCACTCCAGCACAGGGATCGGCGTTCGTCTCAACTGGGGGCGAAATCGTTGCACTCGACGCCGACGGCGGATCTCAACTTTGGGAGCGCGAGGCGTTCCAGAACACAGTAACTGAGGCTGATTATGAGGTGTCCTCGAGTTCGCTGTGGGTCGGTGACGAAACGGGGAAACTCTCGCGCGTCGAACACGTGAATCAGACGACGGACCCATCGGTGTCGATCGGCGGAACGACGGTAATCTCGCACGCTGGCGAACTCGAGAAGGGACAGACGACCACGTCGACGATGTCGCTGTCGCTCACCGACAACTCGGGGACCGTCTCGGTCGCGGGAGAGACGAACGTCGATGTCGCGATCGAGTACAAGGAGGTGACCGAGAGCGTCGATCCAGCGATCGTCGTCAACGGCGTGACCTACCGCTACTTCGGCACGCTGTCGAATGGATCGTCGACGACGCTGGATGTCTCGGCGCCGTCGCTCCAGGACGGCCGGAACGTCGTCGACGTGCTGGTGTCTGAGGACCAGAGCGGTCCGACGGGCGAGGTTGTGGTCAACTACTCGCACGAGGCGATTGATGCGAGATCGGTGGACTACGGGAGTGAAGCGTACAGCGAGCGGTACAACGTGAGCAAACAATTCGCGGCCGACCAGTCGGACGCGACGCTGACAATCCCGTTCCGATCGAACGTGATCGGGCTCCGGACGCTCGAGACGCGGACGAACGGCGGGAGCTGGTCGTCGGTGGCCTCGAGCGACTACTCGCTGTCGGGGACGGACCTCACGGTCCAGCTGGGCGACGTGACGACCGGCGATCTCGTCGAGGTCCGCGCGGTCGGGACGAAGGTCCAGGTCAACAACGGGGCGATCAGAGTCACGGATGCGACGGCGCTGGGCGAGTCGCTGTCGAGTAAGATCCGGATCGACTCGTACTCGAGCGGCTTCGAGATCGACGTTAACGAGACGGTGTACAATGAGGTGCATTACACCTACTCAGAGTCCTGGACGAACGCGCAGTCGTACGCGAGCGTGAGCGCGGATGGGAGCCAAAGCCTGTACCTGCCAAACGCGGCCGCGGGCGAGAGCGCGCGTATCGGGACGATCCCGCTCGAGGTCGATCCAGCAGACGGACATTACGACGTACGCGTGAGTAGCGCGGGCGACGAGCCGGAGCTGGACGTTCGGGCGTCGACGACGGCCTCGGAGGTGACGCTGATCTGGTCGGACACGACCAGCGGCGCGACCTACCAGCTGTACAGTCTGACGGCCGACACGGGAGTCGACCGAGACACGGCGGAGTCGCCCGTCGAGTTCACGCACGACGGGAGCGACGAGCTCCTGGTGATCTACGACCTCGGTTCGGGCGGCTCCGGTGCTGGGGCCGCTGGCGGCGGTGGTGGCTCTGTGACCAGTTCGCCGACGGACGTGATCCCGCTCCTACTCGCGGCGATTGCGGGGCTGGTCGTGATGTTCGTCGTCGCGCGTCGGTTCGGTGGCGGGATCTCGTCGACGACGATGTTCCTGGTCGGGAGCGCGATCGTCGGCGTCCTGGTGGTCCAGGCGCTCGCGCCGCGGATCCTCGCGCGATCGCTGGGCGCGGCGCTCGAAAACTCGTTCGCGCTGATCCTGTTGCTGGTCGGCGGCGTCCTGATCGTCTGGCTTCGCTCGCGCCAGGATAACGTGTCGATCAATCTGGGGCGAAACAGATGATCGACGCGGCGATGGGGCTCCTCGAGGAGTTCGGGGTGATCGGCGTCGGCGGGGTCTCCGTCCTGTCGGTCGGGCTGTGGCTCCGGCGAGCCCAGCGGATCGCGGATTGGCTCCGCATGGCGGCCGTCGTCGCGATCACGACCGGGATCGGGGCGATCGCCGGCGTCGTTGATCTCGAGCGGCTGGCGGAGTTGCTGACGACGGCGTACGAATTGGCACCACTGTAGACTCATGTTCGAAACGATACTCGAAATCGGAATGACGGCGGTACAGACGGCGAACGACCAGCCGCTCCTGGGAGGGCTCGGAGTACTATCGCTCCTGGTGGTCGGAGCGCGAGCAAACGCGATTCTGAGATCCTACGTGGGGATGGGGGCGCACAAGAAACTCGCGATCGGTGTCGTCGCGGCGGCTCCTGTAGTGCTGTTCTTGGGTGGCGAGTTCGACGACATTCGGCTGTATGCGTTTCCCGTGAGTGGCGCGCTACTGTTGCTGTCGTACGTTGTCTACAACATCACGCCGGGACTCACGGGACCGGACGTACAGAGTGGACTCTCCTACGTGATGCTCTTCTCTATCCCGGTGGCTTTTGCGGTCCCACTGACTGGTATCAATCTGGGGGACATTCTTCAGGTGTCCTATCTGTTTCTTGGAGTTGCTGTCCTGGGAATGACAGCCCTCGGGATCTCGCTAACGAGAAGCTACTAATCAGGTATCGTTTTCGCTACGCTCGACAGCCCTACGCCGTCGAGTAGAGCCGTCTCGTCGACGATCAAAATATGCCGCCACTGCAACGAATAGGATACCACCGACGACGGCTAAGATGTGAAGGATAGCGAGCGGGCTCATATCTGAATGTAGTTCTTGCTGATACTTCGCCCTTTGGGTGTTCGCGCACACTCGGACAGCTGTGCGGCCACGCACTCGGACACGCGAGCGAACAGGTGCGCGGCCATGTGGCCGGCCAAACGGGGGCGCAGGCGGTCGGACAAGTGTACGGGCAGGCGGACGCGCAGGCGCACGGTTCCACGCGGGCGACCACGTCGGCGCGCAGGTCGGCGCGCACGCGGTCGACCATACGGGCGGACAAGCGAGCGACCACGCTCGAGGACACGTTCGCGAGGACGCGGGCGGGCAAGCGAACGCGCGACCGCCCCCTTTGTTTCGCGACGTTCAACTGGAGTCTGCGGTGGCGGGGGGTGTATTTTTGGACCCAATGTGCCCTTAGGCACACGTCCTAAGGGGTGCGTCCCGGAGCGCGGGCCGAACTGACGATCTTCAACCAGTCGAAAACGCCGAAACACTCGGGAATCTGACCAAAAATACGCACCTGAAACGGGGGTTAGGCGGCTGATCGGGGAGATACTTATAAAAGAAAAGGTGGCTGGATAGTGATGCCTCTCGCCAGTCGACCGCCTAAACGATGGCTGAGACGACGAGACTCTGTCGATTGAAGTCGACCGAGGCTTTGACGATAGCGTCCCGGAGGTCGCGAACGTCGCGACCGTCGCGATCCCAGGCGGATAGCATTTCGTCGATCGCGTCGGATAGCATGGGCTGGCTGGTCGACTTGTTACGAGAGAGGACTGTGTCGATCCGGATCGTCGGGCTGTCGTCGTCGCCAGCTGGGGCGTCGAACTCGGCTCCGTACTTCTTGAGCCAACGGTCGAACGCGCTCGAGGCGGACTGTCGAGCGTCCATGTCGACGAGACTCGCGACGCGATCGGCGGCGGACTCGAGGTGATCCTGGACGCTGTCGAATAGAGTCCGGACCTCCTGGCGGAGCTTCTTAGTCACGAACTGGACGTGGCCGTTATCGCTCTCGAGGACTCCGTCGAGACGCTCGAGACAGCGGTAAATCGTCGAGAGCGAGAGTCCGGTACTCTCCGACAAATCGCGCGCGTGCGTACCACCGTCGGCGCTGATCTCCTGGACGATCGTCTCGTCGCTGTCGGTCATGTCCCGGAGACAGTTCACAAGAAGATGCTCCTGTTCGGCCTCGAGGCGGGGGAGCGGATCGGAGTGGATCGGGACGGGATCCGCGGCGGGG
>Ga0207755_100709_pt1 | contig 13492 bp, 10 predicted proteins | sample A23P2SouthBayCA_FD_187734 | JGI IMG/M metagenome (GOLD analysis project Ga0207755, IMG submission 187734) | Aerobic enrichment media microbial communities from Bioluminiscent Bay, La Parguera, Puerto Rico - A23 P2 (SPAdes) | ecosystem: Environmental > Aquatic > Marine > Unclassified ...
CGTTCGTCCGCTTGTCGAGTTCACCCTTCTCCAGCAGTCCTTTGTTGACGAGATCGTCGAGATTCGGATATAGGCGGCCATGATTGATCTCCTGCTCGTAATAGTCGTCGAGTTCGTCCTTGATTGCAAGCCCATGTGGTTCCTCGAGCCCGACGGTCACGTACAAGATGTCTCGCTGGAATCCAGTCAGATCGTGCATCTGTCTGTTACCTATTTTTTGAGGGATAGCATATGTTCCCTCTGATACTCTGAGACGAATTCGGCATAGCTGGTCAGAAAAGCTACGTGAGTACGTCGAACATTTATATAGTGGACAGGAGAATCCCGCGATGGAATGTCTGACCTAATCGTCAAAGCAGCCGTGAAAGACGCACTCGCGGACAACAACGTCTCGGCAGATTTCTACGACGCCCTCAACGAAGAGGTCGCCGAACTGCTCGACGACGCCGCCGAGCGTGCCGAGTCCAACGACCGGAAGACGGTCCAGCCCCGCGACCTGTAGGCCTGCGTAACGCAGCTAACCCCGCCACTCGAACGTAGCTTTTTGAGGTTCCTGTTCAGAAGTTAGGAAACGGAGATGGCGGACGCACCGGATACCGAACGGCAGGCGGTCGAACCCGATGCGAGAGAGGTCCTTAGCGTGTCCCAGCTGAACGACCGGATCGCGTCGATCGTCCAGGACACGCCTGCACTCAACGGCGTCCGCTGTATCGGGGAAGTCACTGACCTCCACAAGAACAGTACGGCGCTCTACTTCACGCTCACCGACGGCGAGGCCGAGCTCCCCTGTATGATCTGGGCGAACCGTTACCGGGAGATGGACGCCGACCTCGAGGACGGGACCGAAGTCATCCTCGAGGGCGATATCGACTACTGGGTCGAAGGTGGGAAAATCGACCTCAAACCGTGGGAGGTGATCGTCGTCGGCGACGGCGACCAGGCGGCTGCCGTCGAGCGACTGCGAAGCGAACTCGAAGAGCGTGGCTGGTTCGACGACGGGCAGAAACAACAGCCGCCGGCGTTCCCGGAGCGGGTTGGCGTCGTCACGTCCCTTCGAGGAGACGCCCGATACGACATCCAGAACGCGATCCACGGACAGGACCCCACCGTTGACATCTTGGTGAAGGACGCAACTGTCCAAGGGTCGGACGCGCCGACGTCCATCGCGAACGGCATCCACCATCTCGACCGCTCGGAGGACGTCGACGCCATCATCGTCGGTCGGGGCGGTGGGAGCGATTCGAACCTCCAAGCGTTCAACACCGAACGGGTCGCGGAGGCGATCTTCACCGCGAATACCCCGGTGGTCACCGCAATTGGGCACACCGATGACCGTCTCATCGCGGATCAAGTGGCGGACATCGCGACGATCACGCCGACCGCCGCCGGCGAGTATATCGTAAACTCCCGCCAAGAGTTCCTTGCGAGTGAGATCGAGCCGCTGGAGCAACAGCTCGACGCCGCGTACGAGACCTTCCAGCAGGACCACGAACACGAACAGGAGCTCGCCGAAGCAGTCGATGAAGCGACCGCACCCGAGGGCCTCCCACCGATTTACTACAAGGTCGCCATCGCTGTGCTGCTGTTGCTGTTGTTGGTCATCACCGGACTTTGGCTGGGGGTGATCTAACCATGGCAAACGACTCCGAAATCCACGATCGGGTGAGTCGCGTCAAGGAGATTATTGAACAGCTCGACGCGGACGAATGCGACCTCGATGAAGGTACTGCACTCCACGAGGAAGGTGAGGAACTCTTGGCCGAAGTTCGAGAGATCCTCGACGAGGGGAGCGGCGAAGTTGTGGAGCTCGAGTAAGCGAGCTGATTCTCAGCTTTAACCAACAAACCCCGCACCGCACTCGGCAGATGTTGGTTAAGTCTTTTCTACGAGGGCAACAAGTAATTTGGTTATAATTTACTCAACAAATTTGCAGTTATTGCTGGCCAGAAAGCATTTAGGTATCATCCAGCTACCGCGCCAATATGTACCGGGACTCAGCCGGTGCATACCCATACCCGCATGTATGATTACGAGGTCAGTCACCATCGAGGACATCGATGACCTGTACCTGATGTGGAACGACCACATCAACGCCTCCGCCCTCTATCGCCGCGCCCTCCGCGAGGAAATGGAAGTCCGCGGTGTTGACCCCGATGAACTCCGCGACCTCCTCGAACGGGCCCGCGAGCAGGGCTACACGCTCGACGAGATCGCAGAGGACACCAACCGCTTCGACGACCTCCAGTCGCTCGTCGAAGAGCAGCAGAACCAGCCTACGGCTGGAGACGCCACTGACGACTAACCCGCTATGTCACAGGACCAGACTCCCTCCGACCCTGAGCGTAGCGTCGAAAACCAGTCACCGCTGACCGGGAAGATCCCTCGGCAGGCAGCACTCACCGTCGTCCTCCTAAGCCTGTTCGCTGTCCAGCCGGTCGCCGCCCAGAGTAACGCGGTCTGTAGCGCAGACAACCTCCCGAGTATGATTGAGGGGTTCTTCCAGCTGACCACCGCGCTGGGGATCGTCGGCCTCGCCATCGTCTGGCAGGCTGACTCCCTCATCGAGATGTTCACCCTCAATCCCGAGCAGAAGAAAGGGCTCAAGCGCCACAAGCGCTCGGCGATGAAGTCCGCCGTCGTCCTCGTCGTCCTCGGCCCGCTGTACACCGTCGCCGGGTCGATGATGGGCCTCCCGCTGGCGCAGTGCGTCGACCTCGTCCCCTGGTAACCACCCCGCAGTCCCCGTTGCGAGCCCTATGAACCATCGAGAGCTCTCCGTGCTCATGGCCGGTTTGCTCGCGACGAGCCTAGTCACGGGTATCGTCGCCGCTGACCCGCCACGACCAGGTACGGAGGGGAACGGGCTCACGGAAAACGAGTCGGCAACGCTGTGGTCACGTGATTCGGACAACTACATCAGCCAGGAGGAGTACCGCCAGCGGTACGGCGAGGACCGCTCCGCCGTCCACCAAGTCGCGAACGGGACCGACGTCACGTTCAAACGCCCGCCCGCGACCGCGGCGACGTGGACGCGGAACGACTTCGAGGACCTCGACGCCGGCGGCCCAGATACGTCCGTCCACCCCCCGCACGCAGACCTCGAGGACGGCGTCTTCCTCGAAGACGCTCACGCGACGATCTTCGCGGTCCAGCCCTCTACTCGTGGACACCTCGAGTCCGGTGAAACCCCACTGTATATCGCGCCGAACGGGACGATGCGGGGCTTCGTCGATTATCGTGTGCGCGTCCCCAATGGGAGTTCCTCTGGCAACACGACTATCTCGTGGTCGCTCACGGAGCACGAAATTGAGGAAGTCCGGTTGAAGAAGGACGGTGAGACCATCGCGACCCAGGATGGGTCCCATACGCCTGCTCTCGACTACCAGATCGAGGACGACTGGAGTGCGAATCTCACGCTGGAAGCGGAGATTAGCGTCCGGCTGAAGAAGACCGTCAGAACTGACCTAGGTGACCGCACGGACGTCGACGTCACCTATCGGACGGAATCCCGGAACGTCTCCGATTCAATCGCCGTCGAGATCTACGACCTCTCGGCGTACCCCTACTACGCCGAGTATCCGAACGGCGACGCCGGCGTGGCCATCTTCCAGTCGCGGCCGTGGCAGGGGTACACGCTCACGGAGGACGGTGAGGTACGGGTCCGTGGAATCTGGCGGTTCTACACCGCTCGGAACACCAACTGGGACACGCTCGTCCGGTCGAATCGTACGGATAGCGCCACCGTCGAGTCAGACGCGATTCCGGTGTACGTCCACGCCTATCCCTCGCGGATCGGGCCGCGTGCCGAGCCGGTTCGAGACGGACCGGAACTCATCGAGACCTGGGGGACTGACCGCCCGTCGCCAATCGGCACCATCGGTGAGAACATCAATATCGACATCGTCAACCAGTCGTACACGACGACGTACGGCGTCGCCGTTCGAGCCGAGAACGTCGACCGAGAGGCCCTCCACGTAGCGGGAATCGTCCGGGGCGTGAATGCGTCAATCGTCGAGCCGGACGCCGGCTCCGAACGGCAGCTCCGCCGCAGCAATCTCACTGTTGAGGTCATCCGGCAGAATCAGTCCCAAGCGACGCTCAGGGTCGAACTACGGGACAATCAAACTGGTGCGCCGATCGCGCTCGACGATAGCCGTCAGTATCCAATCGGCGGCACCACTCGGAACGGGTACATCACGGTCGCGGACCAGCGCGTCGAGACCAACGCCTCAGGGGTGGCGATCGTGACCATCGACGAACCGGGCATCTACACGGCTCGGTACCACCCTGGCTCGTGGCTCGGTCACGACCCTGCGTACGTGAGCGATACCGCGACGGCCCGCTGGCACCCTCTAGGGACGATCGATGGTTGGTTTGCGCTGGTGTTCGAGGTCGGCTGGCAGCTCCTGCCGTTCTTCGCGATGTTCTACGCTGGCAAGCGCCTCCTGCGGATGCTCGGCCCAGAAGACATCTTCGGACAGAGACCATGACTCAGGACAATCCCCACCTCAGTAGACGGACCGCCCTCCGAACAGTCGCCGGCGCCGCTCTCGTGAGCGTGGCCGGATGCCTCAACAACGGCGATTCCCCAGGTGGCGGGAACTCAACACCGTCTGATGAAGGAGGAGTCATCCAGCAAGTCACTGTAGAGGGGACAGAACTCGTCGTTGAATACTCCTCAGAGGAGGAAGTCGACCAGATCAACGTCATCCAGCCGAATGGGGAGCTGTTCGGTCAGCGAGAAACCGCTGCTGGGTCACAACGGGTCTCCTTCGAGATCGGGACTTCCTATGAGCCTGGAGAGTATACTGTCGTGGCTCTCAGCGGTGAAGAAACGATAGCTGAGAGTTCCTCTCTGATTCAGCCGGAAATTGGAATTCAAGAGGTCGGTCTTTACCGGAATAACCCTGAGAAGCCGTGGGACGAAGTCTACGGAGATACCGAGACGGATCGGCTAAAGAACGGGGAAGCGTACGTCACCGTCGAAAACACCGGAAGCGGACCAGAAGCGGTTGTTGAGTTAATTTTCTCCGGTGATGTTCCAAACCCAGTCGAAGATCCCCGAGGTAGCGGGATGTACGAAACCGAGCAGGTTGTGATCTCGCCGGGAGAAACGACCGGCCTATTCAGTAGTTCGTTCCCGTTTGGTTCCGAATCGGAAGAGGGGATGGGATGTTCCCCGGACGGGAACAGCGGCCAGTTCACCGTCACAGTCCGAACCCAGGTTGGCGGCGACCAAGTATCGAACACCTTCGATGTACAGTACTCCGGATCCACGGAGATGAGTGACTGCGAGGTTTCAATCACGGAGGCCTAACGATGGTGGACCTGATAGACGTCGTTCTCGAGGGCTTCAAAGACGTCGTCGATTGGTTCATCGGTCTGTTCATGGACGGGCTTCGGTCGGGGTATCAGACGCTGACCGAAGAGATGTTTGGCACTCCGACTCCCCAGACTGACGGGACGTTCATTTTCGGAGAACCAAGTAACGCCCCTTGGCCAGCAATCCAAGAAGGGCTCATCGGCGGCGAGATCATGTTGATTTCTCTGCTGCTACTCGTGATGAGCGTTCAGGGACGACACACCATCCGCATCTTCAATATCGGGAGTGCGTACGAGGCTCGGAAGACCAAGAAGACTGCCTGGGTCGGAGCCTTTCTGATTATTACCTGGTACTGGATTGGGGCGCTCGCGCTCTACCTTGTTGATGGGTTCACGATTGCCCTGATGCCGGAGCTGTCCTCGCTGGGCTCTGCTATGCTGCAGTTCATAACGGGGTCGATTACCAACCCTGGTCTTGGTCTCCTCTTTGCTCTTATCGGAGGAATTTCGATGTGGGCACTGGAAGCGCTGTTCTACATTCGACGGATCTTGATCTACGTCTACCTGTACGGGATGCCCATCGCGTTCGCCGTCGCCTATGGCAACATTCCTGTCCTCTCTGATGTCGCGATGGGGTTCAGCAAACGGTTCGTCCCATTGGCCATCCTACCCCTGCCTGCGGCGATAGTCCTCAAAGGATACGACCTACTCTACTCTGGAGGGGCGTTGACGCCGGGATCAGCGTTCCTCAAGTATCTCGTTGCGGCTTCACTTCCCCTCGTTGCGCTCTATGTCACGTGGAAGACGTTCAAGTACGCGACCCCGTTGACGGCGAAGGTTCTCGGTGGTGCGACGAAGGGAGCGGCCCTCATCGGCGGTGTCGCCGCTGGGGCCTACATCGGCGGCGCCGGCGTCGCGACGACGGCGGCCCGGTGGGGACCGAAAGCCGCAGCGGGACACGCTGTGGCGCAGAAAGCGGCAGCACGGGGCGCGAATAGTGACGACGACAGCGGGACGCCGTCCTACCGGCGGACCGAGAACGATCCTGGAAGCTACTAACAATCCATGTCCATCGACCAAGACGCAGCCGCACGGCGCATCATGGACCAGTTCGGTGAAGAGAGTCGCATTCCCTACCTCAACATCGAGGAAGGCGACGTGGGCGTCCTCATCGCCTTCCCGATCGTCGGCCTGTTCATCGCCGGCCTCACCGGTATCGAATCACTCGCCCTCCCGTTCGTCGCCGGCGGCTTCGGGTTCGGCGTCGCGATCGTCTACGTCTCGCCCGACCACCTCAACGCGTGGACGTGGACGAAAGACGTCTATCGCTACGTCAAGCGCCCCCAGATCACGTTCAGCGCCCCAGAGGAGGCCGACAGTAGTACCAACGAGACAGAGCGCAACGAAGGCGGGATCGCGAACTACACGCCATTCAAGCCCGACGAGCGAACGCAGGACCTCACGAACATCGAACGAGCGTGGCCGGGCGCTGGCGCGGTCCAGCGCGATGACGGGACGATGGAGGCGTTCATCGAGATCGACCCCGGCAACATGGACTTCGCGATGTCCGACGACTGGGCACAGCTCCAGGACGCCGGCGAAGAGTTCGCCAATAAGGAACTGGATTCGAAGCTCAAACTCCACGCGACAACCCGTTCGTTCCCGGTCGAACAGATCACGGAGAATATCGAAGACCGCCTGAATGACGAGGACGTCAAAGAGAACCCCATCTTCCGGGAACTCCTCGAGGAGTATCGGGAGACGCGGCCGAAGGAGATGCGCGAACGGGGCATCCAGCAGGTGCGGTACTACATCGGCGTCGAGGTCACCCCACTAGAGGTCTACGACCGCTTCCGCGATGAGGGGACGCCCGCAGAGAAGCTCACGCAGTTCCCCGTCATCGGGTTTCTGTTCAACCCGTTTGTGACCCGCCGCGAGGACCTCACCGACGTCGAGCGCCGCGCACAGATGTTCGAGAAGCTCGACAGCCGGGTCAACGACGTACGCTCGGAGTTCATCCAGCAGGCCTCAGGGTGGTCCGCACGCCGGCTCAGCACGGTCGAACTCTTCGTGTTAAATATGGACTTCTGGAACGGCCGCGAACACGAGTACGACGACGCAGAGAGCGTCGTTCGTGAACAAGCCATCATCGGCCATTCGCGCCGGGAGGATGCCCACGATGCGTAACCTCGTCCTCCAGACGGGCAGCGGAGCCGTTGGCCAGCTCACAGAGTGGCTCACGAATCCAACCTCAGCTGAAGGGGCCGTCCTCTACATCCTGCTCGCGGTACTGGTCGGTATCAGCGGGAAACTCCTCTGGGACTGGTACACCGAAGACGACGAGGAAGAGGTCGAGTTCTCGGACCTCCTCGACGAGGAGACCATCGAACAAGGAGAAGCCGAACGCCAGCTCCTCGACGACATCGCCGAGTCGCACAAGACGGTGACGGCACCGGCGGCAATCGAGTGGGAGACGCGTGCGGCACGGGTCGGCGAGCAGTGGACGACGACGCTGTACATCGCTGACTACCCGGACTACCCCAACGACGGCTACCTCTCCGAGCTCTTCGAGCTGACCGACGTGCAGTTCGATCTGACGGCTCACATCACGCCGAAGAATCAGGAGCGGGCGCGGAACGAACTGCAGGATATCGCTGACGACCTCCAGGTCGACGCCGATCTCGAACAGAGCGTGCGGAGTGCCTACCTACAGGAGCGCGCCAACGAGGCCGCAGCGACGTACAAGGCCGTCGAGAACGGCGCGAACGTCTTCGACCAGGGGATGTTCATCACGGTCAGAGCCGACGAGAAGGAAGAACTCCGCGACGCCGTTCAGACGGTCAAGAGTGCCCTCCGCGACGATCCGGCGAACCTCACGCCGAAGACAGCGATCTGTCGACAGGATCTCGCCCTCCAGTCGGCCGCGCCCATCGGCGACAACGAGTTCGGGCGGACGTCGATTGCGCTCGGCGGCGCGGTCGGCGCGCTACTGTCCTCGCCGCACAACGCGACGATTCTTGAGGAAGGCGGTGTGGAGTTCGGGATTCACAAGGACAACCAAAGCCCGGTGGTCATCGATCCGTTCGCCCGGGACAACGGGTACGCGATGTTCACCGTCGGCGACACGGGGTCGGGGAAGTCGTTCAGCTCGAAGCAGAACTTCATCCGCTCCATCGAACAGAGCAAGGACCGCATCGGCATCATCCTCGAGCCACTGAACAACTGGGCCGGCGTCGCCGAGGCCCTCGACGCCAAGCGGATCACGGTCGGCGGGACGCTCGGCCTGAACCCCTTGGAGATTCGGGAGACGCCCGAACACGTCCAGCGGGCGATGGGTGAGGACGCGAGCCCGTTCAACGAGAAGCTCGACGACGCGATGAGCTTCCTGACGAACTTCTTCGCACTGCGGGGTATCTCGCTTGGCGACCGCCGGACGACGCTCGAACTCGGGCTCAAGCGGGCGTACAAGCGCAACGGGATCACCGACGACATCTCGACGCACGACAACCCGAGTCCGACGATTCAGGATATGATGGACGTCTTCGAGGAGATGGTCGACGAGCCCGAGTCGTTCGTCGTCCGGTCCGACGAGGAGGCGGGGAAGATCAAGGAGGACGCGACGTGGCTCCTTGACCAGCTCCGACCCTTCGAGGACGACGGTCGGCACGGCAACCTCGGCCAGGAGTCCGACTTCGACATCCGCGACGAGAAGGTCATCTATCTCGACCTCGCCCAGCAGGAAGGGAGCGTCGACAGTAGCACGGCGCTGACGATGCAGCTACTCATCTCGTTGGTCTACGAGCGGGCGAAAGTCTCGGAGAAGGAGGTCGTGTTCTACATCGACGAGGCGCGTTACATTATGCAGGACGCCGCGAGTCTGGCGTTCCTCGAGACGGTCTTCCGCCACCACCGCCATCACGACCTCTCGATCCGGCTGGTCACACAGACCGTCGACGAGTTCTTCGAGCACGCCGAGAGCGAGGCCATCCTCGACCAGTGTGCGGTCAAGCAATTCCACCGCCTCGACGGGATGGACGAGGAGTGGGCCGACGAGTTCGGCTTGAACTACGCGCAGATGCGGTTCGTTCAGGACGCTGTCCCCGGCAACGAGGACGCCGGCTTCTCCGAGGCGCTGGTGGGCGTCGACGGCGAGTGGCGCGGCATTCAGGTCAAAGCGATGCCCAAGGAGAAGCGGGTCATCGACTTTGACCCGACCTCCCAAGTTCGGTCCTCGCTGCCCGGCGCCGGCGACGACGCCGTCGATACCGAGATGCAGGAGTTTCAGGAAGAGCTCGAACACCGAGCAACGAACGGAACGAACGAAACGAGCGAACTGAACGAGGAATCAGACGCCGTCGAAGCTGAGCCAGACGGCGGGACTACGGAGGACACCAACGATGGCTGAGTACCTGCGCGTCACGCCGACATCCGAGCGGCTTGACCCGGAGAGCATCCCCCGAGTCCTCGACAGCCTCCACAAACTGACCACGCCCGGCTCGTCGGGCCTCGGGGCGAAGCTGAACCCACTCCACAGTGAGACACCACCCCGATTCGAGTTCCTCGCAATCAGTGATGGACCCGACGACCCGGTGGAGTTCTTCTACGGGGCCGATGCGCACCTCGATACGCTCGAGAAGCGCCTCCGCTCCATCTATCCGGCCACGTTCGACATCGAGCGCGTCGACGTCGACGTCGCCGCTCGGCTCATTCAGCCAGTCGAGTTCACACCGCAGGAGTTCGTGGAACACTACGAGGCCGGGCGGCTGCAGTACGAGTTTGGCCCGGCAGAACAGTACGATATCGTTGACGAGGAATCAGCGGACTCCGAGTCAGCAGAGACAGACCCCGTTGTCGACGGCGGTACAGCAGCCACGAGCGTCCCCGATCATCACGTGACTGTTGGGGACTCAGCCCTGGAACTAGCGCCGCCCGATGCACTTCCAGACGACGAGGAAGAGCGGCGGGCCATCGAGAAGCCGACGATGACACCGGCGGGAACGATTCTGGCTCGCCCAGTGGAAGACGCTGTCTCGCCGCTCGGTGTCCGGTGGTGTGGCTCCGCGTCGCGGAAGCAGGACTGGATGACCTCGCTGACGCCGTTCACAGCAGAGGGAATGAACGGCGACCTCTCGTCCGTCGACGAACCGGGCGCGGCGCTGGCGTCGCTGATCGACCATCTGATGGAGGCGACAGCGCCGACCGCGTTCCAGGTCGTTTTCCAACGGCGTGCCAGCTGGCAGTCCGACGCGGAGGTGCGTAAAGAGGACCTCGTTGACGGCCGGGATACGTTCTTCCAGGAGGTCGTCGGGTCGCTGCTCGAGGTCGAGGACCAGCGGAGCGACCAGGACGACCGGCAGCTCAGCGAGGCCGTCGAGAAGCGCATCGAGTCCATCGACGCGAAGAACGCCAAACGGTCGTTCACGGTCAATATCCGGGCCGTCGGCGTCCCCACCGACAACACCCGCGACGATCTCGATGGTCGGATGGACTCGCTCCTCCCCGTGTTCGACCCGCTTGATGGGCCGTTCTACGAGGTCGAAGGGCAACGCCTCCGGGACAGCGGCTTTCGTGAGAAAACGAAGGAGAAGAAGGCACGGGCCGCTCTCCAGCGCCTCCTCAATCGCGAGTTGACGACGGGACGAGGGAAGACCCGCCCCGAGCTGGTCCTCTGTGGAACGGAGCTCGCGAACTTCGTTCTCGTCCCCTCCTCCGAACAGCTGACCGTCGAAGGGACGCGGGGGACCAGAGCCGAACAGCAGAGTCGGAACCCGCTCCCGTGGCCGAATCCGGATCTGATCCAGCAGTTCCAGGACGGGATGGCCATCGGCTATGCGCTCGACGAAAACGGCGAGCCACGGCCGGATCCCATCCGGATCCCGCCGGACCTGTTGCCGACGCATTACGGGCGGTTCGCCTCGACTGGTGGCGGGAAGTCGAAGGCCATCATCAACGACGCCCTCTCGCTTCGCGAGTCGACGGGTGGCCCCGTCGTCCTCGTCGACCCGAAGGGGGACGGAATGTGTGAGAACTACCTGCGCTGCCACTACGAACGATTTGGGGGCCTCGACGACGTCTACCACTTCCGCGTCCCGGAGACCATCCCAGCGTTCTCGTTCTTCGACATCCGCCCCGCGCTCGAAGCGGGCCGCAACCGTGAGGACGCGATTCAGGACAAGGTCGACCACTTCCATGACATCCTCCGGATGATTATGGGTCGCGAGCAGTACGGCCAGGCGTTCGTCGCAAACGAGATCCTCAGCTACCTCATCAAGGCGCTGTTCGACGAGGAGTACGGCAGCGACGTGTTCGGCCTGGACGACCTTTTCGCCGCCTCCCTCCGGATGCAGCGCGACCAGACGATTCCCCCGGTCTCAGCGGACAATCAAAACATCGAGGAATCGCTGACGCGCCACTTCGCGAAGGACAACCACCAGTTCCAGGTGTCGATGGACGCCGTCGGGAACCGCCTCGACAAGCTCAAAGAAGACGCGCATCTCCGGCGGATCTTCAGCCACGTTCCCGAGCAGAACGACGCCGGCGAGTACGTCGACAATCGCTTCGACTTCCGCGAGTTCCTCGATGAAGACACGACCATCATCTTCGACCTCGGCGACCTCCGTCCGGAGGCCCAGCGAGCGATCACGCTCCTACTGCTGAGCAACCTCTGGGACGCCGTCCAGGTACGCCGACGCGACGGCCAGACCGACTACGAGAAGCTCACGAACCTCATCATCGAGGAGGCGGCACCGGTCGCGTCGACGAAGCTCGTCTCCGAACAGCTCCTGCCGCAGGGTCGGTCGTTCGGCCTGAGTATGGGACTCGTGATGCAGTTCCCCGAACAGGTGCGGAATCGGAACGAGCGGGCCTATGACGAGGTGCTGAACAACATCAAGACGAAGCTCATCGGCAACATCTCGATCGAGCGCGACCTCGCGGAGTCGCTTGCCCACGAGGACCTCAGCCCGACCGAACTCCGCAACCGAATCAACACGCTCCCGAGTGGGGAGTGGATCGCCCAGCTGCCGAGCCCCTCGTTCGGGGAGACTGGTCCGCCGCCGTTTTCGTTGAAGCCGCTCCCGATTGCGCCGGGGCATCCAGAAAGCGACCAGCCGCTCACAGAGCCCCAGGAAGACCATTTCGAGTCCGTGTCCCGGCCACGGATGGTCGAACGGACACAGGCCCAGTACGGGCTAACAGAGCCGACTGAGTCGAGCACTGCCCCAGAAGAGACTGGCTGGGGGAGTTCGGGGGGCGAGACGACGGGTGCGGCTGCCGACGGCGATTCAGGAACGGACCCGACGCAATCCGCGTTCATCAGCGAATCGACGACCGAGGACGCGTCGACGTCGACCACCCAGCCCGAGGCGGACAGCGACCCAGATGCAGGCGAGGCAGCGATGAGCCCCCTGTTCGGGCAGGCCACCGAGACGGACGAGGAACCAGCTGGTGACCAAGCAACGCAGCCGGAGAACGGGGCAACGCCCGTTCAGGAAAGCAGCGTACCCGTCCCCGATGACGAACTCCGACAACGCGGGCTCAGCCGTGACGACGTCCGGTTCCTGAATCGGGTCCTCGACGTAATGAACCGAGAGGACGACGAGTACACGCTACTGGACAGGATGAGCCAGCTCCGGGACGAATACGACGACCTCCATATAGAGCGACTCACAGAGCAGGATCTCCTGGAAGCGGACTCCGCGGCGGGGCGCAAGTACTACACCGTCCTCCCGGACGGTCGAGACCTCCTGGGGAGAGAATTGAAGGCGGGACCAGGAGCGGGCGATCTCGGCGAGAAAACGCCACACAAGGTTGGCGTCCGGCTCCTCGAGCTCTGGCTCCAGCAGCGGGATGACGTCGTTCGCGTGGAACCGTACTACGAAACTGACGACAGCACGGTACTGGACGTGGCCGGCTTCGACGCGGACGGCGATCTCGTCTGGGCCGGCGAAGCAGAGCTCGCGAGTAACAACCGGCACGCCCCAGTCGAGGATTACGACAAACTCAGCGCAGTGGACGCCGACGCGATCTGGGCCTTCAACAACCGAGAGACGGCGCTCGACGTCCTAGAAAGCCTTGCCGACGCGGATCGGATCGACGAGCGGGTCAGCGGGCGGGCGGCACGGTCGTTCGCGACCATCAGAGACGCCATCGACGAGTTCGATGCTTCGGG
>Ga0207755_100710_pt1 | contig 13475 bp, 17 predicted proteins | sample A23P2SouthBayCA_FD_187734 | JGI IMG/M metagenome (GOLD analysis project Ga0207755, IMG submission 187734) | Aerobic enrichment media microbial communities from Bioluminiscent Bay, La Parguera, Puerto Rico - A23 P2 (SPAdes) | ecosystem: Environmental > Aquatic > Marine > Unclassified ...
GTCGCCCGCGACGGCGCTCGCGACGCCCGCGCCCGCCGCGTGCGCCACCGCGCGCACGCCCCCGCGGAGGCGGCGCATCAGGCCCGGCGACACCGCGAACTCCTCCACCTCGACCTCGCGGCCGAGTTCGTCCGCGAGCACGTCCTCCGCGTCCTCCGCCGTCCCGACGGCGTCCACGAGGCCGCGCGACTCGGCCTCGCGCCCGAGGAAGACGCGCGCCTCCGTCTCCCGGACCGCGTCCGGGTCGAGGCCGCGGCCCTCGGCGACGTGCGCGACGAAGTCCTCGTAGTAGTCGTCCACGATCCCCTGGAGGTAGTCGCGGTCCGCGTCGTCCATCTCCTTCAACGGCTGGCCCGCGTCCTTGTACCGGCCGGCCGCGAAGCGCTCGTACTCGATTCCGAGCGCCTCCGCGAGGTCCGCGGCGTTCACCGTGGAGCCGATGACGCCGATGCTCCCGACGAGACTGCCCTCGCGCGCGACGATCGTATCGCAGGCCGCGGCGATCCAGTAACCGCCGCTCGCGCACCGATCGGTCGCGTACGCGACGACGGGGCCGTCGAACTCCTCGACGGCGAGTCGGATGTCGTCGCTCGGCACGATCTCGCCACCGGGCGTGTTCAGCTTCACGAGCAGGCCGTCCGCGTTCGGGTCGTCGTCCGCCGCCTCGATCTGTTCGACGACGGCGTCCGCGGGCGGCGTCGCCACCCCGCCCGTGAGGCCGTCCGCCGCGCCGTCGCGCGTGATCGGCCCCTCGACCGCGACCTCCGCGACGTCGTACGCCGCGAACCATCGAGAGGCCGCGCGCGACGCCGCGCGGACCGCGAACAGCGCGAGCGCGACGACGAGCAGCACGCCGAGCAGGTCCGCGAGCGTCACGGGCGCGCGAACGAACGCGATCCAGCCCACGAGCACCGCGACGAGCGCCGCGACGAGCACGACGAGGAGGCGACCGAGCCGCTTTCCGGGCGTGTCCATGCCCGAGCGGTCGGCCGGCAGTCACCTAAAGGACTCGGCGGGCCGGGACGGCGCCGCCGCTCACCGGGCGTGGAAAACGAGAGAGAGAACGTCCGAGATTACAGCAGGCCGGACTTCTGGAGCTTCCGGAGGTCCTCGGTGTCGACCGTCTCGCCCTCCTTGAAGCGCTCGTAGATCTCCTCGGCCTCTTCGCGGGCCTCCTCCTGCTTCGCGGCGCGCTCGTCCTTGCGCTCTTCTTCCTCCTGCTTGTCGAGTTCGCGCAGGCGCTTCTGGACGCGGACGAAGGCCTCGTGGTGGGCGTCGGCGGCCTCCTGGGCCTCCACGAACTTCTCGTGCATCTCGTCCGCCTCGTCGCGGATGTCGTCGGCCTCGCGGTAGGCCTCGATCATCTGGTTGTGGTGCTGCTGGGCCTCGTCGGCGAGCTCCGTCACCTTCTCGTGGTGGTTGGACGCCTCGGCGCGGACCTCCTCGGCCTCCTCCACCAGGTCCTCGAGGTCCTCGTTGTCGTCGAGGGTCTCCTTGCGTTCCTGGTACTCCTCGCGCTTGTTCTCGATCTTCTCGATGAGCTCGCGCTCCTCCTCGGGGGAGAGCACCTCGGTCTGCTGCTTGAACTCGAGCTGTTCGATGTCCTCTTTCAGCTCGTCGAGGTCCTTGCCCTCGTCGAGTTCGAGGTCGCCCTTTCGCTCGTCGACTTCGTCGAAGAGCTCGTTGGCCTTCGCGTTCAGCTCGTTTCGCTGCTCCTTGTGCTCCTGGACCTGCTCGTTCAGCTCGTCGCGCTTCTCGCGGTGCTCCTGGGCCTCGTCGACCTTCTCGCGCGTCTTCGCGTTCAGGTCGTCGCGCTCGGAGGCGCGGGAAGAAGCGAGCTGGTTGAGTTCGTTACGTCGGTCGCGGAACTGACCCGCCTTCTTGATGAGCTGCCCCTTGGATTTCTCCTGGAGGTCTTCGTCGGTGATCAGTTCGTCCGCTTCGGATACTTCGAGAGTTGCTTCCTCTACCATTGTTTGATCCTCGGTTCCATACCGCCGGAGCGTCGCGCACGGCGACCGCTCGTGGTGTCCTGTAGCCCGTCGTAAGGAGAGCGTCGGTTCATTCTCGAGCGGTGCTGGCGAACGCCCGCGGCGTTCTGGTACCTGCACGTAGACGGTGTTCACATTTAAAATTTCCGCTGCACCGGACGCTGTAAACAGTTACCATACCCCGCGTATTCGGCGCTCTCGCGGTGTGCGGTGCTTTCACAAGGATACTTGAATGGCGGGCGAAGTGACGGCCTGAAATACGCCCGCCGAATACGACGGGTATGCACCGCGAGGTCGTCCGCGCGAGCGGCCACGAACACGTCAGCGCCGCCCACGCGAGCACGTTCGAAGTCACGACCGACGACTACCTCACCCCCGCCGGCGACTGCATCCTCGCCGTCGAGGCCGACCGAGCGCCCGCGGACTTCGACGACGCGTTCGTCGACGCCGCCCGAGACGCCGACGCGACCATCACCGCCACGCTCGAAGCCGACGGCCACGAGGCGTCCGTCACCGGACGCGGCGACCCCGAACTCACCTACGAGAGCGAGCGCTCCATGGTCGGACGCACCAGCACCTACGTCGACGACCGCACCGTCCTCCTCGACGCCGAATACGCCGCCGACGGATTCGACCGCGGCCTCGTGGAAGCGCTCGCGGCCGGCGCCGACGCGACGTTCACGCTGACGGTAGAGTGATCCCCTATTTTTCCGCGAATTAGCGTCCGGCGACCGAGCGGGTCGAAGACCCCGGTAGGTCGCCGGTTCACTCGCGCCGACAGGCGCGAGGCGCAAGTGTCCCCGGAGGGGGCACGCAGCGCTTTTGGTGAAGCTTTTGCCAGAGCGCGCGTCAGCGCGCTCGCGGCAAAAGGTTCTTTAGAGCCACTCGTCGGCCCAGGCTTCGATTTCGTCGAAGACGGGGCAGAGCGCGGCGCCCTTCTCGGTGAGGGAGTAGTAGGTGGCGACGGGGGCGTCTTCTTCGACGCGGCGGGAGACGAGGCCGGCGTCGCCGAGGTCGTCGAGGACGCGGGAGAGGGTGCGTGCGTTGGCGTCCGTCGAGCGTTTGAGTTCGTTGAATCGCTTCTCGCCGCCCTGGAGGTCGTGGAGGACGAGGAGGCGCCACTGGGAGCCGACGAGTTGGAGGGAGTCGACGACGGCGCAGGCCTCGGAGTGCTGTTGTTCGACGGACATCGATGTTACCCGATAACACCTACGTCCGCGAGGCGTTAAGTAGTTCACTATCGTACCAGGTATCGTGACGCAACCAGCATCCACGCGACAGCACGAGAGCCAGCAGACCGACGACGCGGGGGCGAACTGATGGCGTTCGACACGCCGCTCGCCGCCGAGTTCTTCCTCGTCGGCCGCGTCCTCTTCGGCCTCACGCTCGCCTACATGGGCCTCAATCACTTCCAGGCGGCCGACTGGCTCGCGGGCTACGCGGAGTCGAAGGGCGTGCCCGCGCCGAAGGCGGGCGTCCTCCTCTCCGGCGGCCTGCTCGTCCTCGGCGGCCTCGCGCTCGTCGTCGGCGCGTTCCCCGTGCTCGCCAGCGGTGGCCTCGCGCTCTTCCTGCTCGTCTCCGCGTTCACCATCCACGACTACTGGGCGGTCCCGGAGGACCAGCAGGCGGACGAGCAGACGGCGTTCCAGAAGAACGTCGGCCTCGCGGGCGGCGCGCTCGTGCTGCTCGCGCTCGGCGGCACCGCGTGGCCGTACGCGCTGAACGTCGGAGTCTTCCTGTGAGCGCGGACGACCCGCACGGGGACGCCGAGTTCGCCACCGCCGGCCCGGACCCCGCGGACGCCGCCGCGGGCGCCGTGCTCGTGCACGGCCGCGGCGCGAGCGCCGGGAGCGTCCTCGGCCTCGCGCGCGAGTTCGACCGGGACGACGTCGCGTATCTCGCGCCGCAGGCGACGAACCGGACGTGGTATCCGAACCCGTTCACCGCGCCGACGGCGTCCAACCAGCCCCACCTCGACTCCGCGCTCGGCGTCCTCGAACGCGCGCTCGACCGACTCGCGGACGCCGGTATCGGCCCCGAGGACGTCCTCCTGCTCGGGTTCAGCCAGGGCGCGTGTCTCGCGAGCGAGTACGCGGCGCGGAACGCCCGCCGCTACGGCGGCCTCGCCGCCCTCTCCGGCGGCCTCATCGGCGAGACGGTGGACCGAGAGCGCTACGCCGGTGATTTCGACGGGGCGCCCGCCTTCCTCGGCTGCAGCGACAGCGACCCGCACATCCCCGCCGAGCGCGTCCACGAGACGCGGGACGTCCTCACCGACCTCGGCGCCGACGTCGACGAACGGCTCTACCCGGACGCCCCGCACGGCGTCTTCGAGGACGAAGTCGACGCCGTCAGCGACATCGTCGCCGGCCTCGGCGAGTAGCCGCCGCGAGCCGACCCGGCCCGTTTTGCCCGCGGCGCGCGTACGACGCGCTCGATGGACGACGAACCCGACCGGAACATCTCGGGCGGCGACGGCGGGGGCGGGCGCTCGCGGGCGTTCGCACCGAACGAGGACGCCGACGCGCCCCTCGTCGAACGCGTCGTCGACCGCCTCGGCGACCGCTACTGGCAGAAGACGTACGGCGGCCAGGACGCCTTCGAGTGCCTCGTCCGCACCGTCCTCTCCCAGAACACCTCCGATAAAGCGAGCCAGCCCGCCCACGACGCCCTGATGGCGGAATACGGCGGCGGCGGCGACCTCGCGGCGTCGCTCGCGGACGCCCACCAGCCGGACCTCGCGGAGACCATCTCGTCGGCGGGCCTCTACAACCAGAAGTCGGAGACGCTCGTCCGCCTCGCTGAGCGCGTCGTCGAGGAGTACGGCGGCGCGGCCGCCTTCGACGCGTTCGTCCGCGAGGCCGACTACGACGCCGTGCGCGACGCACTCCTCGACATGAAGGGCGTCGGCCCGAAGACGGCGGACTGCGTCCTCCTCTTCGCCGCGGGCCGCGGCGGCGTCTTTCCCGTGGACACGCACGTGCATCGCATCGCGCGCCGCATGGGGTTCGCGCCGCCCGACGCAGACCACGAGGAGGTGCGCGAAGCCATCGAGGCCGCGCTCCCGCCCGAGAAGTGCGGCTTCGGGCACACCGCGATGATCCAGTTCGGCCGCGAGTTCTGCTCGGCCCGCAGACCCGCGTGCCTCGACGACCCGGAGGCGTGCCCGCTCGGCGACCTGTGCGCGCAGGTCGGCGTCTACCCCGACTCGGGGGACGTCGTGGATCCGAGCGAGGCCGCCGACTAGTCCGTCCACGTACAGGTCGCGTCCCAGACGCCGCCGACGCCCGGGTCGTCCTGCGCGTACGCGTAGTCGTCGCCCGTCGCGGCGGCGAGCATCGGGAGCGAGAACCGATAGCGGAACGCGAGCGCGAACCGCGAGAGCGGGTCCGAGACGAACGTGCCGACGTCCCCGACGCCCGCGAACACGACGGCGAACCGGAGGTCGACGATGGTCGCGTTCCCGAGGCGTCCCGCCGTCTCCGCGCCCACCGACCCGCTCGTCAGCAGGCGCGCGAAGAGCGACGTGTGAACGACGGCGTCGATGGTCGCGTCCCCCGACCCGATGGTGAACGAGTGCCCCGCCGCGGGGAAGCAGGGCGTGGCGGATCCGGCCGCACCGTGACCGCCCGCGACGCCGGGCACGCCCGCGGCGGCCGCGGCGCTCGCGGGCGCGAGCGCGAGAACGCAGGCGAACGCGACGACGAGGACGGTTCGACCGGACACGACCGGGCGTTCGTCCGGCGGCCGGTTAAGCCTACGCGTCAGTCCAGGTCGTGTTCGGCGGCGAGGCCGTCGATGACGTGCTCGGCCGTGGAGAGGTTCGTCGCGAGCGGGACGTCGTGGACGTCGCAGATACGCATCAGCGCCGAGATGTCGGGCTCGTGGGGTTGTGCGGTGAGGACGTCCCGGATGAAGACGATGGCCTCGCAGTCGCCCGTCGCCACCTCCGCGCCGATCATCATGTCACCGCCGAGCGGCCCGGACGCCTTCCGCTCGACGTCGAGGTCGGTCGCGTCCATCAGTCGCGCCCCCGTCGTCCCCGTCGCGATCAGGTCGAACTGCGCGAGACGCGCCTCGTGGTTCCGCGCGAACCCGATGAGGTCGTCCTTCTTCTCGTCGTGAGCGATGAGCGCGATACGCATACTCTCGTGGGGGACGGCCGCGCCAATCAGTGTTCCCCCGTTTTACTCGTCGGCTCCTGCGTCGCCGTTCGTCCGTTCGGCGACGCCTCGCGTCGCTCGGCGTCGCCTGACCAACACGACTTTCCCCGTTCGCCGCCAACTCGCGGGCATGACCTTCGATCCGATGGACGAGGCGCTGGACGAGGACGAGGTGCAGGATATCGTGGACGACGCCATCGAGAACAACGAGGTGGCGCTGTTCATGAAGGGGACGCCGGTGATGCCGCAGTGCGGCTACTCGAAGCGCGCCGTCGGCCTCATCGGCCGGTATCGCGACGACTTCGAGTCGGTGGACGTCCTGCAGAACCTCGACGCGTTCCGCGCGGCGCTCTCCGAGTACTCGGGCTGGGAGACGATCCCGCAGGCGTTCGTCGACGGCGAGTTCGTCGGCGGGAGCGACGTGCTCGCGCAGCTAGAGGAGGAAGGGGACCTCGCGGCGACGCTGAACGCGGGAGACGTCGAGACGGAGGCGGCGACGGACGGGTCCGGCGAGGGCGAGGACCTCGACGCGCCCTTCTGAGGAACGAGATCGCGGCTATTCTACGATCAGAGCGCGTTCCACGGCGCGAAGTCCGGGTCGACGCGGCGGTCGACGCGCTCGATGGCGTCGATGCGGCGGACGTCTTCGTCGTCGAGTTCGAGCGCGAGGCTCTCCCAGTTGTCGGCGATGTGCGCCTCGCCGGTGGCTTTCGGGATGGCGGTGACGCCCTTCTCGCGGAGCCACGCGAGCGAGACCTGCGCGGGGCTGGCGTCGTAGTTCTCGGCGACGTCGGTGATGACGGGGTCGTCGAAGACCTGGCCGCGGGCGAGCGGGGAGTACGCGACCAGTTCGATGCCCTCGTCGTCCACGAACGAGCGGAGTTGGCGCTGCTGGAGGAACGGGTGCATCTCCACCTGGTTCGCGAATATCGGCTCGTCCATCACGTCCTGGGCGACTTCGAGGTTCCGCCGCTGGAAGTTCGAGACGCCGATGCGCTCTATCTTGCCGTCGTCCTTCAGTTCTTCGAGCGCGGGCAGGGTCTCCTCGGGGTCGTAGGTGCGGCCCGGCCAGTGGATGTAGAGCAGGTCGAGGTAGTCGACGCCGAGTTTCTCCAGGCTCTCCTCGGTGCTCTCGATGACGCCGTCGCGGTCGGCGTGGTCGATCCAGACCTTCGTCGCGAGGAAGACGTCCTCGCGGTCCACGTCGGCCTGCGCGATGCCGCGGCCGACGTCCTCCTCGTTCCCGTAGGCCTGGGCGGTGTCGACGTGCCGATAGCCCATTTCGAGGGCGGTGCTGACGGCGTTCGCGCACGCGTCCGGGTCGGTGTTCTGCCAGGTGCCGAGTCCGAGTCGCGGCATCCCGTTCGCGCGCGGCGCGTCGTCGCTGGTGAGTTGAGCCATGTGCGGGTGGTCGCACGGGACGGAAAAAGGCGTTCGGGCGGCGGCGAGGACGGCCTCCTACCAGAAGCCGAGGCTGTGGCCGATGTCGAAGACCGCCTTGCCGACCGAGACGGTGATGCGGTTCACGGTGCCGACGCCCTCGACGTCGATGCGGCCGTTGCGGTAGGCGGCGAGAAGCGTGCCGGTGGGGTCGTCGGAGGCGGCGGCGTCACAGATGACGCGCTGTCGGACGGTGACGCGGAGCGACGGGTCGTCCTCGCCGCGCGCGACGTCCGTTATCGTGCCGTCGCTCCCGGTGGTGACGGTGTACGCGATGTCGGAGGCGCCGACGACGTGGAGTTCGACGCGTTCGCCGGCGAGTCGGTCGCGGAGGACGGACGGGAGGCGGTCCACGTTCTCGTTGTACGCCTGCGCGAAGTTCGCGAGGTCGTCCGCGCCGATGTCGCCCTGGTCGACGTCGGCGCTGGCGCACGAGGCGGCGGACGCGGGGCCGGCGGCGAGCACGGCGAGCGCGAGCACGGCGACGACAATGCGGGCGGGTGACATGGTCGCTACGAGGTAAGCATCCGATATGAGCGTGTCGCTGTACGCGACCGGCGGCGCGGCGCGCGCCGCGGCCGTCGCGCGCCGCCGCGGACAACCGTTGTTTTAACGTGTACGCGAGTGAACTTTCGCGCAATGAGGAACGCGAAGATCATCTGCACGCTCGGCCCGGCGACGGACGAGCGAGAGACGGTCCGTGCGCTCGCGGACGCCGGCATGGGCGTCGCCCGCCTGAACGCGAGCCACGGCACCGTCGAGGACCGCCGGGAGCGAATCCGGATGGTCCGCGACGTCGACGAAGCGACGGACGACCCGCTCGCCGTGATGCTCGACACGCAGGGCCCGGAGGTCCGCACCGCCGACATCGAGCGACCGATCCGCGTCGAGACGGACTCGCACGTCGAATTCTACGTCGGCGACGACGCCACGCCGACGCGCATCGGCCTCTCGAACGACATCAGCGCCGTCGAACCCGGCGACGTCGTCCTGCTCGACGACGGCCGCATCGAGACGCGCGTCGAGGACGTCGAGGACGACATCGTGCGCGCGTACGTCGTCAGCGGCGGCGAGTTGAGCGCGCGGAAGGGCGTGAACGTCCCCGGCGTCGAACTCGACCTCGACGTCGTCACGGAGAAGGACCGACGCGACCTCCGCCTCGCCGCCGAGGAGGAGGTCGACCTCGTCGCGGCGTCGTTCGTGCGGAGCGCGGCGGACGTCTACGAGATATCCGCGACCATCGAGGAGTTCGGCGGCGACGTCCCGATCATCGCGAAGATAGAGCGCGCGGGCGCGGTGGAGAACCTCGACGAGATAATCGACGCCGCGTACGGCGTGATGGTCGCGCGCGGCGACCTCGGGGTCGAGTGCCCGATGGAGGAGGTGCCGCTCTCCCAGAAGCGCATCATCCGCAAGTGCCGGGACGCCGGGTCGCCCGTCATCACCGCGACGGAGATGCTGGACTCGATGGTCCACTCGCGTCGCCCGACGCGCGCGGAGGCGAGCGACGTCGCGAACGCCGTGCTCGACGGGACGGACGGCGTGATGCTCTCCGCGGAGACCGCGGTGGGCGACGACCCGGTTCGGGTCGTGGAGACGATGGATCGCATCGTCCGCGAGGCCGAGGAGAGCGGGGAGTACGCCGAACTGCGCGAGCAGCGCGTCCCGAAGGCGGACGACTCGCGGACGGGCGCGCTCGCGCGCTCAGCGCGCTACCTCGCTCGGGACGTGGACGCCTCGGCCGTCGTCGTCGCCTCCGAGTCCGGCTACACCGCGCGGAAGGCCGCGAAGTTCCGGCCGAACGTCCCCATCGTCGCGACGACGCCGAACGACGAGGTGCGCCGCCAGCTCGCGCTCTCCTGCGGGGTCGCGCCGCAGTACGTCGAGTACACGCGCGGCGGCGCGTCAGCGGTCATCGAGAACGCCGTCTCGGCCGCCCTCGACACGGGCATCGTCGACTCGGGCGACACCGTCGTCGTCCTCTCCGGGATGATGACCGAGCTCGAAGGGACGGACACCGCGAACACGCTGAAGGTCCACGTCGCCGCGGAGACGGTGGCGACGGGGCGCTCCATCGTCGGCGGCCGCGTGAGCGGCCCCGCCTATCGCGTGCCCGACGGCGACCTCTCGGACGTGCCCGAGGGCGCCGTCGCGGTCGTTCCCGAGTCGTTCGAGGGCGAGTTCGGCGGCGACGTCACGAAGCTCGCCGGCATCGTGAGCGCGGAGACGGCGATGACGGGCTACACCGCGATGGTCGCGCGCGAAGTCGGCCTCCCGATGGTCGGGAGCGCGTCCCTCGACGAGAGCGTCGCGGACGGCGACGTCATCACGCTCGACGGCGAACGCGGCGTCGTCTACGCCGGCCGCGTCACGGAGCGAGAGTGATGGCGGGCGCAGACGACGACGGCGAGTGGGCCGTCTCGCTCGACGACCTCGAATCGGACGACGGCGACGACGGCGCGCCGCTCGGGCCGCCCATCGAACCGGAGTCGCCGAGTCCGGAGAACGTCCTCTTCTTCGTCGTCGGCGCGCTCCTCGCGCTCGGGACGTTCGCGCTCCTGCTCGGCTAGGGCGGCGGCCCCTGCGGCCGCGGTCCTCGCGCGGAATCGCCAGTCCACTCGCGCCTCCGGCGCGAGGCCCCGAGCACCCCCGGAGGGGGTGCGACGGGGCTTTTGGTCGAGCTTTTGCAAGCGCAGAGCGCGCGAAGCGCGCTCGAGCGCTGTAAAAGGTCGCGGGTAACGTTCTTCCCGCGTCGGGGTCTGGGTCTAGCTATGGCCGACATACTCGGTGTGTCGCTCCCGCTGGTGCTCGTCGTCGCGGGCGTGGCGCTCTGTATCGCGGAGGCGTTCGCGCCCGGCGCGCACTTCGTCGTCATCGGCGTCGCGCTCCTGGTGGCGGGCCTCGCGGGCGTGTTCCTCCCGGGTATCGTGACGCCGTTCGTGCTCGCGCTGCTGGTCTTCGTGGTGGGGGCGGCGGCGCTCTGGGGGTACCGGAACTTCGAGTTCTACGAGGGGACGGGGCGCGGGAAGACGGAGGGGTCGACGTCGCTCCGGGGGGCTCGCGCCGTGGTGACTGAGCGCGTCACGGAGCGCGACGGACAGGTGCGTCTGCGGGACGGCGGCGGGTTCGATCCGACGTACGCGGCGCGCACGCTCTCCGGCGACGACCCCGTCGAGGCGGGCGAGGAGGTGGTCGTGGTGGATCCCGGCGGCGGGAACGTCCTCCGCGTCGCCGCCGTGGACGGCCCGGACGACATCGACCGGGAACTCGCTCGCGGCCGCGAAGCGGTCGACCGGGAGACGGAGACGGAGACAGAAGACGAGCGGGCGTGACCGGCCGACCGGGAGACGGCGGGACGCCGCTATCGGCGGGACTGGGCGACGGGCGGGGCGGGGGCGTGCGGTTCGCGGGGCGAGCACGCCGAGCGGACGTGACAGGTCGGGGCCAAGCTTTATCGGGACTTTGCGTGAAGGCTAGCTATGGTCCCACTGCTCCCCGCCCAGTCGCTCTTCGGGAGTCTCCCGCTCACCATCGTGGCGGTGCTCCTCGTGGCGCTCGCGGCGGTCACGGTCTACCAGATGGTGGAGATCGTGGACGCGTACGAGAAGAAGGCGCTGACGGTGTTCGGCGAGTACCGCGGGCTCCTGGAGCCGGGTATCAACGTCATCCCGCCGTTCGTCTCGCGGGCGTACACGTTCGACATGCGGACGCAGACCATCGACGTGCCGCGCCAGGAAGCCATCACGCGCGACAACTCGCCGGTGACGGCGGACGCCGTCGTCTACATCCGCGTGATGGACGCGAAGCGCGCGTTCCTCGAAGTGGACGACTACAAGCGCGCCGTCTCGAACCTCGCGCAGACGACGCTGCGCGCGGTGATCGGCGACATGGAGCTCGACGACACGCTGAACAAGCGCCAGGAGATCAACGCGCGCATCCGGAAGGAGTTGGACGAGCCCACGGACGAGTGGGGGATTCGGGTGGAGTCGGTGGAGGTCCGGGAGGTCAATCCGTCGAAGGACGTGCAGCAGGCGATGGAGCAGCAGACGTCCGCGGAGCGCAAGCGCCGCGCGATGATCCTGGAGGCGCAGGGGGAACGCCAGTCCGCCATCGAGGAGGCGCAGGGGCAGAAGCAGTCGGACATCATCCGCGCGCAGGGCCAGAAGCAGTCGCAGGTCCTGGAGGCGCAGGGTGACGCCGTCTCGACGGTGCTGCGCGCGAAGTCCGCGGAGTCGATGGGCGAGCGCGCGGTCATCGAGCGCGGGATGGAGGCCATCGAGCGGATGGGCGAGAGCGAGTCCACGACGTTCGTGCTGCCGCAGGAGCTCACGTCGCTCGTGGGGCGCTACGGGAAGCACCTGACGGACAGCGACGTGGCGACGGAGACGGAGGGCTTGGAGAGCCTGGAGTTCGACGAGGAGACGCGCGAGCTGCTCGGCCTGGACAGCATCGACGAGCTCCTCTCCGAACTCGAGGACGCGGACGTGGACACCGAAGCCCTGGAGCAGCAGGCGGAGGAGGTGATGGCGGGGTCTGACGCGAGCGCGGAGTCCGCTGATCGCGTCATCGAGTCGATGGACGCCGAACTGGAGGAGTCCGTGGAAGCGACGACGGAGCAGGCGGAGGCGGCCGTCGAGGACGCGGCGGACGGCGCGGACGAGTCGGGCGGCGAGAACTAACATAAGCCTTTTGCTCGCTGGCGTGCTATTCGCTCCCAGATGGGGGTCGACGAGGACAAGCGAGCGACGCTCCGGCGGTTCGCGGCTGTCGGAGCGGCGAGCCCGCTCGTCGGCCTCGCGGGCACCTCGGAGGGGGAGAGCGAGGCGAGGGACGCCATCGCGGGCTACCTCTCGACGACGCCGGGCGCGCACTTCTCGAAGCTCCGCGACGACCTGAAACTCGGCACCGGCGAGGCCCAGCATCACGTCCGACGGCTGGTGGACGCGGGCGCCGTGGAGAGCTATCGGGACGGCGACTATCGGCGCTTCTACGCGGCGGACGCGTTCAGCGACTTCGAGAAGGTGGCGCTCGGCTACCTGCGGCGGGAGACGCCGCGCGCGATGCTGCTCGCGCTCTTACGCGACCCGGACGCGAGCGGCGCCGCGCTCGCGGACGCGGCGGGCGTCTCGCGGGGGACGGTGAGCAAGTACGCGAGCGAACTGGAGGCCGCGGGCCTCCTCGACCGCTCGGACGGCTACGCGCTCACGCGGCCCGAGACGGTGCTCGTGCTCGTCCTCCGGTTCGCCGAGTCGCTCGGCCCGGCGGCGAGCGAGTTCGCGCGCGACGCGGACACGCTCGTGAGCCACGACCCCTAGGTGACCTTCCACGTCGTCGAGGAGGAGTAGCCCCACTTCTCGACGCTGAGCGCGGCGTGTTCGGCGATCGCGGTCATGTTCGCGCCGACTTCCTTCGCGGAGAGATCGAGTTCGTCGCCGATGAGCCGTGACTTGAAGTAGGTCTGGGTGTCGGCGTGCTCGCGGAGGTACGCGAGGATGCGTTCCTGCTTCGGGGTCAGTGCGGTCGTCGAGGCCGTGGCGCTCATACTCGTTAGGAGGGCGAACGCGCACATAGTGGATTTGGTACGAGCGGTAAAAATCCCGACTCAGGCCCCCTATACTACGTATTCGTCGGATTATCGGATCGGTCGGAGTGCGGTCGGGCGCGTTCGCGGGCGCGTGGGGCACCGCGGCGCGTAGGGGGTGGTACGAAGGGGAAACGGGCGAGAGCAGAAGGTACTTGCCCGCTCCGGAACCACCATCGGATAGATGAGCGAGCACCCCGTCGAAGTCAGCGTCGTCCTCCCGGCGTACAACGAGGAGGACACCATCGAGCGGACGGTGGAGGTGACGCGGGAGACGCTCGCGTCGTTCCTGCCCGCGGG
>Ga0207755_100711_pt1 | contig 13474 bp, 19 predicted proteins | sample A23P2SouthBayCA_FD_187734 | JGI IMG/M metagenome (GOLD analysis project Ga0207755, IMG submission 187734) | Aerobic enrichment media microbial communities from Bioluminiscent Bay, La Parguera, Puerto Rico - A23 P2 (SPAdes) | ecosystem: Environmental > Aquatic > Marine > Unclassified ...
GAGATGCCGATTGCACTCGTCGCATGGTTGGCCTACGCAATCTACGACCTTCCTGATCTCGACGAGCCGCCAGCGAATTCTTCTGCGTGAAAGACCTGCTGTGGAATTGAGATCATTGACGAGGTGGCTCCATTGAAACCCTTTGATATTAATACGAATTGAGTGACCGACACAAGGTCTCTTACATATGAAGTGGATTGAAAAGTAGCACCCTTCGATCAAAATTCCAGGTCTTCAGTTGGATAGGGGTCTCCCCCTGCCAGAGCCGACATCCTCATATAAATCTGACCTCAGCACGGGAGCATTGGTATGCTCCTCTGTGATCTTCTCAACAGTTTTATGGAACCACTTGTCCGCCTTTGGGGCAGTATATACTTTTTTGATTAGGGTATCTAATGAGGTGGAGATTGGGAGTCCGGCATCAGTAATCGGCTTTTCATAAGGATGGTACGGTTCTGACCTCCATTTTTTGTGTCGAAGAATAATACGAAATTCTCTCTCATGCTTGAAACATCTTCTTTTATGCAGAGAAGGTGCAATGACTGAGCTCAGTGGAACCACCACATCGTCCCAGTCAATATAATTCACTCTCGCACAAAACAGATCATGATCTGTGGTAAATGCAGATCGAAGATCTCCTACTGTGGACTGAATAGCAACGCCTGTATCGCTGCTCAGATAGAGCTTCCACATCCCGTCTGACTGAACGGGATTTCGGTGCCAACAACTAGCATACACCCACTGCTGAATGTCTTCAAACTTCTGCGTAAGAATGTCGCTTTCCTCGCTCGAAACCTCAAGAGTCTTCGCTGACGGCATCCCCTCATGTGGGTCATCAAACTGATCTACTCTGCTAAACCAAGTCTCACCTGTTGTGAGAAGATTCACATACTGAGAGAAATCGATGTATCTCCAGACGGTATCAGTATCGTCGGCTTGTTTGAACCAGTCCTTATCGGAGTAATCTGTATGCCTTTCATCCATTTCCTAAACATATAACCTAACTACAGCTAACCTTTGTGGACCTATCTGGGGAATATTCGATTGCTTAATCAAGATATTCTCACTTCAGTCAACACCGCCCATTTTAGCGGGCGCTGAATCTCTCTCGATACACTGTATAGTCACTGAATGCGCTCTCTGTAATCTCCAAAGTTGCCGAAAACTATCACCGCCAGTGGGGTTCAAAAAGACCGACGAGGTATTCATGCGTTGAGTAGTGCTCTCACAGGATAATTCTGCCGTCGTCAATTAAACGGATTATCAGGGGTTTCCAGTCTCGTAATTCCCTCGACCACATCGAAGTCATCATCAAACGAATAGAGATACTCGATCCCTTCTCGTTGCATGTACGCGACAATCGTTGCGTCGCCACAGGAGAGTCCATCGTAGGTCTGAAAGAGTTCAATTGCTCGGTTGAAATCTTTCTGTGCTGAATGATGGATCTCGAACCCCGCAGACTGGTTCAGCCGCTCGTACGTCTCGACACCCGCCTGCTGACGCTTCCGGTTGTGAATCCAGTTAAGTGTTTCAAGGACGATGTAGTTCGTCACCCGTCCTGTTGGCAGATCACCGTGATCCATCCCACGGACGATCTCCATCGCAACGTCGTGGTGCTGATCATCGGAATCTGCCATCCCGATGAGAACGCCCGTATCGACGAGGGCAACCGCCATCAGTTGTTCTCCGAGAATGCGGGGTCGTCGTCGTGACCGGCAACGTCATGAGTTTCTGAGCCACCACCACCCATCGAGACTGGCTCGAAGCCATCAAACGCACCGTAACGCTGCTTGACCACCTCGACAGAGAGGTTTCCATCATCGTCAGTATCCCAACGGAGTTTGTCGCCCGGTTCGATGTCGAGACGCCGGCGGAGCGAAGCTGGGATCGTCACCATGCCCCGATCGCTGACCTTGGTCTCTTCAGGAGCATTGTTGGTAGCCATACTTGGAAACACGGACTCTTCCACAATACATGTTGCGCCACATGTAGTGGGGCTGGCTGATTGGTCTCAGAGACCAACGTTAGCGAAGGCGTCGTCGATTACGTCCTCGCTCGGTGCGTTCAGGTACGGCTCGATAGCAGCGAAACTGTCCCACCCCCCGACGGCCATCACGACACGCGGATTCATCTGTTCGTCGACGAGGAGGCGCTGGGCGAACCGCCGGCGGAGATCGTGGGTGCTGACCTTCTTGAAGTCCTCGTCACCCGTCGCTTCGGCAGCCCGCGCCGCTGTTCGGCGAACCACTGCACGGACACCGGGCTGCTTCAAATCGATAAAGGGGTCTTTCGGGGCGATGTTGTGCTCGTTCTGGAAGCGCTGGAGATCGCGCTCGACATTGTCGGGCAGATAGGCATCCCGAGGCTTTCCCCCGTTGCCGCTGGTGTCTTTCCCGGCCTGCACGCGGAGGCGGTACTGCCCACTCTCAGTCTGCTTGACGTCGACGGGCCGGACCTGTGGGATTTCGAACGCACGCAAGCCGACGAATGCGCCGAGTTGAATGATGAGGTCGTCTCGTTGACTGTTGGTCGCTCGTCGGAGATCTTCGATCTCCTGATCGGTGAGCCACACTTTGTGCTCGTTCCCTTTCGTCGATTCGATGCGCATTACGATTCTTCTAGTTTCCGTTACTAATGTATCTAGCGGTTGGTAGAAACGGTGGTATACACACTATGTACCGACCGAAAATTGGCCCTTCTGTTACGACTTCTTAAACAAGTCGTTACTACAGTGGTGTTAGGGTCGTCCCTAACATTCATTGTGTTAGGGTACAGACTAACATCTAAAGATGGGTGATGACGTCGAGGTGTTGGAAGACGAAATTCAGGCATATGACGATGGCACTGTGGCACGAATCCGTGTCCTCGATGTGCCAGAGTCCAAGCGGTTCCCTGACGGCATCAAGTACGCGTTTCACTACGGTGAGGCTGGCGCGGACGAACCCATCATCCGGTTCGACAACCATCACGGACCACATGAGCTTCACATTGCAGGTCAGGTGTTCGAAATCGAATTCGACGGCTTACAACCACTGTACCGGGCATGGAGAGCAGCTCTCCCATCTGAGAAACGAATCGACTGGTAACTATCCCGAACCCCACACAAATCATCATGACTCGAACGCTCCACATCACCATCGGCACGCGCCCCGACCGTAGCGGTCTTGAGGAGACGCTGGGTGCAATTGACGCCGGCGAAGACGTTGCATCCCAACCGTCTCGACTCAGTATCGAGAGTTTGGCAACGTTCGGTCGAATCTTTCGACCAACGAATCTGGAACTCCTGGAGGCAATCGTTGAACACAAACCTGACAGTATACGGGAACTTGCTCGTCTCGTTGACCGACATCCGCCAGAAGTCACCGAAAATATCCACGAACTCGCAGATTACGGGCTCATCGAACTGGAAGAGCATGGTCGTGCGAAGCAGCCTACTATCTGGTACGACGAGATCGAATTTTCGGGCGATATCCCACTCCATGACACGGATGGCGGTGGGGATGTTAGCGTCGCACCCTGAGACGGAAAATCTCTCCATTCTCTGTGATACTTCCAGTCCCTCATACCGACAGGAGATCATCGCCGGCGACAGTTCTTAGGTACTACATGGTGTAGTACTTTCTATGAGCACCGACAACGACGCCGAGGAGAAAACAACTCGCATCACTCGGAAGGGGCAGGTAACAATCCCGAAAGAGCTCCGTGCAGAGTTCGGTCTGGAGGAAGGCGATGAAGTTCGGTGGGAGAAAGCCGAAGACGGAATCCGCGTCAGAAAAGCAACGCAGTCAGGGGGGCGTGGGATGCTCGTCGATGATGATGTGCCCGATGAAAAGCGTGAAGAGATGGCCGAAGAGATGGAAGCCGAGATCCGAGAAAAGCGCCAGTCGGAGTGGCAGCCGTGACTCGGTACACCGCTGATGGCGTCGCAATGGCACGGTATCTCGTTGATCAACTCCCGCCAGCTGCAGACGAGATCTTCGAGCGGGCCGAACAGGGCGTCGACGTCATCGAAGCACCGACGATTGCGGTGACCGAGGCAATCTGGACGCCAGTCAAAAAGCAAGACATTGCTGGTGTTGCGGTCGATACGACGCCGAACGCGGTTCTGCGGGGGCTCGTGAACGACGGCCCCATCCAGATTGCCGCTGCCGACGAACAGGACCTCGCCGTGTGTGGGAGTCTCATCGACCACCACACGATGCATGATGCCCTTCTCATCGCTAATCACAGAGTTCGAGGGACAGAAGCCATTCTCACGAACGATCAGGAGTTCAGCAGCGAAACTACTGTCTGGCGGTAATCCTCAGCGAAACACTCTAGGAATCGTAGCTAGTCAGTCTGACACAAGCAGCGATGACTGACCGTGATTCACAGTCTGCCACGAGGCAGATCCAGACAGCAATCGTCGCCGCCCTCGATCTCGAAACGTTCGTCCCAACAGCCCACACTGATCCGGGATACCTTCGTGCCGCTCTCAAGGCTGGGTTCGACATCGCCGATCTCGCTACTGCCCACGGTGTCTCGAAGCGGACGATCTATCGCTATCTCGACCGTCATGGGATCGAGCACGAACAGCCACCGAAGAATGGCCCGGCGCGCCAGCTCTGGAACACGCAGCCAAGCGCCGTCTCAGGTGATGACTGATGGCTGCGACGGACACTCCTGCCGAACGTTCGGACAGTGTCGATCCAGAACTCGTTGATACAATCCAGTCCGTTACTGAGGGCGACTTCCTCGTGGTCAACGACCGGTCCAGAACGTGGGAGGTCACCGACGTCGTCGAGCGACCATTTAACGAGCCAGCCGACCCGCGCGAGTCCAGGCGAGTCTGTCGACTTACAAGCGGAGCGACCGTGTTCGAACTCGAACTCACCACATACCCCAATCGGCACGAAGCTGCGCTGCACGTCCGTGAGACGACTAACTGGGTCCATGAAGGCCAGTCCTACGACGTCCATGACGTTGTGATTCTGGACCAGCAGGTCCCGTGGGTCGTTGTGACCAGCGGTGCGGGCAAGTACCATTTCCCGGACCCTCAGACAGCTGCGTTCGGGGAGGCAGCCCCCGCCTGTGGTGGCGGGAACCAGGACGCCGAGTATCGCCTCGCACGTGTCAGTGCAGTGGTGCCAGCCTATTCGGGCTGTAAGAACTGTATTCGCCACGAGAAACCGGTCGAGTTCGACACCGTCTCTTGTCCTGAATGCCACAAAACCCTCTGTAGTGGCCTTCTGCAAGGCGTGGGCTGTGCTGCCGTCGACGGGTTGTCTATCGTCTGCCCGAAGTGTGGTTTCGATGGTGTTGTCGATGTCACTGTAACGAGCTGAGCTGGGATCGAATGGCGCGTTCCTTGCTGTCCGCATGAATCGTATGCTGATATACGGATATCCGGAGTTCCGTTGCGAATCCCGGTCAAAACTTCACGGAGGTCACCCATAATTTCACCGGGCCATACATCACGTGGTCCGATTTCACGTACAGTGGAGTGTCTGTCCTTGATCTGTGACGATCGGGCCGAGCGTATCGGAGAGGTGACTCACCTCTGTATCCCCGTGCTTGACCTCTCCTGGAATGAATTACGGTTGTAATACACGTGCGTTCGTTATCATTAGCCTGTCGACTGATTCCTAGACTGATAAGTGGGAGCGTGTCGCTTCCGAATTTTCTGCTTTCCGCTAATGCCCGATCAGCAGAGTAGGACAATAACCCCTCCCGGATAGTCTCTGTTGTTGTCAGAATATTCTATCAGTCCATGGTAATGCCATATATTGAATTTTTGTTATTAACTAAGACTACATAGATTATTATATATTATGCAAATATGGGGCCTTATTAGCAGCTAATTTAATAAGTATGGGGTTTCCATATCGAAGTAAGATGGGCGAACACGAGTCAATGCACGAGCACGACGGGCATAGTCACGGTCATGGCAACTCGTCGACGAGTAGTCGGAAACTGGCCGCTGTCTCCGTCATCAATCTCCTCGGCTTCTTTGCCGAACTCGCTGGCGGCTTGCTCTTCGGATCGGTCGCGCTGCTCAGCGACGCTTTCCACATGCTGTTTGACGCGCTCGCGTACGTGATGGCGTTTTCCGCCGCGTACGTAGCCGATCACTACGGAGACGGCGATGAGTGGTCGTATGGTCTCCACCGACTGGAGCCAACGGCAGCGTTTCTCAACGGGATCCTCCTGTTGCCGATGGTCGGGTTCATCCTCTGGGAATCCTACCAGCGGTTTCTCAACCCTATCGAGATCGGAACAGGGCCAACGTTGATTATCGCGTTCGGCGGCCTGCTCGTCAACGTCGGCTCGGTGTACGTTCTGCAGGGCGGCGAGATGGGCCTCAACGAACGCGGTGCGTTCTACCACCTGCTCGGCGATGCCGGCGGCTCGATCGCCGTCATCGTCTCAACCGTCGTTATTGAGGTGACCGGTGTGCGGATCATCGACCCCATCACGGCCGCTCTGATCGCCGTCGTCGTGTCGTGGTCAGCACTAAAGGTACTGCGTGGTAGCGGGGCTATCTTCCTCCATCGGACGCCGTTTCACACCGACGAAATCCGAACGCACCTCCTCGGTGTAGAGGGCGTCGAGACTGTTGGCGATCTGCACGCGTGGCAGATCTGTAGTCAAATCACCGTGGCCACCACGCACATCGAGACCGCCGTGGACACGATGGCGGAGGCAGAGGACGTGACTCGGCGTGTTCACGAGGAACTCGCCCACCACGGCGTCGATCACGCCACGGTTGAACTCTGTCCGGCGTACGACGACCGCGACACGCACCTCAACGATCACACCCACTAACGATGATGCGAATCACTGAAACCGACGGGAACATCGTCTACACGGAACTCACGACTGATGCGACTGCCGCGGACTTGGAACAGTCCTACCAGCGGTTGATGGACATCGTCGAGGAACACGACAAAGTTCACGTCTACGAACGCGTCCGACTCTCCGGTACGGACTACCTCTCGATGCACACGAAGGCTTCGGGCGACCTCAAGCATGGTGATATTGGTGATCTGGGGCGAGTCGTTGCCGTCGGAGGAGGGGCCTGGATGAAGCTCTTCATGACGCTCTGGAAGATCCCAGCGTGGCCGCTGTCTCCCGACAATATTCGGCACCTCCCGCCAGAACAGACGAAAGAGGCAGAGAAGTGGATCAGGGCTAACGGGTAGCAAACAGTAACCATGACCACCAATTCTGACACCGAGTTCACGGCTATGAGACGGGCAGCTCCCCCATGTTCGAGATTCTTGAGACGACCCGCGACGACGTGGTCGCAGTTCGGATGGGGCACGGCACGCCCGCCAGGTATCGGGAATTCTACGACCGCCTCGTCGAGAAGACCGACGAGTACGGGACGGGACACATCTACGAAGAGACAACAGAGTGGACGCTGGCGACGTATCTCTCGCACCTGCACGGCATTGTCCCTGACCTGCGAACCGGGCAGAAATTCGACATCGGCCGGTATACTGCGGTCGGTGATTCCCGCTGGGCGAAGCTTCTCTACCACTAGTGGTGGGCCACCACCCCCGTCTGGCCGGTTGCCCCGGACGAGATGCGCTACTACGAGCTGTCGGATCGTACCCGTGTCCTCGACTGGGGACGACGAGGAATGCCAATCCCGATAAGAAAACATACAACATCTGAACAAAAATGACCGCTGACATCGCGATTCACAACGCATACGTGCTCACAGTCGACGACAGGAATCGACTCTACGAACGAGGAACGGTACTTATCGAGGATGGTCGCATCACCGAGGTGCGAGCGTCTCGGGAGGACGATGCGGAGATCACGGCCGACCGCATTATCGACGGTGAGGGCAAGCTCGTGATGCCGGGGCTGGTCAACGCCCACACCCATCTTGAACTGACGCCGCTGATCGGCGCGTTCAGCGACCTCGACCTGATGGAGATGATGAGCGGGATGACCGCTATTTTCGGCCACATCGCCGAAGGCGAGTACGGCTACCTCACCGAGGCGGGGTACGAACTTGCCGCGCTCAATTTCCTCGCTGGCGGCGTCACCACCGTCAACTCGATGGACGTCCGGCCGAGCGCGGGCGCGGAGACGTTCGGCGAGGCAGGCCTCCGCGGGTTCTTCGGCATGGCGCTCTCCGACCTCTTCTGGGACGTCCCCGTCGACGACCAACTCGCCCGTGCCCGCACGTTCATCGACGAGTACCATGATACCTACGACGGGCGGATTCGGGCGACGATCAACCCTCACGACGACTGGTCGTGTACGCGCGAGATGTGGGAGCGCATCGCCGACCTCACCGCCGAATATCCCGACTTGCTCGTCCACACGCACCTGCTCGAACTCGAGGCGAGCAACCAGATGGCCCGGTCGAACGGCGCTGAGGATTCGCTTGACCTCCTCGAAGACGTCGGCCTCCTCGACGACCGGTTGGTGGCCGCCCACTTCCGGTTGGCCGATGACGATGACATCCGGCGGACCGCCGACGCGGACGCGTCGGTCGCACACTGTCCGTCGATCTTCTGCTACTGGAACACGGACGGCGACGTGCAGTGGACGCCCGTGCCGGAACTCCGAGAAGCAGGCGTCGACGTCGGCCTCGGTGTCGACGACCACTACTGGCACGACTCCTACAACCTGTTCGGCGAGGCGCGGCAGGCACGGCTCGCGGCCAATCTCAAGCGGTCGACCGGGCAGTACCACTCGATGGAGTTAGTGCGGATGCTCACCATCGAGGGGGCAGAAGCCCTCGGTGTCGGCGACGAGATCGGCAGCATCGAGTCCGGCAAGCGGGCCGATGTCATCGTGCTCGACGTCGAGAAGCCCAAGTTCACTCCCCTGACCAATATTCCAGCGCAGGTCGCCAACAATGCGGCGCCGGCCGACGTTGAGACGGTCATCGTTGAGGGCGACGTGCTGATGGAGGATGGCGAGATTGAGACGATAGATGCCGACAAAGTGGGTGAACGTGTCGAATCTGCGGTCGACCGCTTTGCGTCGGAGACCGACTGGGAACTCGGAATTGAGGGTAGTGAGCCGCCGAGCAAGATGGATGTCGCCCGCGACTTGCCCAAGCGCGGACCCGCCCAGTTGCTCGGGCGACTTGCGTTTCAGTCGATCAAGGACACATATACGTTCTGAAACAAATCCGTGGGAATCGCCCGGCAACGATCACAACCGATTCACAGATTTTGGCATTCGCAATCACACCGCGACCGGGAATGTGGATCATGTGTCTGTATCACGTATTCAGATACATGATATGGATACATAATACGTATCTGGGATATGGGTCCTGATCAGTGATCTGCAATACAAAACAGCTGCTTAGAACTGCGTTTCTTGCCGTTCGGTGAACGCTTCGTACCCTGCTTCGCCGGCCTCGATGAGATCAGGACGCACCTCATCGAGCCCTGCCCGCACGAGTAGTCCCAGCACCGACCCACGGCTCTCTGAATTGGTGGCGTCTCGATCGAGGTGATCGCGCAAGTCGGCTCCCACGTCGTCCAGTTGGCCTGCTTCGTCAAGCCCGCGGATCAGCGCCGCGAGGTTTCGATCTCGCATCGTGAGATTCGTTGGCACCTCATCGGCGTCGAGCTCTTCGTAGACATCGGCGATGTACTCTTCGAGCGCTGGTTCGTCTGCTGCTTCCGACTCCTGCTGTGGTTCGCTCCGGTGGCGCTTCTGTTCTTTCGACTGTTCGAGTAGCTCTTCGGGATCGCGGTCCTGTGTGTCGTTACTCATCGGTCTGTGAGTTCGCTCAGCAACTGCTCGGTGTTTACACTGTACGCTTCGCGGGCACGCTTCCCGGTCGAATACAGTTCATCATCAGGCACTGCAAAGAGCGTCCGGCCGTTGTTCTGGTTGTTCCCGATGTCTGCGGTCTTGGTGACGGGTTCGCCAACAATCTCTGGGTATTCTTTGCTCACGTACTCCACGAACGACTCTGAGAGGGTCTCTTGACTGCTGATGATCGTCGGAATGACCAGTGCGATATCGAGATCGACGTCAAGATCGGTGCTGATCTCTTCGAGTGTCGCATCAAGTTTCTGTAGCTGATCGCGCTCGAATGCACCTGGCTTCAGTGGTGCGACGACGTTCCGGGCAGCAAAGAGGCCGTTGAGCGCGATGTTGTCTTCCTTGCCGGGCAGGTCGAACACGACGAGATCGTACTGATCGGCGACGAGGTCCTCGACGAATCCATCGAGTTTCTGGTAACGCTCTTCCAGCGGAACGTTTGCGAGGTTGTTGTCGGCGCCACCCAGACCTGGATCGGCTGGGATGAGGTCCGGACCCTCGTCTGTTGGGAAGGTCATCCGGTCCAGCAAGTCGTCGATGTTGTCCCGAAGGAATTCCCAGTCGTCCCCGAAGACGGCCGAGATCGGTGCGTCGATCGAGACCCCGTCGTCGCTCGCCGTCTCTTCGTCAACGATGGTGATCCCGAAGTGTGTGGCTAGATCGTTCTGGGTGCCAGCGAGATCGACTAGGAGGACCTCGTGACCCATGTCGTGTGCAGCAACGGCGATATGGGCGGCACTGGTCGTCTTCCCGACGCCCCCTTTCTCAACGTAGGTCGCTGCCCGTTGCACTGATGCCATATACAGATACTGTATACATATCGGTGATACAAATAAGTGTGTCAGACACGCGCGGTCGCGTTAAGTTAGAGAGAAGGCGTCCGATCTCTGAGTGCCTATGTTTGATCTCGAATGCCTCGGCGAAGCCATCAGGTGGATAGATCTGTCGTTTGTGGAGCGCCGGCAGACTCCTAAGTCGATGATTCAAGTAAGTATCTGATGTCACTTGGCGGGTGTGTCATTGTTGTATGCAAGTATGTTCCTCGATAACTTCGAAGTCAAACGGAGCCATGTAGCAATCCACGAGTGGGTTCACAAAGCGGATCTACAGCCACTTTCGACGGTCAGTAGGGATCAACCCGTGGTGACGAGACGATGATCCGCTTCAACGGCAAGAGCTCTGGCTGTACGGCGCTGTCAATCTAACACGAACGAACTTCTCCACGTTGGTCTGTTCCCGACGACGATGAAACAACGATGCGGTGCTTTCTGCCTGAACCACACTGATGCTATCTAGTTGATGACGTCCTGGTTCTCGTCGATGACGTCGACTGACTTGGGCCCGTCTGGACGAAGATAGGTACCGATTTCAAATATTCGCACACAGAGATCGGAATGTCGTGGAATATTTCCTTTGAAAAGTATAAAAAACTCTCTTTGTTTGTGAGTAAATTTAGATATGTGGGAATATAGCTAGTTCAGGAATACTTCGATGCTTTCTCTGTCTACTACAACTCACGACAAACTTAACGCGATGCTAGAACCAACGACTGGCCCACGTCACTCAGATTCGCATGGAATTACCTTATCCGAACACTACCTCTGTAAGCTGCTGAGAGACTAGATCTCCCGTCTACGACAGGTGAGGATGAATGCCCCAATAAACAAACAGATAGCGGTGGTGAATATTGCATTAAATATGGCAATGAAATATGAATTCGTCCCTGGTTCTCCGATAACTAAGGTGAATAGTGTCAGGAGGAGCATTACAAGGAGGAAGTACACGAGGATCAACATTTGGCGTTGGTATCCACAAACGATTTCCCAAAAATCTTCGTGCCACGTCATACTGGCCTCTTGACCCGGCCAAGTAATAATCTTGTCACTTGTCGTGGTAGATCGGTACCAAAGGCACTGTCTAGTTGAGTGATTGTGGAACAAGATGGCCGTGGCGAGAAGTATCTAAGCTTCTCGCAGACTCACTCAAAGAAGCGTTGGGCGGACAATCAAGACCTTTGGGAGAATAAGCGCACACTGACATCCGTCCGGCGGTTTGGGGGGCGTCTCCATACGCCGTGGCTGTCCAGGCAGACGTCGCCATCTTAGACTTGTTGGGTATCGATCGATTTAACAGCGCGATCTGGAGCCTAGAGCGACCGCCAACGGCGTCGCCGTCGCAGGTCGCGGTCGACGAGAAATAGATCGAGGTTAACGATCAAAAGAAGTGGCTGTTTGCGGCGATCGACATCGAGTTGAAGTTACTGCTTGAGATTGACGTGCTCAGCTGCCACGGGAATGTCCCTGAGACAGCGTTCCCCTACGCCTCTCTGAGAAACACTATCTCGTCGAGACAGAGTTTCGCGTCGATACTGGTGGCTATCTGACTGCCCTCGCACGTGCTGGGAGGCAGTCAAGCGAGCGCGAGACAGTGGTTACGACACTTCAGACACCACCCCAACTACGCACGACCCCACCAAGCACTCGACAGACGAATGCAGTCTGGGGTGGTCCAGAACTAGGCGGCGCCGTGGAAACCTGTTAAAGCCTCCTGTATTTAATCTGCTGTTTCATCACTCGTGTTTGTCCCCCCTTTATTGACGTCCTCAAGCGACAGACTATTCCAGTAAGCATGGTCTGTATCTTCTCGGAAACAACTCACTCGTTGACTTCCGATCTCATATGTTTGAGGGCTCTCCTGACGACATACTTCCCGGGCTTCGGGGCAGCGAGTGTGGAAGCGACAGCCCGAGGGCGGGTCGATCGGGTCGGGAATGTCGATCTTGCGCATCGGCATGTCGCCGGTCTGTTGCAAGGAGAGGTCCGGCGTCGCCCACCGCAGCACCTTCGTGTAGGGATGTTTGGGCTCGTTGATCAGCTGCTCTGCGGGGCCGCTCTCGACGAGTTCTCCCAGATACATCACGCCGATCTTGCCGTCGCCGTGTTCCGTGAAGTAGCGGGCGTTCGAGAGGTCGTGGCTGATGAACACGTAGGAGGTGTCGAACTCGTCCTGCAGGTCCAGCATCAGGTCCATCATCTCCACCCGCAGGGATACGTCCAGCGCACTGATCGCCTCGTCGGCCAGGATCACGTCGGGGTTCATCAGTAGCGCCCGACAGAGCGCGACACGCTGCTGTTCGCCACCAGAGAGCTGGTGGGGATAGCGCTCTGCGAAGTCGGCCGCTGGATTCATGCCGACGTGTTCGAGCAGCGAGTAGATCCGTTCGCGCTTCTCGCCCTTGCTGAGTTCCGGGCTGACCTGTCGGAGCGGTTCCGAGAGGATCGACACCAGCCGTCGATTCGGATTCAGCGACGCGCCGGGGTCCTGGTGGATGATCTGCAGCGACTGACGGATGTCGTCCCATTCGAGGTCGCTCTCTGATTTCCCGTCGCGGATGTCCCACATGTCGTGGCCGCGATACTTGACGGTCCCACCGGTGGGCCGTTGCAGGCCGATACAGGTCTTGCCCAGCGTGGTCTTACCACAGCCGGACTCGCCGATCAGCGAGACGACGTCGCGTTCCTCGATGTCGATGGTGACGCCGTCGACCGCACGGACGGTTTCGGACTCGCCGCCGAAACCCATGATGCCGCGATTGTTCTCGAAGTGGACTTCCGCGTTCTCCAGCGAGAGGACTGGCTGGCTACTCATGCACTCTCACCGCCTGTCTGACCGCGGTCGTTGTCTA
>Ga0207755_100715_pt1 | contig 13383 bp, 9 predicted proteins | sample A23P2SouthBayCA_FD_187734 | JGI IMG/M metagenome (GOLD analysis project Ga0207755, IMG submission 187734) | Aerobic enrichment media microbial communities from Bioluminiscent Bay, La Parguera, Puerto Rico - A23 P2 (SPAdes) | ecosystem: Environmental > Aquatic > Marine > Unclassified ...
CGGGGGCGTGGTCTACGTCGACGAGTCGCTGCCCGAGACCCTCCGCAGGGAGGGGCTGGCGCGAGACGTGACCCGACGCGCCCAGGAGATGCGCGCCGAGATGGACCTGGCGGTCGACGAGCGGGTCCGGCTGGCCGTGTTCACCGAGGACGAGTCGCTCGCGGCCGCCGTGACCGACCACGCCGAAGAGGTTCGGAGCGCCGTCCGGGTCGACGACCTGACGGTTCTGACCGACGGCGACGTCGGCACTGGCGCCCACACTCGCGAGTGGACGGTCGACGGCGCCGCGGTGACGCTGGCGATGGAAGTGACCGCAGTCTCGTGAGTGGAATAGTCGACCGCGGAAGGATGGGATAGGATGGGATGTCGCCGTTGGCGGGGAACGGGAGCGTGTGACCGTACCGCGCCCCCGGCGTTTGCAGGTGACTCGTCGCGGGGCATAAAGGGCCGTCAGACTTCGGGCTGACGACCGGCAGACACCGGCCGATCTCGGGCGAAATCGCAATGAGACGGACCGATCGAACTACCGCGACTCGGCGCTCGTCGGTGTCCGCCCGACCCGCGGACGGACCCGTTCGATCGCACGTACCCGACCACTCGCTTCCGGCAGTCCAGCGGAATGTATGTGATTATATACCTATTATTATCAGTATTACCTTCCTGGATAATAATCTAACTCGATGGCGCCTTTTTACTGGACGAATCCGATTTATTTTTACCATAAGTCGACGAGTGTTCACGTATGGGTTCCGACGTAAATCCCTTCGAGAGCCTGCAGGAACAGATCGACGAGGCCGCACAGTACCTCGACGTGGACGAGGGACTGCTGGAGCGGCTGAAGAACCCCGAGCGCATCCTGGAGACGAACCTCTCGGTCGAGATGGACGACGGGTCGGTCGAGGTCTTCCGGGCCTATCGCTCGCAGTTCAACGGCGACCGCGGCCCGTACAAGGGCGGCATCCGCTATCATCCGCAGGTCTCCCGCGACGAGGTCAAGGCGTTGTCGGGCTGGATGGCTTACAAGACCGCGACCGTCGGCATCCCGCTGGGCGGTGGGAAAGGCGGTATCATCATCGACCCCGACGAGTACTCCGAGGACGAACTCGAACGCATCACGCGCGCTTTCGCGACGGAACTGACTCCGATCATCGGTGAGGACCGCGACGTGCCCGCACCCGACGTGAACACGGGCCAGCGCGAGATGAACTGGATCAAAGACACCTACGAGACGCTGGAGGACACGACCGAACCGGGTGTCATCACCGGCAAGGACCTCTCCAGCGGTGGCAGCGAGGGCCGCGTCGAGGCCACCGGTCGTTCGACGGTCATCGCCGCCCGCGAGGCGTTCGACTACCTCGGCGAGGACATCGCCGACGCGACCGTCGCCGTCCAGGGCTACGGCAACGCCGGGTGGATCTCCGCGAAACTCGTCGACGAGATGGGCGCCGACGTGGTCGCCGTCTCCGACTCCAGCGGTGGCGTCTACAGCGAGGACGGCCTCGACCCCGTCGCCGCCAAGGACTACAAGCGCGAGACCGGTAGCGTCGCCGGGTTCCACGACGCCGACGAAGCGGTCTCCAACGACGAGCTGCTCCAGCTCGACGTCGACCTCCTGATCCCCGCCGCCCTAGAGAACGCCATCGACGAGGAGATCGCCGAGGGCGTCCAGGCCGACGTGATCTCCGAGGCCGCCAACGGCCCGATCACGCCCAAGGGCGACGACGTGCTCGAGGACGAGGACGTCATCATCGTGCCGGACATCCTCGCCAACGCCGGGGGCGTCACCGTGTCGTACTTCGAGTGGGTGCAGAACCGCCAGCGCTTCTACTGGTCCGAGGAGCGCGTCAACGACGAACTCGAAGACATCGTCGTCGAACAGTTCGACACGCTCGTCGACGCGTACGAAGACCACGACCTGCCGAGCATGCGAGTCGCCGCCTACGTCGTCGCAATCCAGCGCGTCCTCGACGCCGCCGAACAGGCCGGTACCTGGGCCTGAGCGGCATCCGCACGCCGCTCGCGACCCGAGCGGTCGACCGCGTGCGAGTCCACGACGTACGACTCGTCCATCCTTGTGGGCATCTTTTCGTTTCCCGACCGTTTCGCGCAGTTTCGTGCATTTTTTCCGGAGCCTCGGTGGGTTTTTAGCCCACTGGTGCGTGTTGTACGATACGCTCGATCACCGAACGAATCCATGGCGAACGATTCGCACATAGTACGGGTTGGAGGACCCTTATACTCCTAAGTGTGGATATAACGGTCATATAGTCTATCAGGCCAAGCGTTTTACCGAGGTACGGGGTAGCTTCTGGACACATGAGTTCGTTCTCTCGCGACGACGACGACCATCGGCTAGCGGACCCGGCCGATGCGCGGTCCAACTGCGGCGTCGGGGTCGTAATGGATCTCGACGGCGACGGGGGCCACTGGGTGCTCTCGGACGGATTGGAACTGCTCGCGAACCTCGAACACCGCGGTACTACCGGTGCCGAGGAGTCGACCGGTGACGGCGCCGGCGTCATGATCCAGACGCCCCACGAGTTCTTCGCCGAGGAGGTCGACGCCGACCTCACGCCCGGCGAGTACGCTGTCGGCTCGCTCTTTCTCCCGAAGGACGACGACGAGGCCCGCGAGGACCTGAAGGCCGTCGTCGAGGATCAGTTCGCCGCGGAGGGCCTGGACGTGGTCGCCTGGCGCTCGGTCCCGACCGACAACGCCGACCTGGGACAGACGGCGCTCGACTCCGAGCCCGAGATGGCGCAGGTGTTCGTCGAGTCCGCCGACGGGCTGACGGGCGAGGAGTTCGACCGGCGACTGTACACCGCCCGCCGTGCGCTGGAGACCCACGTCGAGGCAACCGAACCCGCGGGTCACGAGCGCTTCTACGTCGTCTCGCTCGCCACCGACCGGGTCGTCTACAAGGGCCTGCTGAAAGGGGAGCAGGTCGCCGACTACTATCCCGACCTGACCGACGAGCGCGTCGACACCACCTTCGCGATGGTTCACGCGCGCTTCTCGACGAACACGCTCGGTGCGTGGCACCTCGCTCACCCCTACCGCGGTATCATCCACAACGGCGAGTTCAACACTATCCAGGGCAACATCAACTGGATGCGCGCGCGGGAGACGGACCTCGATTCGGACGCGTTCGACGACGTCGACGCCCTCAAGCCGATCATCGACGACCCCGAGCAGTCCGACACCGCGAGCGTCGACAACGCGCTCGAACTCCTCATGCTCGAAGGCCGGGACCTGCCCCACGCGCTGCGGATGCTCATCCCCGAAGCGTGGCGCGGCGAGGCCAACGCCGTCTCCGGCGACCGCCGCGACTGGTACGACTACCACGCCTCGCTGGTCGAACCGTGGGACGGCCCCGCCCTGGTGGCGGCCACCGACGGCGAGCGCGTCGGCGCCGTCCTCGACCGTAACGGTCTGCGACCCTGTCGCTACGACGTGACCACCGACAACACGCTCGTGATGGCCTCCGAAGCGGGTGCGCTCGACACCGATCCGGCCGACATCGAGGAGCGCGGGCGACTCCAGCCCGGCCAGCTGTTCCTCGCCGACCCCGACGAGGGCCGCGTCATCCCGGACGAGGAGGTCTTCGACGACCTCACCGACGAGAAGTACGGCGAGTGGGTCGCCGACGAGCAGGTCGACCTCGAGGACATCGTCGACCGCCCCGACAACCTCCCGCAGCGCGATATCGACCAGCTTCGGTCCTACCAGGCCCAGTACGGCTACACCTACGACGAGGTCGACCACCTCCTCGAACCGATGGCCGAGAAGGGCAAAGACCCCGTCGGGTCGATGGGCGACGACACGCCGCTGTCGGTCCTGTCGCAGTTCAACCGCCCCCTGTTTACCTACTTCAAGCAGCTGTTCGCGCAGGTCACGAACCCGCCGTTGGACTACATCCGCGAGGAACTGGTCACTTCGCTGGAGTCGCGACTGGGCCACCAGCGCAACCTGCTCGACGAGTCGCCCGAGCACGCCCGCCAGCTCGTCCTCGAGTCGCCGATCCTCACCGACCAGCAGACCGAGGCGATCCGTGATCTGGACGAAAACGGCATGTCCTCGAAGGTCGTCGACATCACCTACGACCCCGACGAGACCGAGCTCCGGGAAGCCGTCGAGGACGCCCGCGAGGCCGCTTCCGAGGCAGCGACGGAGTACGACGTGCTCGTCCTCTCCGACCGCGACGCGGGCGAGGGTCGCATCGCCATCCCGAGCCTCCTGGCGGTCGGTGGCGTCCACCACCACCTCGTCCGCAACGGCCTGCGCAACCACATCGGGCTCGTCCTCGAATCGGGCGACCCCCGAACCGTCCACCACATGGCGACCCTGATCGGCTACGGTGCCGGCGCGGTCAACCCCTACCTCGCCTACCAGACCATCGAGGACCTGGTGGCGGGACCGGACGGCGCGGAGCTGTCGACGGCGATCGACGCCTACGTCAACGCGCTGGAGGACGGCCTCCTGAAGACGATGGCGAAGATGGGCATCTCGACCGTCGAGAGCTACCAGGGCGCCCAGATCTTCGAGGCGGTCGGCCTCTCTTCGGACTTCGTCGCGGAGTACTTCGAGGGCACCGCCAACCGCACCGAGGGCATCGGTATCGAGGAGATCGAGGCGGATCTGCTCGACCGTCACGAGGTCGCCTGGGGCGACGAGCCCGACCTGGAGCGCCAGGGCGAGTTCGAGAACCGCTCGGGCGGTATCCACCACCAGTGGAACCCCTCCACCGTGGGCAAGGCCCAGCAGGCCGTTCGAACGGGCGACTACGAGCGCTACAAGGAGTTCGCCGAGGAGATCAACGACCAGAACGAGCAGCTCCAGACGCTGCGCGGGCTGCTGGAGTTCGACTCGGACCGCGAGTCCGTCCCCATCGAGGAGGTCGAACCGGTCGAGGAGATCGTGAAACGGTTCGAGACCGCGGCGATGAGCCTCGGGTCGCTGTCGCCGGAGATGCACGAGAACAACGCCATCGCGATGAACCGGCTGGGCGCCCACGCCAACACCGGTGAGGGCGGCGAACCGCCCGAGCGGTTCGACACCGAGAAGAACTGCAAGACCAAGCAGGTCGCCTCCGGTCGCTTCGGCGTCACCAGCCACTACCTCGCCTCCGCGGACGAACTGCAGATCAAGATGGCCCAGGGCTCCAAACCCGGCGAAGGCGGCCACCTGCCCGGCAAGAAGGTCAACGAGATGATCGCCCAGATCCGCTACGCGACGCCCGGGGTCGGCCTCATCTCGCCGCCGCCGCTGCACGACATCTACTCCATCGAGGACCTCAAACAGCTCATCCACGACCTCAAGGCGTCCAATCCGGACGCCGACGTGAACGTCAAGCTCGTCGCCGAGGACGGCATCGGCACCATCGCGGCCGGCGTCGCCAAGGCCAACGCCGACAAGGTCCACATCTCGGGCCACGACGGCGGCACCGGCGCCTCGCCGAAGACGAGCATCAAGAACGCGGGCCTGCCGTGGGAACTGGGTCTCGCCGAGGCCAATCAGATGCTCCGCGCGACCGGCCTGCGCTCGCGCATCGAGGTCACCTCCGACGGCGGGATGAAGACCGGCCGCGACGTGGCCGTCGCGACCCTGCTCGGCGCCGAGGGCTACGCCTTCGGCACCGCGTCGATGGTCACCTCCGGCTGCGTGATGGCGCGGCAGTGTCACGAGAACACCTGTCCGGTCGGCGTCGCCACCCAGAACGAGAAGCTCCGCGACCGCTTCCCGGGCGAGCCCCAGCACGTCATCAACTACATGAGCTTCGTCGCCCAGGAGTTCCGGGAGATCATGGCCGAACTCGGCTTCCGGACGGTCGACGAGATGGTCGGCCGCCCGAGCGTGCTCGCCCAGCGGACGGACGTGGACCAGCCCAAGGCGAAGAAGGTCGACCTGCAGGGCGTCATCGCCGAGCCCGCGGGCGACGACGACCGCTACAAGACCCGCGAACAGACCCACGAGGTGAGCGAGGCGCTCGACTGGGACCTCATCGAGGAGGCCGAACCCGCCATCGAGTCCGGCGAGCCCGTCGCCATCTCGACCGACGTTGACAACACCAACCGCGCCGTCGGCGCGACGCTCTCGAACGCGATCTCCGACGAGTACGGCGGCGAGGGGCTGCCGGACGACACCGTCGAGTGCCGACTCGAGGGCACCGCCGGCCAGAGCTTCGGCGCCTTCCTCCAGCAGGGGGTCACGATGGACCTCGTCGGGAGCGCCAACGACTACGTCGGCAAGGGGCTCTCGGGCGGGAAGCTCATCGTCCGGACGCCCGACAACGCCAACTACGCCGCCGCCGAGAACGTCGTCATCGGCAACGTCGCGCTGTACGGCGCGACCCAGGGCGAGGCCTACGTCAACGGCGTCGCCGGCGAGCGCTTCGCCGTCCGCAACTCCGGCGTGAAAGGCGTCGTCGAGGGCGTCGGCGACCACGGCTGCGAGTACATGACCGGCGGCGCCATCGTCGTGCTCGGCGAGACGGGCAAGAACTTCGCGGCCGGCATGTCCGGCGGCGTCGCCTACGTCTACGACCCCGACGGCAAGTTCGCCCGCAAGGCCAACACCGGCATGGTCTCGATCGACCCGACGCCGGACGAACTCGACCGGGCGATGATCACGCGGCTGGTCGAGAACCACACCGAGTACACCGACTCGGACCGAGCCGCGGAGCTGCTGGCGAACTGGGACGACGAGCTCGAAAACTTCACGAAGGTGATGCCCGACGCCTACGCCGAGATCATCGCCGAGCGCGAGCGCGCCGACGTGCGCACCGAACTGCCCGAACCGGCGGCCCCCGCCTCCACGTCCGGCGCCGCCAGCCAGGGCCAGGCGGACGACTGACGCGGTCGCGCCCGACCTGACCCGTTCGTTCCCTCGTGTCGGCCATCACTCGCCGCGGGTGAGTTGGACCGATCGCGGCCGCTCGGCGGTCAGTGTCCGCAACCGATAAGTCGCTCCGCCCTCCTCTCACGCACATGAGTCGCCCCGTGCTCGCGGTCGACGCCGCCGTCGAGCCGGGTGTATCGACTGCTTCTCCGAAACGCAAACGGTCGTGAACGGCTCCCGGCGAGCGTAGCGCACTCGTCGCGGGCCATCCTCGTCCGGTCGCGACCTCCTCGACGCCGCGGTGGTCGAGCGGGCCGCGACCGTCCGCACCGGCTACGACCCACGCAGCATATCACCCACCCACGCGAACACCGACCAATGACATCGCTCCAGTTCCGCGGCGTGTACCCCGCGATGTGCACGCCGTTCGACGACGACAGCAGTATCGACTTCGAGACACTTCGAACGGACGCTCAGCGGCTCGAACGCGCGGGCGTCGACGGCCTCGTCCCCTGCGGATCGACGGGCGAGTCCGCCACGCTCACACACGACGAACACATCGAGGTCGTCGAGGCGGTCATCGAGGCCGTCGACGACGTGCCCGTGATCGCCGGTTCCGGTTCGAACAACACCCGCGAGGCGCTGTCGCTGTCCCGCCGCGCCGCCGACGCCGGTGCCGACGCCCTGTTGCTCATCTCCCCGTACTACAACAAGCCCGAACAGCGCGGGTTCGTCGAGCACTTCGAACGCATCGCCGACGAGATCGACCTGCCGCAGATCGTCTACAACGTCCCCTCCCGGACCGGCAGTAACATCGAGCCCGAAACGGTCGAAGCGCTCGCCGGTCACCCGAATATTCAGGGCTACAAGGCCGCCAGCGGCGACATGGGCCAGATCAGCGAGATCGTCGAGCGGACCCAAGACACGGACCTCGACGTGCTGTCGGGTGACGACGGCATGACGCTCCCGATGCTCTCGGTGGGTGCCACGGGCGCCATCAGCGTGGCCGCCAACGTCGAGCCCGAGCGGACCTGTGCCATGGCCGGCGCGGCGCTGGCCGGCGACTACGAGCGCGCCCGCGAGATCCACCACCGACTGGGGCCGCTGTTCCGCGCGCTGTTCGTCGAGACGAATCCCATCCCGGTCAAGGAAGCCATGCAGATCCGCGGGTACAGCTCGGCGCGGATGCGCTCGCCGTTGACGCGCCTCTCCGAGGAGCACCGCGACGGCCTGGCGACGATCCTCGACGACCTGGAATCCGAGACGTTCGAATCCGAGAACGGCTACATCGAGGCCGAACGATGAGCACGCGGGTCGCGGTCAACGGCGCCACCGGGCGAATGGGACGGACGGTCATCGAGACGGCCACCGAGCGCGACGATGTCGAGGTCGCCGTCGGGTTCCACGCCACCGACGCCGGCGAGGTCGGCGGCGTCCCGGTCGTCGGCGGCGACGAAGCGGCCGACGCGCTCGCGGAGTACGAGGTCGACGCAGTCGTCGACTTCGCGACGCCCGAGGGGGCCGTCTCGGTCGCCGACGCCTGCGCCGAGACGGGCGTCGCGCTCGTAGTGGGAACCACGGGCTTCGACGACGACCAGCTGGACGCCCTCGACGCCGCTGCGGAGTCGGTCCCGGTCCTCAAGGCCACCAACTTCTCGCGAGGCATCCAGGCCCTCCTCCGTAGCGTCCGCGAGGCCGTCGGCGCCCTCGACGGCTACGATCTGGAACTGATGGAGACCCATCACAACGGCAAGGTCGACGCGCCCTCGGGGACTGCGAACACCATTCTGGAGACCGTACAGGACCAGCGCGACGTGGAGCCAGTCTACGGCCGCGAAGGCCACGCCCCCCGTGACGAGGACGAGATCGGGGTGTTCGCCCGCCGAGCCGGCGACATCCGCGGCGAGCACGAACTCGTCCTCGCGGGCAACGACGAAGTCGTCTCGCTGTCCCATCGCGCGGAGGACCGCGCCGTGTTCGCGGCGGGCGCGCTCGACGCCGCCGCGTGGCTCGCCGGAAAGTCACCGGGGCGCTACGAGTTCGGAAGTGTGGTCGACGAGTCCTGAGCGGGCGAGGCGGCGGTCCGTGTCGGACGAGTCCGGCGCGAGACCACAGCGCTATTACTTCGGCGCGAAAACGCCCGAGTAATGAGCTTGCAATCCGACATCACGGATCTCTGGGCGAAGAAACAGGACGGGCTGACGGCCGCCGACGCGACCGACGACCACCTCGCGACGCTCGACGACTTCCTGGCCGCACTCGAAGCCGGCGAGGTCCGGGCCGCCGAGAAATCCGGCGGCGAGTGGGAGGCAAACGAGTGGGTCAAGCAGGGCATCCTCCTCAATTTCGGCCTGCGCGAGACCGTGGCTCGCGAGTACGGCGACGTGGCCTACCACGACGTGCTCCCGCTCCGGGAGACGGCCGATCTGAACGAGCGCGGCACCCGAAACACGCCTGACGGGACGGTCATCCGCCGCGGTGCCTACGTCGGCAGCGACGCGATCCTCATGTCGCCGGCGTTCGTCAACATCGGCGCCCACGTCGGCGACGGCACGCTCGTCGACTCCTGCGATACGGTCGGGTCCTGTGCGCAGATCGGCGACGACGTTAAACTGGGCGCGAACACGCTCATCGGCGGCGTCCTCGAACCGGTCGAGGACGCGCCGGTCATCGTCGAGGACGGCGTCTCCCTGGGCGCGGGCTGTCGCGTCACCTCCGGGTTCGTCGTCGGCGAGAACTCGATCGTCGGCGAGAACACCCTGCTCACCCCGCGCATCCCGGTCTACGACCTCGTCGAGGAGGAGGTACTCTACGGCGAACTCCCGCCGGAACGGCGCGCCTTTACTCGGTTCGTCGAGTCCTCCGTGTCGGATCACGACCTCATCGACGGCGGCGCGTACAAGCCCGCCGTCGTCGCCACGAGCGTCGAGGAAGAGACGCTGGAGGCGACCGAGCGCGAGGACGCGCTGCGGGAGTAGATTGCTGAGGTGACAGTCGTCTGCTGCGGCGTCGGCGCCGACACCGGCAACGTCCGCCCGGTCCCGGGCGTCGACGCCGAGGGCCGCTTCGAATACGTCCCCATCCCGGAGAAGGGCGCGACGACCGAGACGGCCACGTACGGATCGCTCGACCGGCGCTACGGCGAAGGGACACTCGCAGGTCTCCTCGACGGGATCCGCCCGGGCAGCGACGGCGAGTGGGTCACCGACCCGGCGGCGATTCGCGGCCAGGCGGTCCACCGCGACCCGAATCTGACGGCGCTCACCTACGGCGAGCATCGGCCGGGCTACGTGGCGAAACTGCGCGAGCTGGATCCGGGCGATCTCGTCGCGTTCTACGGCGGCTTCCCGGGACCTGACAGCGAGTACAAACACCGGTACCTGTTCGGCTACTTCACCGTCGCCGAACCGCCGGTCGTGCTCGACCCCGAGAGCGAGCGCGAAGACGTGGCGGCGACCCTCGCCGAACACCCGGACAACGCCCACGCCAAGCGCTTCGCCGGCCACGGCGACCTGTACTACCACGACCCGGGGTTCACCGACCGGCCGCGACCGGTCGTGATCGTCCCCGGCGAGGCGCCCGGCGGCGTTCTCGATCGGGCGATCCGGCTGAGCGACCGCCGTCGGGGGCCGAACTACTACATGGACGAGGACGTCGCGGACGCGCTGGCACCGGCGTCGTCGACGCACCACGGCACGCACCTGGGCGGGTTCAAGCCCGCGGTGCGGTGCGATGTCGACGCCGAGCGGTTCCGAGCCGTCGTCCGGCGGTCGGCCCGACGGGACGCCGGTTCGACCGGGCGCCGCCCCGACTGAGTGGCGACCTGTGGAACGTCGACCCGGCGAGGCGCCGATCGGAGAGTTGCTGGGTCTGAAATTCTTCTGCGGGTATTAATGCCCCGCTGGCACTACGCAAGCACATGGCAGCTATCGAAGCAGATGCGGTATCGAAGCGCTACGGGTCGGAGGTCGCCCTCGACCGGGTCGATCTCAGCGTCGCGGAGGGCGAGACGTTCGGCTTCCTCGGCCCGAACGGGGCGGGGAAGTCGACGTTCATCAACGTCCTGTTGGACTACGCCAAACCCACGGACGGGTCGGCGTCGATCTTCGGCAACGACTGTCAGGGGGCGGGCGTGGCTGCACGCGACCGGATCGGCGTCCTCCCGGAGGGGTACTCGGTGTTCGACCGGTTGACCGGTCGCCAGCACGTCGAGTACGCCATGGACTCGAAGGGCGTCGACGGCGACCCCAGTCGGATCCTCGACCGGGTCGGGATCCTCGACGACGCCGACCGGACGGCCAGCGACTACTCCAAGGGGATGGCCCAGCGGCTCGTGCTCGGGATGGCGCTGGTGGGGGACCCGGATCTCCTGATCCTCGACGAGCCCTCGACGGGGCTCGACCCCAACGGCGCCGCGGAGATGCGGGCGATCCTCGAGGAGGAGAACGAGCGCGGCGCGACGGTCTTTTTCTCGTCGCACATCCTCGAACAGGTCGAGGCGGTCTGCGACAGAGTCGGCATCCTCCAGAACGGCGAGCTGGTCGCTGTCGACACGATCGAAGGGCTACGCGAGTCGCTCGGCGGCGGGACGAAGCTCGTGATCACGCTCGACCGGCTCGACGACGGGACCATCGAGAGCGTCCGGTCGGTCGCGGGCGTCGAGACCGCGGTCGCTCGCGACGAGGAGACCCTCGAAGTGACGTGTACGAACGACGCGAAGATGGACATCCTCGTCGAGCTCCACGACGCCGGCGTCGACGTGGTGAACTTCCGCACCGAGGAGGCCTCGCTGGAGGACATGTTCATCGAGTACACGGGAAGCCGATGACCTGGCGGACCGTCGCCCGCCGGGACTGGCGGCTGACCGTCGACGCCCGCTCGGCGAAGGTGTTACTCGCGCTCGTCGTTCTCGGCGTCCTCCTGGCCGGGTACATCTATCCGGTCGTCACCACCGAGCCGTACACGACCAGCCGATTCCCCGCGTTCGTCGAGGGAATCCTGACGACGCTGGTGCCGTTCGTCGGCGTCCTGCTCGGCTACAACGCCGTCGTCAGTGACCGTGAATCGGGGGCTATCCGCCTGTCGCTGTCGCTCCCACAGAGCCGGTCGGACGTCGTCCTCGGGACCTACGCCAGCCGGACCGGGCTGCTCGCGGGGACGCTCGCGGGCTCGCTGGCCGTGGCCGGCGCGCTCGTCGTCTACCCCTTCGGCGAACTCCAGCTCGGGCGATTCCTCGTCTTCGTCGGGCTGGCGGTCGCCTACGGCGCGGTCTGGAGCGGGCTCGGGATCGCCGTCTCGCTGGCGGTCGCGACCAAGCGGCGCGCGCTCGTGGTCGGGTTCGTGTTCCTGTTCCTGTTCGTCGTCGTCTGGGACGCCCTGGAGGCGGCGACGGCGCTCGGTCTGTCGGCGGCGGGGCTGGTCGGTGACGAGCTGCCCGCCGCCGTCGAGCTGGCGTTCGGGCTGGAACCCGGACGCGCCTTCGGACGAGCGACGGCCGGACTGGTCGATCCGACCCGGAGCGTCGAGGGCGCGTGGTACCTCGGCGGGTGGGCCGCGGTGGCCGTGCTGGCGCTGTGGGTCGTCGGGCCGCTCGGACTCGCCTACGCCCGCTTCGCCGGGAGGGATCTGACGTGAGCTGGCGCGTCGTCGCCCGGAAGGACGTCCGCGACGCCAGCCGGTCGAAGACTATCTGGGTGCTCGTCGCCCTGCTGACGCTCCTGTCGGTCGGGTACGCCGTCGTCCACGAGTATCTCGGTCCCGCGGAGTTCCCGGCGTTTCTGAACGGGTTGGCCGGTCTCGTCGGGGCGGTCGTGCCGATACTCGCGCTGTTGCTCGGGTACAAGTCCATCGTCGACGACCGGACCGACGGCAGCATGTTCCTGGCGCTGTCGTTCCCCCACTCGCGGGGGGACATCGTCGCCGGCACGCTCGTCGGTCGCGCGGTCGTGTTGCTCGCGCCGACGCTCGTGGCGCTGGTCACGGCGGGCGCGGTCGGTGCCGTCCGCTACGGGACAGAGAGCGCCGCGCTGTACCCGCTGTTCGTCGCCGCCACCGCGCTCTACGGCGTCGCCTTCCTCGGTGTCGCCATCGGCCTGTCGATGTGGACGACCGTCGACCGCTGGATCACGCTCGGCGCGTTCGGTGTCTACATGCTCGCGGTGAACCTCTGGGGCGGGCTCCACTCGTTCGCGTTGCTCTTCCTCCACCGCTTCGACGGCACCGTCCTGGCCGACCTCCCGGACTGGGCGCTGCTGTTCCGACTGGCCGGCCCCGGTGAGTCCTACGACCGGCTGCTGGCGGCCGCGTTCGACCTCGACCGCGCCGGCCGCTACGTGGCCGACGGTACCCCCGTCTACGTCGACTGGTGGGTCGCCGTCGTCCTGCTGGTCGTCTGGTTCGCGCTCCCGCTGGCGGTCGGCTACCGTCGGTTCCAGCGCACCGACCTCTGAGCGGTCGCAGGTCGGCACGCGGCCGCTCCTGTCCAGAGTCCGTCCGTGCGACCGACCGCGTCGGCGACGGGTCCGGTTCGTCGACTCTCCGAACCGG
>Ga0207755_100717_pt1 | contig 13351 bp, 13 predicted proteins | sample A23P2SouthBayCA_FD_187734 | JGI IMG/M metagenome (GOLD analysis project Ga0207755, IMG submission 187734) | Aerobic enrichment media microbial communities from Bioluminiscent Bay, La Parguera, Puerto Rico - A23 P2 (SPAdes) | ecosystem: Environmental > Aquatic > Marine > Unclassified ...
AGCCGATCCCGAACGACCACGCCCTCGGCGGCGGCGCGCGAGCGCCCCGTAGAGTTCGTCGGAGACCGCCTCGCGGATCCGCTCGGCCGTGTCGGCGTCGATGTCGACGGCTTTCGCGTCCTGGCCGGTGAGGCTCTGGGAGCCGGCGGTGTCGACGGTGACCGTCGCCAGGTCGCGACGGCGCTGGAAGACCGTCTGCGAGCTGAAGACCGTCTGGACCCGGTGGTAGGGGACGACCTTCTGGCGGCGCACCCAGAATCCGTTGCGGGTGACGACGTGTTCCTCGCCGAGCGCGTAGCCGCGGTTCTTCCACTTGTAGTGGGCGGCGACGGGGATCAGCGGCACGGCGACCAGCGGGACGTACCAGTACAGCTGGAAGTCGGTGACCACCGTGCCGGCGTACAGCAGTCCGACGAGGATCGCCAGGCCGATGGCGTAGCGGAAGCCGTAGCGCAAGCGCGCCCGTTTCGGCGGGCGTTCCATCCGGTCGTCCTCGAACGACTCCAGCGACCGGGCCAGCGAGACGACCCGGTCGCGCTCGGCGACCGGGATCGCCGACTGCGACCCGTTCGACTCCCCGCCCGTCGGCGTGTACCCGGCCGTCTCGATGGTCAGCGCGGCGTAGCCCAGCGCCCGCGCGAGGACGTTCTCCTCCAGGGTCAGCGTCTGGACCTTCGAGAGGGGGATCGTCCCGCGGAACTTCTGGAGGAGCCCGCGCTCGTAGCGCAGTTCCTCCTCACCACGGTCGAGGCGGAACCCGTAGTAACGGGCGGCGTTGAGCACGCCCGAGACGAGCGCGAGCGCCGCGATGGCCCCCAGCGCGGCCAGTGGCCCCAGGAACGCGTCGATCAGGCTATCGATCCCGAAGCCGTACTCCCACCAGTTGTCGGGCTGGGCCATCGAGGCGGCGGACGGCGCGAAGATCGACGCACCGAAAAAGAGGAACGAGGCGATCCGGAGGTCCACCGAGATCAGCGCGAGGATCCCGAGTTCGCGTTCGGTGATCGAGAACACCGTCTCGAAGCGCTCCTCGTCGGTCGCCGTCGTCTCGCCCTCGTCGGCCTTCGCGGCGCGACTCAGCCGGCTGATCTCCGACTGGAGCGCCTCGGCGTCGTCTACACTGACGTAGCGGAGCTGTGCCTCCGTCCCGCCGCCACCGGCCGTCTCGAGGCCTACCTCGGCGACCCCGAGGGCGCGCTGGACGACGTTCTGGCTGATGTCGACGTTCTGGATGCGCCGCAACGGAATCTCCCGTTTGCGCCGCGAGAGCACGCCGGACCTGATGTCGAACGTGTCGGCGGTGAGCTCGTACTCGAAGCGGCGATAGCGGGCGACGAAGTAGCCGACGAACGCCGCGATCCCGAGGAGGATCGCGACGATAGCACCGATGGCCAGCAGGCTCCGTCCCGATCCGAACAACGCCGAGGCGCTGCCGCCGCCGAAGACGAAGATTGCGATCGCGATGCTGACTCCCTGCTGGGCGATCTGGTAGGGGATGGTCAGCACGTCGAGCTTCTGTGGGCCCGCGATACGCGGCGTCGTCGGCGAAGACCCGTCGTCGCTCTCGACTCCCTCGGCCGCCGCTTCGCCGACCGTCTCGCGGTCGGTGCCGTCGGTTGGCGGATCGTCGGCGTCCTCGGGGTCGGGCGGCCAATCGCGTCCGTCGCTCGCGTCGGGCGTCGGATCGCGCTCCGCGTCGGCCGGGTCGCCCTCGGTGGAGTCGTCGTCGCTCATACCGCGTCTTCGTCCTCGGAGGCGATCGCGAGCCGTTCGAGCCGGGACTGTAGGTCCTCGGCCGTGTCGGGCGTGAGTCCGGGGATCGTCACGTCGGCGCCTCTGGAACCGGCAGTGTAGACGACCAGCGTCGAGAGCCCGAGCACCCGCTCGAACGCCGAGCGGCGCGTGTCGATGTGCTGGACGCGCACGTACGGCACTACCGTCTGGACTTCGGTGAGGACGCCGCGAGTGAGATACAGGGACTCCTCGCGAACGACGTAGCGCCACGACCGATAGAGGAAGACGGTGCGGACGACTCCGTACACCAGCGAGAGGACGAACAGGCCGCCGCCGACGGCGACCGCGCTCGACAGCCGGTCGTAGGGGAGGTACTCCGCGGCGACCGCCCAGGTGACGAACCCGGCGACCGCCGCCGTCAGGAGCGCGCCGAACAGCGGGCCGACGATCCACTCGATCCGGACCGTCGAGTCGAGCGTCCGCGGTTCGCCAGGCGTCTCGACGGATTCGGCGACCGGACGGTCGTCGGTGTCGACCGCCGACGGGGAGTCGGTGGCTGTCGGAGGATCGTCCGCCGGCGACCGGTCGGTGCCGACCGGGGACTCGCCGGCGGACTCCGCGTCGGCAGCGACGCCCTCTCTGGACGGGTCGGCCCCGTCGCCGTCGTCACGGGGATCTGTCATCGAATCACCCGTGGGCCGGACGCGGTTTAGTGGTATCGGCACCGCTCGCGGCGGCGGGCCGCTCCCGCGACCGGATCGCGTGTCGCTCCACCACCGTCACTCGTGGCCCGACACCCGGACCGGTTCGTACGGCTCTTCGAGGTACTCCGTGTCCGACTCGGAAAGCGAGATATCGAGCGCTTCGACGGCGTCTTCGAGGTGTTCGATGCTGGTCGTGCCGACGATGGGCGCGTCGACCCAGTCCTTGTCGAGCAGCCACGCCAGCCCGATCTGGGCCATCGTGGCGCCGTACTCGTCGGCCAGTTCCCCGCAGCGCTCGTTTATTTCTTTCCCGCCGCCTTCGAAGTAGGGATGCTCGCGGGCGTAGTCGTCGGTCTCGCCGCGGGTCGTCGCGTCGTACTCCTCGTGAGGGCGAGTGAGATAGCCCCGCGCCAGCGGCGACCACGGGATGACGCCCACGTCTTCCCCCTCGCAGTAGGGGAGCATCTCCCGCTCTTCCTCCCGGTACAGGAGGTTGTAGTGGTTCTGCATCGTCTGGAACCGTTCCAGGCCGAGCCGGTCACTCGCGTGCAGCGCGTCGGCGAACTGGCGGGTCCACATCGAGGAGGCCCCGATGTAGCGGACCTTCTCGCGGCGGACCGCGTCGTCGAGCGCACGCAGCGTCTCCTCGACGGGCGTGTCGTAGTCCCAGCGGTGGATCTGGTAGAGGTCGATCGTGTCCATGCCGAGCCGCTCCAGGGAGTTGTCGAGTTCCTGTTCGATGGCCTTCCGCGAGAGCCCACCGGAATTCGGGTCGTCGTCGTCCATCTGGAAGAAGCCCTTCGTCGCGACGACGCTCTCCTCGCGGTGGCCCTCCAGCGCGTTCCCGAGGACCCGCTCGGACTCGCCGAGCGAGTACATGTTCGCCGTGTCGAAGAAGTTGATCCCCAGGTCGCGGGCGCGCTCGACGAGTTCGATACCCGCCTCCTCGTCCAAGACCCACTCGCGCCAGTCCGAGGAGCCGAAGCTCATGCAACCGAGACAGATGCGGCTGACTTCGACGCCGGTCGAGCCGAGTGTCGTGTACTCCATAGCCGTGGGTGGGCGCCGCCGCGCAAAAAGGTGCGTTCCCCGGTCGCTGTCGCCGGGAGTCGCGGGATTGGCGGTTCGGTCGACCGTCGGCACGGAGAGCGCCAGCGGACCGACCGGCGGCGGCCCGTCTCTCAGAGCCCTTCGGGGTCGGTCCGGGCGACGAGTCGGCGGGCACCGACGAACAGGACGACCGCGGCGACGGCGTAGGCGGCGACGTGGAGCGTCGTCGCCGTCGTGGGGCTGTCGACGGCGAGTTTCGCGACGGTCGTCGCCGGGTGTTCGGGGGCGAACGTCAGCGCCCCGAACCCGAAGATCACCAGCACCGAGTACAGCAGTTGCGCCTGCCGGCGCTTGGCGGTGAGGACGCCCAGCGCGAGCCCGAGGGTGACGACAAGCGTCGTCAACGCGGTGACGACGAGCAGGATCTGCGGGACGTTCGCGACGCCGATCCCGTTGGTGCTCAACAGCGCGATCCACAGCACGGCCTGGGTGGGCGCGATGAGGATCATCGCCAGGGCCTTCCCGTCGACGATGTCGACCAGCGACAGCGGCGCGACCCGCAGGAGTTCCAGCGTGCCGCGCTCGATCTCCTCGGTCAGCGCGTCGACCGCGACCGACCCGCTGATAAAGGGCGGGAGGAACAGGAGCAGCGGCACGAGCACCGTGTAGGTGAACCCGAAGTAGGGGCTGGCGTTCACCTCGTCGGGTAGCGGGACCGGGGTGTTGTCGAGGTGGTCCGAGCGGGCGATCCGCTCGGTACGCTCGACGGCCTCCAGCAGCGTGCGCACCTGGTCGACGATCAGCGTCGTCTCGATGCTCCCGGTCGGCGCGATCACCTCCACGGCGATCCGTCCGTCCGAGTCGCCGGCCAGTAGCGTCGCGTGGACGTCCCCGTCGTGGTAAGCTTCCCGGGCGGCCTCGGGGCTCGGATAGAGGACCGTTCGGACGCCCTGCTGGTCCTCGGCCGCCCGGACCAGCGCGTCGTCGTGTTCGCCACCCACACCGACGACCACCTCGCCGGCCGACACGGATCCGGGGCTGTACAGCGACGTGAGTCCGACGACGAGGAACGACGAGAACGCGGCGACGAACAGCTGGATCAGCAGTGCGAGGACGATCGTCTTCTCGCTTCGCAGCGACGCGAGGTCCCGCTTTGCGATCGTCAGTCGCGGGTCCGACAGCAGCGATCGCTCGGATGGCCCGTCCCCGTCGCTCGGTCCACCGGTGGCGCCGTTCGACCCGTCACCCGACTCGGCGGCTGACGACCCCGGCTGCGGGGCGGGCGACGAATCACCCGACAAGGGCGGTCACCACCGTGAGGTTGTAAGCGACGTGAACGGCGATTGCGACCACCAGCGCGACCGCGTACGAGCGCCGGCCGCGCCTGGCGCCGAGCGTCGAGATCGTCGCCGTGACGACGTGCAGCGCCAGCGGCGCGATCAGGAGCGCGACGAGCAGTACCGCGAGCGGGACGCCCGTTCCGACGGCCGCCTGGCTGCCCTCCAGGGTCTGCCCGACCGGGAGCGTCTGCAGGTCGGCCAGGCGGACGATCAGCGTGAGCTTCTCCGCCAGGAAGAAGCCCAGCCCGCTGAAGGCGCCGACGACCAGCGCCGTCCGCAGTCGGCCGTCGAACAGCGAGTGGGCGTAGCCGGCGTAGACGTGCAGGCTCTTGGCTAACTCCTCGACGATAGCGAGCCCGATCAGCACCGCGACGACGATGACCCCGACCGGAAGCTCCGCCTGCCAGAGCGGGTAGGCGAACGCCGCGACGACCAGCTCCGCGACGAGGACGAACGGCAGGAGGATCGCGGTCACGAGCGCGACGCTCCGGCGCCGTTCGATCGGCCCGGCCAGCGCGTCGAGCACCTTGTACGGGATCGGCCGCTGGGTGAACATGTCCTCCTCGCGGTAGAGCCCGGCGCCCAGCCCGAAACAGACCAGCGCCGTCAGCGTCGGCGGCAGCGTCGAAAAGACGAACTGCCCGAGCCCGACCGCCTGGCCCTGCAGATCCCGGACGACGAGCGTCAGCGGCGAGATGAGCGCGATGGGCGTCACGTCCGTGAAGATCGCCGGGACGAACGCGTAGGAGGTCAGCGAGACGGTGATCGTCACGGTGACGAAGGTCAGCTCCTTGAACGACCGCGCGAACATCGCGCCGAGGAAGGTGGCGGCGAGAAAGAGCAGCGCCAGGGGGACCACGGCGAGCACTGAGACCACCGACCCGCCGAGACCGAGCCCGACCTGGAGGACGAGCGTGATCCCCGCCGCGACGCCGACGGCGGCCGCGAAGTACGGCAGCGTCTTCCCGACGATGATATCTCCGCGCGAGACGGGGGCGACGAGCAGGAGCTCCCCACGGCGGTTGATCCGCTCGCTCAGGACCGTCGAGCCGTAGGCCTGGATGACGAAGTTCAGCGGCAGGACGAACACGAACGCGAGCACGAGCGACTGGAACGGGAACGGCGGCGCGATGTCCGAGGGCGCACCGGTAGAGCTCCCGCCGGTCAGGCGCGCGCCGATGCTCGACCCGGCGACGTTGGACCCCTCGCTCGGCGTGGTCACGTCGGCGCTCCCGTCGCCGCCGCTCGCTCCGTCGCCGGACCCGTCACTCGAACTGTCATCGGCGCCACCGGTGGTTCCGTCTCCGGTACTCGTTTCGCCGCCACTCCCGTTGCTCTCGCTCCCACTGCCCGCTCCGTCACCGGACCCGCCGCTCGAACCGTCACTGGCGCCGCCGTCGCTCCCGGTCGCGCCACCGGTCCCCTCGCCGCTGTCGCCACCATCGCCGCCGTCGGCGGTCCCGTCACCGCCTCCGGCATCGCCGTCGTCGGTCTGGATCGGCAGCGTTCTGGTCTGTGAAACCGCGACTCGCGACGACTCGCGCTCGACGTAGGTCAGGTTCACGACCACCGGGAACGCCGCCGACTGGTTGCTCTCGTCGTCCATGACCCCGTCGTTGTACCGCTTGGTGGTCGACCGCAACTCCGCGACCGCGGCCCGCCCCTTCGTCGAGTCGGTCGAGCGGACCCGCGGCCCTTCGACCATCACTTCCTGATCGCCCGCCTCGACGGCCGCCTGGCTCGGGTCCTGCACCCGGAAGGTCGGGTCGAGCGAGGCCGGGTCGTACAGCGGGTCCTCCTCGACCACGCCGACCCGGTAGATCCCCTGGTCGAGGGCGACCCCCTGACTCACCGCGACGGGCGCCATCGCACCGAGTCCGAGGACCGCAAGCAGTGCGATGGCGACCGTCCGCCGGTCGACACCCCCGGCATTTTTCGTCACCTCCCAGCGGGCGATCCGGGCGACGTTCTCGACGTGCGTCCGGACCCAGCGAGCGAACCGCTGGGCGGCGGACGCGTCGCTTCCCGTCGGCGACGTCCCGTCGGAGCCGCCGCCCCCGCCGACCGGCGGCGGGCCGCTCACGCTCGCGACCCCGAGGTCCGCTCGGCCTCGGGGTCGGACTCGGCGACGTCGAGGAACACCTCTTCGAGACTCGACTCCTCGGTCCGGATGTCGACGACCTCGCCGCCCGCGGCCTGGGCGGCCTCACGCGTCTCGTCGACCGCGTCCATGCTCTCGACGATGCGCTTGTGATATCCGTTCTCGCGGGCACTGTCGGGCACTTCGACGGTCGCGTAGACGTGGTACTCCGTCCGGCCGTACTCGGCCTGGAGCTCGTCGAGGTCGCCTTTCGCGACGATGCGGCCCTCGTTCATGATCGCGACGCGGTCGCAGATGCTCTCGACGTGATAGAGGTTGTGCGCGCTGAAGACGATAGTCTTGCCCCGCTCGCCGAGTTCGCGGGTGAAGTCGATGATGTAGTTCGTCGTCAGCGGGTCCAGCCCGCTGCCGGGTTCGTCGTAGATCAGCACGTCGGGGTCGTTGATGAGCGACCGCGCGATGGCGACCTTCCGCTTCATCCCCTTGGACATGTCGCCCAGCGGTCGGTCGCGGTGGTCGAGTTCGAGGCGTTCGAGCGTGTCGTGGATACGTCGGTCCGCGACGCCCTCCGGTACGTCGTACAGATCCGCGAAGAAGTGCAGATACGAGACGGGCGTCATCTCCTCGTACAGCGGCGACTCCTCGGGGAGGAACCCGAGCCGCTGGCGCATCTCCGTCTCGCCGGCGTCGAAGCCGGCGACCGACACCTCGCCGTCGGTCGGTTCGACGAGCCCGGCGATCATCTTCAGCGTCGTCGTCTTGCCGGCCCCGTTCGGGCCGATGATGCCGAATACCTCGCCCTCCTCGACCGTGAACGTGCTTCCCTCCACCGCGACGAAGCCGCCGTACTCCTTTCGCAGGTCGCGGGCCGTGATCATTCGACCGTCGCTTGCGGGCGGGGGATTGTATAGGTTCGTCCCCCGTTATCGCATCTGGGTATCGGCTGCTGGGAGTGTCACGTTGCAAATAGCTACTGGATACAGCGAGTGGCGCGCGCTGTCGAGCGTGCCCGCCGCTTGGCGGGCCGCTCGAAATAGCCGTGCGAGGGATGAGAAGCGCAGCCTGCGAGCATCGCAAGCGGTTGGGGAGGTGTGAGGCCGTCTGCGGTGCTGTTGCGGTCGCGGTTTCCTGGCGGACTGAAAGGGCGAGGCGCGCTCGCGTGCAGTTCAGTCGCTGAGCGGGCTACTATCCGCGCGGGCAGTGCGGAGAGCGCGGATATCTCGCTTCAGCGACCGCGAGCGGGTCGAGGGCTTTCAGCACCGATTCCCGACTGCGGCCGAATCACTCACGCCTCGGGACGGGGCATCGCTTCGAGCTCCTTGATCTCGGTGGTCTTCTCGACGCGCTCGTACTGTCGCTGCCAGGCCTCGGCGGGGAACAGCCCAGTCCTATCGAACAGGTCCCGGGCCTCGTCGGTCACGCGATAGAACTTGTAGGGATACCCGCGCGTCCGCTGGCCCGCCGGCACGGTCAGTTCCGCGACGACGCCCGCGTCGGCGAGCACTTTCAGGTGATTCCTGATCGTGTCGGCTTCGAGGCTCGGGTTCGTGTACGCGAGTTCGTCGACGCTGGGGGCGCCCTTCGGATGGCCGACCACATCCGCGACGATGTTCGCCCGCGTCCCGTCGGTGACGCGCTGAAGCGCGAGCCAGGCGTCGAACCCGTCGGTCGTCTCCTCACCACCGGGTTCGGCCGTGTCGGGTCGCATACGTCACTGTACACGACCCGGCGCAATAAACACTTGGACACTGAGTACAACTGGTTTTCGACTGTTCGTCGAACGATTGTACGATCGATCCTCCGACAGTCGGAAGACACTTGCCACACCCGGGAGTCGGGCCGGCATGGTCGATAGCGACGAGGGGGCGCCGGGGGACGCCAGCGACGAGCGAGCGGGGGACGACCGGGCCGCGGGAGCGGGCGGCGGCCCCGGCTACGTCGACGGCGTCGACGGCGCGGGACTGGTCGACGCGAGCCCGGACTCGCTGACGCTGACGCCCGAGCAGCACGAGCGACTCAAGACGCACCTCCACGGCGACCGACTGAACGACATCCAGTACAGCGACCGCCGATATCTGGTCGTCGGGCGCGGCGGCGACGACGGTCCCGGGCGGCGTCGGCGTCGGGTCCGGGACCTGCTGGACGACCGCCGCGAGGCGACGGCGTTCATGCTGGAGGACTTCGGGCTCTCGGGATCGGCGATCGACCTGTGGGCGCCCGCCTTCGAGATCCTTTGCGAGCAGGCGACTCACGTCGTCGGGGTCCTCGAAGACTACGACGGGGGCCACGTCTGGGAACTCGGCTATCTGTACCACGAACAGAGCCAGGCACGGGACGTGCTCTGGTTGCTGAAACGGGCCTACGAGAGCGAGCAGCGCCGGCGCGAGCGCTACGACAACGGGATGGCCGCCGCCCACCTCGCGGCGCTCGAACGCGCGGCCGACGAGCGCGTCGTCCACTGGCGCGGTGAGTCCGACCTCGAGCGGGCGGTCAGCGAAATCCCTTAACGGGCAACGCAGACAACGGCCCGTCCGAAGTCTGCTGCCCCGACATCCAAGACCGAGCGGGCCCAACGGGCGCACATGGCTTCGCTGCCGCAGATCGAGCGGACCCCCGACGGACGACGCTTCGTGGTCGACCGCGTCGTCGACGCGGGCGCCGACGCCGCCTGGACCGTCCTGACCGACACCGAGCAGTGGCCCGAGTGGGGCCCGAGCGTCAGCGCGGTCCGCTCGCGCGACCGATACATCGGACCCGGATCGCGGGGCCAGGTGCAGGTCGCCGGCGGCCCGTGGATCCCCTTCGAGATCGAGACCTGCGGGAACTACCGCTGGACGTGGCGCGTCGCGGAGATCCCGGCGACCGGCCACGCCGTCACGCCGCTGGGCGACGACCGCTCGCGGGTCGCCTTCGAGATCCCGCTGCTCGCGGGCGGGTACGCTATCGTCTGCCATCGCGCGCTCGACCGGATCGCGTCGATCGCCGAGCACGACGAGCTATCGACAGGGTAACTGCCCGTGGGAAAAGGGGTGGCCGCGGTCGTCAGACCGACTTCTCGATGCGTACGTCGCTGACGTTGTGGATGTCCTCGCCCATCCCTTCGCCGTCGCAGTCGTCGTTCGGGCATCGATAGTGCCACCCGTCCTCCGTGGCTGTCCGCTCCGCGAACCGCTCGCCGCACTCGTCGCAGAACAGGTCGCCCTGCGAGCACGTGTCACGGTGAAGTTCGAGTTCGAGTTCCGTACTGAACGTGCGTTTGCAGTTACGGCAGACGTTGGTCATAATCGGAAGTTCGGCATCGCCCCATATATCAACACCGGAACGTTCACCTCTCCGGGAACCGGTCACACGGCGGCCGAGACCGCACGACTGCGGACGGTAATCTCGTACAACCGAACTGATCAACTCCACAGAACGGTCGCAGTCCGGCGATCGCACACCCCGGCCCGAGGCGGCGGTCGAGCGGCCCTTCGGCGACGGTCGTCGCCGGCCTACCGCGTGTCGAGATCGTCTTCGTCTTTGAGGATACGGGTCTCGGCCTCGCCGCTGGAGACTTCGTTGACCAGATCGTAGAAGTCGTTCTGCATCCCGGCGGGGAACTCCACGACACCGACCCAGGAGCCGTCGGGCTGCCACTCCTCGCGTTCGAGGTCGCCGAACTCCCGGACCTGTGCCTGGCCGCTGCCGGCGTAGTCGGCGGGCAACTGGGCGGCGACTTTCACCGTGTCGAAGCGGATGGGGATCACGGGTCGCAGCGCGTCGAGGGCGTCGTCGACCTGGTTCTCGACGGGTTCCATCGGGTCGACCTTGAAGTCGGCCTGCTCCAAGGCACTCTCGATGCGGTCGGGCGGGTGAGGTGCGTCGTCCATCTGCGGGTTGACCGCGTTGCGCGTGATGCGGTTGACCAGGTCCCGGTACTTGCGCTCCTGCATCTCCTTGCGCTGCTCGGCGGTGATCTGGATCTCCCCGCGGTCGACGACTTCGGGGATGATCTCCAGCGGGTCGGTGGTCCCGAACACCTCCTCGAGCGCGTTCTCCGGCGGTCGATCACCACGGGAGGCGTTCTCGAAGACGTCCTCGGCGGCGATCACGTCCTCCAGTTCCCCGTCGAACTCGCCGCGCTTCATCGCGAGGGCGGCGTCGGGTTCGACGAGCACTTCGAAGCGCTCGCCGTGGGACTCCAGACGCGCCGTCACGGCCTCGTCGAGTGATATCATACCCGGAGGTAACACCGTGTGGGTAAAAAGGTGTGTGGGCGCCGACCGCACGCGGGCGACTGCGCCGGGGGGCGGACCGTCGAAGCCGCCCGGCGAGGGACCGCGGCCGCTCGGGGCGACGTTACTCCTCGTCGCTCTCGTCGTCGTCGTCCTCGACGGCGAGCAGGTCGAGCTCGTCGAGGTGGGACTCCTTCTCGGCGTCGCTCATCTCGGTGAACTGCTCGTCGTCGACGCTGATGGTAGCGATGCCGATGCCCTCCGGCGAGAGCTCGCCGTCGTTGACCGACGCGAGCGCCTCCAGTGCGAGGCCGACGCCGCCGTCCAGATCCAGCTCCTCGTCGTAGTTGTCCTCGAGGTACTCGCGGATGTCGCCGCGGTCGGCGCCGACCGCGAGGGCCTTCCACTCGTAGGGGGTGCCCGAGGGGTCGGTCTCGTAGAGGCGGGGCTCGCCGTCGGCGATGCCGCCGATGATGAGGGCGACGCCGAACGGGCGGGCGCCGCCGACCTGGGTGTACTGCTGGATGTGGTCGGTGACGGCCTTGGTGAGCGTCTCGACGCCGATGGGCTCGCCGTAGCGCAGCTGGTTGACCTGCGCCTGGCGGCGGGCGAAGTCGATGAGCTGGCGTGCGTCGGCGACGTGGCCGGCGCTGGCGATACCGATGTGGTCGTCGGCCTTGTGGATCTTCTCGACGCTGGAACGCTCCATCAGCGGCGAGCGGATGCGCTTGTCCACCGCCAGCACGACTCCGTCAGCTGTTCGTACACCGATGCTCGCCGTGCCGCGCTTGACGGCTTCGCGGGCGTACTCGACCTGGTAGAGCCGACCGTCCGGCGAGAAGATCGTGATCCCACGGTCGTACGCCTGTTGTTGCGATTGTCCCTGCATATTTATAGATCGAGTTCGGTCGCCCCGACGAACGCGTCGTCGGCCCGCACGTCGATTCGGCCGTCGCGACCGACGGCACGCCGCTCGGCGTTCTCGAAGACGACGTTTCTCTGGTCGAAAGGTTCCGGTCGGCGTCGTATATACTTTTCTTCACAGGCCTGCACCGTGCCGCTAACCCCCCGCACGCGGACGCCCACCGCCGCCCCGTCGACAGCGTCCAGACACGCCAGCACCGCCCGCGCGCGGTCGACTTCTCCCCGCCGCGCCCGGACGATCGCGTGACCCGCGCCTTGGTCGAAGTCGAACCGGACCACCGACAGGTCCACGTCCGCGCTCCCGGCGTCGCCCACGAGGTTCTGCGCCGCGAACCACAGCTCCCGCTGGAACGCCCGGCGACCGATCTCGGCGTCCGGCCACGCCTCCAGCTCGACCGCGAGATAGCGCCACCGCGGCTGGAGGTGTTTCGGGAGGTGCTTCACGACCCGCCCTCCGCCTCGGCGTCGTCGGAATGCCCGACCGGTTCGGCCGTCTCTCCGACGGGGTCCACGCGTTCGGCGACGAGGACGCCCACCTGGTCGTGGACCGGCTCCACGGCCGTCAGCGCGTAGCCGGCGTCGGTGAACGCGTCGGCCAACACTCCGACCGTCGCCGGATCGTCGACCTCGGGGCTGTAGAACGGTTCGCTGGGGTCGGCCTCGCCGAACAGCATCACGTCACCGAGGACGATCCGCCGCGGTTCCAGCTCGGCGATCACCTCGATGGCCTCGCGCTTCTCCGCGTCCGAGAGGTGGTGCATCGCGAAGTTCGTCGTCACCACGTCCACGTCGGCGTCGTCGGGGACCGCCGGCTCGCGGAACCGTCCCTCGCCGAACTCGACGGTCGAGAGCCCGCACTCGGCGGCCTTCGCGCGCGCCTCGTCGAGCATCCCGTCGCTGATGTCGCGGCCGATCACTCGGTCGGCCGTTTCGGCCAGCGGAAGGGCGATTGCGCCGGTCCCGGTTCCCAGGTCGAGGACGGTGTCACCCGGCCGGGGGGTGGCGTGTTCGACGACCAGCGACGCGCAGGCGCGGTACTCGTCGCTCTCCTCGTCGTCGTAGTCGGCCGCCATCTCGTCGAAGCGGGCCGCGTGCTCGTCGAGCGAGTGTTTCATACGGTCCGGTTCGACCCGGGAGACAAAGAACGCCCCGCTCCCCGTCGGTCGTCGGACTCGCTGGCCCCACGACTCTCCGCCGGCGGCCTACCGGTCGGTCCCGTCGGCGTCGGCCGCGCCGTCGACGCCGTCGTCGGCGGCCACGCGATAGACGCCCGGCTCGACGAAC
>Ga0207755_100718_pt1 | contig 13350 bp, 15 predicted proteins | sample A23P2SouthBayCA_FD_187734 | JGI IMG/M metagenome (GOLD analysis project Ga0207755, IMG submission 187734) | Aerobic enrichment media microbial communities from Bioluminiscent Bay, La Parguera, Puerto Rico - A23 P2 (SPAdes) | ecosystem: Environmental > Aquatic > Marine > Unclassified ...
GGGTCGTGTACGATCGCACCGTCGGCGTACCCCGCCGCGAGGATCGCCCGGTGCGTGTAGCTCTTCGACGGCGGTGCCTGCGCGGTGCCCGCCACCGTCGACGTACTGATTTCGGCATCCATGTGGCTGGGGTCGACTGGGGGTGACAAGAGAGTGTCGGACCGCCGGATCTCTCCCTGTTCTCCATCGCCGGGGTCGGGGGACTAATGTGGGTCCGAAGCGCATGCCGAAGCATGGATCCTGACTTCAGTCGTCTCGACGCGTCGCTCGACCAGCGAAACGTCGACGGCTACCTGATCGACGCAGATTCGACCGACTCCGACCAGTTCTACCTCTCGGGGTTCGACGCGCCCGACCCATTCGTCACGCTGTACGACGGGGACGTGCACCTCCTGTTCGCGCGCAGTCTGGAGTACGGGCGCGCGACGAAAGAGGCCCGCGCCGACACGGTCGAGCGGTACGTCGACTTCGGCCACGGTGCAAAGGTCGACGAGCACGGGCCACAGGAGGCCGTCTGGCGCGTGCTGGCGGAGTTCCTCGACGCCTACGACGTGGACTCTGTGGCGGTCCCACCTCGGTTCCCCCTGTCGACGGCCGACGGCCTCCGCGATCAGGGCGTGACCGTCGAACCGGACGACGACGGGGCCGTCACCGAGGTGCGAGCGACCAAGACCGACGAGGAGGTCGAACACATCAGAACGGCACAGCGCGCCAACGAGGCGGCGATGGCCGCCGCCGAGGAGCTGCTCGACGACGCTCGCGTCGCAGCGAAGGGGCAACTCGTCTACGACGGGGATCGGCTCACGAGCGAGCGGATCAAAGAGGAAATCGAGGTGACGCTGCTGCGCCACGGCTGTGCGCTGGACGACACGATCGTCGCCTGCGGGGCCGACGCGGCGGATCCCCACGACCGGGGAAGCGGACCGCTGGCCGCCGGCGAGCCGATTATCGTCGACATCTTCCCGCAGGACAAGGCCTCGAAGTACCACGCCGACATGACCCGGACCTTCGTCGTGGGCGAGCCCTCGGAGACGGTCCAGCGCTGGTACGACCTGACAGCGGAGGCCCACGCTGCCGCCCTCGACGCCGTCGAACCTGGCGTCACGGGAGCAGCGGTCCACGACGCCGTCTGTGACGTGTACGAGGACGCGGGGATGGCGACGCTTCGCAGCGACGGGTCGACCGAGACGGGGTTCATCCACAGCACCGGCCACGGTGTCGGCCTCGACGTCCACGAACTCCCGCGGGTCGCACCGAACGGCGGCGAACTCGAGCCGGGACACGTCATCACCATCGAGCCAGGTCTCTACGATCCCGAGGTCGGCGGCGTCAGGATCGAGGACTTCGTCGTGGTCACCGAGGACGGCTACGAGAACCTCACCGACTATCCGACGGAACTGGTCGTATAGATTGCCTATCAAGTAGGTGCGTTTAGAATGGGTACTGTCCCTCCCTGCTGGGGCACCTGCTCGTATCCGGTAGAGCGTTGGGGGAGTTCGAGACAGCTGCCGAGGACCGCGAGTAGTTCCCGGGCAGTAACGGCTGCCCGCAACTCCTATCCGAACGCGTGGCAAAGGCGGCGTATGGCCGAGTACACCACGGTCTCGATCCCCAAGGATCTGGCCGATCGAGTCGAAGAGACGATCGAAGGAACGAGTTTCTCGTCGACGAGCGACCTCGTTCGGTTCATGTTGCGCAGTATCGTCATCCAGCACCAGCGCAGCGGTCAACTCACCGAGTCCGAGTTTCAGGACATCACCGAACAGTTGCAGGATCTGGGCTACATCGAGTAGTCACTCCAGCACTTCTTCGGGTGGTTCCACGTCGAGAACTGTGAGCGGTTGCTCCGCCCCGCGCCGGTCGAACGCGGCGATGGAGTCGTCGTCCCACGGCGGGACGGCGACGAAGACGACCTCGTGGAGGTCGTCTTCCTTGGTCACGTCGAGGCGTCCGGACGGGTGGGAGACGAACAGCCCGTCGCTCTGAGCGACCGGCGTACCGAGGTCGAACCCGAACACCTCGCTGACGGAGTTGCCGGCGCTCGGCATGTAGAAGTGCGTGAAGACCGACGTCTCCGGTTCGAGATCGGTGTCAGGTAGCTCGCCGGCCGGAGTGACGGCGACTGCGATCGTCATCGGTTCCGGGTCGGCGTCGGTGGCCATCCGGAGCACCGTCTCGACGAGGCCCCGAGTCGCGTAAATCACGTTCGCGATTGGAAGCCGACCGACATAACGGCGTCGGCGTCCACTGGTCGTGACGACACGCGCCCGAACGACCGGCGATCAGCCCAGCAGGAACTCTTTGGCCGTCTTGGCGTACAGCGACGGTGCCTTCGACCGGGAACTGTCGATGGCGTCACGCAACGCCGCTGGCGCGCCCTCGTGGATCCCCTCGCCGTGGCCGACGAGGATCCGTTCGGGGGACAGTCGGCCGAGTTTCCGGGGCGGCAGGAGTCGGAGCATCGGATGGACACCGAGGCGCTCGCTGTTCGCCCTGAAGTACGAGGTCGTGCCGACCGACTCAGGAACGACGAGGGTGTCGGTGTCCTCGTCGTACAGCGCTGCTTCCTTCCAGAATCCGTTGTTCCGTATCTCGTGGACGCCGTAGCCGGTGTCGCCGAGTTCGCGGTGCAGCAGTGTCGTGGGCGCGTCGAAGTCGTCGGTGATTCCGGACATGAACTCCGGGACGTGGACCGCCACGTCGTGGCGATTCGCGACGGCGGCGGCGTCGCGTTTGTGGCGGTCGAGCAGCACGACGACGCCGGCGACCGTCCCGAGATCCGTCACCAGATCGTCGAGTCCGTCCACGTCGACCGGGTCGACGATCCAGACCTCGCCGTCGACCTCGAACGCGTGGCTCGCTCGTTGCATCGTCTCGTCGGGATAGGCCAGCCAACCGACCCCGTGCTCCCACCGATCGATCTCGCGCCACTCGCTCGCGTGACCGGAGCCTTTCATGGACATACCACGTCTACGTGGAGTGGACGTAAAAACTGAGTCCCTGCGCGTGCCCGCCGACCCGAGTTCACTCCAGCAGGCCGCGCATGTAGCCGACGGCGAACAGCCGACCCATGTCGGTGTACCCCGACATGGCCGCGTCGCGGTCCTGCTCGTCGAGCATCCGGGGCACGTGGTCCGGCCGGATCGCCGCGTCGAACCCGACACGCTGGTAGGTGTCGATCGCTTCTTGCATGTCCGTCGGGCCGTCGTCGTGCCACGTCTCGACGAACGAGTCGGCCGTTCCCTCTACGTCCCGGAAGTGGACGAAGTGGATCTTCTGGCTGAACTCCTCGATGGCGGCCGGGACGTCTGCACCCATCGCCGCGAAATTGCCCTGACAGAAGGTCAGTCCGTGGTTCGGGCTGTCGTACAGATCGAGGATACGCCGGTAGTTCTCGACGGAGGTGACGAGTCGCGGGACGCCACGGATCGGCGAGATCGGCGGGTCGTCGGGGTGGAGCGCCATCTGGACACCCGCTTCTTCGGCGACCGGAACGACCTCGTCGAGGAAGTACTGGAGGTTGTCCCAGAGTTCTTCCTCGGAGATGCCCGCCTCGGGGTGTCGGGGTCCCCGTTCCATCGTCTCGTGGTCGTAACCGGTCGTTCGGGAGTCACCCCGGGCCGGCACCGAGTCCGACGTTCGCAAGACGCCAAGCGGGTGCTCCGTCCAGACCCAGCTGTAGGTGTCGATGCCGACGCGGCCCATATTCCGGAGCAACTGCTTGACCGTCTCGATCTCCGCGTCTCGACCGTCTTTCCCGAGGACAGTCTTCTCCATCGGGGGCCGGTCCTCGACCACGTCCAGCGAGAAGCCGTGGTCCTCGAACCTGGTCGCGGTCTTCGCGAGCGTGTCGTACTCCCACCAGTCGTCGACGCCCCAGAACCGGACGACTGCGGTGTCGACGCCGAGTTGTTTTGCCATCGTCCACCGACGGTCAGGCTCCGGCGGGAGCATGAGTGACAGGTCCATACCTGCGATACTGGCGACGGAGCCTAATACGGATTGTCGTCGCCGGGGGTCGCTGTCGTGTACCAGCGCGAACGAAGCCCTTTGCGCCGCCCGTCCGAAGGGCCGATATGCTCTCGACACCGCGCTATCTGGCCCACGAAGCGAAGACTCTCGACCGCGTCCGGCCGTTCTACGAGTCGGTCCTCGACCTCCCCGTCCGATCGGAACGCGACGGCGAAATCGTCTTCGCCGCTGGAGAGGTGGCCCTCCACCTGCGCACGCCCGGGGGCGTTCCCCGTGGCGGTCTCCACACGCACTACGCGCTCTCGGTCTCGCGGGAGCGGTACGACGACTGGTACGACCGCCTGGACGAGCGGTTCGATCTCGTGGAGCACCGCTTCGGTGATGCTCGGTCGCTGTACTGTTACGATCCCGAGGGGAACTGCGTCGAACTGGGCGAGACGGTCGGGACCGGCGACGGTATCAGGGGCCTGTTCGAGGTGGTCCTCGAAGTCGAGGACCTCGATCCGGCGGTGGCGTTCTACCGACGACTCGGGTTCGATGTCGTCGACCGCGGGGAGGACCGTCGTCGCGTCCGACTGACGACCGGCGACGTGGACCTGGAACTCTGGGAGCCACAGCTAGGTCTCGCAGACGCCCGCGGCGGGGTCCACGTCGACTGGGGCGTCGACGCCGACGGTCCCGTGGCCACCGCCGAAGAGGTGCGAGACGAGGCGCTCGCGGTTGAGACGGTCGCAAACGGCGTTCGCATCCGTGACCCAGACGGTCACTCCCTCACGCTGTTCGAGGCGACGTAGCTACGAGAGCCGGTCGGTGTCGATCGTGATGCCGGGCGGCGTGACGATCAGGAACCCGCGGAAGTGCATGAGTTCCCCGCCGGCGTCGGTCACGTCGCGTGCGAAACCGGCGGCCAGTTCGTTCAGGTCGCCGTCGACGTCGAGTACGAGCACCGCTCCGCCTCGGACCGTTTCGAGCCACTCCTCGGGCCCGGTCGTCCCGTCGAGCACGCCCAGCACGATTCGGTCGCTGCCGGCGCTGTCGTCGCCGTCGTCCATCTGGTCTTCGACTGCCTGCAGGTCCAGCCCCTCGAAGTCACTCATGGTCGCTTCCTCGGTGTGGACCGAAAAAAAGCCACCTGTCCAGGCGGGCCCGGCAGGTCGGGATCATCGTCGTCGCTCGTACAGCTCTTCCGGGGAAGATCGAACACACCAGCCAGCCGAACCGCTCGTTCTCTCCGACTGGCGACGGTGATCCCGAAGAGTTAGGCCGTTCCGTCGTCTTCGAGTCCGTACGTATGGTCGAGGAGGGGCCGTGGGAGCCAGTCGAATCGGCCGATGACGAGGACAGCGATGGCGATGGGTCACCTGACGAGGGGTGGGAGTTCTGGGACTACGCGCTGATCGGTGTGGCGATCGCGATCGTCCTCGTCGCCGGGGTGGCGCTGGTCTCCTCACAGAGCGCCAGCACGGCGTGGTCGCTCGACATCCGTGGCGAGATGGGGGAGTCCAGCGAGGCCGTCGTCATCACGGACGACACGATCACGTTCGACGCCGGGATCGGGTTCGCCGGCGGTGCCAACGGTGACGTCGTCGAGAACGTGCAGGTACGGGCGATCGGAGTGAACGGATCGACGCTGAAGACGACCTGCCTCGGGACGCTTACGAACGACGCCGACCACGAGATACAGACAGTCCAACTCAACCTCAGCGAAGCCCCGGGTCGCGTGATCATCGAGGCGACGGCCGTCGAGAGCGATTCGGAGTTCATCGTCCGCGGGTGGTCGAACGACGGTGGCACGGTAGGCGGTGACTCGCTGTTCGTCCAGAACCGGTCGACGTACATCAACGAATCCGCCTGCCAGTAATACCTGTCCCTCTCGTGACTACTCCCACCACGACACGTGTTATAGAGTGTCACGAATCGGTCGGTGTCTGTCGATCGCAACCGACTTCTCTCGGCTCGTCGATCTATCATCGCGAAAATACATGGACAGGTTTAAATAGCCAGAGCGTCCTGTTCCAGTTGATTATGTCCAACAACATAGAGGGCACGTCGGAATCTCCGGCGGATCGAGTTCTTCCAGGGCACACTGGATTCCACTTCTGAGATTACAGAAGCACGCATTTTCGACACGACGCTACGTGACGGCGAGCAGTCGCCACGCACATCGTTTAGCTACGAAGACAAACGCGAGATCGCAGCGATCCTGGACGACATGGGCACCCACGTCATCGAGGCCGGGTTCCCGGTCAACTCCGACGCGGAGTTCGAGGCCGTCCGGGACATCACCGAAGCCAGTTCGGTGACGGTCTGCGGGCTGGCACGCGTCGTCGAGAAGGACATCGAGGCCGCGCTCGATTCCGGTGTGGATCTGGTCCACACGTTCGTCTCGACGAGCGACGTCCAGCTGCAGGACTCCATGCACGCCACGCGACAGGAGGCCTTAGAGAGCGCAGTCGAGTCGGTCGAGCGCATCAAAGAGGCCGGGGCGGAGTGTATGTTCTCGCCGATGGACGCCACGCGTACGGACGAGGACTTCCTCGTCGACGTGATCGAGGGCGTCTCCGAGGCGGGCACCGACTGGATCAACATCCCCGACACCTGCGGCGTCGCGACGCCGCGGCGCTTCTACGACCTCATCGAGATGGTCGACGCACAGACCGACGCCCGGATCGACGTGCACACGCACGACGACTTCGGACTGGCGTCGGCCAACGCCATCTCCGGCTACGAGGCCGGGGCGGCCCAGTCACAGGTCAGCGTCAACGGCATCGGCGAGCGCGCCGGCAACGCGGCCTACGAGGAAGTCGTGATGGCACTGGAGAGCCTGTACGACGTGAACACGGGGATCGACACGACGCGCATCACCGAACTCTCCGCGATCATCGAGGAGAAGTCGGGCATCGACGTGCCCGCCAACAAACCGGTGGTGGGCACCAACGCCTTCTCCCACGAGAGCGGCATCCACGCGGCGGGCGTCATCGAGAACTCCGACACGTTCGAGCCCGGCGTCATGACCCCCGAGATGGTCGGGGCCAAGCGCCAGCTCGTCCTGGGCAAACACACCGGCCAGCACTCCGTCCGGGAACGGCTCGTCGACGCGGGCTTCGACCCGAACGAGGAGCACGTCCGGGAAGTGACCCGACGCGTCAAGGACTACGGCGCGGAGAAGAAACGCGTCACGATGGAGGAACTGGTCCGCTTCGCCGAGGACGTCGGCGTCCCAGAGTCCCAAGAGGAGGTCCGGGTCTAGGGATGCCCTCTCGACCGGTTCGCACGTGTGGGAAGCGGCTGGTATCGCCCGACGTACCGAGTACCGGCAGTGCGGTGTGCGTCGTTCGCCAGCGTCTCTCACAGAAACCTTATTATCCGGCACGTTCTGACGTTCGACGTGATGACGGCGCAGGCTCGGTCCCGGGTTCGAACCGCGGCCAGCCGCGCATCCGTACTTCTTCGCGACGGTATCGTAGGGGCTGTATAGCCCCCACACCACCTCTTTCCACGACCGTCGGACCGGTTTTCCACCACCCACAGGAGACTCCAGCAATGCACGAACACAGACACACGACACCGTATCGAGCAGGACAGCGAGGTGAGACCGATGAGTGAACGCGCGTCGGTCCAGCAAGACGAGGCGACAGAGGAGACGGCAGACGACGAGCAGGCGCCCGTCACCACGGGCGCGCAGTCGGTCATCCGCGCCCTGGAGAACGCCGGCGCGGAGTACGTCTTCGGCGTCCAGGGCGGGGCGATCATGCCCGTCTACGACGCGCTGTACGACTCCGACATCGACCACGTGACGATGGCCCACGAGCAGGGGGCCTCCCACGCCGCCGACGCCTTCGGCATCGTCTCGGGCGAGCCGGGCGTCTGCTTCGCCACCTCCGGACCCGGCGCGACCAATCTGGTCACTGGGCTGGCCGACGCCAACATGGACTCGGACCCGGTCATCGCACTGACCGGACAGGTCCCGACGAGTTTCGTCGGGAACGACGCCTTCCAGGAGACCGACACGGTCGGCATCACCCAGCCGGTCACCAAGCACAGCTACTTCGCCGACGACGCCGACACGGTCGGCACCGAGGTCGGCGAGGCGTGGGCGCTGGCCAACGAAGGGCGACAGGGACCGACGCTGGTTGACCTCCCCAAGGACATCACCAAGGGCGAGACCGACGTCGATCCAGAGGCACCGAAGAAGCCGGACACCTACGACGTGCCCGAGGAGGCCGACGACGAGAACGTCCAGGAGGCCGCCGACGCGCTGGCGGCCGCCGACCGACCGGTGATCCTCGCGGGCGGGGGCGTCATCAAGGCCGACGCTTCGGACGCGCTCCGTGACTTCGCCTTCGAGTACGAGATCCCGGTCATCACGACGATGCCCGGTATCGGCTCGTTCCCGGAGGACCACGAACTCTCCCTCGAGTGGGCCGGCATGCACGGCACCGGCTACGCCAACATGGCGATCACGAACACGGACTGCATGCTCGCCATCGGGACGCGCTTCGACGACCGCCTGACCGGCGGCGTCGAGACGTTCGCGCCGGACGCGGACATCATCCACGTCGACATCGACCCGGCCGAGATCAGCAAGAACGTCCACGCGGACTACCCGCTGATCGGCGACGCGCGGGCCGCGCTCCGACAGCTCTACGACGCCATGCCCGCAGCGCCCGACGCCGACGAGTGGCGAGAGCAGGTCCAAGAGTGGAAAGCGGAGTACCCGATGGAGTACGAGACGCCCGACGACGAGCCGCTGAAACCGCAGTACGTCGTCGAGCAGTTCAGCGATCTGACGCCGGACGACACCATCGTCTGTACCGGCGTCGGCCAGCACCAGATGTGGGCCTCCCAGTTCTGGGAGTTCACCGAGCCCCGCACCTGGGTCTCCAGTCACGGACTGGGGACGATGGGGTACGGCGCGCCCGCCGCTATCGGCGCGAAACTGGCCGCACCCGATCAGGAGGTCGTCTGCTTCGACGGCGACGGTTCGTTCCTGATGACCGTGCAGGAGCTCTCCGTGGCGGTCCGGGAGAACCTCGACATCACGTACGTGATCCTCAACAACGAGGCCGTCGGGATGGTCCGACAGTGGCAGGACGCCTTCCACGAGGGCCGCCGGATGGCCTCCGAGTACCCGTGGATTCCCGAGTTCGACAAACTCGCCGAAGCGTTCGGCGCGCGCGGGTTCCGACTCGAAGACTACGACGACGTCGAGGAGACGATTCAGGCCGCACGCGAATACGACGGTCCATCCGTCGTCGACGCGATCATCGACCCCGCCGAGAACGTCTACCCGATGGTTCCCAGCGGCGGCGACAACGGACTGTTCGCACTGAACGAAGGACATCTGGACCAACTATGACTGGTGGAATGCCTGGGCCGGCCCCGGACGAGCGGATGCGTCCGGTCGGGCGGCGCAACACGCAAGGAATTCGCATCGATCCCGAAGCGGAAGTGACCCACGAGCCCCGACAGGCCGTGCTCTCCGCGCTGGTGAAACACGAACCGGGTGTGCTCTCGGAGGTGTCGAGCCTCTTCAGCCGCCGGCAGTTCAACATCGAGAGCCTCACCGTCGGACCGACGCAGGATCAGGAGATCGCTCGTATGACGATCCTCATCGAGGAGCCCGAGCCGGGCATCGAGCAGGCCAAGAAGCAACTGCGAAAGCTCGTGCCGACCATCTCGGTCCGAGAACTCGATCAGGAGAACACCCGCCGCGAACTCGCGCTGATCAAGGTCAGCGGCGAGAAGCCCGACGACGTCAACGCCGTCGCCGACATGTACGGCGGGCAGGCCGTCGACGTGACGACCGACTCCGTCACCGTCGAGCTGACCGGCAGCAAGCAGAAGATCGACGCCGCCGTCGACGCCTTCGAACAGTTCGACGTGCAGGAAGTCGTCCGGACCGGAACCGCAGCACTTGAGAGAGGGGCCGACACACTGGAGAACGATGACTGACGAATTTACCACCGAAGTGTACTACGAGGACGACGTCGACGCATCGCACATCGAAGACAAGACGGTCGCGATCCTGGGCTACGGGAGCCAGGGCCACGCACAGGCCCAGAACCTCGACGACAACGGTGTCGACGTGGTCGTCGGGCTCCGGAAGTCCTCTGCCTCGCGCCAGGAAGCCGAAACGGACGGCCTGCGCGTCGCGACACCCGCGGCCGCCGCGGCCGAGGCAGACATCGTCGTGATGCTGGTCCCGGACACGGTCCAGCCAGACGTGTACGCCGCTATCGAGGACGGCCTCGAAGCCGGTGACACGCTGCAGTTCGCTCACGGTTTCAACATCCACTACGGCCAGATCGAGCCGTCCGAGGACGTGGACGTGACGATGGTCGCGCCCAAGTCCCCCGGTCACCTCGTACGCCGGACGTTCAAGCGCGGCGAGGGGACGCCGGGCCTGATCGCCGTCGAACAGGACGCGACCGGCGACGCGAAGGCCGAAGCGCTGGCCTACGCCGAGGCGGTCGGCTGCGCCCGGGCGGGCGTCATCGAGACGACCTTCCAGGAAGAGGTCGAGACCGACCTGTTCGGCGAGCAGGCCGTCCTCTGTGGCGGCGTCACCGAGATGGTCAAAGTCGGCTTCGAGACGCTCGTCGACGCGGGCTACGCCCCGGAGATGGCCTACTTCGAGTGCCTGAACGAACTGAAGCTCATCGTCGATCTGATGTACGAAGGCGGTCACATGGGCATGTGGAACTCCGTCTCCGACACCGCCGAGTACGGCGGGCTCACGCGCGGTGAGGAGGTCATCGACCGCGAGGGCATGGAGAAGATCCTCGAAGAGGTCCAGAACGGCGAGTTCGCCCGCGAGTGGATCAACGAGAACCAGGCGAGCCGCCCGTCCTACAAGCAGTACCGCTCGGCCGAACAGAACCACGAGATCGAGCAAGTCGGCGCGAACCTGCGAGAGCTGTTCTCGTGGGACGGCGAAGAGGACGCCGACGCCGCGGAAGCACCCGCAGACGACTGAACATGAGCGAGATGAGCGACGTGGATCACACGCACCCACACACGGACGAACCGTTCGGCTCGGCCTTCCGTCGCGGCCCCACGGTCGCGGCAGACGGCGGTGAGCGATCCAATGGATCGCGATCCTCGTCAGAGCGCAGCTCTGACGGTGGCCGTGACTCGGGTACCGAGTCACGAAGAGCCGATGCTGACGACGAGGTCGACGCCGCAACGATGGAAGACGTCGATCACGAGTCGCCCAGCGAGGGCGCGACACGCGCCTTCGAGCGCGGGACAGAAGGACGGACGGATTCAGTATGAGCGAAGGCACTCTGTACGACAAGGTATGGGATCGGCACAAAGTCACGACGCTGCCCAACGGGCAGGACCAGTTGTTCGTCGGCCTCCACCTCATCCACGAGGTGACGAGTCCGCAGGCGTTCGGAATGCTCCGGGAGCGGGACATCGAGGTCGCGCGGCCCGACCTGACGCTGGCGACGGTCGACCACATCGTCCCGACGGCCAATCAGGACCGGCCCTACTCGGACGACGCGGCCGAGAACATGATGGCCGAACTGGAAGACAACGTGCGCGACGCGGGCATCCGGTTTCTCGACCCGACCAGCGGCGATCAGGGGATCGTCCACGTCGTCGGGCCGGAGCAGGGGATCACCCAGCCCGGCAGGACCATCGTCTGCGGTGACAGCCACACCTCGACCCACGGTGCCTTCGGCGCGCTGGCGTTCGGGATCGGGACCTCCCAGATCCGGGACGTGCTGGCCACCCAGACCATCGCGATGGAGAAGCAGAAAGTGCGGAAGATCCAGGTCGACGGCGAACTGAGCGAGGGCGTCGAGGCCAAGGACATCATCCTGGAGATCATCCGCCGACTGGGCACCGAGGGCGGCGTCGGCTACGTCTACGAGTACGCCGGCGAAGCCATCGAGAACCTCGACATGGAGGGCCGGATGTCGATCTGTAACATGTCCATCGAGGGCGGCGCTCGTGCGGGCTACGTCAACCCCGACGAGACCACCTACGAGTGGATGAAAGAGACCGACTACTTCCAGGAGAATCCCGAGAAGTTCGAGGAACTCAAGCCCTACTGGGAGTCCATCAGCAGCGACGAGGACGCCGAGTACGACGACGTGGTCCACATCGACGCCTCGGAACTGGACCCCGTCGTGACGTGGGGGACCACGCCCGGCCAGGGCATCGGCATCGACGACCCGATCCCTGCGCCCGAGGACCTCGCCGACGACAAGGTCGACACCGCCCGCCGCGCACAGGAGCACATGCGCGTCGAACCCGGCGAGAGCATGAACGGCTACGATATCGACGTGGCCTTCCTGGGTTCGTGTACAAACGCGCGCCTGCCCGACCTGCGACGGGCCGCCCGCATCGTCGAGGGCCGAGAGGTCGACGACGACGTGCGCGCGATGGTCGTCCCCGGCAGCCAGCGCGTCCAGAAGGCCGCCGAGGAGGAAGGCCTCAAGGACATCTTCGAGGCGGCCGGCTTCGACTGGCGCAACGCCGGCTGTTCGATGTGTCTGGGGATGAACGAGGACCAGCTAGAGGGCGACGAAGCGAGCGCGTCCTCGTCGAACCGGAACTTCGTCGGCCGGCAGGGGAGCAAGGACGGCCGCACAGTCCTGATGAACCCCCAGATGGTCGCCGCCGCGGCGATCGAGGGCGAGGTCTCTGACGTGCGCGAACTGGAGGAGGTGGCAGAGGTATGACGGGAACTGAAGACATCCCCGAGGTCGACTACGTCGAAGGAACGGGCGTCCCGATCCGCGGCAACGACATCGACACCGACCAGATCATCCCGGCGCGGTTCATGAAGGTCGTCACCTTCGACGGCCTGGGCGAGTTCGCCTTCTTCGATCTGCGCTTCGACGACGAGGACGAGGAGAAAGACCACCCGTTCAACGAGGAGCGCTTCGGGGACGCGAACGTGATGGTCGTCAACAACAACTTCGGCTGTGGCTCCTCCCGCGAGCACGCCCCGCAGGCGCTGATGCGCTGGGGCATCGACGCCATCATCGGCGAGGGCTTCGCGGAGATCTTCGCGGGTAACTGCCTCGCGCTCGGCATTCCTACTGTGACCGCCGACCACGAGACGATCAACGCCCTGCAGCAGTGGGTCGACGACAACCCCGACGGCGAGATCGAGGTCGACGTCCGTGCGGAGACCGTCACCTATGGCGACAACGAGATCAACGTCAGCGTCGACCGCGCCCAGCGCGAGGCGCTCGTCGAGGGCAACTGGGACACCACCGCGCTGATGAAGGCCAACCGGAACGCCATCGAGGAGACGGCCGGCTCGCTGCCGTACGTACGAAGCGACTAACCGACGCGATTCGGGGCATCCCTCTCAGCGTTTTGCCGACCGTATGGCTTCGAACGACCGTACCGTCG
>Ga0207755_100721_pt1 | contig 13294 bp, 8 predicted proteins | sample A23P2SouthBayCA_FD_187734 | JGI IMG/M metagenome (GOLD analysis project Ga0207755, IMG submission 187734) | Aerobic enrichment media microbial communities from Bioluminiscent Bay, La Parguera, Puerto Rico - A23 P2 (SPAdes) | ecosystem: Environmental > Aquatic > Marine > Unclassified ...
CCCGTCACATCGACACTGTCTGTCGAATCCGGCCGGAACGACATCTGTTGTCCTGCCGGAACCGTCTTGAACTACGACACCACGGACGGGAGGCCTGGGACCACTCCTCACTCCGTCAGCCCGTCGAGCAGGTAGGTCGCCAGCCCCTTGTCGAGCGGGTCGTTGGCGTTGCCACAGTGGGGCGACTGGACGCAGGCCGGGCAGCCGTCGGCGCAGTCACAGGAGCGCAGCATGGAGAGCGTCGTGGCCATCAGCCCGTCCACGTCGGCGAAGGCGTTGCGCGTGATGCCGACGCCGCCGGGGTAGCCGTCGTAGATGAAGATCGTGGGGGCGTCGGTGTGGGGGTGCATCGGCGTCGAGAGCCCGCCGATGTCACGGCGGTCACAGAGGTACTCGAAGGGCAGCATCGAGATCATGGCGTGCTCGGCGGCGTGGATGCCACCGGGGAAGTCGCCGGGGTCCTCGGGCGCGGGCGGGTAGTCGTCCCGCTCACCGCCGTCGGCGGCGGCCCCCTCGCCCAGCATCGCCCGCTCCAGATCCGGCGGGACGGTGAAGTACAGCGCCTTCGTCCGGAGGCTGGTCTCTGGCAGGTCCAGCGCGCGCTGGCCGATCACCTCGCCGCTGGAGGCGTCCCGTCGCTCGTAGCCCGTGATCTGCTTGCGCATGGTCACGTCGGCGAAGCGGACGGGCACGTCCGGGCGGGCGTCGACGGTGTCGGCCCGCAGGTCCGCCTCGACGGTGATCTCCTTCTCGTGGAGCACACGTGTGAAGTAGTCGGCCCACGTCCGATCCAGCGTCGCGATACCGTGATCGAGGTCGAGGTCGGTCACCTCGTAGGTCGTCCCCTGGTGGTGGTAGATCGCACCGGGGTGGGCGTCACGCAGCGCGTCGTCGAGCGACAGCGTCGCGATGGTGTCGCCGCCGTTGCGCAGTTGCACCTCGTCGTCGGTGACGGTCCGGAGGTTGGTGTCGTGCTGGGGGCTGCCCTCGCCGCCGTACACCCACCGCGTGCCGTCGCCCGTCGTCCGGCGGGCCAGTCGTCCGGCGCTCTCCAGATCGGCCACGAGTCCCGGGAACCGCTCGCCGAAGTATCGGTCGTCGCTGGGTTTCAGCCACGTCTCGCGGGCGGCCGAACAGACGTGGTCGGGGAGTAGCTGCTCGTTCTCTGGGTTGGTGACGGCCTGTTCCGGTGGGTGGTCGAACAGCGCGTCGGGATTGTTCACGACGTACTGATCGAGTTGATCCTCACCGCCGACCAGCACGACGAGGGCCGGATCGGTCCCCCGTCCCGCACGTCCGGCCTGCTGGAAGGTCTGCATCCGGGTGCCGGGGTAGCCGTCGAGGACGACGGCATCGAGCCCACCCACGTCGACGCCGAGTTCGAGCGCGTTCGTGCTCCAGACCCCACGGAGGTCGCCGGATTTGAGGTCGCGCTCCAGTTCCCGACGGCGGTCGTCGGTGAGTGCGGCCTGGTACGCTCCGACGGCGTTCGCGAGGTCGTGTTCCCCTCGGTCGCGAAGGGCGTCGGCGCTCTCAGTGGCGTATCGCTCGGCGGTCTGGCGTGACTTCGTGAACACGACCGTCTGGAGGCCCCGCTGGACCAGATCGACGAACAGCTGTTTCGTCTCGACGTGGCTCGATTTCCGACGGCCACTGCCCCACCCGTCGCCGCTGTACTCCGGTGGGTTCCAGACGAGCCACTCGCGGGGGCCGCTGGCGCTGGTGTCCTCGTCGACGAGTCGGTACGAAGACTCGGGCGTGCCCGTGACGGTCGCGGCGTGTTCGACTGGGTTGCCGATGGTCGCCGAGCAACAGATCCAGTCGGGATCTGCCTCGAATCGCGCGGCGACGCGCTGGAGCCGTCGCATCACGAGCGCGACGTGGCTGCCGAACACGCCCCGGTAGCTGTGGACCTCGTCGATCACGACGGTGTCGAGGCGCTGGAAGAACCACTTCCAGAGGCGGTGGGCGTGTGGGAGGATGCCGTAGTGGAGCATGTCGGGCGTCGTCAGCAGGACGGTCGGCTGGCGCTCGCGGATCTGCTCTTTCTCCGTGGTCGACTGACGGCCGGTGTACTGGTCGACCGAGACGCCCGAAGCGAAGCCGAGTCGGTTCGCGAGGTCGGAGAGGGTCTCGGTCTGGTCGTTGATCAGCGCGACCTGCGGGGCGATGTAGAGGGTCGTCCGGCGGTCTTCGAGGGCACGCTCGAACGCGGGAACGGTGTACGCGAGACTCTTCCCGCTGGCCGTCTCCGTCGCCAGCACGACGTTCTCGCCCGAGCGGGTGGCGTCGATGGCCGCGGCCTGATGGGCGTAGAGCTCAGTGATGTCGTCCTCGGCGAGCGCACTGGCCAGCCGGCCGTCCACGTCGAGGTCGTCAAAAGTCGCTTCTCGGCCGGGAAACGCCCTCTCGTCGCGGATCTGTCCCTCGTAGTGGGGCCGCCCACGTAGCCACTCGATAGTCTCGTCCACGTCAGTCGTTGGCAGTGTGGGCCTATTCGTCTTGTCCTTCCTCGTCGGGTGATAGGGGTCCGTCGACTGGCGACTTCGGCTTGCCGGAGAGACCGAACTCGTCGAAATCGTCGGCGTCGACGCCGGGCAGCGCCCGGACCGCCTTCAACACAGGCTCGAACGACGGGGACTCGTAGGCCTCGTCGGTGACCCACCGATACTGGACGTGTCGGTTCTCGTCGACGACGATCACCGCACGCTTCGGGACGTTTCGGTGACCCTCCAACTCGTCATAACACACGTCGTACGCTCGCGCGACGCTGCCGTCGGAGTCGGCGAGCAACGGGAACGAGAAGCCGTACTGATCGGAGAAGGCCCAGTGGGCGTAGACGCTGTCGCCCGAGATTGCCCAGGCTTCGACCCCCTCGGTCAACTCGAAGAAGTCCCCGTCACGCAGGGCACACAGTTCGCTCGTACACACTGGACTGAAGTCGAACGGGTAGAACAGGAGAACGACGGCGGTACCGTCGCCGGTGGTTCGTTCGAGATCGAACGTCGACGCTGCACTGTCTGTGACGCCGGGGAGACGAAAAGCCGGCGCCCGATCGCCCACTGAATGCATCGCTCGATTAGTTGGGCTATCGAAACTTAACAGTGATGTGACTGTGGGCTTTTGCCCATCGGGCCGCTCGGTACGGTATGCCCGACAAGGACGCACTCCGCCAGCAAGTGTGGGACGACCTCGAATCGAGCGGCGAGGCCCGCTTCCCGTTCCCGCCACACAACCGCATCCCGAACTTCGCCGGGGCCGACGAGGCCGCCGAGCGACTCACTGACCACGACGCGTGGCAGGCCGCCGACACGGTCAAGGCCAACCCCGACGCGCCACAGCTACCGGTCCGTCGGGCGGCGATGAGAGAGGGCAAGACCGTCTACATGGCCGTGCCGCGCCTGCGCGAGGAGAAGTGCTTTCTCAGGCTCGCTCCCGACGAGGTCGACGACATCGACGACGCCACGACCGTCGGCGGGTCGGCCGAGCACGGCGTCCCGGTCGGCCCCGCCGAGATGCCCGCCATCGATCTGATCGTCTCGGGCAGCGTCGCCGTCAGCGAGCGCGGCGCTCGCATCGGCAAGGGCGAGGGGTACAGCGACCTCGAATACGCAGTGCTCCGGGAACTCGATCTGGTCGACGCCGACGCCCCTGTAGTGACGACCGTCCACGAGCGACAGGTCCGGGACCACGACTGCGTCGACGCCCACGACGTGCCGATGGATCTCGTGGTGACGCCCGAACGGACTGTCGACACCGACACGCCCTACGAGCGGCCCGACGGCATCGACTGGGACGCGCTGGGCGAGGAACGGATCGAAGAGATTCCGGTGCTGGCCGCGCGTCGTCCCTAGACCAGCATCACGGGCCGATCGCAGGATCTCACGATCTGAGCGGTGACGGTCCCGAGCGTGCGGTCGTGGTCGTGGCCCTGATACCCCATCACGACAAGGTCGGCGTCGACCTCGGTGGCGGTGCGCCGGATTTCGCGGCTCGGCTCCCCGTGGCAGTTGTGTACGTCGGTGTCGACGCCGCGGGCGGCGGCGCGCCGGGAGAGTCCTCGCAACAGGACAGTCCCGTCGTCTTCGCGCTGGTCGACGACGAGTTCGGCCGACGACAGGGCCGGTTCGCCGATCCGGCTAGTGTCGACGACGTGGAGCACGGCGAGGTCGCTGTCGAACTGTTCGGCGAGCGCGAGCGCGCTGTCGAACGCGCGTTCGGCGTGATCGCTGCCGTCGGTCGGGACGAGGATGTCCTCGTACATGGCATTGTGGTACGGTGGCACGTCCCAAACGGATTGTGACCGGCTGGCTGTCGGATTGCGACCGGTGAATTGCCGATTGCTACGGGGAGCGGGAGAGTCGGGTGGTGGGGTCGCCAAGCCTATCAGAGTGGCAACCGAACGTTGACCATGGGCGGACAGCGCGCAGTCGAACAGGGTCGCGAAGAGTCGATCGGCGTACTCTACGTCGACGACACCGACGACGGGCCGGGGATACGACGGCGACTGGTCGACAGCGGCCCGTTCAGCGTCGAGCGCGTCTCCGACGGCGAGACCGCACTGGACCGTCTCGCGGCCACACCGGTCGACTGCGTCGTCAGTGAACACGACCTACCAGACGGGACCGGGCTCTCGTTGCTCGAGTCGGTCCGAGAAGACTGGTCGACGCTCCCGTTCGTGCTGTTCACCGACGACGGCGACGAAGGGGTCGCACGAGACGCGATCGGGGCCGACGTGTCGGGATACGTCGAACGGACGCCACTCCAAGAACAGGTGCCGGCACTGGCGACGGCGATCACCAGCGCGGTGACGAACCAACGCGATCGGACCGCGATCCTCGACCGGATGACCGACGCGTTCTTCGCGCTGGACGAGGACTGGCAGTTCACGTACCTCAACGAACGCGGTAGAGAGATCGTCTGCGATGCGGGCGGTGTCGATCGGTCGGTCGAGATGCTCGTCGGGACCGAGATCTGGAACCTGCTTCCGGAGGCGGTCGACACGAATTTCTACGACCGGTATCACGAGGCGATGACGAGCCAAGAGCCGGTCACGTTCGAGGCCCAGTACGATCCGCTGGACACGTGGTTCGAGGTGCGGGCGTATCCCTCGGACGGCGGCCTCTCCGTGTACTTCCGCGACGTGACCGATCGGAAAGAGCGGGTCGACGCGCTGAAACAGCGCGAACGGGTCCTCGAAGAGATGTACCGGGTCGCTTCGGCGAAGGACCTCTCCTTCGAGCAGCGAGTCGACCGGATGCTGTCGACCGGGTGCGACGTACTGCAGACGGAGTACGGGGCGCTCTCACACGTCGAAGGCGAGGAATACGTCTTCGATGTCGTCCACGACCCGACCGGCGGTACTCAGGCCGGCGACCGAGTCCAACTCGATCAGACCAACTGCGAGCGTGCGATCGTCACCGAGCAGACGCTCGTCCTCGAAGACGTCGCGCGGGAGGCCCCAGAGCTGACCGACCGCACCGGGTTCACCGAACAGGGTATCTCGTGCTATCTCGGGACGCCGGTCGTCGTCGATGGCGAGGTGTACGGCACCTTCTGCTTCTACGACGACGAGCCACGCACCGAACCGTTCACCGACTGGGAGATCACCATCGTCGAGTTGCTGGGCAACTGGATCAGTTACGAGCGAGAACGTCGCCAGCACCGCAGCGAACTCGCGCGCGAGCGCAACCGGATGGCGGAGTTCGCGAACGTCGTCAGTCACGACCTGCGGAATCCCCTCGGCGTCGCGCTCGGTCGGATCGACGCCGCACGCGAGACCGGAGCCGAGGAGCATTTCGACGCCATCGAGCGCTCGCTTGAACGGATGGACGGTCTCATCGAGGACGTGTTGACGCTGGCGCGCGAAGGCGAGGTCATCGAGGACCCCGAGCCGGTCGATATCGACGCACTCGCCGACGCCGCCTGGGCGATCATCGGTGTCGACACTGCGACGCTACACAGCCACTCGCTGAGGCAGTTCGTCGGGGACGGGCCGCGACTCCAGCGGCTCCTGGAGAACCTCTTTCGCAACGCCGTCGAACACGCCGGCCCCGACGTGACGATCACGGTCGGGGACCTCGACGACGGCCGGGGATTCTACGTCGCCGACGACGGCCCCGGCATCGCGCCCGAGGACCGTGATCAGGTGTTCGAACCCGGCTTCACGACGAGCGACGACGGCACCGGGTTCGGCCTGAAGATCGTCACCGAGATCGCGCAGGCCCACGGCGCGACCGTCACCGTCGCCGAGAGCGCGGAGGGCGGCGCACGGTTCGAGATACGGGGCCTCCATCGGGAGTGAGTTTCGCGGCGGTCCGAGCCCCGGTCTATGGGTTTAAACGGCCACAATCCTTACGCACGGGCAATGAGTGAGACGCCGGAGTACGACGTAGCGGTGGTCGGCGGCGGCCCCGCCGGCCTGACCAGTGCGCTGTACACGACGCGACTTGGGCACGACACCGTGGTCGTCGACCGCGGCGGCGGCCGGGCGGCGATGATGCGAGACACACACAACGTGATCGGCGTGACCGAACACGTCTCGGGCAACGAGTTCCTCCAGACCGGCCGCGAACAGGTCGAGTCCTACGGGGCCGACTTCGTTCGGGGGTTCGTCTCGCAGATCGATGAGACCGACGGCGGGTTCGAACTGACCGCTGGTGACGACGTCGTTACGACCCGGAAAGTCGTGCTGGCGACTGGCTTCAGCGACGAGCGCCCCGACCCGCCACTGCCCCGGACCGGACAGGGCCTGCACTACTGCCTGCACTGTGACGCCTACATGTTCGTCGACGAACCCGTCTACGTGATGGGCACGGGCGAGGCCGCGGCCCACGTCGCGATGATCATGCTAAACTTCACCGACGAGGTGGACGTGCTGACCCGCGGCGAGGACATCGAGTGGAGCGACGAGACCGACGCGCAACTGCGCGCCCACCCCGTCGACGTGATCGAGAGCGAGATCGACGCCATGGAGAAGGACGACGACGGGTGGCTGAAGGCGTTCGAGTTCGAGAGCGGGGAGCGCCGCGAGTACCGCGGCGGGTTCCCGATGTACGGCTCTGACTACAACGCCGATCTGGCCGATCAACTCGGCCTCGAGCGCAACGACGACGGCACCATCGCGGTCGACGACCACGGCCGCACCAGCGTCGACGGCGTCTCGGCGGTCGGCGACATCACGCCCGGTCACAACCAGATCCCCGTCGCGCTGGGGGAGGGCGCGAAGGCCGGGATCGGTCTCCACTACGACCTCCGGGAGTTCCCGCGCTCGCCCGAGGCGATCGAGGAGTCCGGTCCGGTCGGGGCCGACGAGGTCCCCGCAATCTCGGCGGAGCTCATGACGACGGCTGTCACCCACGAAGGACACGCCGCCGGACCGCGAGAGGACGTAAGCGACGAGCCCGAACCGGACGCCGAACAGTCGACCGCGACCGACGACTAGCGACGATTGCGACCGGACGGCGCACGGCTTTCGGTGTCCGCTCGGGTGAGAACCGTCCGAGAGAGCGAAGCCGCCTCGTTATGCAGTCGGATCGCCGGCGGCGCCCTCGACGAGCGCGGCGGCGTCCCGGAACAGCCCGTCCAGGTTCTCGGGCAGCGTCGGGTGGTAGGCCCGGTCGGGGATCTCACGCACGTCCAGCCCCATCTCGACGACGATCTGCATGGTCTTGGCGAAGCTATCGGCGTGGTAGTGCAGGCCCTGCCAGCCGAGCACCGTCCCGTCGGACCGGTCGACGACTAGCTTCGCGAGCCCTTCGGGCACGTCCTTGGACTTGAACACGCCGTCGTCGCTGGCCTGTCGTGTGGCGACGGCCACGTCGTATCCCGCGTCGCGGGCCGTCCGCTCGTCGTGGCCGACGCGGCCGAACGGGTACACCCCGAGGCCAGAGAAGATGACGTGGTGGTGGACGTTCTCGTAGGGCTGGGGGTCGCTGCCGGCTTCCTGCCGGACGATGTTCTCGGCGGCGGTGAAGCCCTGCTCCTTGGCGACGTGGAGGATCGGCTCCTTGCCGTTGACGTCGCCGACGGCGTAGACGTGGTCGTGAGCGTCGGTCTGCATCGTCTCCCGGACCCAGTCGCCCTCGGCGGTAATGTCGGTGTTCCCGAGCCCGAGGCCCTCCACGGTTGGTCGACGGCCGGTGAAACAGAACAACTGATCGGCCTCGTAGGTCTCCTCGGTGCCGTTTTCGAACTCCGCCACCAACCGCACACCGCCGTCGTCGGTCGGTTCAACCTCGCACTCGTAGCAGTTCGTCGGGATCGTCAGGTCCCAGTTGTCCTCGTAGAGATCCAGCGCGGCGTCGCCGAACTCGGGGTCGGCCTCGTCGATGGGCCGATCGTCGTGTTCGATGACGGTCAACGCCATCCCACCGGCCTCGGCGAGGTAGGGGACCAGTTCCATCCCGATGTAACCGAACCCCATCACGATCCCCGAGTCGGGAAACTCGCGGGCGTCGAGCACGTCGGCGCTGGTCATGAAATCGACCTCGTCGATCCCGGGCGTGTCGGGGACGTTGACGCTGGAACCGGTCGCGACCACGACGTAGTCGGCGTCGAACTGCTCGCCTCCCGCTTCGACGGTGTGTGGGTCGACGAAGCGGGCGGTGTCGTGGACGAAGGTCACGTCGTCGCGCTCGGCCAGTTCCTCGATGCCGGCGCGGCGGTGGCTCGCCCACCCGAGCGTGTTGTCGTCCTTCCGGTCGACGACCCGGTCGAGGTCCACGTCGGGCACGTCGCCGACGAGGCGGTCGTCGTGGCGCGCCTGGAAGCGATGGGCACCGGCCGACAGAACCTCTTTGGACGGCATACACCCCCGGAGGATACAGAGGCCGCCGCCGGGTTCGCCGTCGTCGATCAGCGTCAGTTCGATGCCCGGTTCGTCTGCGAGTTCGTCGGCGACGGCGGCCCCGGCGCTCCCGTAGGCCCCCACGATGACGACGTGAGTCATACCAAGACAACGCGAAGGTCAGATAAAAAGGCTGGAGTGAGGTCCCACTCACCCGCCCGGCCTACTGGTCCAGAGCGTCGAGTAGACGGGCGGCGTCACGAGCCGTCGGGCCTCAGTGCTGGGACTCCTCGCCACTACCGTCGACGGCCGGCGCAGGGCCCGTCTGGTCGTACCGAGGTCCGATGCCGAACAGCGAGAGCCAGCGTCGCTCGCCGAGGATCAGGGCGTCCCAGATCACCAGCGTCGGGGGCAGGACGATCAGCGAGGCGAGGAAGGCGAAGGCGATCGAGAGCCCAGTCAGGATACCGAACTGTCCGAGCGCGGGGAACAGCGCCAGCGCGAGCACGCCGATGCCCGAGACCGTCGTGAGCATACTCCCGAGCAGTGCGCCGCCAGTCCCGCGGACAGTGCGGTCGAGCGCGGTCGTGAGGCCGTTGTGCTCCCGTTCGTCGGCGAACCGGTGGGTGACGTGGACCGAGTAGTCGACACCGAGCCCGATCGTGATCGCGAGGATGGTCGCCGTGATGGCGTTGAACGGGATCGAGAGGAAGCGCATCGAGGCGGCGACGAGCGTCACGGTCACGGCGACGGGAACCATGTTGGCGATCCCGAGCGTCGCGTACCCCTCGAAGATCCGGTACGCGATCGTCAGGAAGATCGTCGCGCCGATCAGTGCGACCGCGAGGCTGGTGATCGCCGATTCGAGGATCACGTCGGAGACGGCCTTGAACACGACGGTGTTCCCGGTCGCAGTCGCGTCCATCCGGAAGCGATCGGCGACCTGTCGCGTGTCCGCCGTGATCTCGCTCTGGGAGGCGTCGGCTTCCACGGTGTAGACGACGCGTGCGCTCCGGCGGTCTTCGGTCATGTAGTTGCTGGCACGGTCGCCCACGGGCGAGGCGAACAGTTCGTCGTAGATCTCCTCGACGTTCTGGTCGGGGACGCCGTTGTCGTTCTGGTCGTTCCGGTCGACGAGCGCCCGGAACTCGGGGTCCTGCTCGGCGTAGCTCTGGATGACGGTGACGATCGAGGTGGAGGACGCCCGGCCGCCCTCGGTCGAGAACGACGACGGTGGATCGTCGCCGGCCCGGTATATCTCCTCCAGTGCCGTGTCACGTTGCATCCGTCCCTCGACGTACACTGTCGTCTGGCTCGATTGCGTGGTCGCGAACCGCTCTTCGAGGTAGTTCAGCTGTCCCGCGACCGTGTACTCGTTGGGCGCGAACGGTTCGGGCAACTCCTGGAGGTAGGCAGGGGTCTCCTCCGGGGGGAGGAAGTCCTCCTGTGTGAACGTCGTGTTCACGTCCGTCGCGTACACGCCCGCCCCGGCAGTGCCGACGAGCAGGACTGCGAGGACGAGTGCCGGGGCAGTGTCGCCCAGAGTCACACCGACACGCAGTACCGACCCCAGCGACGAGTCCTCGGAGCCGAGTGGCGTCTCGCTGATCGTCGGGATCGGGTACCGCTCGCGGAGGCGATCGAGTTCGACCTTGGCGGCCGGCAGGAACACGCCGAAGATGAAGAACGTGAAGACGATCCCGACCCCGGCGACGAGGCCGAACTCACGGATCGGGGTCAGCGAGCTCGTGAAGTTCGCCAGAAAGCCGATCACCGTCGTCCCGGTGACGATGGCGAAGGCAACGAGCAGCTGATCGGTGGTGATCCGCATCGACTCGTCGACCGGCTTGTCTAGTGCCAGCTCCTCGCGGTAGCGATTGATCGCGTGGATCCCGAAGTCGATCCCGACCGCCAGCAACAGCGGCGGCACCGCGATCAGGAGCTGACTGAACGGGATCCCGGCGATACCGGTGAAGCCGAACGTCCAGATGACTGCCATCAGCAGTGCGAACAACCCGAGCACGAGGTCCACCGGGTCGCGGTACGCGATGGTCAGGAACAGGAAGATCAGGACGACTGCGGCGGGCACGACGATCAGCAGCGAGTCGAAGATAACGTTGCTGAACTCGGCGGCGATGATGCCGCTCCCGAAGACCGTCATCGACCCGGCGGCGGCCGAGTCGACCTGGAACTCGGCCTGTTGCTGGATCGAGGTCAGCGGACTCGAACCGCCCTGTCCCGAACCAGACGAGAGCCCCGCTGGCACTTCGTGAGAGATCACGCCGATCGTCGCGGAGGCCGAGGCGTCGGCGCGGTTGAAGTCCTGGCTGAGGATCGAAGTGAACTGCGGGCTGCTTGCCGCCTGCCGGGCGGCGCGGTCGATCTCGGTGCCCGTCGAGCGCTCGATGACGTTAATCTTCTCGTCGAGCGTCCCGGCCGACGGGTCGATCGTCTGTGCGACGATGGCGGCGGCGCTACTCGTGGACGTGACCCGCATATCCGGGTGGTCCTGGACGCGCTGTTGGGCTCGCAACATCCGCAGCATCGCGGGCTTCGAGAGGACGTTGTTCTCCTCTTGGATCAACTGTGTCGAACCGGTGTCTGTCTGGAAGGTCGGGGAGAACTCCCGGTTGATGTCCTCCAGGGCCTGCTCTTCGGGCAGGCCAGTTGCGAACTGCGACGTGCCGGCGGACGTGGAGATGTTGCTCAGGCCGGCGCTGAACACGAGTGTCACGACCAGGAACGTGATGATGACGCGCCTGGAGTCGTTGATGATGCGGTCGTCGGCCCAGTCGATGTAGCGTTGGTAGTCCATGCTATCTGAACCGGAGGATGGCACCGATCCCGACCAGGATCAGGACGACGACACCGCCGATCAGGAGCAGGGACGGTCCACTGTCGCTGGGTTGGCTGACGTCGACCGGGATCTTGTACGTGTCGGAGGTGACGGTGTCGCCGTCGGCCTCCTCGTACTGGAAGTCCATCGAGATGGGGTAGGTCTTCTCCAGTGCGCCCCCGCTGGCGCTGATCGAGAAGGTGATCGTCGTCGACTCACCGGCTTCGAGTTCGCTGACGAACGCCTCGTCGTCGTCGGCACTGATCGGGGAGTCGGCGAAGATCTTCCCGTTGATGTCGGTCAGCGTCTCGTCTTTCTCGTTCGTGATCTGGAGTTCGATCGTAGTTCCCTCCCCGGCCGTGACGTTCGCTCGCTCGATGGCCACGCCGAACTCGTCGCGTTCGGGGGCGACCTCCGCCCTGACGTTCAGGGGATCGCTGGTGCGCTGCTGGTCGTCGTCGTTGTCGTACTGGGCCTGGAGCGTGAGCTGGCGCGGGCCGCTGCGGGCGCTGTCACTCACGTCCACGTCGAAGCTGAAGTCGGCAGACCCACCGGCTTCGAGCCGCCCGACCGAGTACTCGGTCTCGATGGGGCTGACGTTGCGCTGCTGGCTGGTCCAGACGACGACTACGTCGTCGACTGCACGCGGGCCGGTGTTGGTGAGTTCGCCAGCGAGCTGGCCGTCGTCGCCGACCTCGAGGGTGGCGTCGACGTTCTCGACGGCGAAGGACTGCTCGGCGGTCGGCTGCAGACCCAGCGAGATGCTGCCCTGCTGGCCGGCGGTGCCGCTCGCCTGCTCGTAGCTCACCGACGCCGACAGCGCGTACTCGCGCTGTTCGGCACTCGATCCGGCACCGGCGTCGAAGGTGACGGTCTTCGTCTCGCCCGCACCCCACTCACCGACGAACCGGCTCGCGGTGTTGCTCTGGCCGAAGGTGATGTCGGCGTTCTGTGAGGTGAGCGTGACGGAGGTGTCGTCGAGCGCGGTCGCCCCGTCGTTGCGCAGCGTCACCGTGTACTCGCCGGTGTCGCCGACCGGGACGGCGCTCTCGGTCGAGACGACGGTAAAGCGCTGGGCGTCGGGGACGAGACCGAGGGTGAGCCCCTGCACCTGACCGGCGTTGCCGTCGCCGTCCTCGAAGCCAATCGACGCCGACAGCGAGTAGTTCTGGCGCTGTGCGCTCGCGCTCGCGCTCGTGTCGACGGAGACCGTTCGCGTCTCGCCGGTGTCCCAGTCACCGACCGTTCGACTGGCGGTGGTGGTCTGGCCGAAAGTGATGTCGGCGTTCTGCGAGGTGAGCGTGACGGTAGCGTCGTCGGCCACGTCGGGGCCGTCGTTGCGTAGCGTCACGTTGTACGTCCCGCTACCCGCGATGGGGACGTTGTGTTCGGTCGAGACGACGGTGAACTCCTGTTCCGGCTGGAGTTGGACCGGAACCGACACCGGGCTCGTCGACCGGGACTCGTCGCTCGGAAGCTTGTAGTCGGCCGTCAGCGTGAACGGGTACGACTGGGTATCGGTCGCCTGACTCGCTGTGAGGCGATACTCGAAGGTCCGCTGTGCCCCGGCTTCCCAGCGCTCGACGTAGCGCGTCGCCGATCCCGACTGACCGAACGTGAGGTCGGCGCTGGGCGAAGCCAGCGACACCGTCGCGTCGGTTGCGGCGGTC
>Ga0207755_100723_pt1 | contig 13261 bp, 6 predicted proteins | sample A23P2SouthBayCA_FD_187734 | JGI IMG/M metagenome (GOLD analysis project Ga0207755, IMG submission 187734) | Aerobic enrichment media microbial communities from Bioluminiscent Bay, La Parguera, Puerto Rico - A23 P2 (SPAdes) | ecosystem: Environmental > Aquatic > Marine > Unclassified ...
CTCCGGCGCCGGGTCGGGCCCGGTCCGCGAGCCGCTGGTCGCCCCCGCGACGAAGTCGAGCCTGTTGTGGGGACTGGTCGGCGGACTCGCCTTTCTCGTGCTCGCACAGGGTTACGAACTGCTGGGCGATCTGGGCGTCGGGTTCGGCCCGAAAGTCGCCGTGGCGCTGGCCGTCGGCGTCGCTGCCGCCGGGACGACCCATCTGACCCGGGATCGACTGCCGACCGGCGGCCGCTGACCGGCGGTCGACCGCCGACCGAGAACGAAAGCGCTTAACCACCCGACCGCGGTATTTCCACACGAGCCAGGATGGCCGAACGGTAAGGCGCACGCCTGGAAAGCGTGTTCCCTTTGGGATTCTGGGTTCAAATCCCAGTCCTGGCGTTTCTGACGCGACCGATCCGGTGAGACGTAGGAACGTGAGACGACCACCGGCGCGCCGTTCGTCGTCCGCAGTCCCCGGCCAGCGCGAGTCTAAGAAAGTGTTTTGTCACTCCGGGATAGGAACGTAGACAGTCAATGCTTCGAGTCGAAACGACCGCTCCTCCGGCAACGAACCGGTCTCACACCGACCGGGTGAATAATGACTGAGCGACGATACCCCGATCTGTTCGAAGCGTGTGCGCCGAGGGGAGACGTCCTCGATGGCACACTGCAGGAGGACCAATTCGCGGCCAGTCTGGCGACGGTCGCACACTCTCCGGACGATTCGGCCCCGGTCTATCGCGACGCGAACCGCTTTTTCGATATGACGTATCCGACCGACGGGTTGCGAACGCTTCTGAGCAATCTCTCCGGTCGATTCCTCGCGGGATCGGGGTACGACTCGGGCGGATACTCGAGTAGCATCCTCTGTTTGGACACTCGCTTCGGTGGCGGCAAGACTCACGATCTCATCGCCTCGTATCATCTCGCGACGAACCCATCCGAGATCGGTCGTCTCGGGGACTACCTCTCGGAAGGTGCGGCGGATATCGGCGAGCAGTATCTGGCCGCTGTCGAGGAGGGACTCGCTGTCGACACTGCGGTTTTCGTCGGTGGACAGGTCGACGCCCAGAACGCGCGGAGCGACAGATCCGACCCGGACGCTCCGAACACCCGAACGATGTGGGGCGAAATCGCGTACCAGCTCTACGGGCTCGAGGGGTACGAACACGTCAAAGAGTACGACCGGGACCGCAACGCGCCCGGCGGCAACACGTTGAAAGGCCTCTTCGATCTCGGTGACGGTCCCGCGCTGATCCTCATCGACGAGATCGCCGCGTATCTCGAGGCCGCATCCGCCGTCGAGGTCGGAGACACGACGCTCGCCAGTCAGACGCTCGGGTTCGTCCTCTCGTTGCTGGAGACCGCGTCCGAAGTCGACGACGTCACCGTCGTCTACAGCGTCGCCGATACCGCATTCGAGGAAGAAGCGGCGGAGGTCCGGACGCTCGTCGACGAGCTCAACCAGATCGGGCGCCGCCAGCACAAGACGGTCACACCGACGTCTGAAACCGAGGTGGGACAGGTTCTCCAGCATCGTCTCTTCGAGACTATCGACGACGCGGCGGCCGAGTCGGTCGCGGAGTCGTACTTCCAGTACTACGCCGACAGCGATCGGCAGTTCCCTCAGGAGGTAACCGACGCGAGCTTCGTCGAGCGGCTCGAACGCGAATACCCGTTCCACCCGACGATCGTCGACACGCTCACCGAGAAGATCGATACGATCCCGAAGTTCCAGCGCACGCGCGGGGCGCTGAAACTGCTCGCACGTGCCGTCTACTACCTGTGGAACAACCAGCCAGAGCATTACGACCGCCACTGGCTGCGGTTGCACGACCTCACTCCGGCGGACGACGCACCCGACGGTAGCATCGATTCGACGCTCCGTGAGACGCTCTTCGAGTTCGTCGACCTGAGCTCGGCCGTCACCGCGGACATCTACAGCGAAGACGGCACCGCCCACGCACAGCTCGAAGACCGCAAGTGGACCGAGAAGGGGATCCCGCCGCTCGGCAGCCACCTGACGACGACGGTCCTCTGGCACAGTCTCGCCTTCGGCGAACAGGCGACCGGGCTCACGCGAGCGGACACGAACGCCGCGCTCGGCCATCCCCATATTCGATTCGACAACTACGATTCGGCGCTGGCGGCGCTCAGCGGTGGCGATATGACCGTCGCGTGTTACTATCTCTACGACGAGGAACGCGTGCGATTCAAATCCGACCCGAACCTCATTCGCATCATCGACCAGCGGGTCGACAACACGCCCGACGCGCAGGCACGAAACCGATTCGAGTCACGACTGGAGAACGCCGAGGTCGGAACGGGGGCGTTCGAAACGGTGGTCTTCCCCGAATCACCTGCCGACTTGCCGGATACGGTGTCCAAACCGCAACTCGCGGTTATGCACATGGACACCGCGCCGGTCACCGATGGCGGCAACGAGATCCCGGACAAGGTGAGGACGCTCTACCAGAAGACCGCGTCGAAACACGGTGGAGACACTCAAAGTCGAGTCTTCAAGAACTACGTGCTCTTCCTTGCGCCGGACGCAGAACGTATCCAGAGTGCCATCGACGAGGCGCGCCAGCTCGAGGCCATCGAAGCGCTTCTGGACGATTCCCGGCAGACGGCGGACCTCTCGAACGAGCAGATCGAGGAACTCCGCGAGCGCCGCGACCGGACCCACGGATTGCTTGGCGAACTCGTCCGCGGCGTCTATCGCCACCTCTACTACGTTGACCGCGACGGACTGACACATCTGGCGATAAACGCGACCGAGGCCAACGGCGGGACGACGCTCGTCGACGCCGTCGAGGAGACGCTCGACGACCGGCTGATCCGCGCCGACGCCGGCCCGAAGGGCGTGGCCTTCTTCAAGCAGAAGCTCTGGCAGCAGACCCAGGACAGCATGACGACCGAGCAGCTGGTCACGCAGTTCGCCAAAAAGCCGGGGCTCCCCTACCTCCTCAACACGAAACCGCTCCGGAAGACGGTCGCGAAGATGGTCGACGAGGCCGGCTACGCGTACTGGGACAGCACCGCCGGCGACAGCGGGGTCGCGTACTGGGACGGCGACGAGGACGACCGCCCCGACAACTGGGAGCAAGCGGACCCGCTCTCGGACTCGCCGGACGTCGAGACGAGCGTGCGAGACACCGACGTGAAGATCGGCGACGACTACGTCGTATACGTCGACATCGACGCGCTATTGGCCGTCCACCACGACGTCGTCCGACCGCCGGAGCGCCCGGACCCGACCTGTGCGGAACCGGGCTGTGAGGCCACCGTCTCCGAGGCCGGCGAGTACTGTCGGGACCACGAGAGCGGCGGTGGCGGCGGGACGACCCACGAGTGCGCCGAGTGCGGGACGACGGTCGCGAGTCGGAACGAACTGGACTCGCAGGGGCGCTGTGCGGACTGTGCGGCTCCCGACGACTGGGACCGTTCGACGGGGCTCATGACCGCGTCGCGGGGGTTCAACGAGATCCGTACCCACGCGCTCGGCGACGCGTCGGGCGACGACCCGGGCGTCGAGCGGCTCACGATCGAAGTCGGCGGCGACGACAAGCTGTCGAAGGGGTCGTTCGTCGCCGGGCGGCAAGCTCTGAAAGACCGGGCCGAGCACGTCTCGGTGCGGATGCGTTATCAGACGGAGTCGTCCGCGGGCGCGAGCTACGAGGCGTCGTTCACGGGCGGGCTCGACGAGTTCGACCGCGTGACCAACCAGCCCGACCCGTTCGGCGGCGCGTCGCGGGTCGAGCTGAAGTTCCGTGTCGAGTTCGACGAACCGGAGCCCATTTCCGGAGCCGAGGACGACGTGCTGGCGGCGTTGCGCGAGGCCCTCGACCAGACCAGCATCGACGTGAAAGTTCAAGCCAGAGGGCCGGTCGAAGTACCCGCAGAGATCCAGCAATGACCTCCCACTCACCCGCCGACACCGAGGCGGACGCCACGGCGCCGTTCCCGGGGGACAACCCCGGCATCGACCACTTCGGCAGCAGTGTCTACGGCGGCCGACCCACGTTCGCGCTCGTCCGTCGGGACGGCGCCGACGGCGCGCGGCTGACGCTCTACGAACTCCTGCCCAGAGCGCAGGCGACGGCCCGCGGCGACCGCCTCGAACGGGCGGACCCGAACCGACGACTCGTGGTCGAACCGTTCGAGTCGGTCTTCGACGCGGCCGACCGGGACGCCGTCGGTCGGTGGTCCTGGGAGGACTGGACCGCGGTGAAGGTCCGGCGACTGTCCGGGAGTCGGCTGCGGGCGGTCCTGGCGCTCGTCCGGGAGGCGCTCGACGGCGCCGACCTCAACGACGGCGCGGTCACGAACTCCGGCGACGGCCGGGCGTTCCTGCCGGAGGCCGTGGGCGTGCGACTCGCGCTCGGATTCCTCGGCGTGAAGCCGATCCAGCGCGTCGACCGGATGCGGGCCCTCTGCCGCGGTATCGCGCGAATGAGCGACGAGGAGTGTTACTACTGGCACGCCACGTGCCGGTCGCCGTCCAGTCCGAACGGCGAGAAAGCGCTTCGGACGCTGCTGACCGACCACCTGTAATAAAAATGAGTGAGAGCCCAGAACATCTTGACGAGTTGGATCCTGTAGCTATCGAAGGGAATCTTCCCCTGAAAGCTGTTGGTATAGAAAATCTCAAGGAAGCAAATCCGAGTTCTATGCCACCTCACCGATATCTTCATCCCTGGTTTGCAAGACGGCCAACTCCGGCCTCTCGCCTCGCGATATTAGCCTCAATTTTACCTGACGACCTATCTTCGGATGAGCTACTCCAGCTTATGCAAATTGGTCCCAATACGGAAATCGATGAGAGTATTGAGGACTACGTTACAAGAAAGAAGGCTACAGAAGATGAACGTAGCGGGAATCTACGTGATCACTATGGCTACCCCCGTCTGCATACCCAGACTCCGACAAAGGACGAGATTCAGTCTTTCCACAAACTGCTTCGAAAAAAGTGGGATGGGGAACTCCCCACAATCTTAGATCCCACAGCTGGTGGCGGAGTCATCCCGTTTGAATCACTCCGATATCGTTTACCCACAAAAGCGAACGAACTCAATCCTGTCCCGACGCTGATTCTCCGGTTAATGCTAGAGTGTGCTCCCGACGTGGGGTCCTTGGACACAGAGATCAAGAGGTGGGGTGAAAAAATAGATCAAAGAGCTAAGAGTAATCTGGAAGAGTATTTTGCAGCTCTTGAACCTGACCGTGAAATCGACTGTTATGTCTGCACCCACAAGATCGTCTGCCCCACATGTGGTAGCGACCTTCCACTGGTTTCGAAGTGGTCCCTGAGGACTAGATGGGACGCGAACGATGTCTTTGTTCGCCCAACAGTAACTGCTGATGGTAGTATTGAGTACGAATGTACCAAGAATGATGATGGCGATAAGGTTGAATTTGATCACAAGGACGGAACTGTTTCCCGAGGAGGGGATGCCGAATGTCTAAAATGTGGTGTCGTAATTGAATCAGAAGATATCCGTAGTTTGTTTGATCAGGGCGATTTCGAATTCGAAACGTATGCTGTTCGGTATCTGGGTCGTAATGGTGATTACGGCTTCCGTGCTCCAAAATCAGAGGACGTAGACGCTTTGGAGCGCGTAAACGAACGAGTGGAAAAGGATTACGAGTTAGCCACTTTTCTTACGACACCAGTCCCTGAAGGAGCAAAAACCAGTGAACCCAGAGACCACGGAGTCTCTGAGTGGAGAGATATGTTCAGCCCTCGTCAACTTGTCTCTTACTTCGAGTATTTTAAAGCATTCGAACATTATAGACCCGTGATTCAGGATCACTATGACCAACAGACTGCAGACGGAATACTGACAGTTCTCTCCCTCGTAATGGGGAAAGTTATTGACCGGAATTCTAGATTTTCTCCCTGGGACACTACAAAAGGAGTCCCATCAAACGCTCTGGGTGGAAAACACCTAACATTACAAAAATCTTTCCCGGTGGTGAACATGTCAATTGAAGGGATTGGTGGATATCAATCCTCTCTAGAGCGGATCATCCAATCATACGAGGAAATAGTGGAACATTTGCCTGATGAGGGTAGCAGGGGTGATGTCTTCTGTGGTGATGCAGCTGACATGCCGATTGAGAGTGACTCTGTTCAGGCAGCGATTATCGATCCTCCGTATTACAGCAGCGTGATGTATTCAGAATTATCAGATGTTTTTTACGTCTTATTAAAGGAATTCCTTGAAGACGTATTTCCACCGTTGTTCGAATCAGAATTAACGAATAAAGACGATGAGGCAGTCGCAAATCCTAGCCGTTTTGATGCTGTTTCGGGCTCTGGGTCCTCGAATAGAGACCTCGCAAATCAACATTATGAATCAAAAATGAGTGATATCTTCTCGGAAATATATCGTGTGATGGAACCTGGTGGCGTAATGACTGTTATGTTCACACACAAAGAGACAGATGCTTGGGATACTCTCACAATGTCTCTGATAAACTCAGGTTTCATAATTACGTCAACACACCCAATAACGAGTGAAATGCCTGCGAGGCTTGATACGCAAGGTAGTGGATCGGCTGATAGCACACTGTTTCTGGTCGGAAGAAAACCAACCTCAGAAAGAGCAACTGATGAACAGCCCTCTCTCTGGAGTGATGTGAGAACGGATACCCGGAGTGCTGCCCGAGAAGCCGCCCGCGATCTGATCAGATCGAACCTAAAGCTCACAAAGACCGACGTCATCATCAGCGCGTTCGGGCCGACGCTTCGGGTCTTCGCGGACGCCTATCCGGTGGTCGACGACGAGGACGAGGACGTGCCGCCGCGGCGGGCGCTGGAGGAGGCCCGCGAGGCGGTCACGCAGGTGCTGGTCGAGGAGTACCTCGACGCCGAAGGCATCGACGATCTGGACGACGTGACCGAGTGGTACGTCCTCTGCTGGTTGGTCCACGAGCGACAGACGTTCTCCTACGACGAGGGTCGCCAGCTCGGTCTCGGTATCGGCGTCGACATCGACGACATCAAGCGCGACACGAAGACCTGGCGCAAGAGCCGCGGCGACATCAGCCTCCGTGGCCACGACGGTCGGGTGCAGAACGTCGCCGAGAAACCCGAGAACCGTTCCAGCCGAACGCCGGTCGACCCGGACGACCTCTCCTTCGGCCTCGCGCTGGACAAGGTCCACGCGGCGATGCACGTCTACGACGTCGAGGGCGAGAGCGCCTGCTGTGACTGGCTCCGCGAGCGCAACTTCGACAGCGACTCGACGTTCAAAGCGACGCTGGAGGCCCTGCTGCAGGTGCTCCCCCACGACCACGAGGACTGGGACCTGGCGCGCGACCTGGCCGCCGGGCGGACGCGGGACGTGCTCGACCTCGATTTCAGCCCCAACGTCTTCGCCGAGGACAGCGACGGGACGTCACAGCGGAACCTGAGCGACTACTGACCGCGGCCCGGCCGTTCACCCGGGACACGCTCCACCGAACCGCTGCAGATCTCGGACGCACAGTTCACGCTACACGACCTGTCCACTGTCCACCTCCAGCGTGATCTCCTGGCCCGACGCGAGCGCCGACAGCGTCGTCTTCCCGATCGTCTCCCCGTCACCGTCGAGAAACCGGATCGCCACTTCGCCACCGTCCGATGCCCGAACCGTCACGTCCGAGTCGTCTCCGTCGTCGAACTCCGCGAGCGTCGCCCGGTCGAGGTGGACTTGCCCCTGTTCCGACGCGTTCAGGAGGCGACTCAGGAACTCGTCCCACGTGTCCGTCGAGCCTTTCGCCTGCGCCAGCCGGTCGTGTACCGCCGAGTCTATCGTCAGGTTCGTCCGGTCGCTCATCGGTATCGACCCGTGCTGTGTCCGGGGACCACTTCACTGTTCGCCAGTTCGTTCCCTCCCGTGGCGTCACGCCGACAGTTAAGTGGGCTTGCACGCAATGGATGGTCACTCCGATATCATGCCGTCGCTTGCTGACCGCGAGTGGGATTCGATCTACGAGAGCCGCCCGCTGGGTCGTGGCACCTATCTGGTCGACGAGTTCTACAATCCGGCCCTCGAACGTTGTCGCCGGTACGACCGCGTCGCGGGCTACTTCTCCAGCAGCGCGCTCGCCGCCGCCTCGCAGGGCATCGACGCCCTCCTCGAAAACGAGGGGGAGATGCGGCTGGTCGTCGGCACCGAACTCTACACGACCGATCGGCCGGTGCTGGAAGCGCTCACCGACGAGCTGAGCGAGTCGCTCGACGAACTGGACGACGAGCGACTCGACGCTCGTCTTCGATTGCTGGCGCGGCTCCTCCGGGAGGACCGTCTCCACATCAAAGTCGCCGTCCCGCGAGAGGGGTCCTGGCGCGTGTTCCACCCGAAGATGGGGATCTTCCACGACGACTCGGGGAACTCCCTCTCCTTCGAGGGGAGCGTCAACGAGACGGTCGGGGGGTGGAAGAACAACTACGAGCGGTTCAAGGTCCACCGCTCGTGGGTCGACGAGCAGGCCACCTACGTCGACGCCGACGCCGACACGTTCGAGCGACTCTGGGCGGACGACCACCCCTACGTCGAAGTCTACGACCTCCCGACGGCCATCGAGGAGGAACTTATCGACTGGAAGGACCCGGATACGCAGTCCGAACTCGAGGAGGCGGTCGAGATCGCTCGCGGTGAGGCCCCGCCGACCGACCGGGACAGAGCGAACGTCGTCGCCGATGGGGCTCGCTCTCCAGGAGGGTTGGCTCTCGCGGAGGAGGGCGCCACGATCGAACCCTGGCCGCACCAGCGCGTGGTCTCCGATACGCTCGTCAACACCTACCCGAACAGCTTCCTCCTCTGCGACGAGGTCGGCCTCGGGAAGACCATCGAAGCCGGCCTGACCCTCTCCCGCCTCGGTCTGACCGGCGAACTCGACACCGGGCTGTTGCTCGTTCCCGCGAGCCTGACGATACAGTGGCAGGAGGAGCTCTGGGAGAAGTTCAACGTGAGCGCCTACCGGTACGACCGCGGCAGCGACTACGAGTACGCTTTCATCGACGCGTTCGGCCGGGAACGGACGCCGCCGCCGGCCACAGACCTCGATCTCGACGCCGACGAGCGTGAGCAGGCGTGGACCGAGAGCCCGATCTGGCGGTTCCTCTATCAACATCGACAGGACGGGGCGACGGCCGACGGGCCGGCGGTCGTCATCATGTCGTGGCACACGGCGCGGCTCTCCGACCGATGGGATCAGGTCGCACCGCGCGAGGGAGGGAGCGTCCGAACGCGGGATGACGTCCCCGCGAGTGCTCGCGGTCGGTCACCGGACGGACGCGAGGGTGTGTGGGATGCGGTCGTCGTCGACGAAGCCCACAACGCCCGGAAGGAGAGCAGTTTCTACTCGCTGCTCGAACGGCTCCGGTCACACACCCAGACCTACTACCTCCTCACGGCGACGCCGATGCAGTTGCACGCCGGCGAGTTGTACGACCTGATGTCGCTGCTCGACCTCCCCGGGCGGTGGGACGATCAGAACGACTTCGTCGAGTTCTTCGAGACCCGGCGAGCGCTTTCGACGGCCCTCGACGACGAGTTCGCCGACGGCGACGGTCCGCGGCGAGACGACTCGCGGTCGGCACAGACGACGCTCACGGAGGGTCGCTATCGGAACCGAACGCCCGGTGACCGGACGGTCTCGGATCGCATCTTCGATGCGGTTGCGTCGGAACTAGAGGTAGGCGACGAACGACGTGCCCGTTCGCTCGCGAAACAGCGCGTGCTACAGGCCTGTGATCTCGCTCGGGAGTACGGCGACCACTACGATGGGTATCTCGACGCCTTCGAGGAAGCGCTGGACGAGTACGATGTCGATCCGTTCGACGCGAAAGCGGACGAGAAACTGAAATACCTGCTCTACCCCGACTGGAAGGTCGACGAGGAGTGGCTGACCTTCTCCCGGAACGATCGGCTGGCGGCGCTCGACGAACTCACGGAGTCAGGCTGGCGAGTCGTTCGGGACGTGCTCTCGAGTTCGACGCCGGTCGACGCTCTCGTCCATCGGAACACCCGCGATACGCTTCGGAAGTACGAACGCGTGGGCCTCCTCGACGCGACGGTTCCGAACCGCGATCCCGAGCAACACCGGATCGAACTCACCGACGCGACCCGCCGTGTGTACGACCGGATCGACGAGTACACGCGAAAGTTCTACAAACTCGCCCAGCAATCGGACGAAGCGGAATCGCGCGCTATCGGGTTCGTCATGACGACGTACCGTCAGCGCCTCACCAGCAGCGTGTACGCGATCTCCCAGAGCCTCCAGAACCGCCTCGAGAAACTTCGCGCACAGCGTGCGGTGATGAAGGGAAAGAAGCGAGCACAACGGCGAGATTCGAACCGTACGCAGCAGGTCGTCGTCGAGTCGCTCTCCGGACAGGATCTCGAAGACGTCGAAGCGTTGGACGAACTGGAGGGCAGTCTCGAAGACGTCGATCTCGCGGATGTCGTTCCCAACGTCACCGACGAGGGGATCGAGCTACTGGAAGAGGAGATCGCCGAGCTGGAGTCGTTCGTCGACGCGCTCGCGGCGATCGACCGAGACCCCAAGATCGACCGGCTCGTCGAGGACCTCGACGAATTGGACCGGACGGGGCACAACCGCGCCATCGTGTTTACCCAGTACGCGGACACGATGGATTTCATTCGCGACAGTCTCGTCTCGATACATGGTGAAACGGTGGCGACCTACTCCGGCCGCGGCGGCGAGATGTACGACGGTGACGCGGACTCCTGGGTCGGGGTAGGGAAAGAACGTGTCAAACGGGAGTTCGCGGCCGACGATGGCCGAGTCGATATTCTCGTCTGTACGGATTCGGCAAGTGAGGGATTGAATCTTCAGGAGTGTGGTGCGCTCGTCAATTACGACCTTCCGTGGAACCCGATGCGAGTCGAACAGCGCATCGGGCGGATCGACCGTATCGGGCAGCGGTACGACGAAATCACGATCCTGAATTACAGCTACGAAGACACGGTGGAAACCGACATCTACGAGCGACTCGACGCTCGCATCGGCCTCTTCGAAAACGTGGTCGGTGACATGCAACCGATCCTCTCCGGAGTCAGCGATCAGATTCGATCGGCGACGCTGGAATCGTCCTCTCGGGATAATCGAGCGGCGGTCGAACGCGCCGACAGTCACCTCTCGGAACAGATCGAGCAGCGAGACCAACGGGACCGCGTCGATGTCGGCGAATCGTTAGCTACCGTTGACGACCCAGTAGCCCAAGACGTGATCGACGAGGCGAAACTGGATGCGTGGCAGTCGTTCTGTCATCCGGATATCTCCGACGTCGGGGCTGAAAGCTACAGATACCCTCGACCGTTCTCGACACGAAGTCTCGAACGGGTTCTCGTAGACAACGATGTGCTGGCCGACGCAGGGATCGCATTTACTCCCGTCGACGATATCGATAGGGACGTTCCGAACGTCGGGTCTCGTGACGGGTCGGAGTACGGGAGCGTACTGTATCGACTGAACCTCGGAGACGATGTCGACTCAGTGCCAGATCTGGGCGAAGATGGCACGCTCGCGAGCGCGGTCGCGTCCGAAGAGACTGCCGTCGCGGTAACGTTTTCCGCCGAGTTCGCGGACGAGTATCCGTCCGTTCACTACCTTGCACCGGGAAACCCGTTGGTAGATATTCTCGTTGAGGCCGTTTTGACGACGGCCGATACTCCTGCACGGCTGGAGCGAATCGAAGAATCCGAACCCGGATACGTGAAGTCGATCCTCCTCGCTTGGGGCAGAACGGGGACGATCGCGAGGATCGAAGCGGGCGGAACCATCTCCGAAGAGATCGAAGCCGGTGCCCTCTCCGAATGGCTCGGCGAGTTCGTGGAGAATCGAACACTGGCTAGTCCGAAGTGAGCGGATTCATTCCGCGAACGTCGCGGTCCGCCCGATGTCAAGCCGCAGGAAGACGGGCAGCGTCGCGGCGGCGACGAGGATCTCCAGGCCGCCGGCGACGAGGAACGCCTCGGGGTAGCCGTAGGCGCTGGCGACGCCGCCGCCGACGACGACGCCGGCCAGGAAGCCCAGGCTCCCGAAAACGTTGAAGCCGGCCATCGCGACGCCGCGCTCGCGCTCGTCGGCCAGGTCGCTCACGAGCGCCATCGTCGCCGGCGACATCAGCGCGCCGAGGACTCCAACGGCGAGCATCCCCACGCCGGCGAGTTCCACCGTCGGTGCCCGCCCCACCCCGATCACGACCAGGCCGTAACACGCCGACCCGGCGACGATCGGCGCCGTCCGTCCGACCTTGTCCGAGAGGATGCCCATCGGGTACTGCAGCAGCGCGAACGGCGCGAAGAAGAGGGCGAGCATCAACCCCGTCGCGCCGGGGCCGAGTTCGAAGGCGGTCCTGAAATAGAGCGTGCCGACCAGGGCGAAGAAGCCGGCGGTGAGGCGGTCGAGGAAGCCGAAGGCGTAGGGGACGGCGAGCGTCGGCGTCCCGCGGAGGTTCGCGAGGGCGCGGGCCAGCGAGTCGCGGTCGCCCGCGGGCGCGTGATCGTCGACCAACAGCGCGAGGACGGCGACGAGCGCGAGCAGCGCGCTCGCGAGGTAGAGGGGCACGAACGGTCCCACCTCGTACAGCTGGCCGCCCAGGGGCGCACCCAGCGCCGTCCCGCCGCCGATGGCGGCGCCGGCGGCGGCCATGTTCCGACCGTGGCCCCCGTCGAGGTCCATCAGCATCGTCATCGCGAGCGAGAAGGCGCCGATGGTGGCGGCGCCCTGGGCCGCGCGGACGACGAGCACGCCGCCGAAGGAGAGCGCGGTGAATCCGGGGATCAGCGCGAGGACGAGATACCCGACGCTACCGCCCAGCGCCCCGGCGGCGATGAAGGGCGTCCGCCGTCCGGCGCGGTCGCTGGCGGCGCCCCAGAGGCCGGCGAAAGCGACGAACGCCGCGAACTCCGCCGCGAGGAACCACATGCTCGCGTCCAGGTCCGTCGTCGCCCCCAGCGCGCCGACCAGTCGGTCGACGCCCGGATACAGCAGCACCTGCGCGAGCAGGACGGCGAACACCATCGCCGCGAGCCACGCGCGGTCCCGCGAGTCCGTCATCTACCGGCCCCAAGGGCCCAGTGGATTATCCTCCTGTCGGAAACGACACGGCGAGGCGCGGACGAGACCACCTGGCGGTCCGCTACCGGCTAGAAGGGGGCTCGCGAGCCGTCGCGACCTGCGGACCCCGGGACGCCGTCGCGGTCGACCCCCTCGCCCGGTGCCCCGGCGTCGCCCCCGTCGTCGGGTTCGGGCA
>Ga0207755_100724_pt1 | contig 13223 bp, 16 predicted proteins | sample A23P2SouthBayCA_FD_187734 | JGI IMG/M metagenome (GOLD analysis project Ga0207755, IMG submission 187734) | Aerobic enrichment media microbial communities from Bioluminiscent Bay, La Parguera, Puerto Rico - A23 P2 (SPAdes) | ecosystem: Environmental > Aquatic > Marine > Unclassified ...
AAAACCTCCGCGAAAAAGGCCGCGAGCGCCGCAGGCGCTCGCGGGAGAGTGCGCTGAGCCGACCGCCCCGCGGCGGCGACTCGCCGCTTTCGCACCGCGTCCGCCCCGAGCCTTCTTACGCGATGCCGGGACCACCCCGTGGCGTGTAACGCGCTACGACGCGCGGCGGACCGCGAAACCCCGGTCCGGCCGCCGCGCGAACCCGACCGGGCCGGTGTTCGCCACGCTCGTAGCCGCCGCTACGCGAGCTAAAAACCGAGAGAGACGACGGCCCTACTCGGCGTCCGCGAACAGGTCGTCGACCGCTTCCTGGCCGACGCGCGCCGCCTCGTCCGCGAGCGCCTGTTCGTCCACGCCCGCCTCGGGCGCGTTCAGGTAGACGTCCACCGTCAGGACGCCGTCCTCGAACGACACCGCGACGTCGATGTCGCGGACGTCGGACTGCTTCACGCGCGAGAAGACGTATCCCTCGGCGGCTTCCGCGGCGGTCCGTACGACCTCCTCGTCGGCGACCATGGCCTTACGCGCCGCCCGCGCCGGGGCCGCCCATCATGCCGCCCGCGCCGCCGAGCATCTCCTGCAGCTCGCTCTGCAGCTCCTCGAACTGGTCCTCGACGCGCTGCTCCTGCTTCTCGAGGGACTGCACGCGAATCTCGAGGTTGTCGACCTTGTCCTCCAGGTCGTCCTGCGCCTCGGCGTAGTCCGTCTGCACGAGGAGTTCGCCGACCTCGCGGTACATCACGGTGTCCTCGTCGATGTCGTCGAGCTCGTCGAGCGCCGTCTCGGCCTCGGTGAGCTGGGACTCGGCCTGCTGCTTCTGCGCGGCGACCGTCTGCGCCTTCTCCTGAAGGTCCTGTAGCTCTTCGAGCTTCTCCTGCGCCTCGGGCGGCAGATTACCCTGCATGCCCGAATCGTGGGGTGCCGGATGTAAAAACCCCCGCTTTGCGTACTGTCGGCTCCGCGCGTCGTAAAATGCCGGTCGAAGGGGGAGGCGGACGACGTGGGGGGAGGGGCGCCCCCGTGACGGTCCATGGACCGGCGATTCAGTGTTGGGGGTCGATCCGCAAGAGTGTGCTACCTATCTACGTAGGCATTCCCGGTGTCGGCGGCGGCCTCGGCGACGCCGACGAGCGTCGTCCACGTGTTCGTGCCGGCGCGGAGCGCCGTCAGATCCGCCGCCTCGACGGTCACGCGAACGGTCGCGCCCGCGCGCTCGACGCTCGCGCTCGTTCGGTCGCCCTCGATGTCGCCCGCTTCGACGCGCACCGCTCGGTGAACCGTGCGAGCGTCTCGCTCTGAGGCGTAGGAGAAACGAAGCGTGGTTCGGTGTGCCGCGTCCACGGCGGGCGTCTACTCGACGTCGACTTCTTTGACGTCGCGGCTCCGCTCTTTCAGCAGGACGCGGTGCCCGCAGTACGGGCAGCGGACGCCGCCGTAGGCGTCCAGTTCGACGTCGCGCTTACAGCGAGAGCACTTGTACGACATCTCAGTCCTCGGTCTCGTCCTCTGCGAGGGCGGTGCGGATGGACCGCGTGACGGCCTCGCCACCGGGCGTGGACGGCCGGTAGGCGCCGCCCGCGTACTTGTAGCCGCACTTGCCGCACTGCCAGATGCCCGTGCCCTTACGGTCGACGGCGTCGGAACCGCAGTCGGGACAGGTGTGGTCGTCGTTCGTGTCGCCCTCGATCTCGCTGACGCGTCGCCGCGCGACGCGACCGTAGCGCGCACCGAAGCGGCCCGCGCTTCCCGCTCGACTTGAGCCCTTGCTGGCCATGATATCGACCACTAGCCCCAGCGCGCACATAAGCCCTGCGAGTCGCCAGCGCGCGCTCACCGTCGTCGCGCGCACCACCGCCCGGCCGGTCGCTATCCCGCGAGGTCGGCGTCTTCGAGGGCTTCGTTCAGGTCGTCGCGGACGCGCTCGCCGGTCTCGCGGTCCATCGCGGTCGTGACGACCCGATTCTCCTGGACGCTGGAGCCGTCGCGGACGAGGAGGCGGACGTTCCCGTTCGCGTCGGCGCGCGTCACTTTCGCGCGCACGCCACCGCGAGCGCCCGACCCGCCCGCCTCTATCGGTCCGGGGATGACCTTCTTCACGTGCGGGTGCGCGGCGACTTCGCGGATTGCGCGCTGGCCGACGCGGCCGCCGATGAGCGTGCTGTGCGTCCCGCCGAGTTTCTCCGACGGGGGCTTGTCCACGACGTCGAGTTCTCGCTCGCCGCGGCGCTCTCGGACGGCGGCGACGGGGTCCTCGTCGGGCACCCGATAGACGGCGTAGTGGAGGTCGGCGCGCACCGCCTGCACGACGGCGCGTTCGCCGGCGACGTACACCTCTTCGGGGCGCTTTCGCCGTATCTCGTCGGCGATACGGCCCGCGAAGTTCCGGAGGCGTCGGTCCTCCCGGTCCGCGTCGGTCTCGGGCGTGCTCGCGACGTCCGTTCGCCCGATTACGTCCTCGTCGTCGAGGAAGGTGAGGGTGGCGTGGTCCGTCGCCGCGTCGACGACGACGGCGTCCGCGTTGCGGGTCTCGCAGACCAGGCAGTAGTCGCCCGGTTTCTCGAGGGGAGTCCCGCAGCGCGAACACTCCATACGCGCGAGTGGGACGCGCGACGTAAAACCGGCGCGCTTAGAGGTCGGTCGGGTCGGCCTTGAGGTACTCGCGGAGGAGGACGGTGGCGTACGCGCCCTTCGGGAGCGTGAACTCGAACGTGAGCGGGTCCGTCTCCACGGCGAGGTCGGTGCGGACGAGTATCGCGCGCCGGGTGCCCGTGGAGTCGAACGAGCCGGGCAGGTCGAAGTCCGCGGGGGCGACGCCGACGTCCTCGCAGACGCCGCGCTCGATCTCGCCGGGTTCGCCGTCGCCGAACTCGGTGTCGGTGCCGACGAGGGGCGCGGTGACGAACGCGCGGCCGCGCTCGATGTGGCGGTTCACGACGTCGACTCTGCGCTCGGTGACGCGCTGGAGGCGATCCACGTCGGGGAGGACGGGGTCGCCGTCGGCGTCGGCGAAGCAGACGACGTCGCCGGCGACGGCGCGGTCGAACGGGATGCCGCGTTCGAGGCGCTCGGAGCAGATCCGATTGAAGACGTAGGACTGGGCGGCGTGCACGAAGAGTCGCTGGAGGTTCGACGGGAACGTCTCCAGCGCCTCGCGGAAGTCCGCGTCGGTGTTCCCGCCGGTCTCGGCGAGCGAGTTCAGCACGGCGCGCTCGTAGCGCAGGCGGCCCGGGTAGCGTTCGATCGCTTCGCTCCAGTCGCGGGTCTCCTCGACGAACGCGCGCGCCTCGCGCGTCTCCGGCGGTTCGTCCTCGCTCGGGTTCCCGACGTACGCCATGACGGCGCCCTCCCAGTCGTCGCGCAGGACGCACAACCCGACCTCGTGCGTGACGGGGCGATAGCTCCCGAACCGCTGCTGGCCGAAGACGTTCGGGACGCCGACGCGCGTCCCCCGTTCGTCGTCGCTCGCGCCGTCGGCCGCGGCGGCGTCGCCGTCGCCGCCGAACGCGGCGAGTTGGCTCGTTATCTCGCCGACGGGGTCGGTGTCGGCGTCGCGGACGACGATGGTGAACTCGTTCCCGCGCAGGTCCCCGAAGCGGATGGGGCGGCCGGCGCGTCCGACCGGTTCGACGTCGGCGTTCGGGAGGCTCGGGAGGTCCTCGGGGGCGACGTCGCGGACGCTGAACAGCTGGGTGGTGACGGCGTTCCGGTCCTTCGTGCCGGCCCAGGAGACGCGCTCGCGGCTGATTCCGAGGCGGTTGGAGAGTTCGCGCGCGAACCCGTTCGTGTCCCACTCGCGGAGCGTCGCGCGGAAGACGAGGTGGGGGTAGTCGCCGGTCGGGGCGTCGAGGGGTTCGGTGTCGAACTCCTCGCGTTCGCGCACGCGGAAGTCCGCGGCGTCGACGCGAAGGCGGCCGCCGGTGCCGGGCGCGTCGCTGACGTAGTAGCCGATACCGACCGCGCGCTCCGTCGGGTGCGCCTCGCGCATCAGTAGAGGGAGAGGTCGCCGGTGACGGCGTCCACGTCCGCGTCCGCCGCGGGCCCGATGGCGAGCGCGGTCGGCGTCCCCGGATCGACCTGGGTGTGTCCGGCGTCCTCGATGACGGCCGAGGGGAGACCGGCGGCCTTCGCCTCCTCGTTCAGCCGGTAGAGGTCGCGTTCGCCGTTCGCTTTCAGGACGATCTTCTTCTGCCCGCCCTGCTTCCACGCGCGCTTGTCGCTGTCGCTCGCGTACTCGTACGCCTTCAGGGAGGCGTGTGCGGCCTGCGCGGCGACCTTCCCGGTGCCCATCCCGAGGTCGGCGCGCACGACGATGGCTTGCTTCATATCGTGAGTCGCGGCTTCGGCGAGCATAGGCGTGGCGACCCGCGCCCGCGGACGGATCGGTTTAACACGCCGCGGGTTCTCGGGTCGCCCATGATACTCTCCGACGCCGACCTCCTCGATCGGTTGGAGGGCGGGGACCTCGTCGTCGAACCGCTCGACGACCCCGAGTTGCAGATTCAGCCCGCGAGCATCGACGTCCGACTCGGTCGGCGCTTCCTCGAGTTCCAGCACGCGAACATCCCCTGCATCCACCCGACGGACGAGACGGAGGTGGACGAGTACGTCACGGAGACGTACATCGAGGACGACGGCGAGTTCATCCTCCACCCCGGCGACTTCGTGCTCGGGACGACGAAGGAGCGCGTGGAGGTGCCCTCGGACCTCGTCGCGCAGGTCGAGGGACGCTCCTCCCTGGGTCGCCTCGCGGTCGTGGTGCACGCCACCGCGGGCTTCATCGACCCGGGCTTCCGCGGGAAGATCACCCTCGAACTCTCCAACCTCGGCACCGCGCCCGTCGCGCTCTCCCCCGACATGCGGATCAGCCAGCTCGTCTTCACCGAACTCCGTACGGAGGCCGCGCGCCCGTACGGCGCGGAGCGCGGCTCGAAGTACCAGGATCAGGCCGGCCCGCAGGCCTCGCGCATCCAGAGCGACGAGGAGTTCGGCGGCGACCAGCGCCCCGAGGAGCGCGGAGGCGAGTAGATGCGGTTCCTCGAGGAGGTAGTGGTCGACGAGTTCCTGCCGACGTATCGCTCCCTGCTCGCGGCGGCGCTGCGCGAGCGCGGACTCACCCAGCAGGCCGTCGCGGACCTCCTCGGGGTGAGTCAGAGCGCGGTGTCGAAGTACGCGAAGGGCGAGGTGGCGACGAACGACGCCGTCGCGGGCGACGAGCGCGTGCGCGAGCACGTCGCGGAGGTCGCGGACGGCCTCGCGGACGGGACGCTCTCGCGGGTCGGCGCGCTCGCGGAAGCCGAATCGCTCGTTCGGGATCTGGAGGCGCCGGGGGACGTCCTCGCGGCCATCCACGCCGAGCAGATGCCGGCGCTCGCGGGCCAGTCGGTGGACTTCCGCGGGACGGGCGAGGCGGGCCTGCGCGAGCGCGAGCGCGTGCTCGCGGACGTCCGGCGGGGCGTGCAGCTTCTGGAGCGCACGTCCGGGTTCGCGACGCTCGTGCCGGCGGTCGGGTCGAACCTCGTGCAGTGCCTCTCGGACGCGGAGACGGCGGAGGACGTCGCGGGCGTCCCGGGCCGCATCTTCGACGTGATGGGGCGCGTGGAGGTGCCGGCGGATCCCGCGTTCGGCGTCTCCGCGCACGTCGCGACGGTCCTGCTCGGCGCGCGGGACGCCGGGAGCGACGCGCGCGCGGCGGTGAACGTCGCGTACTCGCCGGACGTGGTGGACGCGCTCGCGGCCCTCGGCTACGATCCGGTGGAGTTCCCGGCGGAGTCGGAGGACGTCCGTGCGGAGATCGGACGCGTCGTCGAGGCGAACCCGGGGGTGCGCGCGCTCTACCAGAGCGGCGGGTTCGGCGTCGAACCGATCGTCTACGTGCTCGGTTCGGACGCGCCGACGGTCGCGCGCACGGTCCGCGACCTCGTCTAGGGCGCGGCGACCCGGAAGAGGCCGCGCGGGTCGTGGCGCGCGCGGTCCGCGAGCGCGACGCGGAAGCCGGGCCGGTCGCCGCTCGTCGGGGCGAACCGGAGGTCGGCGCCGGGCCGTCGCCGGAGGAGTTCGACGGCGACGGGGAGGGTGAGGACGTGACGGCTCCGGGAGAGCGCGTAGCCGTCGAGGCTGACGGTGCGCGCGTCGGCGGGGCCGTCGATGCTGTAGTCGGCGAGGAGGCCGGCGTTCGCGACGGTCGCGAGGCTGTCGTCGAGGGCGTCCGCGCCGGCGGGCGCGGGGCTGAGGCGGCCGGCGGCGCGGTTCAACACGACCTCCTGTTCGTGCGCGTCGAGGGTCTCGTCGAGCACGGCGCCCATGCTCTGCAGGAGGAGGAGGCAGAGGTCGTCGGGGTCGGTGACGGTCTCTGCGGCGTCGAGGTAGGTGTCCATCACGGCGCGTTCGGCGTCGCGGAAGCCGCCGCCGGAGAGCGTCTCGAAGACGGCGGCGGTGACTTCGTGACAGAACTCGCTCCGGCAGGCGGCCCCCGCGTGGTCGCGTTCGGGCCCGTCTGGTGCGGCCGTCCGGGACGGGAGTTCGCGCACGATGACGTCGTAGTGGGGGAGGCGCGGGTCGTACCGGCGGAGTTCGTCGCGGTACGCGTCCACGAGGTCCGCGGCCCGCGTGGCCGTCTCCCGGTCGGGGAACCGGTGTTCGCCGGATGGGACGGGGCGTTCGCCGGTCCGGGCGCACGCGAGATAGTATCGGCCGTCGGGGCTCGCGTGCTCGCCGAGGCGGCGCCGTATCTCGTCGAGCGTTCGTCCGACCATCTACGCTCCCTCCCGCGCGTCTCTCCGAACCATATGTTTAGGCTAGCCTAAAACAACTTGAGTGTTGCGCCGCTCTCGCTACTCGTCTAATCGCGTTCGCCCGCGCCCTCCCGAATCCGCGCCTCCGCCGCCGCGAGCGCCGCCTCCCGGTCGAACGACTCGACGATACCCTCCAGTTCCTCGCGCGACGCCCCCGACAGGTCGCGCGCGTGCCGCGCGATGTTCGGGAGTGCGCGCAACACGTTGTCGACGATCGGCACCGTCGCCACCTCCGCGCTCCTCGAGAGCGGGTTCAGGTCTATCACGACCTCCGTCTTCCCCATCTCCCCCAGGGCCTCCGCGCGGTCCCCGTCCTCCAACGGCACCAGCACCACGTCCGCGTCGTAGATGCCGTCCGAATCGACCTTCGCGCGCTCGTGGGACAGCCCCGGGATGCGCGCGTCCGCCTTCAACCCCTTTACGTCCGTCGCGCCGTGCTCCCGCAGATGCTCCGCGATGGCGCGCACGCGCTCCTCCGTCCGCCCGAACAGGTTCACCTCTATGTCCGCGCCCGTCGCCGCCGCCAACTCCACCACCTCGTCCGGCGCGAGCGCCGCGACGTTCCCGTTCACGCTGATCACCGCGTGCTCGGCGAGCAGGAAGTACGCCGCCGCCGCCCGCGCGGCCTCGTCCGCGCTCGGAATCGTCTCCTCCCCGAGCAGGTAGTCGAACGCCTCCCCCCGCCCCTCCGCGATGAGTCCCTGCGTGCTCGTGATTCCCTTCTCCACGCCCGCCTCGATGCGGTGGCGCGTCAGCAGCGACTGATAGCGCGGGTGATCCTCCGGCACGTCCACGTCGTCCATACCCTCGTCTCCGCCGCCACCGAGGAAAAGTGGTGCGTCTCTCATCCGACCCCGCACATCCGCGACGCCGCTCACTCGCCGCACAGCGACGCGCCAGCGCAGTGAATCCGCGTCGCCGTCGCGTCGTAGCCCGCCTCCGAGAGGCCGTGCCCGAGCGCGAACACCGTCCGCCCCAGCATCGCCATCGACGCCTCCCCGCCCGCCTCGACGACGTCCTCCACCACCGCCGCGACGTCGTCGTCGAGCAGTCCCGCCTCCGACGCGAACCACCGCGAGCGCTCCACGAACCGCGCCATCGTCGGCTCCCCGCGCAGCGCCTCCAGCGCCCGCACGCCCGCCGTCGAGAGCCGCGCCGTCGACCCCGCGAGCACGTCCGCCGTCGATAGCTCCCCGAGCGAGCGGTACTCGATCCGACCCGCCGCCGGCACCCCGTCGAGGCGGCCGTGCGGCGGCGCGCCCGGGTCGACGCGGAGCGGCACCCCGCCGCGGGCCTGGGCGACCACGTCGCCCAGCCCCGTCCCAGCCTCCACCTCAGCCTCGTGCGCGATCCGAACGAGTTCGTTCTCCGTGCGCGACGGCCCCAGCGCCGCGTTCGCCGCCAGCGCCGTCCCGAGCGCCATCCCGCCAGAGACGCCGAACCCCGCGCCAACCGGGAGGTCCGTCTCCGCCGCCACCGACGCCGTCGCGTCCAGCGCGTCCAGCACCGACTCCACCGCCGGCACCGCCGCCGGTTCGCCGTCCAGCGTCACCGCGCGCTCCTCGGCCGGTTCCACCGTCACCGTCACGCCGTCCGCGAGCGTCACGCCCGCGCCCCGCGACCCCGTCTCCGCCGGCGAGTTCGCGCGATGCACCGAGAAGAACCCCGTGACGTGCCCCGGCACGAACGCCGTCGCCGCCCGTTCAGTCATCGCCTCGTCGTCCGCGCGCGCCGCTGTTAAGCGTTCGCAGTTCCGCTCGTCAGTCGAACAGGTCGTCCGGCCGGATGCGCGATAAGCGCATCGCGTTCCCCGTCACGCCGAGGCTCATCCCCATGTCGCCGACGACCACCGCCGCCGCGACGCTCACGAGGCCGAGCGGGACGCCCGCCGCGAGCAGCGCCTTCACCGCGAGGCTCGCGCCGACGTTCTGCCGAACCACCCGATTCGCCCGATTCGACAGCGCGTACAGGTAGGGGAGCTTTCCGATTTCGTCCCCCATCAGCGCCACGTCCGCGGTCTCTATCGCGGTGTCAGTCCCCGCCGCCCCCATCGCGACGCCGACGTCCGCCGCGGCGAGCGCCGGCGCGTCGTTGATGCCGTCGCCCACCATCGCCACCGTCTCGTACTCCGCCTGCAACTCCTCGATGGCGTCCACCTTCTCCGCCGGGAGGAGTTCGGCGCCGTAGTCGTCGACGCCGACCTGCTCCGCGATGGCGCGGGCCGTTCCCTCGTTGTCCCCGGTGAGCATCACGACGTGCTCGACGCCGAGGTCGCGCAGGCGCTCGACGGCCCGCGCGGCCCCCGGCCGTATCTCGTCCGCGACCCCGACGACCCCCACCAGTTCGGACGCCGTCCCGACGAGAACGACCGTCTTCCCGTCGCGTTCGAGGTCGGCGAGCGCGCCCCCGGCGAGTCCCGACGGCTCCGCCTCGTCGGCCGCGACCGCCCCGCCGTCCGGCACGCGGCGCGCCCGCGCGAGGTCGAACCCCAGTTCCTCGAAGAGCGCGGGCGTGCCCGCGTAGTACGTCTCGCCGTCGAACGACGCGCGGATCCCGCGCCCGCTCAGGCTCTCGAACTCCGACGGCTCCGGGACGTCGCCCACCCCCGCCTCGTCAGCGCGCGCGAGAATCGCCGCCGCGATGGGGTGTTCGCTCCGCCGCTCCAGCCCCGCCGCGCGACGCAGCACGTCCCCCTCCGCGTGCTCGCCCAGCGCGACGACGTCCGTGACCGCGAGTTCGCCCTTCGTGAGCGTCCCCGTCTTGTCGAGCGCGAGCGCGCCCACCGACCCCATCGCCTCCAAGTGGTCGCCGCCCTCGATGAGCACGCCGTTCCGCGCCGCGCTCGTCAGCGCGGACACCACGGCGACGGGCGTCGAGATGACGAACGCGCACGGACACCCGATCACGAGGAACGTGATCCCACGGATCGCCCACGGCCGCCACGCCTCACCGAACGCCAGCGGCGGGCCGACCGCCGTCAGAATCGCGAGCGCGACGATGACCGGCGTGTAGTAGCCCGCGAACCGATCCACGAACCGCTCCATCTCCGTGTCCCGCGACTGCGCCTCCTGCACCAACTCGATGATGCGCGAGAGCGTCGACTCCCCCGCGTCCGCGGTCGCTTCGACCTCCAGATAGCCGCCCTCCGTGATCGACCCCGCGTACACCTCGTCCCCCTCGGCCTTCTCCGCGGGCACGCTCTCGCCCGTGATCGGCGACTCGTCCACCGCGCTCCGCCCCTCGACCACCGTGCCGTCCACCGGAATCTTCTCCCCCGGCCGGACGAGCACCGTCTCCCCCACCGCGACGTCCTCGGCCGGCACCACCACCTCCGCGCCGTCGCGGCGCACCGTCGCCTCGTCCGGGGAGAGTTCGAGGAGCTCCCGCAGCGAATCGCGCGCCCGGTCGATCGAATAGTCCTCCAGGAGTTCCGCGACATTGTAGAGCACCGCCAGCACGGCCGCGTCGACGAGATACCGCTGGCCGAGCAGCGCCGCGGCGAGGATCGCGACCGTCATCAGGAAGTCGATGTCCAGCGAGCGGTTCCGCGCCGAATAGTAGCCGCTCCGGATGATCGGCCCGCCGCTGACGACCACCGTCGCCAGATAGAGCACGCTCGACACCGAGAGCGGATACCCCAGCACGCTCGCGACCTGCGGATTCAGCCCCGCGAGCAGGAACTCCACCACGAGACCGGCGACGAGGAAGACCGCCCCCACCCACGTCTTCTTCGCGCGCCCGCTCGACCAGACCGCCCGCGGCGACCCGAACGCGGCCTCGTCGTCGCCCTCCTCGGCATCCCCGTCATTTCCCTCGACGGTGTAGCCCGCGCGCTCGACCGCCCCGCGGATCTCCGCCTCCGACGTGCGCTCCGGGTCGAAACGCACCGTCGCCACCCCCATCGTCGGCCGGAGATCCGTCTCGCCGACGCCGTCGACAGACCGCAGGGCCTTCTCCACCTTGCCCGCACACGACGGACAGTCCATCTCCGGCACGGACAGCCGAACCGAACGCCCGCCCCCACCCGACTCGTCGCTCATTACCAGAGGATAGGGCGCGCACCCGGGTAAGTCTTGACAGACCGCTCGCATCCCGCAGAATCAGCCGGCTCGCTCGGCAACGTTCTCGCCTACGGCGAGAGCCGTTGCCGGTCGCGGAAGACGCTGACGCGTCTTCCTGGCCCGGCAGGTCTTCGCCCTACGGACTGAGCCGCTGCCGGTCTCGCGGGAACAGCGCGAGACTCGCTCTGCTCGTCTCGCTGGCTCCCGCTCGATGGACAGCGGCCAGCCCTACGGGCTGAGCCGCTGTCGGTCTCGCGGGAACAGCACCGCTTCCCGGATGTTCTCCAGGTCGAGCATCGTCATGACGAGTCGCTCGACGCCGTACGCCCACCCCGCGTGCGGGGGCATGCCGTACTTGAACATCTTCGTGTAGTAGTCGAACTGGTCGGGGTTGAGGCCCTGCTGGCGGAACCCCTCGACGAGCGCGTCGTAGCGGTGTTCGCGCTGGCCGCCGGAGACGAGTTCCATGCGCGGATGCATCAGGTCGAACCCCTTCGACGTCTCCGGGTCGTCCTCGTAGTCCTGGATGTAGAACGGCTTGATCTCGCTCGGCCAATCAGTGATGAAGTAGTGGCCGCCGACGTCGTCGCCGAGCGCGCGCTCCGCTTCGGTGGAGAGGTCGTCGCCGTAGACGAGCTGTTCGTCGAGTTCGCCCGTGGCGTTGATGCGCTCGATGGCCTCCTCGTAGGTGAGGCGCGGGAAGTCCTCAGCGGGGACGGCGAAGTCGTCGTAGCCGAGCAGTTCGAGCTCCTCCGCGCAGTTCTCGGCGACGCCCTCGTAGGCGGCCTTGAGGGTGCCCTCGCAGACGTCCATCGCCTGCTCGTGGTCGATGAACGCGGACTCGAAGTCGATCATCGTCGCCTCGTTCAGGTGGCGGGGCGTGTTGTGCTCCTCCGCGCGGAAGATCGGGCCGACCTCGAAGACGCGCTCCAGCCCGGAGCCGACCATCAGCTGCTTGAAGAGCTGCGGGCTCTGGTTCATGAACGCCTCCTCGCCGAAGTACGTGATCGGGAAGAGCTCCGTCCCGCCCTCGGTGCCGGTGGCGACGATCTTCGGCGTGTTGATCTCCGTGCTGCCGATGCTCCGGAAGTAGTCGCGGACCGCGCGGAGGACCTCGGCGCGGATCTCGAAGACCGCCTGCACTTCCTCCTTGCGGAGGTCGAGCGTGCGGTTGTCGAGGCGCGTCGAGAGGTCCGCGTCGACCTTCCCGGACGGGTCGAGCGGGAGTTCCGCGTCCGCCTCGTTCAGCACCTCGACGGTCTCGGGGAGCATCTCGACGCCCGTCGGTGCGCGGTCCTCCTCCTCGACGTCGCCCGTGACGGCGATGACGGACTCGCGGTGGACGCCCAGCCCCGTCTCCACGAGGTCCTCGTCCATCTCGTCCTTCTCGAACTTCACCTGGATCTTCCCGGAGGTGTCGCGGAGGATGAGGAATGCGATGCCGCCGAGGTCACGGACCTCGTGCACCCAGCCCGCGACCGTCACGCGGTCGCCCGGCTCGGCGTCTGCCGTGTACGTTCGGTCGTCCATGCCCGCCACTACCGGCGTCCCGCGCTTAAATGCCGTCGTTTCGTCGCGGCCCTACTGGTCGCGGCTCGCGTCCTGCGCGCCCTCCACAGTCTCCCGGACGGCGCCCACGCCCTCGTCGTGCAGGAGGTCGCCGACGACCACCACGTCGGAGCGCGACCCCATCTCGTAGGCGTCGTCGTAGTCGTGCACGCCGCCGCCGTAGAACAGCACCGACTCCTCCAGGGCGTCGTGGGCGGCCGCGACCTTCTCCGGGTCGCCGAGCATCCCCGAGTACTCGACGTAGACGATCTCCTGGCCGAGCATGCGCTCCGCGACCTTCGCGTACGCCGCGACGTCGTCCGCGGTCTGCTCGCAGTCCGCGTCCGTCAACTCCGCCACGGACGCCTCCGGATTCATCACGATGTACGCCTCCGTCGTCGTCCGCCGCCAGTCGATGGAGTCGATGCGCACCCACTCCTTGTGCGCGCCCGTCACCCACGAGACGTCCCCCGCGTTCAGCACGATGGGGACCAGATAGCCGTCCAGGGCGTCGTCGTCCACCACGACCGCCGGATTCGACGGCTCCTGGTAGAGCGGCACGTCGTGCGTCCGGCACGCGTCGATCACGCGCTCCATCTTGTCGCTCGTCACGTCCAGCGTCCCACCGATCTCCAGGGCGTCCGTCCCCGTCTCGCAGACGTCGTCGAACGTCTCCCCGTCCACGAGGTCCTTGTCCGGGTCGACCTTGAGAACGTGATCCCAGTCGGCCCACGGCGCGTTCATGCTCCCCCCTATAAAGTCCCGGAGCAAAACCCCTTCGGAGCGTCCCGGCGACGCCGACCAGCGGGAGGCGTCGCCGAAC
>Ga0207755_100726_pt1 | contig 13203 bp, 14 predicted proteins | sample A23P2SouthBayCA_FD_187734 | JGI IMG/M metagenome (GOLD analysis project Ga0207755, IMG submission 187734) | Aerobic enrichment media microbial communities from Bioluminiscent Bay, La Parguera, Puerto Rico - A23 P2 (SPAdes) | ecosystem: Environmental > Aquatic > Marine > Unclassified ...
GTGGCTTGCATTATTTGCGCATTACTACAACCATCTCAGACCGAACCAATCGCTCGACGGACGAACGCCGGTCGAGGAGGTGCTAAACTAGACAGTGCCGCGACATCCTAAGTTTAGTATTCTTAATAAAAGAATTATTTATTTATCATGACATTTAGTTATATAAATTGAAGATTAATTTAGTGGCGATAAATACCTAGCGTATTATATTCTGGAACGGCATATTGAGTGGTTAGTCCGAAACTGCCTTGTTATTCTATAATATACTCAAATATCCGTATGAGTTCCCCCACAGTACAAATACAGGCCCGACTTGGGTCCACGAGACTCCCTGGAAAGGTGCTTTTCTCTCTCGGCTCTCGACGCGTTCTCGGATGGGTCTATGAGCGGTCCAATCGCGCAGAGAAACCTATGGATATACTTCTGACGGTGGGAGATCGCCCGGAGAACGAGGCAATTCGCGAATGGTGTAAGCGAAATGATATCCCTTTTGATACAGGCCCAGAGGATAATCTCTTGGAACGACATCTACAGGTAGCAATCGCAATGGGGAGCAATCCGGTAGTCCGTGTTACGGGAGATTGCCCATTTGTTCCGTCATCCGAAATTGACCGCGTAATTCGAGAACACGAGCAAAACGATGCGCGGTACACGACAAATCTCGCCGATGGGATGCCTGTCGGAACTGCTGTCGATGTCATCGATAGAGCAGTTCTAGAAGAGCTCCGCGAGTCGGGCGACAGCCACCCTGTACGGCGACTCCGAGAGAATCCTGCCGAATGGGACGTCGTAGTCACATCGAACGATAAGTGGACTGCATTTGGTGACGTGCACATGGCCGTTGATACCCCGGCAGACTATTGGACCCTTTGTGATGCAATACAAGCGGTCGGTGACGATCCGGTAGCCGTAGCTAAATGGGTGGCCGAACGATAAGCTATAATATGTGACCACCCGATGGAATTTTTTATGCCGGCTCTGTCTCCCGATGATATCGGGAAATTCATTGCTATAGGTGGGACGTTTCAGGGTCACCTTGACGAAAAAGATCGGACCTACCGATGGCCCGATTTATGGGTGGTTCCTGACGAGGGCGTCGTCGGTGAGGGGGAAACCATCGAAATACCAAATCGGGTTGAGGAAGTAAAACCTGGCGCAGAGATAACGGCTGTAATTGGTGAGAGCATCTATGAAGCGGACGAGGAAGAGGCGTGGAATGCAATTAAGGGATTCACTATTTCCAATGATGTGACTGCCTCGGGTGACTGGCCCGGCTGGTCGGATCCTGACCACGGGATGATAACCGGTGTCGGCTACAAATTGCTTCCAACGTTCTCGCCGATTCTCAGCGAATATGTCAGAAAAGGTGATGTGACAGACTATGACGACCTCTCAGTTGGGGTCCACGTTGATGGTGAGGAGGCTATCTCGGGGTCGACTTCTCAAATGAGCTTTTCCATCCCTGAGATGGTTTCGTTTGCGAGTAATATCTGCAAACTCCACGAGAACGATGTGGTCGCGCTAGGGGATCCTGGAAATCCAACGAGCTTCCTCGATAATGCCGATTCGGTCACCTGCGAGATTGAGGGGATCGGGGAGCTGACGAATCCAATTGAGCGCGTATAGGCCTGATGCATATTGCCATCCGTGCCGACGGTGGGGCGCAAATCGGCTATGGTCACCTTGTACGATCGAGCGCACTCGCAGAGGAGATACTATCTCGGGGGCACATAGTTACTGTTGCGACGACAACTCCACAGCCAGCCCAAGAGGTCTTTCCAGATACGGTTGAAACTACTACCCTATCAAAAAGGGACGAGTATGAGCCGTTTGTCGAATGGATTGAAACTGGCAACCCCGATGTGGTATTCACGGATGCTTATCCAATCGATACCGGGTACCAGCGCGCTGTACGAGATCGTGTTCCACTCGCAGTTCTTCAAGACGATGCTCGCCACCCTGTTTGCTGCGATATATTGATCAACGGGAATCTCTACGCGTCCGATCTTGATTACGAATGGACGAATTCCGAGCCGGAGTGGTGGCTTGGGCCGGAATATCTTCTCCTACGCGGTGAAATCCGAGACTATGCGAAGAAGGAATCACCGTGGCGTGAGGTCCCTGAACGCGCTCTAATTACCATGGGGGGAAGCGATATGCAAAATCTCACGCCAACTATTGTTCAAGCGTTCGACGGACTTGCTCTCCGTGTGGATGCTATCGTTGGCCCGGGATTCTCCGAGCAGCAAGAGGTAGATATTCGAGATGCAGCGGGTGACGTTTCCGGTGATGTGCGAGTTGCCCGTGATCCGGATGATTTCCCCAAACGAATGTTTCAGGCTGACTTCGCGGTGAGTACTGCGAGCAGCACAACCTATGAACTGCTGGCTCTTGGAACACCCATCATCAGTATCCCCGTTGCCGATAACCAGGAACCGATTGCAGCAGCACTTCGTGAACACGATGCTGCCACAGTACTCGAACGTGATGCCGGTGTTACCGCGTTCCTTGCGGCCATAGAGGAGTACATGACCGATCCCGAGATTCGTCAAAAACGGCGTAACCTCGGCCGTGGCCTCGTTGACGATCGAGGTGCTGAGCGCGTCTGTGACGAAATACTATCAGTGGTCGACGAGAAGCCGGAAACATGAGCGACGAAACCGATGTCGTTTTTTTGGGTATCAACGATGTGGGGGTGCAAGTCTACGAGTGGCTCTGTGACCAAGACGACGTGTTCGTCCACTCACTTTTGACGACCAAAGACCAACTCCGGGTAATCAAGGAGGTAGAGCCGGATTACGTCGTGTCGTGCGGCTACCGATATCGCGTCCCTGAACCCATCCTTGAAATTCCCGAAAAGGGATGTCTCAACCTCCATCCGGCATATCTCCCGTATAACCGGGGAGCGAATCCGAACGTCTGGAGTATCGTCGAAGACACGCCTGCTGGCGTCACACTTCACTATATGGACGCGGATTTGGATACGGGGGATATCATCGCTCGTCGAAAGGTGCCAACTCAATTCTCGGATACGGGGAGGGATCTCTATGAGAGGCTCGAAGATGCGCAAATAGAGTTGTTCAGGGAGACGTGGCCCGATGTCGTAGCTGAATCGATCTCCCCAACAGAACAGCGTTCCGACGCTGGTACGTATCACCGGACAGACGACTTTGACGAACTCTGCGACCTTGATCCCGATGAAACCGTGCAGGTAAAGGAATTTCTCGATAGGCTACGCGCACTCACGTTCACCCCCTACCAGAACGCCGAGATAGAAGTCGATGGCGAGACGTACTACATTGAAGTCGATATCTCCAAAGAAGACTAGTTTTGTATTATATCCCAGTGGATGCCCTCCGATTTCTGGATTTTTCGGGTGGCTGTTTTTCCGAGAATTTCGTCGTAGAACTTGGGATGTAGCCCGGCGGCTTGCTCGCCCGGACGGAGGACCTTCACTTTTTCTCGTGTTAGCTCTTCTCCAGCTTCGATTTCTTCGACAGCTTGTATCGAACGTCGTGCTTTTTGATAGAGTTCCCCTTCCACCTCCAGAATTTGTTTTTCTCCCGATCCAAGTGCCTTCTCGGTATTCCGGATCGCAGATATCATCCGATTCAGTTCGTTCGGCTCGAGTGCGAATTCGTGGTCCGGGCCCTCCATTGTCTTATCGAGAGTGAAGTGTTTCTCGACGACACTTGCACCCAGTGCGACGGCAGCACTCGGAGCAGTTACGGGATCAAGGGTGTGGTCAGAGAGCCCTGAGAGAACGCCGAACTCGCTCTCTAGAGTCTCGACAACGCGGACATTGATATCTGACAGGGGTGTCGGGTACGCAGCAACACAATGCAACAAGACGAGATTAGAAACGCCAGCATCCCGGAGTGATGATACTGAATCGGCCACTTCTTCGAGTTCGTGGGCCCCGGTGGACATGATAATCGGTTTGTCCGTCTCGGCGAGATACTCGAGGAAGGGAATATGGCTGCTCGTATACGAGGCGACTTTCCACGCGGGAACGTACTCGGCCAGTTCTTCGGCAGAATGTTCGTCGAATGGGGTCGACATGAATTCGACGCCCTGCTCGTGGCAGTATCCGCGTAGTTCTGGTATCCATTCGTAGGGCATCTCCATCGATTCAATGATCTCAAAAAGACTCCGTTCGTCATCGAGGTACTCGGCCTCCCCGCTTTCCTCGACGTAGAGGTCCTCTGCCCGGAACGTCTGGAACTTCACCGCGTCGGCTCCTGCATTGGCTGCGACGTCGATTAGCTCCTTCGCGAGATCTAAGTCACCGTTATGGTTCGATCCTGCCTCAGCGATAACGAACGTCGACTCGTCTGGACCGACAGGACAGTCCCCAATATGAAACTCAGCCATACGTCAACTCGGGGTGAGAGAACGAATAAAACCTGCTTTCGGCTTACGCGTGATACGCTTGTAAGCGCTGGATTGCCTCCAGAACATCCTTAACGTCAGAACTATCCATTTCTGGATGTAGCGGGAGACTGACCAGCCCTTCGTAAACAGCCTCCGTCTCTGGGAACATCCCTCGGTCGTATCCGAATCCTTCTTGGAAATACGGATGATAGTGTAACGGGACATAGTGAACCTGAACGCCGATGTTCTCGGCGTGCATAGCGTTCACGAACTCCTTACGAGTGCATCCGAACTCATCCTCAATCTCGATCGCATACAGGTGATACATCGGGTCTGAGTCACCCGACTCAGGCGGTGTGCGAATTCCATTAACATCCTCAAGCACCTCATCGTACTGTTCTATAATCTCGTCACGCCGCTGCTTGAAATCCTCCAACCGATCGAGCTGCGCAAGGCCAAGCGCAGCCTGAATATCGGTCACGTTGTAATTGTATCCAAGCCCCTCGGTGACCTGATACCAGGGCTCGTCGTCGTGTCCCGGTGGATCGTAATCCATGTCGAACGACCGCAACCGTCGAAGCCGTTCCGCAAGTTGATCGTCATCAGTAACGACCATTCCTCCTTCCCCTGTCGTGATGTTCTTTACCGGATGGAAGCTAAAAACCGCCATGTCGCGTTGAGACCCGATCGAATCCCCCCGCCAGCTGCCCCCGAATGCGTGACACGCATCCCAAATGACGGTCAAATCGTCTTCATCTGCAACGTCAAGCAATCCTTCGATATCGGCTGGATGACCGCCGTAGTGCATAGGGATTAACCCAGTAGTCGAATCTGTCACCTGCTCTCGTACTGCCTCCGGGTCCAGCGTCCGGCGATGTGGGTCGATATCGGCGAATACGGGCTTTGCACCACAATAGGTTGCAGCATGGGCTGTCGAGGCGAATGTTAGTGGCGTCGTGATAACTTCGTCCCCAGACTCGAATCCGGCTGCGCATCCAGCAAGGTGCAACGCAGTCGTCCCCGAGGTCGTCGCGACTGCATGGTCGACACCGACCAGTTCTGCGACACGCTCCTCGAACTCCTCGACTGTCGCCCCCCGTGTGATGTAGTCCCCTTGGAGGGATTCCAGAACGGCCTCATTTTCGTGGTCGGTAATACTCTGGCTCCCGTAGCCGAGAACCTCCTCTCGAATGGGCTCACCGCCGTAGTACGCTGGACAGTCGTGTGTCATTCCTCTTGTTCCTGTAGCCACTCACGCAGTCGGTCGACACCCTCCTCGAGCGAGACCTCGGGCTCCCAGCCGAGGAGTTCGTTCGCCTTTTTCGGGTTACAGAGGAGTTTCTGCACCTCGCTTTGAGGGTGATGATGTTCGACGTGATTGATCTCCGTTCCTTCACTCGCAATTAGCTCAGCGAGTTCGTTGATCGAGACATCGGTACCCGTCCCCGCATTAATTGCTTCGCCTTCGGCGGCTTCTGAGAACGTCCCCTCGACGATGAATCGAGCGCAGTCGGTTACGTACATCAGATCACGCGTCTGTGTTCCGTCGCCGAATATCTTCAGCGGTTTTCCTTCGATATCACGGCTGGTAAAGATAGAGACGACGCCTCCAGCCATTCCCGTCTTCTGGAAAGGCCCGTACGTGTTGAAAGGTCGAAGCACAGTTACCGGAATATCGTAGCCGTGGTAATAGCTTTCCGCGAGGTCCTCCGCTGCGAGTTTCGAGCCGGCGTACGGCGAGGCGGGTTTCACCGGATGGGATTCGTCGATACCTTCCTTCGATTCGGCCATGTCGTACACCATGCAGGTTCCCACGAGACCGAGGCGTGTGTCCGTCTTCCGGCAGGCCTCTAGGACTCGCTCCGTTCCCACGACGTTCGTCTCGAAATGCGCCTGCGGGTAGTCGAGGCTTTCCTGAACGTCGATTTCGGCCGCTAAGTGAATACACGCGTCAGTCTCGTTGTCCACCAGTTCTGAGACCACATCTCGCTCGCCCACGTCGCCGACTGTCAACTCGAAACGGTCCGACTCTTCGAAGGCAGTGACGTTTCGTCGCGAGCCGTTCGACAGGTCATCCAGACCCCGAACGGTGTATCCCCTTTCGAGGAGGTCGCCGACAACCCATCGTCCGATGAAGCCTGCTGCGCCCGTAACGGCGACAGTACCGCGACTCATTGTGCAATCCCCTCGTCGAACTCGGCTCGGAGCAACTCGAGAATATCGTCTTGACTCAATTTTTCTGCGCGTTCCGAGGACCGGACGATGTCGTCAACCGGTTCGAAGCCTTCGATTCCATCGTGGTTGAGATAGCCGTTACTGCCGGCCTGTTCGGGTTTGATCGCGTACATGTCGTTGTTCTCGATAGTGCGTGTGACCTCTCGTTCGGTCAGGATCTTCTCGTCGAACGTCTCACCGACCCGGCGACCACTCAGTGTGATTTCGATTTCCTCCGGGTCGTGGCCGTATTTCGGGGCGAACGCGTCTATCATCGCTTCAGCCAGGTCCTTGATGCGGACTGAATCCATCTTGTGAACGAATACCTCTCCCCCCACGGTGTGGTTCATCGCTCCGACCACTAGATCGGCGACATCGTCGTAGGTGAGAAAAAACCTGGTCATCCTCGGGTCCGTCAGCGTTACCGGTCCACCCTTCTCGATTTGTTCCCGAAAGACCGGGATTACTGACTGTGAGGAATTGATGACGTTCCCGAACCGGACCGACGCCAGACGGATGTCGTGGCCGCCGCTGTACTTGTTTGCGGCTGTAACCAACTTCTCACCGAGTAGCTTGGTTGTCCCCATCGTATTTGCTGGGTGAACGGCTTTATCACTGCTTGTGAAAACGAACCTATCAACCCCGGCGTCTATTGAAACGTCAATCAAATTTTGCAACCCCATTACGTTCGTTTTCACCGCCTCGAACGGATTGTACTCGCAGATGTCGACGTGTTTCATCGCAGCAGCATGAATAACGATGTCGACTCCGTCTACGGCGCGGACCAACCGATCTTTGTCACGGATGTTCCCCGATAGAAACCGACATCGGTCGTCTCGGAGCTCTGTTTTGAGAGCTGCGAGTCCTGGTTCGGTCTGATCGAAAATTCTGATAACGTTTGGGTCCTGCTTAAGGATCCGTCGTATTAGTATTCGACCAACCGATCCCGCCCCTCCCGTAATTAAAACGTTTTTATCAGCTATTATTGACTCCACGATACTGGTAAATAGAAACACCCTCAAAGACAATTCTTTTGTTTTTGATGGGGAGAGATCGCGTTAATTTGAATACGTGGCCAGCGACACTCCAGACATTGCGGCGATCTACAAACGTAGAGACACTCTCGCGTCGTCACAACGGAAACGTTAATTCCGGAAAGTACTACTGTGGCAGCTGCACGTTCATCTTTAGTGTGGCCCGAGATACATGTTGTCACGTGTGTAGTCGCTTTGAACTTCGATTCCGACATTGTCGAGAGGCGGTGAAACGTATTATTGCCACGAATGCCTGCAGCACAGCAATCAGCATCGAGACGACGATTACCATCACCTTGGTCGTCTGCCCCGCTCGCGAAGAAACACCACGGTCCCAAGTTCAACCGGCTCGAATGTCGGTACGTGCATGAACGTCTAGATGTGCATCCCTTTCACGAAGTAGTCGGCATCAAACTATTAGTCCGTATAGAGTACACGATCACCATCAATTCGCCAAATATCGCCGGCATCGTCGAAATATATCGATACTGAACGAAGATCGTCTAGAAGGCATAGTCTAAGGGAAACTGCTTGTAATATATGACGAGTGTATTTTAAATTTCGTTTATATAACCTATGGTATTTCTAATTGCGTATTCTAAAACTGGGACTCCCTTTGGAATTGTGTATAAACTACCTTCTCTCTCAGGAGTATATGTTTCCCCAGCCTCAATTTCATTGAATGCCCGTACAAGCATATCATCCGACTCACGAAGTAACCGACATCGAATCGAATGCCATGTGTGTAAGTCATCTATATTGATCTGCTTAAGCGCAGCTATCTCACCAGCATCTAATTTTTCGTTTAATCGTTGAACTGTGACTCCAGCCTCTTCTTCACCGTTTACGAACTCCCAGAAACCCATCGGTTGTCCGCGATACTTCCGCAGATCGCCGTGGTGATAACTTAATACACCGTACTCGAATGCCTCAAGTATCGGCCCTACCAGAAATCCGAATCCAAACCGGATAGCGACGTCACACTCCGCAGCTACTTTCTCCACGCTGTCTTCTGGTATTCGCTGCTGCCACCCATCTACGATATCTGGTTCGACATAATACTCATTTACGCCATCTAGTTCCAATACGTCGTCTAACTCTACAGGTTCTGATTGAGGTGTATCCCGACCGAATAGACGGTGTAAGACTGCGACAAGCGTCCATTCACGGAGTTCGATCGCCCTTTTTACCAGATCTAACCTCGACCTCTCTTCCTCGTATTCATTATACACTACGGCACCCAGTTCGGCATTAGTCTCCTCAAATAACAAGGAGAGAGCGTTCGCTTGCCAGTGAGCGATAGTCGAATCATTAACAAGAAGACATACCCTCAGCGGATTGCCCGTCATTCTGTGAAATATTTCTGACCCAGCTCATTCATAGTCTTAATCTCTAGTTCGTCTTCAGGTATCTGATGAAGGTATTCCAGATATTTTTCGACTAATCGCCATTGATATTCGTTACTAAGATCGTACAGGTGACACCACAGGTGAAGGGGTTCTCCGGATTCGATTGCCCTCTGGGTAGCACGTTTGAGATAGTACATATGTGTCCGTGTTCTGGCTTCTATTGGGAAATATCGGAATACTTGACTGGTTGGTCTTTGGCCGCTTGGTAGTGCCCGGGCGGTCAATGAGGGATAGGTCGTACAGTACGTTTGTAACACGCCGTTTTTGACTTCTGGTTCCCACTCCGGATGAGGACCAACAGTGAGCTCCTTGAATCTATGAGCCGGCGTCAACGACCGTTTTTCCTTGGCGTATCGTGCGACTCTGATTCCGTTTCGGCGAAGGACTTCGTTCTTCGGCCGCTTGTGTCGAGGTGGCACGAATGACGAGACTCTTTCGTCGATGTCAGTATGTAAACCCTGCACCCGTCGCAACTCTGTATCAAGTAACTCATCGGGGGCATCGTCGCAAAGAATGTGGGAGAACGTGTGCGTACAGAGTTCGTGATTCGCATCTGTATCTAGTACCTGGAGGGCTATATCAGGGGCGTACATGAGTGGGTCCGCTTCGACATCGGTCCCCGGGTCGGCGTCGTACCAGTCCGCTTCATATCGTCCTTCATGTTCGCCGTTGCACTCTTCCAAGAGGAGGTGACCGACGATGTCAAAAGAAATCGGAACGTCGGTTTCTTCTGTCTTTTTCAATAGCTTTCTCGCGTATTTGCGCTCGATAGACCCGTCAGAGGAAAGGTGTTCATCTGTCGGCAAATCGTGAACTCCCCAACCGAGTTCGATTTCAATACTAATCGTCAACGTTCCCGTCATCAATCGTTAGAAACGTTTAGTTGGTGATTTATAGACCTTCCTACCTAAATAAGTAGCCTGCTGTCGATCGTAGACTACAGATCCGCTACGAAACTTACTCAGGTGTAATAGTAATATTGCTGACATGAGCCTCATATAGAATGGCCGCCCAGCCGACCTCAATGTCCACGATGCGAACGCGGAGTTCACCGGTCGCGTCATCCCCCGGCCCTCACTCACAGATCTCCCCGTCTCGTGGGCGGTGTACAACTCGCCGTCATGATAGATCGAATGCCGCAATTTCACCGACACGGATTCCTCGGGCCCCAAGGACCCAACTCGAAGCCTAGCTCTAGCAACCGTCTGCCCGCCAGCCCCCACGAACTCGATATCGAAGAGTACGTTCCGAGCCACTGCATAATCCTTGTTCTCTCTTATTCGTCTCGGAATGACCATGGCTACTGGCCGCGTAGTGACGAGCGAATTACCAACACAACCACCGACCCCGCACACACCTCATACCGAGTGTACTGTTGGTCTCAAGCAAATACCCGATCGGACAGTATTCACCGGAAAACCAATCGCACCACAGCTATTCAGTTACCGTCGAGCGCCTCTACGACGAGTTCGGGGTCTCTGATGAGTCTGTGGACGCGATAACTGCCTTCGCCGTGACCGCCACCGGTATGCTCACTTTCCGTAATCCCGAGGAAGGCTTGTTCGTTGAGCAACCGTTGCACGCGGTCATAGCTCAACGGCGTCGTATTCGCCTGCGTTGCAACCCCTTCGTACATCTCGTATACTTCGGCCGTCCGGAAGGTTCGACCGTCGCTGTTTTCGGTGAGTATTGCAAGTGCCCGGAGCACATGTTTCACGTGTGGTGTCTGGCCCCCGATGAGCTTTCGAAACCGATTGATTTCGGCCTGATGGACGGCGGCATCGACGTGGGCCTCAGAGACCGTCGTTGCACCCTCTTTTTCGGCAAGGCGGCCCGCCTCGTATAGTGTGTCGACGGCCTTCCGTGCATCGCCGTGCTCTCGTGCAGCGAGGGCGGCTGTCTTGGAGATGACCCCCGATTCGAGTACGCCCTCAGTAAAAGCATCCAGCCGGTGGTTCAGAATCGCCTGGAGCTGGTCAGCATCGTAGGGATCAAAAATGAGCTCGTTGTCTTGCAGCGACGAATCAATCCGCTCGGTCAGACGATCTCGATACTCGATTTTGTTGCTGATGCAGATGACACCGATCAACGCGTCAGCCTTTCCGCTTTCTCGCGCTCGTGAAAGACTGCGGAGTATCGCATCGCCATCGAGTTTGTCTACTTCATCAAGGATGACGACGAAGGCTTCGACATCGTGTTCGGCGAGCAGTTCCCACGTGATGTCACGGTAGTCGGCCGCGCCAATTCCTTTTCGTGGGATGGATTTTTCAGCGGCCTGCTCGCCAATACTCGTTTTGAGTTGGCGAGCCATCTCCCGGCTGGCCTGGGTTTCGGTCTGATAATCCGAACAATCAACGTAGGCATACTCCAGTATGTGATCGTTTGCTGCGGCCTGCCGAGTCGCTTCGCGAGTGACACACCTCGCAACGAGTGATTTTCCGGTCCCGGTCTTGCCGTAGATGATCGTCGTTTCCGGTGGCCCGCCTCGAATCCCAGGGGCAAGAGCCCCGCCAACAGCCTCGATTTCCCCATCTCGACCGACAACCCGGTCGAGTTCCGGGACGTGGCCAACGCGAACCAACTGACGGTCGGCAAAGATATCACCCGTCTCAAAGATATCTGCTGTGTCAGTCATTACGATTTACCACTCATCATAGACATAAAAAGCCACCGACCCAATACCGACTGAAATACTAATAACGTCGTAGAAAACCATGAGTAGTGAATTTCTATCTTATTTATAAACTCAATATGCAGGAATACACACCCCATACCGAGTGAATTAGCAACGTCGTGTTCCTCAATTTTATTTGTATCTGAAATGTTGGATGATTTCCCGACTACACTCGGTACGGGGTGTGTCTGTGATGGGGTCGGAGTATAGGTACGGACCCGTTGCTGGCGGAGGCATACGCTTCGGACGAGGTCTTGGTTCGAAGAGCTTCAAGATGGTAGCACTCGATGAAATTAAAGCCGGGGCGATTCGTACGTACACCCCGCTGGACTGCTTAACCAACATCTCCGTTACTAACGCCGTTATGTTGGTTAAGGATTTGGCACCGTGAATCCGTCTCGGAAGACCTACCACTCATGAGACAAACTCCCAATCAGATGCCACCGCTGGAACTGGATGGCCGACGCATCCGTCTTCTCGCCTTTGTGATGCTTGCGGCCGGGCTGTTTGCGACGCTTCTGTGGGCCGGCACACTCAGTCCCAATCCAGCGATGAACACTTACCCGGATGAAGATCAAGTCGCCCAAAACCCAGATCCATACGTCGGCCACCCGGTCTCACTGACTGGAACGGTCGTCAGTACCGATCCACTCATCATCGAAACCGTCCCCGACACGGGCGACCCGTTCCGGGTCACCCTCCAGAATCTCGACCAACCAGTAGCTGTCGGCGACGAAATATCCGCGTTCGGCACACTGGATGACAGCGAGACCCTCACAGTCGACCGCGCCACTGTCCGCTCACCGTGGGAGTTCACCTACATGTACATTATCTCCTTCCTCGGTGGCCTGTTGGTGCTCGGCCGGCTCGCAACCCAGTGGCGATTCGACACTACATATCTCGCCTTCCGCCCACGGGGTGGCGACGATGCCTGACATCCTAACGCACGTCCTTGTCGGCTACATTCTCGGGACACTCCTCTCTGTTCGCTACGACTGGCTCACCCCTGAGTACGTCACGCTGGTCATGCTCGGTGCGCTCACACCTGATCTTACGAAAATCGCGTTACTGCTGTCGAGCGAACGCGTCGAACTCTTCCTTGGCGTGCCATTCGATTGGTTCGCGTTGCACACACTCGGGGGCAACCTCGCTGTCCTTCTGATGGGTGCGTTACTCGTCGCTCCTGAGTCTCGCAAACGTGTCTTCGTGCTGTTGGCGCTCGGAGCAGCCTCCCATCACACGCTTGATCTCCTGTTGTTCAATCCCTCGGGCTACTCCTATCCCGTTCTGTTTCCCCTGACTGCGTACAATCCACCTGCCGGCCAACTGTACCTCAGCAGCGACCGCTGGCCGGCGCTCGTCGCAGGGGCTCTCGCAGTCCTGGTGTGGTGGGGGACGGCTGTCAAAGAACGATGAAACGGGTATGTGAACACCTCGAAGATGTCTCACTCCTCGGAGAGAACCCGAACGCCCCGTGCGCGCGGACCTCGACCGGCAG
>Ga0207755_100727_pt1 | contig 13197 bp, 11 predicted proteins | sample A23P2SouthBayCA_FD_187734 | JGI IMG/M metagenome (GOLD analysis project Ga0207755, IMG submission 187734) | Aerobic enrichment media microbial communities from Bioluminiscent Bay, La Parguera, Puerto Rico - A23 P2 (SPAdes) | ecosystem: Environmental > Aquatic > Marine > Unclassified ...
GCTCGAAGCACGGGCTCAAGCGCACGCAGGTCGAGGTCGAGGAGGTCGGCGCATGAGCCTCGGTGGCGGCGGCGGCGGCCAGCAGCAACTCCAGCAGATCGCCCAGGAGATCGAGCAGATCGAAGAGCAGATCGAGGCCATGGAAGAGGAGATCGACGGGCTCCAAGACGAGAAACAGGAGATGAACGAGGCCATGGAGGCCATCGAAGCCATCGAGTCCGGTGACACCGTGCAGGTGCCGCTGGGCGGCGACGCGTTCCTCCGCGCGGAGATCCAGGACATCGACGAGGTCATCGTCGAGTTCGGCGCCGGCTACGCCGCCGAGCAGGAGCAGGACGACGCCGTCGACATCCTCGAGAACAAGCAGGACACGCTCGACGAGCGCGTCGAGGAGATCCGCTCGGACATCGCCGAGCTGGAGACCGAGAGCGAGGAGCTCGAACAACAGGCCCAGCAGATGCAGCAACAGCAGATGCAGCAGATGCAGCAGATGCAGCAGCAGGACGACGAGTAAGGCCCGATGTTCGACGGACTGAAAGAGAAACTCGGCCGCTTCAGCGACGACGTCGAGGACGACGTCGACGACGAGGCGGTCGACGAGGAAGCCGACGACCCGGACGCCGAGGCCAGCGATGCGTCCGCCCAGACGGGCGACGAAGCGCCGGCCGAAGCGGACGCGGACGAGCCGGGTGCAGACGAACCGGGCGCGGCGGACGGCGAAGCCGCCGAACCCACCGAAGCCGAGCCCGATTCGTCCCAGGCGAACGATGCCGAGGAAGTCGAGTCCGAGGCAGACGAAGACGCCGAGTCCGAGGCAGACGAAGACGCCGAGTCCGAGGCAGACGAAGACGACGAGTCCGAGGCAGACGAAGACGACGCCGACGACGGTCGGAGCCTCGGCGAGCGGGCGAAGCTGTTCGCGACCGGCAAGACGGTCATCGACGAGGACGACCTGCAGGCCCACCTCGACGATCTGGAACTCGCATTGCTCCAGAGCGACGTGGAGATGGGGGTCGCCCAGGAGATCTTAGACGGCGTCGAGGAGAACCTCGTCGGCGACACGCGTCGACGGCTGTCCTCGACGGGGAGCCTCGTTCGCGACGCGCTCCGCGAGGCGCTGTACGACGTGATCAGCGTCGGGCAGTTCGACTTCGACGAGCGGGTCGCCGAGGCCGACGCGCCGGTCGTTATCATCTTCACCGGCGTCAACGGCGTCGGGAAGACGACGACGATCGCGAAGCTCTCCCGGTACTTCGAGGACCGGGGTCGGTCGACGGTGCTGGCCAACGGCGACACCTACCGCGCCGGCGCCAACGAACAGCTCCAGCAACACGCCGAGGCGCTGGACAAGCGAGTCATCTCCCACGAGCAGGGCTCGGACCCGGCGGCGGTCATCTACGACGCCGTCGAGTACGCCAAAGCGAACGACGTGGACGTGGTGCTGGGCGACACGGCCGGTCGCCTGCACACCTCCGACGGGCTGATGGACCAGCTCTCGAAGATCGACCGGGTCATCGACCCGGACATGACGCTGTTCGTCGACGAGGCCGTCGCCGGCCAGGACGCCGTCAACCGCGCCCGCGAGTTCGACGACGCCGCCGAGATCGACGGCGCGGTGCTGACGAAGGCCGACGCCGACCCGCAGGGCGGCGCGGCCATCTCGATCGCCCACGTCACTGGCAAGCCGATCCTCTTTCTCGGCACCGGTCAGGACTACGGCGACCTGGAACCGTTCGACCCGGAGGACATCGTCGACCGGCTCCTCGGCGAGGAGTAGGTCGCTCCGTCAGCGGGCGACGCCCACCCGTCCCTCGTCGTCGACAACTGTCCGCTCGACGGGACCATCCTTCGACGGACCCGAGCGCGTCGCCCAGTAGAAACGCCGCCGGCACCCGGAACGCCCCGACGACACTCGTAGAACCGGTTCGTCCCACCGCCGACTACTCGTCCGGCCTACTCGTCGCGCTCGTCGGAGAGGTGCTCCCACACCTCGGCGCAGCCACAGCCGTCCTCGACGCCGTCGAGGTGCGAGGTGTCGACCTCGCGTTCGTCGTCCGATTCGACCTGCGCTTCCTCGGCCACCTGCACGTTCTCGGAGTCGCTCATTCGGTTGCTCGATCACAGGACTCCGGCCCACATAAGAACGAACTTCGGCGCACCCTTCGCCGTCGCTGCCGCAAACAGGCAACATGATCCGGTTCGGTCGCCCACAGAACACCGGAAAACCCCCGGAATACGCCGCGGTGCCGGGGTGAGACGAGTTATTCGGCCACATGACACGACGACGGGCCGGCCGATCGGGCACCGACCTCGGCTGGACGGCCGCTAGTGTTGACATAGCGGTGACTCCGACGCCACAGGGCGTCCCCGGTAGCGGCAACCGGTGCGGGGTTTCGCGCAGCCGTGGCAGCGATAACCGAGACGGTGGGTTACAGAAACGTGGGTGGTGTGAACTAGCGTCACGCACGCGGTCGTCGCGTGACGGGAGACCGGAGATGCACGTCAGGAACAGACCGGCCCGCGGTACACGGGGGGATCGGCGATGAACGCTGCCAAGCCGAGCGGTGACAGGCCCGCACTCGGCACCAGAAGGTGGTCCTCGTGAACGCGGTCGAAGAGTGGAAACAGGAGAAACACCCGCTGGACGTGATCGAGGACGTGAAGGCCTACGCCGCGGAGGGGATCTCGTTCGACGAGATCGAGGCGCGGGCGGGCGACGGCGAGTGGGAGCGGCTCAAGTGGGCCGGGATGTACAGCCACGGGGTTCAGGACGGGTACTTCATGCTGCGGACCAAGGTCCCCGGTGGCCGGCTCACGCCCGAGCAGGCCGAGGTGATCGGCGAGGTGGCCGCGGAGTACGCCACTGCGCCCGACGAGTACGGCGGCGAGGAGCAAAACGCCGTCTGGGGTGACGCCTTCCTCGACGTTACGACCCGTCAGGACGTGCAGATGCACTGGATCGAGCTCAAGGACGTGCCCGAGATCTGGGCGCGGTACGACGAGGTGGGCCTGACGACGATCCAGGGGTGTGGCGACTCCGCTCGGAACGTGCTGGGGTGTCCGGCCGCCGGCCTCGACGAGCACGAGTGTTTCGACGCCCAGCCCGTCATCGACGCTGTCTCCGACTACTTCACGGAAAACCGGGAGTACGCCAACCTCCCGCGGAAGTTCAAGCTGACCATCACTGGCTGTACACACGACTGTGGCCAGTCACAGATCAACGACGTGGGGCTGACGCCCGCGCGGAAAGCGGTGGACGCGTCCGGCACCAGCGAGGAGACCTACGGTTTCCACTGCAAGGTCGGCGGCGGCCTCTCGGACGGGCCGCGGATGGCGACGACGATGGGCGTGTTCGTCCCGCCCGGCGACGCCGTGGAGTTCTGTCGTGCCATCGCCCAGACGTTCAAGGAACTCGGGGACCGGTCGAACCGCGGGGTCTGCCGGATGCGCTATCTCGTCGAACAGCTCGGCACCGACGAGTTCGAGCGGGCCGTCCGGCGGCGCTGTTCGGTCGACCTGCCCGGGAGCGGGACCGACCTCACCGAGGGGTACACCGGCGACCACGTCGGCGTCCACGACCAGAAGGAAGACGGCATGAAGTACGTCGGTTTCAACGTCGTCGCGGGGCGGATGGGCGGCGACGAGTTCGCCGAAGCCGCTCGCGCCGCTCGGGACTACGGCACCGACGACGCCTCCGTCCGGCTCGCGACCGACCAGAACTTCCTGCTCACCCACGTCCCGGCCGAGAACGTCGGCGACCTGCTGAACGAGCCGTTCGCCCGCACGTACGAACCCGATCCCGGCCCGTTCACGCGGGGCGCCGTCGGCTGCACCGGCTCGGAGTTCTGTAACTACGGGATCATCGAGACCAAGAATCGGGTGTACCGATGGGCCAAAGCTCTCGACCGGCGCATCGACACCCCCGACGACCTCGACGTGGTCCGGATGCACATGTCCGGCTGTTCTGCGTCGTGTGCCCAGCCGCAGATCGCCGACATCGGCTTCCGCGGCGAGACCGTGAGCCTGGCCGACCCGGAGGGCACCACGAACGAGGAAGGGGACACCATCGTCGAGGGGATAGACTTCGGTCTCGGCGGTTCCCTGGGCTCGGACAACGAGTTCCTCGACTGGGTGGAGACCGCGGTTCCCGCCGGTGCGGTGATCCCGGCCGTCGAGGAGCTGTTCGCGTCCTACGTCGACGAGCGCGAGGACGGCGAACGATTCTACGAGTGGACCCGACGGGTCGGGAACGACCGCCTGCGGACGGTCATGCAGCGGGCCGACGCCGACGTCTCGGGAGGTGTCGCACGTGGGGACTGAGCGTCCGGAAGTCGATCACGAGCGCGAGCAGGTCGCGCCCGCGGACGCCGCGCCGGAACTGGTCGAGACACCCGAACGAGCCGACGACGCGGTCGAACTCGACGACTCGCGATTGCTCACGGACGGCGGTCACGACGAACCCATGCCGGGCGTCCCGGACATCGGTCGCGGCGGTGAGGGCGGAGACGATTGCGGGTGTGGAAACTCCTGTGGCTGTGGCGGCCGCTCGCGACCGGACGGGGACGGTCCACAGGGCGTCGCTCCGGACGGCGGGGCCACCCCCACCAACGTCGACGAGCGCGGGAACCTCCGGGACCTGGAGTTCACCGAGCCCGCCGAGGGCGAGAGTCAGGACGTGTACGACACGCCCGCCGACCGGCGCGTCCAGCGCCCCGGTGAAGAGGACCTGGCACTCGACACGCCCTCTTACGAGATCCGCTCGCGGATGAACGATATCGAGACGCCCGACGAGAAGACGTGGTTCATGGAACTCGACGAGGCCGTGATCGACGCCGACCGCTGCATCCAGTGTGGCACTTGCGTTGCCTCCTGTCCCTCCGATTCCATCGGCATCGGCGACGACGGCCTGCCCGAACTCGTCGAGATGTGTACGGGCTGCTCGCTGTGCTGGGACTTCTGCCCGCGGGGCGGCCTGCGCTACGAGCGCCAGTGGACGATCACGGGCGGCGACGACAACGTGAAAGGCGCCGGCGACCCCATCACGGAGTTCTCCGCGAAGGTCGAGGAGGAGTGGCGCGAGGGCGCCCAGGACGGCGGCCTGGTCACCTCGGTCCTGATCCACCTGCTGGAGGCGGGCGAGATAGACGGCGCGCTCGTCGCCACGGAGTCCGACGACGACCCCTGGAAGGCCGAGGCGTTCCTCGCCACCACCCCCGAGGAGTGTATCGACAACGCCGGCAGCGTCTACAACCAGACGATGGCGCTGGGGAATCTGAACCTGGCCCAGTGGGAGCACAAGCTCGACGTGCCCATCGAGGAGGCCTCGCTGGCGCTCGTGGGCACCCCCTGCGAGATCGAGGGGATCCGCGCCCTGGAGGACTTCGAGTGGGAGTACGGGTCTCAGGAGGCGGGGGTGCGGGCCATCGACTACCGCATCGCCCTGATGTGCACGAAGAACTTCAACTACGAGCGCCTGATGGGCGAGCAGCTCGTCGAACAACGCGGTATCGATCTGGACGACGTGGGCAAGATGGACGTGCTCGACGGGAAGATGCTGGTCTACGACCGCGACGGCGACCTCATCGTCGACGAGGACGTGGAGCAGTTCCACGACGCCGCCCTGAAGGGCTGCGACGAGTGCGCCGACTTCACCGGCTACTGCGCCGACCTCACGGTGGGGTCCGTCGGGTCCAGCGATCAGTACTCCTCGGTCATCGTCCGGACAGAGCAGGGGCTGGACGCCTGGAATCTGACGAAGGCGGACCTGGACTACCACGACCTCGAAGACCGCTCGGCTATCGGCGGTCTGCAGTCCTGGGACAAGAAGAGGGCCTTCGAGTCGCTGGAGCGACCGTTCGACCCGGACGCGCCCCGCTTCGTCGACTACACCGACCACGCCGAGCACTACGGGACCGAGGTGAACCCACACGACCGCGGGCACTGAGAGCGGGCGGTCTGTAGTCCGTTTCCGCCGTTAGTACGTTCGCACGTCGAGGCCGTCGATTCGATCGAAGTGGGCCACGTTTCGCGTCAGCACCGGTTCGTCTTTGCGGAGCGCGGTCGCGGCGATGACGCAATCCTCTCTGTCGATCGGTTCTCCGGTTGCGTACAGTTCACCGGAGATACGGCCCGCGCGCCGCATCACGCCGTGGTCGGCGGGGACGACGGTCTTCGAGTCCAAGACGTCGAGGACGGCCGCCTTCTCGTCGTCCGGTCGGTCGGACCGACCGACGCCTTCGTAGAGTTCGAGGGCCGTAACCGACGACACTTTCTCCGGTTTGCGGTCGCTTTCCAGGGTCGCCAGCGCGTCGAGCGCCCCCTCGTCGCCGCCGAGCACGTCGAGGACGAACGACGTGTCCTGTATCATCTGTCGATGTCGTCACGTAGTCGGTCTCGACGGCTCCGAGAGCGGTCTCGACCTTCCTCGATCGCCGCTTCGATGTCGTCGGTCCCGTCGCTCCAGATACCGGCGACTTCGCTCCACGATCGCTCGCCCGCCAGGCGCTTTACCACGTCGCTAAAGCTCTCTCCATCGCGCTTCTTCGCCGCGAGGCGCTCGTACGCCTCCTCGTCGATCGAGATCGTCTTCGTGGCCATCAATACACAGTTGTGTGTGTATCTATGTAAATCGTCGGGCCTCCACGGCGACATCATCGTCGGCTCGGTATCGGGTCGTGCCGGAGTCGGCGCATCTTCCCGTTGCAGTCAGGATCGGTCGAGAGAAAACCTACGTATCGGCCGAGAGTCGACTGTCTCGTGACTGCAGACGAACAGGTCCCGAAGGGAGACGAAATCGGCGACGCCGCGGTCGACCGGATGATCGCCGCCGTCGACGACGACTGGACGGTCCGCGAGGCGACCGCGATCGACGACGGCGGCAACGAGACGGTCGCAGTGACGGTCGAGACGGGCGACGGCGTCCGCGAGTGCGTCTGCAAGGCGACCGACGAGGAGACCGGCGGCGGAAACCTCGCCGCGGAAGCGAAGCTCCTCCGCCTACTCGGCGCCGAGACGACCGTCCCCGTTCCGGCGGTGGACGGCGTCGTCGAGGCCCACCCGGACCTGCCGGCTCCCCTCTTCCTCATGGAGCGAGTCGACGGCGACCCACTGCCCGCGGACGCGTCGGCGATCCCCGACGACGAGATGGCCGCGTACGTCCGGCAGGTCGGTCGTGCGCTCGGCCGGATCCACGATATCGAAGCGTTCGACACCTACGGCCCGGTCGTCGACGCCGAGCGGGTCGACCCGGCCGACGCCGGTGGGGCGCGCCCGCTCGCCCGCGAGTACGGTCTGGCGCTCGACGACCCCCACGACACCTGGGCGTCCCGGCTCCCGGCGACCGCGGAGTGGATGCTGGAGCGCCTCGCCGATACCCGGTTCGGCGACCTCGCGCCGGAGATGCGGACGGCGATCGAACGGCGGCGCGACGGCCTCGACCTCTCGGGATCGCCGGTGATCGCTCGCATCGACCACCACCCGGGGAACCTGGCCGTCGACCGCGAGTCGCGGACGGTGACGGGCCTGCTCGACTGGGGCCTGGCCAGGACGACCCACCCGGAGTACGAACTCACCTGTGCCGAGCAGGGCTTCTGCGGCACGGACTCGCTCGACTCGGAACGGCGCGAGCGCATCCGGACCGCGCTGTACGAGGGGTACGACGAGACCGCCGGGCTCCCGTCCGACGACGGCTTCGCGGAGCGGCGCCGGGTCCACCTGCTGGTATTCCACGCGTCGAACATGACCTGGATGTCCGGCTGGGTGACTCCCGAGATCGCAGACGAGGTCGAACGGAACAATCGCGAGTTCGTCGCGGAACTGCTGTGAGTCGGAGGTGACCGTCGGCGAGCCGGACCGAATCGCCACTACAGTTTTCGTTCGACCGTCCGTAGTGTGCTGACGCATGCCAGACGACGACACACCGGAGTACGTCATCCCGCCGGGCGGCGGCGTCCCGTGGATGGATTTCACCGACGAGGAGAGCCATCGACCTCCCGAGCGCGACCTCGCGATCACGGACGTCTCGACGATGGTCCTGCAGGGGAACTTCCCGTGGGGTATCGTGAAAGTCGAGACGGACGCCGGAATCGTCGGCTACGGCGAGGTCCACGGCGAGGGACCGGACGACCCCGGCCGACTGGAGGGGCAGAATCCGCTGGACATCGAACGCGTCCGCGACGTGATGTGGGAGCCCGGGCCTGGCGTCGAGATGGCGCTGTGGGACATCAAGGGGAAACTGCTCGACGTGCCCGTCTACGAACTCCTGGGCGGGAAGTACCGCGACTCGGTACGCGTCTACTGCGACACCCACGGCGGCGAGTCACTGGGTGAGGCCCAGTCGGGCACGGTCGACCCCCGCGAGGTGTACACGCCCGAATCGTACGCCGAGGCGGCCCGCGAAGTCGTCGACGCGGGGTTCGACGCGCTGAAGTTCGACCTGGACGTGCGCACCCACGCCGACGTGGACACGGCGGCTCGCCGGCTGGACAACGCCGCCATCGAACACAAGGCCTCGCTCGTCGAGGCCGTCCGCGAGGCAGTCGGCTACGACGTGGACCTGGGGTTCGACCTGCACTGGAACTTCACCGTGGAGACGGCGACGCGCCTCGCCGAGAAACTCGAACCGTACGATCTCGCGTGGCTCGAAGACCCCGTGCCACCGCGGAAGTACGACGCCCACCGCCGGGTCCGGGAGGCCACCTCGTGTCCGATCATGACCGGCGAGAACCTCCGCGATCCGGGCGAGTTCAAGGAGATGCTCGACGCGGAGGGGATGGACGTGGCCGCGCCGGACCCGCACAACTGCGGCGGGCTCCGGGACTTCCGACGGATCGCCACGCTCTGTGACCTGGAGGGGGTTCCCATCGTCGCTCACAACATCCAGGGGCCGGTCGGGACCGTCGCCGCCGCCCACGCCGCCGCGTCGGTCCCGAACTTCGTCGCCCTGGAGTACCACGCCTTCGACGTGCCGTGGTTCGAGGACCTGGTCTCCCGCACCGGCGAGTCCGGCGACGTGATCGAAGACGGCAGCATCGACCTCCCGGAGGGCCCCGGCCTCGGTATCGAGATCGACTTCGACGTGGCCGAGGAGTATCTCCTCCCCGGCGAGGCACTCGTCTGAGGAGCCGACGGCGACTCGAGGGACCGCCGGGACCGTCCCCGCTCACATCTCCGAACGTTTGACCAGCGCGTACACCAGAAGCGCCGAGAGGACGACGCTGAGATACGCCTCGCTTGCGGCTAGCACCTCCGCGAGACGGCCCTCGGGGCCGAGAAAACCGTAGCCGATCGTGGTGTAGGAGATGTAGCTAAAGCGGGCCACGTCGAACAGCGTCGCCAGCCCCTCGGCCGTGAACGCCTCCGCGACAGAAAGCTGGCCCGCCGCGGTCAGGAACGGGCCGCCGCCGAACGCGTAGAAGGGGACGTACAGGAGCGGCGCGAGGACGAACGCGAAGCCGATCCGGATAGGGCGCATCCCGTGGCCGCAGGTGACGCCGAGAAAGTAGTTCTCGGCGGCGCGGCCGAGGTTCTTGACGCGTGTCCACGTCGCGGTCGAGACGTCACGGGCGACTTCGATGTTCTTCGCACGGCTGTACTGCTGGCGCTTGACGCGGAACTCGCCGGCGACCTTCATGTCGCCGACGGCGGCGGCGCTCTGTTTGGCCTTGAGGTAGGTGGTCTCGGTCACTTCCGGGGTCATCGCAAGTTCGTAGTCGGGGTCGGCGTCGGGCGGTTCGTGGAACTCGTGGATGGCCCAGGCGTTGCGGTCCAGATACTCGCGGTGAGCGCTGAAGTCGAACTCGTGGCCGTCGAACTCGGTGAACTCCGTGCGGCAGAACCGGAAGAAATCGAGCAGACGCCGGTGATCGCCCTCGGCGGCGGCGACCAGTTCCACGTCGCCGAGCGAGGCGAGCGTGAGGTCGTAGCGCACCCAGTTGTCGGCGGGCTGGGCGATGCGGCCGGAGACGATCTTCGTGCGGGTGAAATCAACCCAGGCGTCGCCCTCGACCTGGCTGGCCTCGAAGTCGATGCGCTCGGAGAAGCGGGCGCCGCTGAAGTCGATCTCGCCGCCGAAGGCGGTATCGACGAAGTTGGCGGAGGTGATCTCGGCGTCGTGGAAGTCGGCGTCGGCGCCGAAGTGCGCGTCTTCGAAGGTCAGGTCGTCTTCCAGGAAGTTCGCGCCGCCGGTGAACTCCGCGCCGCGGAAGACGACACGGGCGGCGAACGCGACGCCCGAGAAGTCGGCGTCCTCGCGAAAGCGGGCCTCGTCGAAGTCGGCCTCGGCCGCGAAGCGAGCGTCGGCGAACGCCGCGTCGCCGTCGAACTCCGCTTCCTCGAAGTGCGCGACGCCGTCGAAGGCCACCTCGACGAAGGAGACGAACCGGAAGCGGGCGTGGCGGAAGTCGACGTCGCCGGCGAACGTCGAGCGGGCGAAGGTCAGATCCTCGTCGAGCGCCCGCTCGCGGCCGGAGAAGGCCGCGCCGCGGAAGTCGGCGTCCTCGCGGAACGCCACGTCGGCGAACCCGGTGTCGCCGTCGAAGCGCGCCTCGTCGAAGTCGGCGAACCCCTCGAAGACCGCCTCGTCGAACTCGGCGTCGCCGTCGAAGGTCGCCTCCTGAAAGTTCGCCTCGCCCGCGAAGGTCGCCCGCTCGAAGTGCGTGAAGCCGAACTCGGCCTGTCGGAAGTCCGCCGCCCCTTCGAAGGCGGCGCCGGTGAAGCTGGTGTTGTCGTCGAGCAGGTTCGAATCACCGTAGAACTCGGCGGCCCGGGCCTCGACGCCCCCCTCGAAGGTCGCGTTGTCGAACGTCACGTCGTTGTCGAAGGTCGACTCGTCGACGTCGAACCGCCCCTCGACGGTCGCGCCCTCGAACTCCACGTCGCCCGCGAAGTGGGTCTCGAACGCCTCGAAGTCCCCCGTCACGGTCGCGCCGTCGGCCAGCAGCGCCTCCTCGACGCGAGCCTCGTCCAGCGTCACGTCGCCGACCGTCGCATCGTCCAGCCGGATCGGCAGGCGGATCGTCGCGAACGTGGCCGACAGCGACTCGACCGTCGCACCCCGGAGATCGACCGGGTGTCGGTCGTCCCCCTCGACGGTCAGCCGGTCCAGTTCGATAGCGGGCAGGTCGACCCCCCGCAGATCCTTCGTCTCGGCGTCGCCGTCGCGGACGACCGTCAGGAACGCCTCGCGCACGTCATCGTCGTCGATCCCTCGCTCGGCCCGCTCGTCGGGCGAGCAGTGCAGGACCTCGGCGGCTGCCGTCGGACCGCCCTCCGGTTCCCGGGCGTCCGAGGCCGTTCCGAAGGCCTCGACCGCGCCGCGCTCCGGACTCCCGTCCCCTCTATCTGTCATACGTTCCCACACGAGAAGCCCGGACCATAAATATTTCTGACGGGTCCTCCCGACGCCTCAGTCGGTCGGTCGGCCGGGCAGGTCCGCGCGGCCCCGGGCGTCGCCGTCTGTCGCGTCCGCGAGCGCTCCGCTGGGCACCGACTCGAAGGTCGTCCGCGTGAAGAGTGCGAGGTCGAACTCCGGATAGGTGTGGTAGGTCTCGAAGCCGTCGGCGCCGATATCGACCGTGGTGTAGGCGCCCTCGCCGAACCGGTAGGAGAGGTCGAACTCGTCGGCGGCCGGGAACGCGGCGAGCGGGTGCCGTTCGACGAGCGTCGCGCAGGCCAGGCCGTCGGCCGCGTGGTCGAGGTGGCGGCGGGCGGGGTCGGTATCGACGCCGTCGGAGGCCGGGTGGCCACCGCTCGGCGGCCGTCCGTCGGTCGCGGCGGCGACCGTCGGCCCGTCGAGGCGCAGGGTCGTGGCGCCGTCGGCGTCGACGGGGTCACAGGTGGACAGCTCGTGGAAGTCGAACGCGGGGGCGCTGACGTAGTGAGAGCTGCCGACGACGCGGAAGGTGAACTCGGCGTCGAGCCACTCGCAGGTCAGCGAGTCGAACACGCGCACGTCTTCGGTCGGCGGCGCCGTGCTGTGGACGAACTGGAGGGTCGCTGCTGTCATGGGTCGACGATCACGTCGTAGTTGGGGTCGAAGACGCTGTTCGGCTCGACGCCGCGGTAGGCGGGGACCGACCGCCAGTCGAGTCGCTCGTAGCGGTCGGCGACGGCGTCGAGATAGTCGCTGCGGGCGCGGGACACGTTCGGAGTCGGCGTCGGACCGTCCGACAGGAGGTAGAAGCGCTCGCCGCGCTCCAGTTCGTCGTCGCCGTCGGGGTCCTCGTACACCGAGTAGGGGAGATAGCGGTCGAAGCCGGCCTCGCGGACGGTCTCGACGTACACCTTGTGGTGCTGGGGGAACCAGTACTTCGAGTACGCCCAGGTGGCGACCACCCCGCGGTCGGCGAGGTGGCCGCGCAGCAGCCGGTAGAACTCCGTCGAGTACAGCGACAGGGCGTCGTCGCTGCGGGCGCCCGGCACGTCCAGCAGGATCAGGTCGTAGCGCTTCTCCGAGCCCCGGAGGTAGTTGTACGCGTCGCCGACGGTCGTGTTCAGCCGGTCGTACTCGAAGGCGTCGTCGTTGTAGCGGGCGAATCGCGACTCCTCGCGGGAGTAGTCGAGGAACTCCCCGTCGATGTCGACCTGGTCGACGCCGACGCCGTAGTCGCGCAACCGGTCGACGGCGATGTAGTCACCGCCCCCGACGAGCAACACGTCGAACGACGCGTTGCCGGTTGCGTCCCGTTCGCCGGAGCCGGCGTCGGCGGTGCTGGTCTCCGCCCGCGGGTCGGCACGGGCGGTCCCCGACCCGTCGACGTAGGCCGACAGCGGCACGTCGACGAGGCCGGCGTGGTAGGAGTCGACCCAGCTCTCGCAGAGCTGGACGGCCCCGTCGAGGCGGAGACAGGTCTCGGTGCCGGGGTCGCCGGCGACGTCGCGGCGGTAGGTGGTGATCCGCTGGTAGCGGGTGCGTTCGAAGCCGGTGACGGTCACGTCGGCCTTGCCGGGCTGGTACTCGCTCTCGATGCGGTCGCCCATGTAGGCGCCGGTGACCGCCCGGTCGACGGCGCCGGCGTTGGCGACCAGTCCGCCGTAGGTGCCGGTCAGCAGCAGGCCCGCGAGGACGACTCCGCGCCACCGCGCCAGCGAGAACGACCGGTCGGCGCCGCGTGCGGCCGGCGCCCGGGCCGACCACACCGCGAAGGCGAGCGCGGCGACGCCGTTCAGCAGGCCCAGCACCAGCACGGACACGACGAG
>Ga0207755_100729_pt1 | contig 13156 bp, 10 predicted proteins | sample A23P2SouthBayCA_FD_187734 | JGI IMG/M metagenome (GOLD analysis project Ga0207755, IMG submission 187734) | Aerobic enrichment media microbial communities from Bioluminiscent Bay, La Parguera, Puerto Rico - A23 P2 (SPAdes) | ecosystem: Environmental > Aquatic > Marine > Unclassified ...
CGTCCGTCGCCTCGTCGCTCGCCCCCGCCGGTTCGTCGAGTGTCGCGTCGCTGTCGAAGGGGTTCTCGTCGGTCGTACTCACGTCGTCGAACGAGCCAAAGCCGTCGGTGGTGTCCGATTCGTCGGCCGTCGGTTCGTCGGAACCACCGGCCGGTTCCAGCGAGCCCGAACCCGGAGGCGGCACGTCCCGGTCGTCGCTCTCTGCGTCACTGTCAGCGGCATCGTCGTCCCGTGTGGCCTCGGCCGCGGACTGGCTGGCTTCGAGGTCGGCTTCGAGCCGTTCGAGGTCCTCGTCGCCGACCGGACCGTCGATGTCATCGTCGCCGGCCGCGTCGTCTGCCGAGTCGTCCGATTCGACGCCGGGTGGCGCGTCGACCATGCTCGTCGGCGTCGCCTCGATCTCGCCGTCCTCGGAGTCGTCGGGTCGGTTTGCCGCCAGCTCGGCTTCGAGCTGTTCGAGGGCTTCGTCGTCGATATCGCCGTCGTCGGCCGTCACCTCGTCGTCGACGTCGTCGGTGGCAGCCTCGTCGATGTCGACCGCGAGCTCCGTGTCGGCCGCGTCGGCCTGTGGGAGGATACCCGCGTCCCCCTCGTCGGCGTCGAGGTCGGGCGGCCAGTCGTCCGGATCGACCGGCTCACCGAGATCGCGGGCCGTCTCCAGCGGTCGCTCGGCGTCGTCCCGGAGGCGCTGGCCCTCCGCGCCGGCACCGCTGGAGTAGTTGCTGGCCGACTCGGTGAGCCACTCGGCGGCCTGCCACAGCGCCGTCGCCTTCTCCTCGGCGTGCTCGTAGTACGTCTCTAGCTCGGGGTCGTCGACGAATCGGACGGCGCTGTCGAAGTGTTCGGCGGCCTCCTCGAACTCCCCCTGTGCGCGCTTGAAGTCGGACTGGGAGAGCATCCACTCCGAGCCCTGAAACGATTGCATCGCGCTTGTGAACGCGCGTCGGCCCTCGGTGTAGTGGGCGTGGCCGATCCGGTAGCGGGCGAAGGCCGTGTCGTCGCCGCCGGTCTCGGCGATGGCGTCTTTGATGGCGTCCACGTCGGGCAGGGCCGTCAGGTCGTGAGTCGACCACGCGTACTGGACGACGCCGTCGTGGTCGACGACGAACACCGCCCGCTCGACCAGCGCCTGTCCGAGGACGTCCTGGAAGGTGACGCCGTACCGCTCGGCGACCTCGCGGCGGGTGTCCGAGAGCAACGGGACGTGGAGGTCGTACTCGCTGGCGAAGGCGGCGTGGCTGTACAGCGTGTCGGCGCTGATCCCCAGGACGCTCACGTCTTTCTGCATCGTAAAGAGGTCGAGTTCGTCCAGATCGGATTCCTCGTCACAGGCGGGGTTGAAGTCGCCGGGGTAAAAGGCCAGGATCACCACGTCGTCGCCGAGATACTCGTCGAGCGCCACCCGGCGGTGGTCGCCGTCGACGAGTGCCGGCAGTTCGAACCGTGGCGCGTCGTCGCCCTCCGCTATCACTGCCCAATACATACTCGTTCGCACACTTAAGCGTATGTTCCGAATCGGTTCTCGTGGCGCTTTTATCGGCTGACGGCCTACGACGGGTGTGGAGTTACACGTTCGGTACGAGGGCGACGACGACCCCGACAAGTGCAGCGCCCGTCGGCTGGCACGCTTCGACGAGGCCGACCTGCATCGCGCGACCCGGTCGACGCCGCCGGGGATCGTCCTGAACCCCTTCGCCGAACAAGCGCTGTCGCCGGCCGACCGGGAGGGCAGCGGGAATCGAACCGAGCGGCTGGTCGCGCTGGATTGCTCGTGGGAGACCGCCGAACGGGAAGCGTTCGACCTCGAAGGCATCCACCGCTCGCTGCCCTTCCTCGTGGCGGGCAACCCCGTCAACTACGGGACGGCGTTCCAGCTCAACACCGTCGAGGCCTTCGCCGGCGCGCTCTGTATCCTCGGCGAGCGCGAGCGGGCCGAACGGATCCTCGATCACTTCAGCTGGGGCCACACGTTCCTCGAACTCAACGAGGAGCCACTGGAACGGTACGCGGAGTGTGCCGATTCCAGCGAGGTCGTCGCGGTACAGGACGACTACCTCGCCGAGGAGTGACGCCCGAACACGGCTACTCGGCGTCGCCGAACTCGAAGCGTGCGCCGCCGTCGCGCCCGGCCGTGACGGTGGCCGACCAGCCGTGTTCCGCGGCGATATCCGCGATGATCGACAGTCCGAGTCCCGTCCCGTCCCCCTCCGAGTACCCCTCGTCGAACACCGACTCGCGCTCGGCTTCGGGGATCCCCGGGCCGTTGTCTGCGACGAAAAAGCCCGTCTCGTCGCTCAGCGTCCCGACCTCGACCGCGAGCCCCCGGCCGACAGTCGACTCGCGCCCGCCGTTGGTCTCGATTCGCTGATCCGACACACCGTGTTCGACGGCGTTGCGAAAGAGGTTCTCGAACAGCTGCTGGAGCCGGTCACGGTTCGCGACGAGTCGGAGCGAATCGGAGACAGTCAGCGTCGCCGCGCCGGTCTCGACGGTCTCCCAGGCCTCGTGGGCGACCGTCCCGATCTCGACGCGTTCGGTCTCGACGTTGTCGGTCTCGTCTTTGGCCATCGAGAGCGTGTGATCGATGATCCGCTGGATGCGGTCGTGCGCGTCGGCGATCTTCTCGAAGTGTTCCTCGTCGGCGTGGTTCCGGGCCAGTTCGAGGTTCCCCTGGGCGATGGCGAGGGGGTTGCGCAGGTCGTGGGCGACGATGGTGGCGAAACTGGAGAGTTGCTCCGTCTCGGCTTCGAGTTCGTCGATGCGTTCGTCGGCCGCGTCGAGGCGGGCGCGTGTGCTGGCGGCGTCGACGGCGGCGCTGGCGACCGACCGAATCGCCCACGCCGGTGCCGTCGCGTCGGTGTCGGCCCAGACGACCAGCCAGCCGGTGTCGGGGACCGCGACCGACAGCGGATCGGCCGGCCACGTCAGTTCGTCGTCGGCGTCGGTCACCGCGACGGGGTCGCGTCGCGTCGACGGATCCGTCCCGTCGCTGGCACCGGCCGCGACGGGGTCGCCGTCGGCGTCGAGAACGAGACAGTCCACGTGGTCGTCGAGCAGGCGGCCGACGGCGCGAGCGGCGACAGCCGCCACGGCATCGGCGTCGTCGGCTGTGGCGATATCACTGAGGGCGCGTTCGATGATCCCGCCGGGATCGGTCGTCGATCCGCCGTTCTCACTGCCGTCAGCTGTCATGCTCTCTCAGTACGGGGACCAGTACTACGGGCTCGACACCCCGGTGGCCAGTAGCGTTTGGCTCGTCCCCTGATACCACGGTTGACGAAGGAGTCCCCTATAATTCTTGGCGAAACGAACCTTTCCGATCAGGTGATCGAACGGAGTGGCGACGGCCACGCTCCGCGCAGCCCTCACAGCCACCGGTATATATGTACGAGGGTCGTCAACACGCGAGCAATGGGAGCAGTCAGGGCAGGTTCGGGGCACTCGACGGACGCGGACGGGGAAACGGCCGGGCAGGAGGCGTTCGCGGAAGCGGCGGCGGACCTGTCGACGGAGCCCGTGGTCGCCTTCGTGTTCGCGTCGAGCGAGTACGACACGGCCGCGGTGTACGACGCGGTCGCGGCCGAGACCGACGCGACGGTCACGGGCTGTACGACCGCCGGCGAGATCGTCGAGACCGGGTCGTACACCGAGAGCGTCGCCGTCCTCGCGCTGGCCGGCGACGGGATCGACGCGGCGACCGGTAGCGCGGCCTACGGAGAGGACGAACGCCGAGCGGCGACGGCCGCGACCAGCGAGGCGCTGTCGGGACTGGGCGAGACGCCGCTGGCGACCGACTGCGTGGCCAGCGACGACGACGGCTGGGCGGCGTATCCGCGCCTCGTCAGCACGGTGTTCGCCGACTACGCCGGCGACGACGGAGCCGTCGTGCCGGGCGTGACCGACGTCGTGGGCTCCGGGACCGTCCACGGCGGTCTCGCGGCCGACGACTGGAAGTACGACGAGTCGGCCCGCGTGATCGCCGACGGCATCGTCGAACGCGGGCTGGCGGTCACGGCCGTCGAACTGGACGTAAAGAGCGGTGTCGGCGTCCGACACGGGATCGACGCGACCGAGACGGCCTTCGAGATCACCGACATCGTGGGCGACACCATCACCGAGTTCGACGGCCGCCCGGCACTGGACGTGTACGAGGACGCGGTCGGCCCGCAAGTGACCAGCGACCAGTTCCGGATCACCGCCCCCTTCGGATTCGACGGTGACGAGGACGAACCGCGGATCTACGTCGCCTACGACATCGACGAGGACGAGCGAACGCTGTCGGTCACTGGCGGCGAACGCCTCTCGGCCGGCGACGTGGGTCAGTTGATGGACCCGACCGGCGACGACGTCGTCGGCGGTGCCGAGCAGGCCGTCGAGGCGGCGCTTTCGGCCGCGGGCGACCCGGACGACATCGCGGCGGTCCTGGTCCACGACTGCCTGTGTCGGTGGTTCTTCCTCTCGGACACGGAATCGCGAGAGCGAGAACTCGACGTGCTACGGGCGCACGTCGGCGACGACGTGCCCATCGTCGGCTGGTACACCGCGGGCGAGATACGATCGCCCGACCCGCTGGGCGGGACCTTCGACCAGACGATGGTCGTCTGGGTCATCACAAACGAGTCGTTCTGAGATGACACACGAGTATACAGACGCCGACCTCGTGGAAGCCGCGATCCGCCGAGAGATGGACATCCTCGGCGACGAGGCAGCCGTCGCGCTGGCTCGCGAGATCGACGGCCTCGTCGTCGAGGACGACGGCGGCGTCGCGTCGGTCAACCGGCCGGTGGCGGACGTGCTGTCGGAACTCGTCGACGCCTACGTCGCCGAGAGCGGCGACATCGCCGCCTTCGTCATCGCCCGCCGCCTGGCGAACGTGGTCGACGATCCCACGGTTTTGCCCGAGAACGTCGCCCGGCACGTGTAGCACCACCTTTTTGCACTGCGAGTGGGCACGCAGTGCTCACCGTCTGCTCACGGCCCAAAAGCCCGTTCGCATGGTATGCGGGGCGTTCGGTCGAGCGAATCGCGCTCACTATCGGATCCGCCGGACCGGCATTCGCGCGACTGCTCATCGTGCAGTTCGCATGGCTACCGAACGGCTGATTCGATCCAGTGTCGGAGAAACGAACCTCGTGGCGCTACCACCCGAACCCGCGGTGATCGCGCGGTTCCAGCGGGCTCGACGGCAGGCCCGACTGGGGCTCGGGCGCGTTGTAGCCGCTGGGGGCCACGTCGTTCGGGGTCTCGGGATAGCACAGCGACGCCAGCGCCTGGATCTGGCCGCGGCCGACGCCGAGTTCGAACTGGCCGCCGCCGTAGAGGGCGATGTCGCGTTGCTCGCAGTAGGCGATGGTCTCCAGCAGCGACTCGACCGTACCGAAGCGGGAGGGCTTGATGTTGAGCCACTCCGGTTCGACCGGCAGGGCCTCGATGCTGGCGATACCGGTGATCGGGTAGTCCCAGCTCAGCCGGTGCTCCTGACCTTCGAAGACCGTGCGTGTCTCGTCGGTGACGGCGGCGTCCTCGACGACGGTCTCGGGCAGGCCCTCAACGACCCGGCGGTAGAACGCCGGATCAGTGGGTGTGTCCACGTCGGTCCCCTCGTAGTAGGCCTTCAGGTCGACGACGCGAACGGCGTCGGTCGCCGCGAGGTCGGCGATCAGGTCGGCGTCCCACTCGGGCGTCGGATCGAGTTTGAACTCGGTGTCGGGGTCGGTGTCGAGCCACGTCTCGACGCGGTCGGTCGTGGGGTCGCCGTCCGCGTCCTCCGAGAGGCGCGTCGAGACGACGAAGCGCAGCGGGTCGTAGGTCCGGTCCAGTGCCTCGCCCAGCGTCAGGTCGGCCTGTTCGAGCGCCAGATCCAGCGCGGCGCTCTCGAAGGCCCACCGGCGGTAGTGACGCGCGGCGTCCTGCGTCGGCGGTTCGGGCCACAGATCCACGTCGTCGAGCATCGCCGAGAACGAGTCGAGGGTGTACTCACCCGCGAAGTCGGCGTCGACCGCCGCGATCGAGTCGTGGTCGTCCGGTTCGTAGGTCACGTCCTCGCCGCGACCGGTCTCGCCGTCGCCCGAGAGGGCGACCGTGGTCGTGCGCCGGGTGAACCCACTGGAGGTCTCGCGCCGTCGGTCGGTCGTCTCGACGCCCTCGACGTGCAACGACAGGTCCGCGACCCGCTCGTACATACGCCACCCTTGGGCGGCAGGCGAAATAAATGGCCGGCGCGAACGGCGAGTAGCTTAACAAGGCGAGCGACAGAGAAGCGGATAGATGCGACGCCTCACTGTCGTGCTCGTGTTGGTCCTGCTCGCTGGCTGCGGGGGAATCATCCAGTCGGAGGACGCGACCGAGACGGCCGCGGAGACACCGACCGCGACACCGACAGCGACTGCAACTGCCACGCCGACCCGGACAGCGACGGCGACCGCGACCCCGACGACCACACCCACCGCAACGCCGACCCCCGCCCCAACGCCGACGGCGACACCAACCCCACCCCCCACGCCGACGGCGACCGCGACGCCCACGCCGACGCGAACGGCCACGCCGACGCCCGACGACACGCTCTCCGCAGACAATCCCTGGGGGCGGGAGGTCGTCCCGGTGCGGAGCAACGACAGCGCCGACGACGGGCGCAACACGACCGCGCTGACCCTGCGGACGATCCGCTACTGGAACGCCAATATCGAGCGCTACACCGACTTCGAGTACCGCTTCCGACTCGCGGAGGACCCGAGCGACGCCCGCGTCGAGGTCCAGTTCGTGTCCTCGATCGAGTCGTGTGGCGACGAACACGGCAACGTCACTGGCTGTGCTTCCCACCTGACCGAAGGGACGCGAGCCGAGGACCTCGAGATCGTCGAAGTCGAGAGCAGGAGTTCCAACTCGGCGGTGCTGTCGACGACGCGCCACGAGTTCGGCCACCTCGTCGGCCTGGACCACAGCGACGAACCGCTGGACCTGATGGGCCAGGAGTACGACGGAGACATCCGCGACGTCGTCGACCGACCGTTCCCGTGGTACGACGACACCCTCCACGTCGGGGTCGAACCGGCCGCCATCGAAGGCGACCCCGCGGTCGTCCGGGAGCAGGTCCGTCACGCCGTCGAGTACTACGACGCCGGTGCCGAGGGGACCGTCCCCGAGAACGTCAGCGTCGTCGTCACCGACCAGCCGGAGTTCGCCGAAGTGATCGTCACCAACGACAGTGCACGGGGCTGTACGAAGGTCGACGGGTCGCAGGCGTTGACCTCCGCTCGGAACCTCGACACCGACAGCCCATACGAGTTGTACACCCGGATGGTCGTCTGTATCGGCCCCGTCGGCGAGGACGCCGTCGGCTGGCACACCGGCTACTGGCTCGGGACGGCCTTCGGCCTCCAAGACGGCGAGCGGGCAGCTATCTTCAGGAGCGACGATTACGAGGAGGTCCACAGCGACTGGTGGAGGACAGACTGAGACTGCGCGCCCGCGCTACTCGACGAGCCGTTCGATCTCGGTGACCAGCACGTCGCTGGCACCCACGTCTTTGAGCGCGTTGATCGTCTCGAACACGTCGGCGTCGTCGACGACGGCGTGGACGGCGACGTCGTCGCTGCCGGCCACGTCCATGACGGTCGGCCCGCCCATGCCCGGCAGGACCGCCTTCACGTCGTCCAGTGCCTCGGCGGGCGCGTTCATCATCAGATAGCGCTTACCCTCCGCCGAGATGACCGATTCCAGCGCGGTCGCGACCTGTCCGACCTTCTCGTCGTCGGCCACGTCCTCGCGGGCGAACAGGCGCACCGAGGACTGGAGCACCTCGTCGACGATTTCGAGGCGGTTCATCCGCAGCGTCGTCCCGGTCGAGGTGATGTCGACGATGCCGTCGGCGATGTCGACGTGGGGCGTGAGTTCGGTCGCGCCCGACACTTCGGTGATGTCGACGTCCACATCCATCTCCTCGAAGTACCGGCGCGTGACGTTCGGGAACTCCGTGGCGATCCGACCACCTTCGAAGTCGTAGACCGTCTCGACGGGGGCGTCCTCCGGCGCTGCGAGGACGAGGCGACAGGAACCGAAGTCCAGATCCAGCAGTTCGGTAAGGTTACCGGGATCGGCCTCGCGGACCTGATCGAGCCCGGTGATCCCCACGTCGGCCGCACCGTCGGCGACGTACTCCGGGATGTCGGCGGCGCGAGCGTAGAGGACGGTCACGTCGGGGTCGACCGTCTCGGCGTAGAGCTGGCGGTCGGCCCCGTCGACGACGTGGAGCCCGGCCCGTTCGAGCAGGTCGACCGACGGATCGTGCAGACGCCCCTTGTTGGGCACGGCAATGCGCATGCGAAGGTGTGGGAGTGGGGAGGGGAACTGTCTTTCCCTCTCGCAGCAGTTAGATACGGAGTGATTGGACCGGCACTCGATTCGGCAACAGCGACTACGGTGAACACCTCGAAAGGGCGAGGCGCGTCTGGCGTTCGTATAGTCGTCTGAGCGACCGCCAGCGCGCCGAGGGCTTTCGAAGGCACCGTCTCGTTCGTGATCCAAGAGGCGTGCAGTGCGGGAAGAGCGGAGGATTCAGGCACCCCGGGAGAGAACGGACGGGCATGAGCGAACTCCTCGTCTCGGGCGGGCAGGTCCTCCGACCCGATCTGACCGTCGAGCGGGCGGACGTACTGGTCGACCAGTCGAGTGGCGACATCGTGGCCGTCGACGACCCCGACACACTCGCGGGCGACGACGACCTCGACGCCAGTGGTGGCCTCGTGATCCCCGGACTGGTCAACGCCCACACGCACGTCGCGATGACGCTCCTCCGTGGGCTGGCCGACGACAAACCACTGGACGCGTGGCTCCAGGAGGACATCTGGCCCGTCGAGGCCGAGTTGACACCCGAGGACGTGCGCGTCGGCGCGGAACTGGGTCTCGTCGAGATGATCAAGTCGGGCACCACGGCCCTCTCGGACATGTACTTTCACGTCGATCGGATCGCCGACGCAGTGGAGCAGGCGGGCGTGCGGGCCGTCCTCGGCCACACCGCCGTCACCGTGGCGAAAGACGAGGCAGGCGCACGCGAAGACATGCAGCAGAGCCTCGACGTGGCCCGGGAACTGGACGGCGCAGCCGACGGGCGGATCACGACCACGTTTCAGCCCCACTCGCTGACGACCGTCGGCGAGGAGTACCTGCGCGAGTTCGTCCCGAAAGCCAACGACGCCGGCGTGCCGATCCACTGCCACGCCAACGAGACGACCGACGAGGTCGCCCCCGTCGTCGATGAGCACGGCCAGCGGCCGCTCGAATACGCCGACGACATCGGCCTGCTCGGCCCGGACACGTGGGTCGCCCACGGCGTCCACGTCGACGAGGGCGAGATCGACCTGCTGGCCGAACGGGGCACCGGCGTCGCCCACTGCCCGGCCTCGAACATGAAACTCGCCAGCGGGATGGCCTCCGTTCAGGACCTGCTGGACGCGGGCGTCACGGTGGGGCTGGGCACGGACGGCGCGGCCTCGAACAACGACCTCTCGCTGTTCGACGAGATGCGCGACGCCGCGATGATCGGGAAACTCGCGGCCGACGACGCCGCGGCGATGGCCGCCGAGTCGGTCGTCGAAATCGCGACGGAGGGCGGGGCCGAGCTACTGGGCATCGACAGCGGGCGCGTCGAAGCAGGTGCGAACGCCGACCTCGCGGTCGTCGACCTCGATGCGCCCCACCTCACGCCGGCCCACGACCTCGTCTCCCACCTCGTGTACGCCACCAGCGGGACGGACGTCCGTCACACCGTCTGTGACGGCCGCGTTCTCATGCGTGATCGCGTCGTCGAACCGTTCGACGAGGCCGCCGTGATCGAGCGCGCCGGCGAGCACGCGAGCGCGCTCGTCGACCGCGCCGGCGAATGAAGATCGGATTCTAAACGACGAGACGGGCGTATAAACTTTACAAACGATTCTCGGCCGGTCTCGAACGCTCCCGAACGACCTGAACCGGATTCGGGCTTTATCGTGGTGTCTCGACACGTCTCTGGTACGATGCGAACCACGCTATTTGCACTCGTCGCAGTGGCCGCCCTGTTCGGGACCGCACTGGGTCCCGGCGTCGCGGCCGCCGCCGACGAGACGGGAGACACCGAGGCAGGGAACACCGGGCTGGCGGTCAGCGTCACGCAGGCCGACGACGTGACAGTCACCGTCACCCAGAACGACTCGGGCGTCGCGAACGCCACTGTCGACGTGGGCGGTGAAAACAACAGCAGCTACGACGGGATCGGTGAGTACACGACCGACGACGACGGTGAGGTCGAACTGCCGACGCCCGCGGTCAACGAGACGATCTCAGTGACCGCCACGCACGACAACCAGACGGCGACGGCGATGGCCGACCTCGTCGCGGCCGAGTACGTCGAGAACGAGACCGACCAGAACGCGACCCAGTCCGACGCCTTCGGCCTGCAGGTCAGTTCGTTCGTCCAGTCGCTGCTGGGGAGCAACGAGAGCGCTATCGGCCCGCAGGTCGCCGCGTTCGTCACCCAGCACAACCCCGGGAACGCCCCGGCCCACGCCGGCCCGCCCGCTCACGCCGGTCCCGGTGACGACGAGAACGAGACTGACGACGACAAGCGCGGTCCACCTGCACACGCCGGACCCGACAGTGACGACGAGAACGAGACCGACGACGACAAGCGCGGTCCACCTGCACACGCCGGACCCGACAGTGACGACGAGAACGAGACCGACGACAAGCGCGGCCCGCCCGCTCACGCCGGTCCGAATGGTGAGGACGACAGCGACGACGTGAACGAGACCGATGACGACGAACGGGAGACCGAAGAGGAAGAAGAGACCGAAGAGGAGACTGAAGACGACGACGCTGAGACCGAAGACGAGGAAACGGAAACCGAAGACAGCGACGACGACGAAACGGAGACCGAGACCGAAGACGAGAGCGACGAGGACGACAGCGGCGGCCCACCGGATCACGCGAACGCCGGCGGTAACTGATCGACGCCGCTACCCCGGGTGACCGGGGTTCGGTAGCGTTTTGGGCGACCTTCTCTTTTATCGGCGTATGACCGACTCGATTACGGAGCAACTCGACGACCCGGCGCAGGCCCGCGAGGCGGGCCAGCGCAAGATGGACTGGGCGCGCCAGCACATGCCGATCATGGCGTCGCTGCGCGAGGACTTCGAGGCCGACCAACCCTTCGCGGGCGAGCGCATCGGGATGGCGATGCACGTCGAAGCCAAGACCGCGGTACTCGCCGAAGTGCTGGCCGCGGGCGGAGCCGAGGTGGCGATGACGGGCTGTAACCCCCTCTCGACCCACGACGACGTGTCGGCGGCGCTGGACGCCGTCGACGGCGTCACCTGCTACGCCAAGCGCGGGGTGGACGACGAGGCGTACTACGAGGCCATCGAGGCCGTCATCGCCCACGAGCCGACGATCACGGTCGACGACGGGATGGACCTCGTGGCGGCGATCCACGAGGACTACCCCGAACTGATCGACACCATCGTCGGCGGGGCCGAGGAGACGACCACGGGCGTCCACCGCCTGCGCGCGATGGACGAGGACGGCGCGCTGGAGTATCCCGTCTTCGCCGTCAACGACACGCCGATGAAGCGCCTGTTCGACAACGTCCACGGCACCGGCGAGTCATCGCTGGCGAGCATTGCGATGACGACGAACCTCTCGTGGGCCGGCAAGACCGTCGTCGTGGCGGGCTACGGCCACTGCGGGAAGGGCGTCGCCAAGAAGGCCAGCGGCCAGAACGCCGACGTGGTTGTGACCGAAGTCGAACCCCGCCGCGCGCTGGAGGCCCACATGGAAGGCTACGACGTCATGCCGATGGCCGAAGCGGCCAAAGAAGGCGACGTGTTCATCACGACGACCGGGAACCGCGACGTGATCGTCGAGGAGCACTTCGAGCAGATGCAGGACGGGGTGTTGCTGGCCAACGCCGGCCACTTCGACGTGGAAGTCGATCTCGACGCGCTCTCGGATCTCGCGGTCGATACCTACGAGGCGCGCGACGGCGTGCAGGCCTACGAGATGGCCGACGGTCGCCGCCTGAACGTGCTGGCGGAGGGTCGACTGGTGAATCTGGCGACCCCGATCGCGCTCGGCCACCCCGTCGAAGTGATGGACCAGAGCTTCGGGGTGCAAGCGGTGTGTGTCCGGGAACTCGTCGAGAACGGCGACGACTACGGGGCGGGAGTCCACGACGTGCCCGACGTGCTGGACAAGGAGGTCGCGGAGATCAAGCTCGATGCGGAGGGTGTGGAGTTTGACGCGCTGACGGACACGCAGGCCGAATATATGGACTCCTGGCAGCACGGGACGTAGGAGAGCGCGAACCAAGTGAGCGGTCTCCGAACGGCCGAGCGGGAGCGACGACAGGAGCGACGCGCGAGGCGAGCGGTCCGGCCAGAGCGAAGCGGCCCGTGAGGGTCTGAATCACCGTTCGCGAGATCCGTAGATTCGATACCACAACGCCGAGTCCTCGATACGCTCGCTAGCAGTTACCGAGACAGCGATTCATCACACCACCAACGCCGAGCCCTCGACACGCTCGGACGGTCTGTGCGGGATATCCTCACTCCGTTCGGATAGTGCCCGCGCAGACCGCCCGACCGCGCCTCGCCCTTGGAATCCGCCAGGCAAGCACTGTCTCCGCACCGCGCCACACCCTCCCCAGCCGACTCCATCGCTCCCTGTGGTCGCGCTGTCGTCTCTCGCACAGTGTCTGCTCGCGACGGAGCGCGAGCGAGCGCGCGCCGGTGTAGGTTGTTTGTCGTACCGCCCGCTGTAGCTCACAGTGTGCGAGGCCCAGTTCGTGGCCGATCATATGCACCAACAGGTCTAAGCACTCGGAGACCAGATTGCTAGTCACTATGAGCACAGAGACAGAGAGCGGCGACGACCTCGAAGAGCGGATCACGAACTTCCTGCGCCGAAACTTCCCGCAGATTCAGATGCACGGCGGTAGCGCGGCGATCCAGAACATCGACCGCGAGGAAGGCACCGTCACGATCCAGCTCGGGGGCGCGTGTTCGGGCTGTGGCATCTCGCCGATGACGATTCAGGCGATCAAGACCCGCATGACCAAGGAGATCCCCGAGATCGACACCGTCCACGCCAACACCGGTGCAGAGCAGTCCGAAGGGATGGCCGGCGG
>Ga0207755_100731_pt1 | contig 13152 bp, 13 predicted proteins | sample A23P2SouthBayCA_FD_187734 | JGI IMG/M metagenome (GOLD analysis project Ga0207755, IMG submission 187734) | Aerobic enrichment media microbial communities from Bioluminiscent Bay, La Parguera, Puerto Rico - A23 P2 (SPAdes) | ecosystem: Environmental > Aquatic > Marine > Unclassified ...
CTCGCGGTCCGGATCCGCGGTGTCACGTTCCCCGACCAAGACGCCTGAGACGGGAACACGCCGACCGAACTACTCGGTCGGCCACTCGTCGAGTTTCGTTCGGTTGCCCTCGTACTCGTAGAGGATCTCGATCCGTGTCGAAGAAGCGACCGGTTCCCCGAAGGCGTTCTGCTCGCTCAGCTGGACGAGATCACCCTGTTCGACTGCCGTCGTGTTGTTCGTCCCGGACAGCTCTGCCCACGTCACGTCCCTGTCGAGCGCGACGAAGTGGACGTTCCCGGCCTGCAGGCTGTCGCCCTGCGAGTGGGTCACCAGTAACGCGCGACTCTGTTCGACGTAGTCGTAGGTGAAGTTCGCCGACGGCGGCCCGGTGTCCTGTTCGCCGACGACGAGGACGTTCACTCCGACTGACGCTGTCACGAGGATCGTGATGCCGACGAGGATCGCCACGCCAGTACTCTCCGAGAGTGCGCGATCGTCAGTGGCAAGCCCCGTCACCATGCTCACTGGTAGGTGCGTGTCCGCAGTTAAATATGATTCGCCGGGTCGTAGTCGCTCCCACCCAGTGACGACCCAGGATACCGCTGCCGCGATACGGATCGACCGCCCGACCGCGTGCGGTCGACCGGACAAACAGCGACGAGACTGCGACGGAGGGGAAAGCCCTTGGTGACGGGGGTCACAGCCAGAGGTATGATCGACGAGACTGTCGAGGAGATCGCGGAGATGCAGACCCACAGCTCCTCCGTCGTCGCGGTAAAGGCGGCCCGAGCGCTGACGGCGCTCACCGAGCGGGAGTTCCCGACCGTCGAGGAGTACCTCCGGGCCCTCGAACGCAACAGCAGCGCGCTGCGTCGCGCCAACCCCTCGCACGCGTCGCTGCACACGACGCAGCGGACGATCGTCGAGCGGGTCAGCGAGGCCGACCCCGACAACGTCGACGCGGCCAAAGACGCGACCGAGGCGGCGATCGACGACGTGATCGAGCAGGTCGAGTCGGGCAAGGAGCGCGCCGCAGAGCGGTGTGGCGAGTTGCTCGACCCCGACGCGACGATCCTCACCCACGACTACTCCTCGACGGTGCTGAGCGGTATCGAGCGGGCCATCGAGGCCGCCGACGATCCGACGATGACAGTTTACGCGACCGAGGCGCGGCCGCGCTACCTCGGGCGCAAGATGGTGCGTGAACTGAGTAGTTACGACGGCGTCGACGTCCACCTGATCGTCGACAGCGCGGCCGGACACTTCCTCCCAGAGTGTGACCGGGTACTCGTCGGGATGGACTGTATCGTCGAGGAAACGCTGTACAACCGCATCGGGACCTATCCCATCGCGACCGCGGCCGCCGACTGCGACGTCCCGGTGACGGTCGCCGGGTCGGAGTCCAAGCTCATCGAGGGCGGGTTCGCCTTCGAGAACGAGTTCCGCTCGGTTTCGGAAGTGATGCGCGAGCCGGCAGAAGGATTTGTCGTCGAGAACCCGGCCTACGACGCGACGCCGACGCGACTGCTCGACAGCGTCGTGACCGACGAGCGCGTCGTCGAGTACTGAAAAGCGGCGTCGTTATCTCGTCGCTACGCTCGTCTCACAGTCGGGGCAGACGAACAGGTCGGCGTCGCCATCGGTGTGGACGATCCAGTTCGCGCTGATCTCGCTCTCGTAGTCGCAGTTCGGACAGATGAGGACGGCTTTTCGGCGGTTGCTGACGGGCGGCGGTTCCTGTGCACTGGTTGGCGTGCAGTGGGTGTCGATACTGGTCATCACCTTTGGATAGTTTCTCGACCGGCAAATACCTGTTGGGTAATTGTTTAATTGTTCCTGTAGTACGCGTCGAATCCTCCGATAACGACCGTCACAGACCCCCGAGAACCGTTACATAAAATCCGGTTGTTCCCCTCGCGAGTCTGCTCGAAACCGAGCGGCGAGTTCGGTGTAGCGTCGGCGAACGTGGGCGGCCAGACCCCGTCGACGAACCGTCGCGTGTGGTTGCGTGGCCGTCCGTCTTCGACCGCGTGACACTCGGCAGCGATTCGGCTTCGAATGACCCGTCTGAATCGGTCCGAGTCGATCGACGGGGTAGTCGACCCTCCCGGTCCGAACTCGGCGAACCCCACCACGGTCGTCGGTGTGACACGCCGTGCACGACGAGGAGAGGTGCCGTTCGACGGCTATCTCGGCAGCTCAGAGCCGTGGGAGAGAAGTTCACCCCGGCGGAGGCCTGGGGTCGGCGACGCAACCCTTTTGCCGGGTGCGAGGAATTGCACGTGCATGACGACGGGTGTCGCCGCGCTGCAAGCAACGCCGACGCCCTCGCCGACGGAGGAATCACCGGTGCCGTTCGGACTCTTCCCGGCGTGGGTCCCCGAGTGGGTGCTGAATCTCGGTGCCGTGATCCTCGTCCTCCTCCTGGCGTATCTCGCCTCGCGGCTCATCGTGTCGCTGTTCGGCCGGCGCATCGCTCGCCGGTTCAAGCGACCGAGCCTCACCCGGACGGCCATCCGGGGGATCCGTGCGTCCGTGTTTCTCCTCGCGTTGCTGACGATTCTCCGGATCTACGGACTTCGACTGAGCGACATCACGCTCTCGGTCGCCGTGTTCTCGGCAGTCGTTGGTGTGGTTGTCGCGCCGATCGTCGGGTCGATCATCAGCGGCGTGTTTCTGCTGGCCGACCAGCCCTACGAGATCGGGGACATGATCGAACTCTCGGACGCGGGAACGCGCGGTTTCGTCGAGGATATCACGCTCCGGTACACCAAGGTTTTCACCCTCGACAACACGTTCATCGTCATCCCGAACGGGGCCGTCCGAGAGCGCGACGTGATCAACTACTCCGCCGAAGACCCGCGAACCAGGCTCAGACTCGACGTGCTGGTCACGTACGAAGGGGACCTCGACGAGGCTCGTGAACTGATCGAGCGAGCGGCCCGAAACGTCGACGTGGTCATCGAGGGTGGCCCCGACATCCGGGTCGGCGCGGCCCGCTACCCCGCGGCACCGACCTGCTACATCGACTCGTTCGCCGACCACGGTGTGCAACTCACGCTGCGCTACTGGGTCACGGAACCGTACAAGCTTCTGGCGGCCCGGTCGAAGGTCCAGACGAACGTCTGGGCGGCGCTGGACGATGCGGACGTTGAGATCGCGTACCCCCACTCGCACCTGCACTTCGACGAGACTACCGGCGAACTCCCGGTGTCGATGCGGGAGCGCCAACCGGACACGTTCACGACGGAACGAGACGAGTTCGGTCCGGAACGAGACGCCGGTTCGGACGGGCCAGTGTCGTGATCCACTCACCAATATAAACCCCGCCTCGGACAGATTCGGCTTCGTTCCCCGGGAACTGGAACCACGATTTCCGTTTTTGCTTACCGGCTCCCCAGGCACAGATATGCAGAGACAGGGGTATGAGCGATCATTGTCCATTTTAGGAGGTGAAAACCGATTGTCATCAAAGCGCCGGCAGTGGCCGTCGCGACACGATACTCGGGAAACGCACAGCCCGGAGAGTACCACCTGATCGAGACGACGAGACGGAACACGATCCTGATACTCGTCCTGATCGCCAGACTGGCCTACCCGTTCGTCACCGGTGCGGTCACGCTCGTCGGTGGTCGCCAGACCGCAGCGCAGGCGCTTGACGGCGACCGACCTCGCCTGTGGGCTTGCCACCGACAACGACGTGTCGCTGTTGGACGTGGACATCCACGGCCAGAACATCCCCGAACTGCTGGACGTCTCGGGACCGGTCCACTCCAGCGAGGAGAGCGATCCGCTGCCGGTCGCCGTCGACGGGATGGACGTGATGAGCGTCGGGCCGGTGGAGTCCGGCGCGCCGCTGGCGTGGCGCAACGACGACGTGCTCGTGATCGACCTGTGAACGGGGACCGGCGACGTCGTGCTGACGACGTTACAGGCGGTGCCCGACGACGGCGTCGACATCCGCAGACTTCCGCCCGCTAAACGCAAAGTGCGTGTCCGAGGGCGATTCACGGCGCTCTCCAGCGGTGAGCGGTTCGTCCTCGTCAGCGACCGCGATCCGACGCCGGTCGGTTCGTTCCTCGGTCGCCTCGCAGAGGCACCGCGGGAGGCTTCGACACGTTCGAGGTCCGGCGAGCGACACCGGACGACTGGGTACTGGAGACGGTGCGGCCGTAGCTGACGCTGGTCGATTGCGGCGACAGAACAGAAAAGGTCAGTTCAGGCGGGCGAGTCGATCATTCCGTGGCCGCGGTCTCGCGCCGGGTCGCCGTACCTCCAGCGTAGGGCGTGGCGACCTTGTAGAGGCCCCACAGGGCGAGCACGAGGATGGCGGCGATGACCAGCCCGGTCCGGATCGTGGGGTCGATCAGCGGCGTTGCGATGACCTCCCCGGCGTCGTTGGTGAGCGGTGCCGGGCTGTAGGGCTTGCCCGCGACGAGTTCGACGAGTCCGAGCACGACGATGCCCAGCAGGAACAGGGCACCGCTCAGTCCCATGGCGATACGGTCGACGATGTCAGTAGTGTCAGTCATTGGTAGGACACCTCGTTAGCCGAGGATGTAGCGCAGTTTCGGGTTCTGTTTGACGAATTGCATCTTCTCGACGATGGCGTCGAGGCCGTAGTACCGCCCGGCCCCCAGCACCAGCACCGTCACGAACAACAGCAGACCCATGAGGTCGCTGTTGACCACGCCGTGGCCGAACTCGGCGTTACCGATCCAGAACAGGGTCATGAAGAAGACCCCGCCCACGGAGGCCAGCCGCGTGAGCAGACCCGCCATCAGTGCCAGCCCGATCAGCGTCTCGAACAGCGGCACGCCCGGCGCGATCAACCACGCCAGGTTGTTCCCCATCCACACCGGGATGGGGCCCAGCGCCGTGCCCGTCATCTGCTGCATGTACGCCGGCCCGTAGCTGTAGGCCAGCCCGTCCTCGATGAGCTTGGTCACGCCGGAGTGGAAGAACCACCAGCCGGTCAGGACCCGCAGGATCGCTATCCAGTACGCCGTCAGGGGCTTGTCGAGCTCCAACTCGAACTCGGTGGCCAGGGGGTTTGCCGCTTGGGTGGACATCGTATTACCTCACATATTCGAGTTGGCACTGAGAGGTAGTATAAAGAGAGGCGTGTTCTCAGCGGATGAAAATCGGTCTCGGGTGCTGGTAACCCCTCGTACGGATCTGTCACCCGTCCCGATCACCGTACGCGTCTTCGCTCTCGTCGTCGGCGAAGAAGCCGAAGTCCTCCTCGTCCCGCGGGAGATAGTCGTTCTCCAGCACCTCCGAGACGATCCGACCGAGCGAATCGAGTTCCATGTCGATCTCGCCGGGGTCCTCGATCACGTCGGCGGCGTCGTCGGGCAGGGAGGGAGCACGATACCCGACCTCGTCGGTCGCGGGGTCCCAGTAGAAGTCGAAGGCGTCGATCAGTTCGTGTTCCTCGACGACCGCGAAATCCGTAGCCGACATTCCGACCTGATCGGTCCACGCCTCGAAGGCGTCCTGCCACGCCCCCTGTTCGAGGAACCCCTCGACTTCCTCGCGACGGTAGTCGTCCCCGGTGTCGACGATCTCGTTGTCGATAGCCTCGTACTCGCCTCTGGTCTGTGGCCCGGACAGCGACGGTGGATCTGGAACGGGTACGTCGAGTGCCATGCGCTATTGTTGTCTCGCCAACATCATAGCACCTCCGGCGCTGGACCGGGAGAGGGGCCGGAAGGTACTCGTGTCCCGATACACAACCCCCGCCCATGAGACACGTCGGGCTGAAAGCACGGATGGCGGTCGTCGGGTCGCTGCTGTTCGCGTTCTACGCGGTGGCCGCGGTCGTACTGCTGGCGATGTTCGGCGAGGGGGTACTGCCGCTCGTGTTGGTGGGGAGCGTCCTCTTCGTCGGCGTCCAGTACAAGATCGGCAAGTGGGCCGCACTCAGGAGTGTGGGTGCCGAGGACCTGCCGGAAGACAAGTACGCCCAGATCCACCAGCAGGTCGAGTACCTGTCGACGGACATGGGCATCGACAAACCGCGGCTGATGATCGCCCGGATGGGCGTGCCCAACGCCTTCGCCGTCGGGCGCAAGGCCGCAGGGACGGTCGTCGTCAGCGAGGAACTGCTCCGCCGTCTCGAACCCGACGAGGTCGAGGGCGTGCTGGCCCACGAACTGGCCCACATCCGCAACCGCGACGTGGTGATGATGGTGCTCGGACAGGGGATCGCCTCCATCGTCGCCATCGTCGCCCAGTGGGCCGTCCTGCTGACCGGCGACAACGACCTCGCCGATTTCTTCCTGGCGATCGTCGTCGGCCAGATCGTCCAGCTGATCGTGATGGTGTTCGTGCTGGCGATCTCCCGGTACCGGGAGTACGTCGCCGACAGTGACGCCGCCGCCGAGGTCGGCGGCGAACCGCTCGCGAGCGCGCTCAAAAAGATCTCACGCGGGAGCGACCGCACCGGGGACTCGGCGATCGACGAGCAGGTCAGTGCGCTGTGTATCTTCGGCGAGGAACGCGGCCTGCTGGCGAAGCTGTTCGCCTCGCACCCACCGGTCGAGAAGCGCATCGAGCGGCTCCGACAGTAATGGACACTCGTACCGTCTTGGCGGCCGTCCTCGGTGTCGGACTGGGACTGCTCTTGCTCCTCGCGCCGGGGAGCGTCCTGACCGTCCAGACCGCCGGCCGACTCCCGCCGGATCGGTCGGGCGAGTACGGCACCGACGGCGACGGGTCGGCGACGATCCGGCGGCTGGTACGGGCCGTGGGCGTCGCACTCGTCGCCGGCGGCCTGTACTTCGGCTGGCAGCTACTCTCCGCCTGACCGCACGACCGGGCGGCGATCAGTTCTTCTGGACCTCTGTCGGCGGGAGGTCGCCCGGCCCCTCGGCATCGACCCAGTTGGCCTCGTCGAGAACGATCCGGGAGACGACCACGGCAACGTCGCGGGCGGTCGATTCGCGTTCGAAGAAGGAGATGTTGCCGAGCGACGCGCCGATCGAGCGACTCACCTCGACGGTTGCGAGCGCGTCGTCACCGACGACGTCCTCGACTGTCCGCGTGACCTGTTCGTTCAGTTCCTTGCGCATCGGCTCGGAGAGCTCCTTGCCGGCCGGCAGGAGGTCGTAGGTGATCGCGTACCCCTCCTCGTAACGCTCGACGGCGAAGAAGGGCGTCGATTCGGCCTCGGCCTCGTAGTAGGCGTCGTCGCGCGCCTGTTGGTCCTCGTACAGTGGCACGTCGGATGGGGCGAAACCTTCGGTCACACGGTGTCGTACTCGATACGGCGTTATCAACCTATTCCCGGTGGCTATGATGGTGTTCAGATAAGCGATGCAGAAGACTGAGGTTCATGCACCGAAAGCCCTCGCGGCGCTCGACCTTTCATCCGCCAGGGCTCAGATGGTGACACAGCCGAATCCTGGCGGATGAAGGGGCGAGGCGCGGTAGCCGGCTCTGGGGTGGCACTATTCGACCGCAGGGAGAATATCCGCCCCAGAGCCAGCTAGCGTGTCGAGGGCTGTCGGTGTCTGCACTTCTCCAAGTAAGACTGCGTATCTGAACACGACCACGAGTACAGACCGCAGGCTCAAGGCGTTCCCGCCAGTACGACGGGACAATGACCGAGGGGACAGACACCGAGATCCGACAGCTCGATCCGGCGACCGTCGAGCGCATCGCCGCCGGCGAGGTCGTCGAACGGCCCGCCAGCGTCGTCAAGGAACTCGTCGAGAACGCGCTGGACGCCGACGCCGACCGCGTGACCGTCGCCGTCGAGCAGGGCGGGAGCGAGGGGATCCGGGTGACCGACGACGGCATCGGGATGGATCGGGCGGCCGTCGAGCGCGCCGTCGAGGAGCACACGACGAGCAAGATCAGGAGCATCGACGACCTCGAAGCCGGCGTCGCGACGCTTGGGTTCCGCGGCGAGGCGCTGCACGCCATCGGCGCGGTGTCGCGGATGACCATCACCACGCGCCCGCGAGCGGCCGAGGACCCCCGCGGGACCGAACTCGTCGTCGAGGGCGGCGACGTGACCGGCGTCGAGCCGGCGGGCTGCCCGACCGGGACGACCATCGAAGTCGACGACCTGTTCTACAACGTCCCCGCCCGCCGGAAGTACCTCAAGCAGGCCAGCACGGAGTTCGCCCACGTCAACACCGTCGTCACCAGCTACGCGCTAGCGAATCCGGACGTGGCCGTCACGCTGGAACACGACGGCCGGGAGACCTTCGCGACGACCGGACAGGGCGACCTCGAATCGACCGTGCTCTCGGTGTACGGCCGCGAGGTCGCCCAGTCGATGATCACGGTCGATGACGCCGACCTCCCCGACGGCCCCCTGGACTCGGTGACCGGGCTCGTCAGCCACCCCGAGACCAACCGCGCGAGCCGGGACTACCTCTCGACGTACGTCAACGGCCGGTACGTCCGAGCCGACGCGGTGCGGGAGGCCGTCGTCGACGCCTACGACACACAGCTCGCGCCGGATCGCTACCCCTTCGCCGTCCTCTTCTGCGAGGTCGATCCGGCGACGGTCGACGTGAACGTCCACCCCCGGAAGATGGAAGTCCGATTCGCCGACGACGAGGGCGTTCGCCGGCAGGTCGAACACGCCGTCCAGTCGGCCCTGCTGGACGAGGGGCTGCTGCGGACCAGCGCACCGCGAGGCCGGTCGGCGGCCGAGCAGACCGAGATCACGCCCGAATCCGCCACGTCGGCGGGCGAACGGGGCGGCGAGCGTGACGCCGCCGAAGGTGGACAGACCGGCGAGGGCGGTGATAGCGGAGACGACGCAGCGACTGGTGCGAGCGTGCCGTCGGGGACCCCTTCGAGTGAAACCGAGCGAGGAGAGTCCGGGAGCGGGTCGTCGACCGGTTCAGGAGACACCGCGGTTTCGAGTCGAACGGACCCCGGAGCGTCGACCGCGTCGGCATCGAGCGGGTCGGCTTCGGACGAATCGGCGGCGAGCGTGGACGCGACCGGGCACGACGAGTCGGACACGGCATCGAGCGACGACCGTCCGACGGAGCGCACACGTCCGACGGGTGAGACCGAGACGAGTACGACGCGATCCCCCGAGACGGAAGCCCGGCAGCCGACCGATCCCGAGCGGAAGTTCCGGGGCGACGACCGACAGGCGCGGCTGGGCGGGGCCGAACCCAGCCACTCGATGGACTCGCTCCCGTCGCTGCGGATCCTCGGGCAGTTGCACGAGACGTACGTCGTCGCCGAGGCCGACGACGGCCTCGTCCTGATCGACCAGCACGCCGCCGACGAGCGGATCAACTACGAGCGACTCAAGAGCGCCTTCGAGGGGGAGACGACGACGCAGGCGCTCGCGAGCCCGGTCGAACTGGAACTGACGGCGGGCGAGGCGGCCGTCTTCGAGGACCGGATCGACGCGCTGGCGCGACTGGGCTTTCACGCCGACCGGACCGGCGAGCGCACCGTCGAGGTCCGGACGGTGCCGGGCGTGATCGCCGACGCCGCCGGGCCGGAACTCGTTCGGGACGTGCTGGCCACCTTCGTCGCTGGCGAGCGGGAGGCCGAGAGTACCGTCGAGGCGGCCGCCGACGAGTTGCTGGCCGATCTGGCCTGCTACCCCTCGATCACGGGCAACACGTCGCTGACCGACGGTTCGATCGTCGATCTGCTGTCGACGCTGGACGACTGCGAGAACCCGTGGGCCTGTCCCCACGGCCGGCCGGTCGTCCTCCACGTCGACAGCGACGAGATCGAGGACCGCTTCGAGCGGGACTACCCCGGTCACTGACCGGGAGACGAGAGCACGAGGAGGACTGACCGTATGGTCAGTGTCTTTATTACCACCCCAGCGAAACGTATCCATACCGACGACCTGGCGCGCTCGTCGCCACAGCCGATATCCGCGTGAACGATCGACAGGTGTGTGCGAAATCGGGACTGACAGCGATCGGCGTGGGCCGGTCCGGCGAGTGCCGAACCGGCGGGATCCAGTGACGGCGGGCGCACGCAGGGAGCGGAACGGAGACACAACGACGAACTATGACAGACGCAACCGACGAAGGGGCGACCGTGTCGCCCAGTGACCGCGTAGCTGAACTCGTCGAGCGGCTGACGCTCGAGGAGAAGATCGACCTGATCCACGGCGAGGTGGACCCGACCGGCATCGCGACCGGGTGGGTCCCGCCCAACGAGCGACTCGGCATCCCGTCGTACTCACTGGTCGACGGCCCGCTGGGGATCCGTGCCGGCGACGGCTCGCCCTCGACCGGGTTCCCGGCGTCGATCTCGCTGGCGTCGGCCTGGGACCCCGATCTGGCCCACGAACTGGGCGAGACGATGGCCTCGGAGGCCCGCGCCCGCGACCAGCACGTCATCCTCGCGCCGGGATTCAACCTCCTCCGGACACCGAAGTGTGGGCGCGTGTTCGAGTACTACAGCGAGGACCCGGCGCTGAACAGCGAGATCGCGGTGGGGACGATCGACGGGATTCAGGACGGCGACGTGGCCGCCTGCGCCAAGCACTACGCGGTGAACAACCAGGAGACCAACCGGATGGAGGTGAGTGCCAACGTCGACGAGCGCCCGCTGCGAGAGCTCTATCTCCCGGCGTTCGAGGCCGCCGTCAAAGAGGCAGACGTGGCATCGATCATGGCTGCGTACAACCGAATCAACGGCACCCACGCGACCGAACACGAGTACCTGCTGACGGACATCCTCAAAGACGAGTGGGGCTTCGAGGGGTACGTCGTCTCGGACTGGTGGGCGACGACCGACGGCCCGGCCGCCGCCGAGGCGGGGCTGGATCTGGACATGCCGGGGACGACCTACCCGGAGATGGCCCCCGGGCTGAATCCGCTGTTCGGAGCGATCAACTTCTTCTCGCAGTTCGACTGGTTCGATCAGGACGCCGCGACCAAGCCCATCGTCGACGCCGTCGGCATCGAGGGCGGCGAGCCCCGCGTCTATCGGTCGCTGAAGTTCGACGACGAGTTGCTGGAAGCGGTCGAGGACGGCCGCGTCGACGAGTCCGTCGTCGACGACAAGGTCCGGCGCATCCTCGGACAGATGGAGCGGTTCGGTGTCCTCGACGACGAGCAGCCACCGGGCGAGGCGAACGTCCCGGCCCACCACGAGGTCTCCCGGCGGATCGCCCAGCGCGGGACGGTGTTGCTCGAAAACGACGGCGTCCTCCCGCTGTCGACGGACGACCTCGACGACATCGCCGTGATCGGCCCCAACGCCGACGAGGCCAAGACCGGCGGCGGCGGCAGTTCCGACGTGGCCGCGGACTCGACGGTCAGTACCCTCGACGGCATCAAGTACCGCGTCAACGACGAGGCCTCGATCACGTTCGACCGCGGGGTCGCCCCCATCGGGGAGGACGACGACCGGGACGTGACCATCTGGAACGTCTCGACCGACGCCGTCCTCGGCAGTCTCGGCGACGACGAGACCGCCGAACCCGACGTCGACACCGCCGAAGCGGTCGAGGCCGCCGACGCGGCCGAGGTGGCCGTCGTCGTCGTGCAGGACGCCGCCACCGAGGACTTCGACCGCCCGCTGGCACTCCCCGGCGAGCAGGACGAACTGGTGTCGAAGGTGGCCGACGCGGCCGAGCGGACCGTCGTCGTGATGAAGACCGGCGGCCCGGTCGAGATGCCGTGGGCCGACGAGGTCGACGCCATCGTCGAGGCGTGGTACCCCGGTCAGGAGGACGGCCGGGCCGTCGCTTCGGTGCTGTTCGGCGACGCCGATCCCTCCGGTCGCCTGCCGATCACCTTCGGTCACGACGCCGGCGACTACCCGACCAGCAGCCAGCGCCAGCACCCCGGGATCGACCTCGAAGCGGAGTACTCGGAAGGCGTGTTCGTCGGCTATCGTCACTTCGACGAGACCGACACCGAACCGCTGTATCCCTTCGGCCACGGCCTCAGCTACGCCGACTTCGAGTACGGCGACGTGGCCGTCGACCACGACGGTGCTTCGGCCACGGTCGAGGTGACCGTCGAGAACGTCAGCGACCGCGACGGTCGCGAGGTCGTGCAGGCGTACCTGGGTGCCGACGACCCGAGCGTCGAGCGCCCGCCGAAGGAACTCGCCGCCTTCGAGAGAGTCGAACTCGCGGCCGGCGAGGAACGGACGGTCGCGCTGTCGCTCTCGGAACGGGACTTCGCCTACTACGACGAGGACGCGGCCGACTGGGTCGTCGACCCCGGCGACTACACCGTGACGGTCGGCCGGTCCTCGCGGGACCCCGTCGACAGCGAGACGATCACCGTCGAGTGATCCCGCGAGCAGGGATCGAACAGCAGGGCGTGCGTGGCAACTAAGCCCCCCGCCGTCGATGGCTGGGTATGAGCCGACTCGTTACTTTCGGGGAGACTGCGCTCCGACTGAGTCCACCGGACCACGAGCGCATGGAGACCGCGACCGACGTGTCACTGCACGCCGACGGCACCGAGAGTTCGGCCGCCGTCGCCGCGACCAGACTGGGCGCGCCGGCCGTCTGGCTCTCGAAGTTGCCCGATTCGATGCTGGGCAGGCGAGTCGTCGCCGAACTCGAACAGCAGGGCGACGGGCTCCAGACGCGGGTCGTCTGGGACGAGGGGAGCCGTCAGGGCCTGCGCTTCGTCGAACGCGGCAGCGATCCACGCGAGGACGTCGTCGTGCAGGACCGCGCCGACACGGCGATCGGGACGGTCTCGACCGACGACCTCCGGATGGCGATGGTCCAGAACGCCGACGTGTTCTTCGTCAGCGGTTCGACCCCCGCCGTCTCGCCGACGGCCCGCCGAACGACCGAAGCCCTGTTCCGGGCGGTCGACGAGGATGGGACCCGCGTGTTCGATCTGGACTACCAGCCCGGGCTCTGGTCGCTCGACGAGGCCCGGGAGGCGCTGGTGAACGTGCAGGACTCCATCGACGTGCTGATCGCCGACGAGGACGACGCCAAGGAAGTGTTCGACCGCTCGGGCAAGCCCCGGGAGCTTGTCCACTCCATCGCCTCGGAGGGGGACTTCGAGCAGGTCGTCATCACCCGCAGCGAGCGGGGCGCGATCGCCTGGCACGACAGCGTCATCCACGAGCAGGACGCCGTCGAGACTGACGTCGTCGACCCCAGCGGTAGCCACGCCGCCTTCGTCGGCGGCTACCTCCAGCAGCTGTACGAGGACGCCCCGACCGAGCAGGCGCTGG
>Ga0207755_100733_pt1 | contig 13142 bp, 11 predicted proteins | sample A23P2SouthBayCA_FD_187734 | JGI IMG/M metagenome (GOLD analysis project Ga0207755, IMG submission 187734) | Aerobic enrichment media microbial communities from Bioluminiscent Bay, La Parguera, Puerto Rico - A23 P2 (SPAdes) | ecosystem: Environmental > Aquatic > Marine > Unclassified ...
CCGACTCGGAAAAAGATGGGATGGGTTCGCTAGCCTTTTCCCCCACGCCACGGTACGCGACGCTATGATTACGGTCCGTGCGCCCGCGACGAGCGCGAACCTCGGGAGCGGCTTCGACGTCTTCGGCGTCGCGCTCGACCGGCCGGCGGACGTCGTCCGCGTCGAGCGGGCCGAGGAGACCACGATCGAGGTCTCGGGCGCTGGGGCGCAGTACATTCCGGAGGACCCGCGGAAGAACACGGCGGGTGTGGTGGCGCGGGAGCTGGACGCGCCGGCGCGTATCGAGATAGACAAGGGGGTGCGGCCGTCGTCGGGGCTGGGGTCGAGCGCGGCGTCGGCGGCGGCGGCGGCGGTGGCGCTGGATCGGCTCTACGAGCGCGGGAACTCGCGCGAGGAACTCGTGCGGGTTGCGGCGGAGGGGGAGGCGGCGGTGTCGGGGGAGGCGCACGCGGACAACGTCGCGCCGGCGATCCTCGGCGGGTTCACGGTCGTTCGGGGAGACGGGATGTTCAGCGTGGACGCGGACGTGCCGCTAGTGGCGTGTCTGCCGGATATCGTGGTGTCGACGCGGGACGCGCGCGGGGTGGTGCCGTCGTCGGCGGGGATGGACGACGTGGTGCACACCGTGGGGAGCGCGGCGACGCTGACGGCGGGAATGGAGCGCGACGATCCCTCGTTGGTGGGGCGCGGGATGGAGGAGCGCGTGGTGACGCCGGCGCGCGCGCGACTGATCACGGGCTACGATCGGGTCTGTGAGGCGGCGCGCGAGGCGGGCGCGACGGGCGTGACGGTGAGCGGCGCGGGGCCGGCGGTGCTCGCGGCGTGCTATCCGGCGCGCCAGCGCGAGGTCGCGTCGGCGATGGTGGGCGCGTTCGAGGACGCGGGCGTGGACGCGCGCGCGTATCGCTCCTCGGTGGGGCGGGGCGCGGAGATACTGGACTGACGGGCGCGAAAACGAAGCGGGTGGTTCTAGAGCCGTTCGACGATTGCGGCGGCGACTTCGTCGGTGGTCGCGTCGCCGCCGAGGTCCGCGGTGCGCGGGCCGTCTTCGAGGACGGCTTCGACGGCGTCCCGGACGGCGTCGCCCTCCTCGTCGTAGCCGAGGTAGTCGAGGAGCATCGCGGCGGAGAGGACGGTCGCGCAGGGGTTCGCGATGCCCTGTCCGGCGATGTCGGGCGCGGTGCCGTGGACGGGTTCGAAGAGCGCGCGCTCCTCGCCGATGTTGGCGGAGGGGAGGAGGCCGAGGCCGCCGACGAGGCCGGCGGCGAGGTCGGAGAGGACGTCGCCGGCGAGGTTCGGGCAGACGATGACGCCGTACTCCTCGGGGCGGATGCAGAGGTGCATCGCGATGGCGTCCATGAGCGCGGCGTCGGTCTCGACGCCGCGCTCGTCGGCGACGGACTGGACGGTGTCGCGGAAGAGGCCGTCGGTCTCGCGCATCACGTTCGCCTTGTGCGCGACGGTGAAGCCGTCGGGCGCGTAGTCGCAGGCGTACTCGGCGAGGCGCTCGCTCGCCGACTGGGAGACGACGCGGGTGAGCGTCGCGACGTCGTCGGTGAGGCGGGCTTCGTGGCCCGCGTAGACGCCCTCGGTGTTCTCGCGCAGGAAGACGAGGTCCGTCTCGGGTTTCACGGCGTTGACGCCGGGATAGGTCTTCGCGGGTCGAACGTTCACGAAGGAGTCCACGGCGTCACGCAGCGGGAGGATGACGTCCGCCGCGGTCTCGCCGGCGGCGCCGAACAGGGTCGCGTCGGCGTTCGCGGCGAGTTCGCGCGTCTCCGCGGGGAGGGGGTCGCGGCCCTCGGCGGCGACGTGGTCGCCCGCGTCGGCCTCGACGAACTCGAAGTCGATGCCGGTGGCTTCGAGGACGTCGACGGCGGCGGGAACGACCTCCTGTCCGATGCCGTCGCCGGGGATGACGACGATCTCCTCAGTCATCGGCCTCGAGATAGGGGAGGGAGGACGCGAGTTCGTCGACCGCGTTCCGGTTGGCCTCCATCAGCGCGGTGGTGTCCCAGACGCCCTCGACGAGGGCCTTGTGCTGGGCCTTGTCCACGTTCGCGCTCATCTCGGTGCCGTCGTACGTCACCGTCTCGTTCACGATGTCCACGTGCAGGTCCTCGTCGGGGTGGTCGTCCACCCACTGCTGGAGGGCGTTGATGGACTCGTGGTCGGCGGTGAGCGTCGGGATGCCGAGCGCGAGGCAGTTCCCCGCGAATATCTCCGCGAACGACTCGCCGACGATGGCGTCGATTCCCCAGCGCATCAGCGCCTGCGGGGCGTGTTCGCGCGAGGAGCCACAGCCGAAGTTCGCGTTCACGACGAGGACGTTCGCGCTCTGGAAGCGCTCCTCGTTGAACGGGTGGTCCTTCTCCTCGTCGTCGTCGTCGAAGCGCTGGTCGAAGAACGCGTACTCGCCGAGGCCGTCGAACGTGACGACCTTCATGAAGCGCGCGGGGATGATCTGGTCGGTGTCGATGTCGTTCCCGCGCACGGGGATGCCGCTCCCGGTGACTTCCTCGACGGTCTCCGCGGGTCCGTCTTCGAGGTCGCTCACGCGAGGGTCACCTCCTCGAGGTCGCGCACGTCAGTCACTTCTCCGGTGACGGCGGCGGCGGCGACCATCCGCGGGTTCATCAGGACGGTGCGGCCGTCCTTCGAGCCCTGTCGGCCGATGAAGTTCCGGTTCGAGGAGGACGCGCACGCCTCGTCGCCCTCCAGTTGGTCGTCGTTCATCCCGAGACACATCGAACAGCCGGCGTCGCGCCAGTCGAAGCCGGCCTCGGTGAATATCTCGTCCAGGCCTTCCGCTTCCGCGGCGGCCTTGACGCGCTGGCTGCCGGGGACGACGAACGCGCGGACGCCGTCGGCGACCTGGCGGCCTTCGACGATGTTCGCGGCGGCGCGCAGGTCCGGCAGGCGGGCGTTCGTGCAGGAGCCGAGGAAGGCGACGTCTATCTCGTAGCCGTCCATCGTGTCGCCGGGTTCGACGCGCATGTGCTCCTGGGCGCGCCGGGCGACGTCCGCGTCGCCGGACTCCATCTCGTCGGGGTCCGGGATGGGATCGGTGATGCCGATGCCCTGCCCCGGGGTGGTCCCCCAGGTGACGACGGGTTCGAGGTCGTCGGCGTCGATGGTGACGACGTCGTCGTACTCCGCGTCGGCGTCGGTGCGGATGGACTCCCAGTACTCCTTGTGCCGCTCGAACTTCTCGGGGTCGTCGGCGTACGCGTCGGTCTCCGCGAGCCACTCGTACGTGGTCTCGTCGGGGTTGACGTAGCCGGCGCGCGCGCCGCCCTCGATGGACATGTTACAGATGGACATCCGGCCCTCCATCCCGAGGCTCTCGATGGCTTCGCCGCCGTACTCGTAGACGTAGCCGACGCCGCCGTCGGTGCCGAGTCGGCGGATGATCTCGAGGATGACGTCCTTCGCCTCGACGCCGGGGCCGAGTTCGCCCTCGACTTCGATGCGCCGGACTTTCTGTTTCTCCATCGCGATGCACTGCGTCGCGAGGACGTCCCGGATCTGGGAGGTGCCGATGCCGAACGCGACGGCGCCGAACGCGCCGTGGGTCGCGGTGTGCGAGTCGCCGCAGACGATGGTCTTCCCGGGGGTCGTGATGCCCTGCTCCGGGCCGATGACGTGGACGATTCCCTGGTTGCCGGTGGTGGGGTCGTCGAACTGGATGCCGGCGTCCCGGACGTTCTCTTCGAGTTCCGCCATCATCCGCTCGGCGGCGTCGTTCTTGAACGGCCGGGAGCGGTCGTCCGTCGGGACGATGTGGTCCACCGTCGCGTGCGTGAGTTCGGGATAGGCGACGTCGATGTCGCGCTCCTGGAGCATCCCGAACGCCTGCGGACTCGTCACCTCGTGGATGAGGTGGAGGCCGACGAACAGCTGGGTCTGTCCCGTCGGGAGTTCGGTGACGGCGTGCTCGTCCCAGACCTTATCGTAGAGCGTCCCCTCGCTCATTCAGCGTTCACCTCGGCGACCTCTTCGTCCGCGGTCTCCTCCTCTTCGGCCCACGCGAACATCGCGCGCAGGCGCTCGCCGACGTCCTCGATGTCGTGGGTCTGCTCGGCGTGCCGGAGCTGTTTGTACTTCGGCCGGTTCGCCTGGTTCTCGGTCACCCACTCCTGGGCGAACTCGCCGTTCTGGACCTGCTCTAAGACGTCCTCCATGTTCTCGCGCGCCGTCTCGTCGACGACGACGGGGCCGCGGGTGAGCCCGCCGTACTCGGCGGTGTCGGAGACGGAGTCCCACATCTCCATCAGCCCGCCCTCGTACATCAGGTCGACGATGAGTTTCAGTTCGTTCAGCACCTCGAAGTACGCCATCTCGGGGCTGTAGCCCGCCTCGACGAGTACCTCGTAGCCCTGCTTGACGAGGCTGGTCGCGCCGCCGCAGAGGACGGCCTGCTCGCCGAAGAGGTCGGTCTCCGTCTCCTCCTTGAACGTCGTCTCGATGACGCCCGCGCGGGCGCAGCCGATGGCGTTCGAGTAGGCGAGCGCCTGTTCTTTCGCGTCGCCGGTGGCGTCCTGGTAGACGGCGACGAGGCCGGGGGTGCCCTCGCCGGCCTCGTAGTTCCGGCGGACGAGGTGGCCGGGGGACTTCGGCGCGACCATCGTCACGTCGATGCCGGACTTCGGTTCGATCTGACCGTAGTGGATGTTGAAGCCGTGCGCGAACTGGAGGGTGTCGCCCTCCTCGAGTTCGTCCTCGATGGCGGCGTAGACGCCGGGCTGGACGTTGTCGGGGACGAGGATGCTCACGATGTCGCCTTCGGCGGCGGCGTCAGCGGGCGTTTCGACGCGCAGGCCGTCCTCTTGGGCGGCCGCGCGGGAGGACGAGCCCTCGCGCAGGCCGACGACGACGTCGACGCCGGACTCGTTCAGGTTCTGCGCGTGCGCGTGTCCCTGGCTGCCGTAGCCGATGACGGCGACGGTCACGTCGTCCAGGAGCGCCATGTTCGTATCCGATTCGTGATATACGGGTTGGGTGAATGCTGTGTCGTCAGTCATCAGTCGTCGTAGATTCCGCTGCGGTGAAGTCGGTTCCGCCTGCGAGCGCGGCGGTCCCGGTTCGGGCTATCTCGCGCACACCGAAGCGCTCGAACGCGTCGATGGCGGCGTCTATCTCGGACTCGGTCCCCGTCAGTTCGACCGTCACGACTTCCGCGCCGGCCTCGACGGCCTCGCCGCCGTACATCTCGGCGACGGCCGCGACGCCCGCGGGGTCGTCGTCGTCGACCTTGATGAGCGCGAGTTCGCGCTCCGTCGCCGCGGTCAACTCGCGGACCGCGTGGACGGGAACGAGCTTCCGCAGTTGGCGCTTGACCTGCTCGACGCCGGGGTCCGTCTCCTCGACGACGATGGTCATGCGCGCGAGCCCGCCGGTGGCCGTCGGGCCGACCGTGAGGCTCTCGATGTTGAACTGGCGGCGCGCGAACAGCCCCGAGACTTCGGCGAGGACGCCGGGTTCGTGGTCGACGAGCGCGGAGATGACTTCGCGCCGCGTCTCCAGTTCGCTCGCCGCGTCCGGGTCGATGCGGATGCCCTGTTCGTTGCGCCGCGCCGTGGGGTGCGGGCGCTCCTCGGGCGCGGGACCGGGGAGTTCGCCGGTCATCGGCGAACACCCCCCTCGGTCGCGGGGCTCGCGTGTCGCTCACTACGTTCGCTCCCGCTCGCTCTGGGCGCGGTCTCACTGCGTTCGACCGCGTGCGTCATAGGTGGTCCTCCTGCAGGGCGAAGAGGCCGTTCGCACCGCCGCTGGCGACCATCGGGTAGACGTCCTCGCGCGGGTCGATCTGACAGTCGATGACGCTGGGGCCGTCGTAGTCGCGCGCGGCGGCGACGGTGTCGGCGACGTCGTCGTACTCGCTGAGGGTGAGGCCCTGCGCGCCGAACGCTTCGGCGAGCGTCGCGAAGTCGGGCGCCCACGGGTACTCGGAGGCCATCCGGCGGCCCTCGAAGAAGGCGTCCTGCCACTGGCGGACCATCCCGACGGCCTCGTTGTTCAGGACGCAGACGGTGATGTCGAGGTTCTCGCGGACCGCGACGGCGAGGCCCTGCATCGTCATCAGGAAGGAACCGTCGCCGTCGAAGCAGACGACTTCCTGGTCGGGGGCGGCGACCTTCGCGCCGATGGCGGCGGGGAGGCCGTACCCCATCGTGCCGAGGCCGTGGCTGGAGATCCACGTCCGGGGCTGGGTGAACGTCCAGTACTGGACGGCCCACATCTGGTGTTGGCCGACGCCGGTCGTGACGATGGTGTCCTCGGGGGTGGCTTCGTCGAACGCCTCGACGACGAACTGCGGCTTCAGCGGTTCGTCCTCGGGCGCGTCGTAGTCCATCGGGTACTCCTCCTTCCAGTGGAGGCACTGGTCGCGCCAGCCGTCGGCGTCGGGCGTTCGCGGAACGGCGTCCTCGAGCTGTCGGAGGACGCGGCTGGCGTCCCCGACGAGCGGGTAGTCCGCGTGGATGTTCTTCGAGATCTCGGAGGGGTCGATGTCGACGTGGATGATCTCCGCCTCGGGCGCGAACGTGTCGACGCCGCCGGTGAGGCGGTCGTCGAAGCGCGTGCCGACCGCGAGCATGACGTCACAGTGCGTGATCGCCATGTTCGCGTAGCCGGTGCCGTGCATGCCCGCCATCTCCATCGCGAGGTCGTGCGTCTCGTCGAACGCGCCGACGCCCGGCATCGTCGTGACGACGGGGATCTCGTGCTCGATGGCGAACCGGCGGAGTTCCGCGGTCGCCTCGCCCTTGATGACGCCGCCGCCCGCGAGGATGACGGGTTTCTCGGCGTTCGCGAGAGCGTGTGCGGCCTCGCTGACCGCTTCGGGGTCGGCCTCGTCGGGGACGACCTGCGTCTCCGGGCCCGTCGCGGGGCCGGGTTCGGCGACGTCCTCGGCGTTCGAGACGTCCTTCGGCAGGTCGACGAGCGTCGGGCCCTGTCGGCCCTGTCGGGCGAGTTCGAACGCCTCGCCGACGGTGTCGCCGACGGTGTCCGGGTCGCTCGCGAAGTAGCTCGCCTTCGTGACGGGGCGGGTGATGCCGGTAGTGTCCGCCTCCTGGAAGGCGTCGTTGCCGACCATGTCGGTCGCGACCTGACCGGTCAGCGCGAGCAGGGGTTCGGAGTCCATGTCGGCGTCGGCGATGCCGGTGACGAGGTTGGTCGCGCCGGGGCCGGACGTCGCGAGGCAGACGCCGGGGTCGCCGGTGACGGCGCCGTAGGCGTCCGCGGCGTGCGCGGCGCCCTGTTCGTGCGCCATCGTGACGTGGTGGATGTCGCTCGCGTAGAGGGCGTCGTAGACGGGCATGATCGCGCCGCCCTGGACGCCGAACGCGGCCTCGACGCCGGCGTTCTCGAGCGCCGCGATGACGGACGCGGCGCCGGTCGGCAGTCGTTTCGACTCCTCTCGGTTCGTTCGTTCGGTTTCGCTCATTGTGGTGTGGTGGTGCGTTCGCTGGGGCGTTCGACGGACGGTGCGGGACGGGGAGGAAGAGTGTAGCGGGGGCTTACGCCCCTACAATGCGGACGCGAATCGCGGCGGCGGCACTCACGCGGGGTCGAACCGGTCGCGCTGGTGCTCGCATCGTTGTCGGCGATGGGCGACGTGTCCACTTCAACCTTCTCGCCCCGGCAAGCGTTGCCGAACGAGGGCATCTCAGGCCCTCACTTCGGTCGACGAACGCTCGACGCCCACGTCCTCCGCGAACGCGTGGAGGTCGTCGGCGGTGACGCGGCGCTTCTCGGAGGCGTGCTCCTTCACGCGCTTCGTGACCGCCACCACCTCGTCGTCGGTCGGGTCGTAGCCCGCCTCCTCCAGGTGTTGGCGGACGGCGTTCGTCCCGGTGTGCTTCCCGAGGACGATGGAGCGCTCCGCGCCGATCATCTCCGGCGTCATCACGCCCGGTTCGAACGTCTCGGCGTTCTCGATGACGCCGGCCGCGTGGATGCCGGACTCGTGACTGAAGGCGTTCTTGCCCACGACGGGCTTGTTGTCCGGGATCGGCACCCCGGACTTCTCCGCCACCAGCTTGGAGAGCTCGGAGATGTAGGTCGTGTCGATGCCCGTGTCGATACCGAACAGGCTCTCGACCGCCATCACGACCTCCTCCAAGGCGGCGTTCCCGGCGCGTTCGCCGATGCCGTTCACGCTCACCTGCGCCTGGTGGGCGCCCGCGACGAACCCCTCGACGGCGTTCGCGGTCGCCATCCCGAAGTCGTCGTGCGCGTGGACGTCCACGCGAGCGTCCGTGTGCTCGCGGACGAACCGCACGAGTTCGGCGAACCGGCTCGGCGTGGCGACGCCGACGGTGTCCGGGATGTTCACCCAGTCGACGCCCACCGAATCGACGGCCTCGAGTATCTCTTCGAGGTACTCGGGGTCCGTTCGGGTGGCGTCCATCGGGGAGTACATGACTTCGACGCCCGCGTCGGTGACCTGCTCGACGGCGGCGACGGAGCGCTCGACGACCTCTTCGCGGGTCGCGTGCATCGAGTCCTCGATCTGGACGTCGCTGGTGGACGCGAAGACGTGCACCATGTCGACGCCCGCGTCGAGTGCGGCCTCGACGTCGGACTCGACGACGCGCGCCAGCCCGCAGGTCGTGGCGCTCGTGTCCGCGGCGATGTCTCGAACGGCCTCGAACTCGGCCTCCGAGTTCGCGGGGAATCCGGCCTCGATGACGTGGACTCCCATCCGGTCGAGCAGCGCGGCTATCTCGCGCTTGTCGTCGTAGTCGAACGACGTGCGTGGCGTCTGCTCACCGTCGCGGAGTGTCGTGTCGAAGATCCGTGCGTCGTCGATCTCGTCTGTATTATGGGCTAACGTGCCCTGGAAGAACCCGTTCCCCCGGACTCGCACCGGGAATGTCGTTGGATGACATCGTGTACGCTCGTCAAGGTCGCCCAACCATATAAGCGTGTTCGTATTACCGCCCCGGGGCGCGGGGGTCGAAACTGCCCGTTCGTCCGCTACGGGAGCGAGACGGCGCCGACGAGGAGGCTGGCGGCGACCACCGCGAGCGCCCCGACGAGGGTGGACGCGACGGCCTGCGCGCGCAGGGCGTCGAGGAGCGCGTGGTCGTGGCCGTCCTCGGCGCGCGTGACGGCGGCGTGTATCTCGCCGCCGACCTCACAGCTGGGGAGGAAGTCCATGGCGACGTGGAGGAAGACGCCGGCGGCGAACCCGAAGACGAGCGCGTCCACGGCCGGGGCGGGCGGGAGGCGGAGGAGCGCGACGGCGACGGCGGCGATGCCGACGGCGGCGGCGGGCAGGAGGAGCGCGGCGACGGAGCGCTCGCCGTGGCGGAGGCGGCGCGCGGCGGCGTAGCCCGCGGGGGCCTTGTGGGAGACGATGGCGAGGCCGAGGAGCGCGCCGAGGTCGGGCATGGTCGCGTAGACGGCGCCGATGATGGCGCCGGCGGCGACGGCGTGCGCGGTGATCTGTGCGGCGGTGCGGTCGAGCGGGAGGTCGAGGTGGGAGAGGCGGTGGCCGGCGGTGTGCGCGGCGAACCCGGCGAGGACGCCGGCGGCGAGGCCGAACCCGGCGAGCCGGGGGTCGTATCCGACGGCCTGCGGGACGAGGAAGACGGCGGCGCTGGTTATCATCGCGCCGCTGGCGAGCCCGTACCCCCAGACGAGGGTGCGCGGGCTGTCGGCGTCGACGCGCTGGCCGAGGAGCGCGCCGCCGGCCATCGCGGCGAACGCGACCCAGCCGATGGCGACGACCTTGCCGGCGCGGCCGACGGCGACGGCGTACGCGGAGAGCGCGACGAGGGCGAGGACGGCGACGGCGCCGACGAGGCGGCCGTCGCGGCGCGTGACGGGAGTCGAAGACACGGTTATTAAAATTCGATTCGTAGTTATTAACGTGTCGGATGGGGCGGGCGTCGGGGCGAACGCGGGGGTCGCCGCGCACCAGAGGCACCGCCGAGGCCGGCAGGGCGAAGGGGTTCGCGCGCCGACTACCGGTATGCGCGTCATCTCGATGGACTGGCGGGACGTCTGCGTCGCCTCCTACGCCGTCGACCCCGGCGTCGTCGCCGACACGCTCCCGGACGGCCTCGCCGTGGACACCTTCGACGGCGACGCCTACCTCTCCGTCGTCCCGTTCGTGATGGCGGACGTCCGCCCGTATCGCTTCCCGCGCGCCGTCGCCCCGACGTTCGGCGAGTTGAACCTCCGCACGTACGTCACCGGCGCGGGCGGCCCCGGCGTCTACTTCTACAACCTCGACGCCACCGACCGCCTCGGCGTCCGCCTCGCGCGCGCCACCTATCGCCTCCCCTACTACGACGCCAGCCAGCGCATCGTCCGCCGCGGCGACCGCATCGAGTTCGAGAGCGAACGCACCCATCGCGGCGTCCCCCCGTGCTCGTTCGACGCCACCTACGCGCCGACGGGGGAGCCGACCCCGGCCGACGCGGGGAGCCTCACCGCGTTCCTGCTGGAGCGCTATCGCTTCTACGTCGAGGGGAGCGGGACGCTCCTGCGCGGCGAAGTCGAACACGACCCGTGGCGCGCCTGCGAGGCGACCCTCGACGTCGGCGAGAACGACCTGTTCGCCGTGAACGGCTTCCGAGAGCCGTCGGGCGACCCGCACGTCGTGTACAGTCCCGGCGTCGAGGTGGCCGCGCACTCGCCCGTGCGGGACTGAGCGGGCGCGCGAGACGACTCAGAGGTCGAGGCCCCGATCGAGCAGCGCGGCGGGGTCGGTGTCGCGGAAGGAGACGTCGTAGCGCGCGCGGACGACGGGCGCGTCGACGTCCACGACGGCGGCGAGGTCGATTGGCGTGCCGGCGAGGACGACGTCCGGGTCCGCCGCGTCGATGGTCGCCTCCAGGTCGGCTATCTGCTCCTCGCTGTACCCCATCGCGGGCAGCACGTCGTCGAGGTGGTCGTACTCGTCGAAGACGGCGGCGAGTTCCCCGACGGCGTGCGGTTCGGGGTCCACGAGCGATCCGGCTTCGGCCTGCTCGGCGCCGACGTATCCCGCGCCGTGGGGGGCGCCGCCGTGCGTGAGCGTCGGGCCGTCCTCGACGACGAGCACGTCCCGGCCGCGCACGGCGTCCGGGTCGTCCACGGAGACGACGGAGTCCGCGTGGTGGATCGGCGCGCCGTCGGGCGCGAGGCGCTCGGCGACGTCGGTCGCCTCTGCGATCTGTTCGTCGCTCGCGGCGTTCTCCTTCGCGACGACGACGGCGTCGGCGCGCCGGAGGTTCGCCTCGCCGGGGTGGTAGCGCTCGCCGTGGTCGGGCCGGAGGGCGTCCACGAGCACGACGTGATAGTCGGGGCGGGCGAACGCGAACTCGTTGTTCCCGCCGTCCCAGACGACGACGTCGCACTCGTCGCTCGCGCGCTCGAACACCGCCTCGTAGTCCACGCCCGCGTAGACGGCGTGGCCGCGTTCGACGTGCTGTTCGTATTCCTCGCGTTCCTCCACGGTGAGCCCAGCGAGGTCCGAGGCGTCGCGGAAGGCCTCCACGCGCTTCTCGACCAGGTCGCCGTACGGCATCGGTTCGCGGACGACGCCGACGTCCAGTCCCCGGTCGTCGAGTTCGGCGGCGAACGCCCGCGACACCTGCGACTTCCCGCATCCGGTGCGCACGGCGTCCACGGCGACGACGGGGACGTCGACGTCGAGTTGGATGGCGTCGGGACCGAGCAGTTCGAAGTCCGCGCCCGCCCCGAGGGCGCGCGACGCGGCGTGCATCACGTGCTCGTGGGAGACGTCCGAGTAGGCGAACGCGACGGTGTCGACGTCGCGCTCTCGAATCGTCGCTTCGAGGTCGGCCTCCGGGACGACGGGGATCGGCCCGCGGCCCTCCGGCGTGAACGCGGCCGGGACGTCCGCGAACCCCTCGGCGTCCGTCTCCCCGAGGTTCTGGCCGGGCGCGCGCGTGAACGCCGCCACCTCGACGTCCGGGTCGTCCCGGAGCGCCGCGAGGTAGTCGTGGAAGTCCCGTCCGGCCGCGCCCATGACGACGACGCGTTCGGTCATAGCGGGGCTATCGGCGCGCGCACGAAAAGCGTGTTCGCCGCTCAGAGCACGACGAACGTGGGGAGGTAGAGGGCGGCGACGACGACGCCGGCGCGGCGCCCCATCGTCCGGGCGACGGCGAAGTAGGCGACGACGAGGGCGGAGACGGCGAGCATGTAGCCGCCGGCGAGGAGGACGCGCTGGACGTGCGCGACGCCGAGGCCGCCGACGGCGGCGCCGACGCCGAGGCTGAACAGGGGGTCGGTGACGTTCGACCCGAGGAGGGTGCCGACGGCGATGCCGGACTCGTCGGCGCGGACGGCCTGCAGGCCGACCGCGATCTCTGGGAGGGTGGTGCCGAGGCCGGTGAGGAGGCCGACGAGGTAGGACGGGACGCCGGCGGCGAGCGCGAACGAGCGGCCCTCGGTGACGAGGAGGTGGCCGCCGACGAGGACGGCGGCGAGGCCGACGCCGAGCCAGCCGAGCGCGCGCCGCGGGTCGTCGATGCCGTCGTGCGCGGTGGCGCCGTCCGCGAAGTCGGCGCGGTCGGCGACGACGGCGAGGAATCCGAGGTAGCCCGCGCAGAGCGCGACGCCCTCGACGCGCGAGACGGTGCCGGACGCGGCGGCGGCGAGCATCGCGACCATCGCGGCGAGCATCCCGCCGCCGTACGCGGGGAGGCGCTCGCGGGGGACGGTGAGCGGGCTGACGGCGGCGACGAGGCCGACGCCGAGCGTGATCTGGGAGGTGGCGGAGCCGACGACGTGGCCGACGGCGAGCGTGCCGGCGCCGTAGAGGCCGGCGTACGCGGCCGTCGCAATCTCGGGGACGCTGGAGCCGAGGGAGACGACGGTGACGCCGACGAAGAGCGCGCTGACGCCGACGTGGTCGGCGAGGCCGACGGCGGCGTCGACGACGCGGTCCGCGCCCCAGACGAGCGCGACGAGGCCGGCGAGGAGGAGCGCGAGGGACGCGAGCATCCACGTGACGAGTCGGCGGGGCGACCGAAAAGTCTCGTGGCGCTCACGCGTCGAGCGCGGTGCCGGCGACGGGGTGGTCGCGGCGGCGCCAGACGGGGAAGCCACCATCGAGCGCGTAGACGTCCTCGAAGCCGGCGTCGGCGAGGACGGCGGCGCGGCGCGCGCCCCGG
>Ga0207755_100734_pt1 | contig 13117 bp, 5 predicted proteins | sample A23P2SouthBayCA_FD_187734 | JGI IMG/M metagenome (GOLD analysis project Ga0207755, IMG submission 187734) | Aerobic enrichment media microbial communities from Bioluminiscent Bay, La Parguera, Puerto Rico - A23 P2 (SPAdes) | ecosystem: Environmental > Aquatic > Marine > Unclassified ...
GGTGACCAGACTGCGAACCTGAAACTCCCACCGCTCGGGATTCCTCCGCGTTTACGCCGAGGAGGATGTCAAGCTCGCGTACGTCTCACCGGAAGCGGTGGCGGTAACTCGGGAGACGGGACTGGCCCACTACTACTCTCGCAGTCGCGACGAGCTCTGGAAGAAGGGCGGAACGAGCGGACACATCCAGCAGGTTCGGGAAATTCGCGTCGACTGTGACCGAGATGCGCTCCTCTATCGCGTCGAGCAGGAAGGAGGCGCCTGCCACACGGGGTATCGTTCGTGCTTTTCGCACACGATCGACGGCGAAACGGTCGGCGAGAAAGTCTACGACCCGGACGAGGTGTACGAGTAGGTCTATCCCTGGAACCCGGTGAGGTTCCAGCCGTCGTCTGAACGCCCGGAAGAGTCGAATTCGGGGGCGCTAATCAGGACGAAGGCGCTCTCTTCTTCGCCGTTCCGGATCTGTCTCGTGGCTTCGGGCGCGATCCAGACGGCATCCCCTTCTTCGACAGGCACCGACTCCTGGTCGATCCGAACGTCCGCCGCCCCGCTGACCAGCACGTACACTTCCTCGTGCTCGTCATCGGCGTGGTCGTGTGGTTCGCTGTTCCATCCCGGTGGGCACCGGGAGAACGTCACGCCGACCTGCCGACAGCCGAGCGGTTCACGCAGGAAATGCTTCGCATCAGAGACCTGTTCTACGTCCTCGTAATTCACCTTCCGATAGCTCATATAAGCAGCTTCGAGAGCGTAGTATTAATATTACACGCCGTATTAACTATCGTTAGCAAAATCTAGATAATATATAATATTATTTTGGTAATTCGGGACGGTCAGGTATACGAATAGTATCTCACTCCAAGAATAAAGCAACAGAACAGACGTTTCCACGGCTACTTCGGTCGCGTAGATCTTATCGGAATGTATTGTGGACTCGCTGGATCCTCTCTCGAACCGTGCCTGCCGGATGACCCACGCCTACAAGACTGGAATCGAGATCAGGGAAGTGCTGCGAGACGGAGCATCCCTACGCTCGGCTGTGAATGAGGCCACTCTCTACACAGATCAGCTCGAAGACGGCTGTCCAGAGTGGCATCCCGCTCCAGATTCATTCCAAGGGATGCTCCGACTATCTATCTACCGGGAGATTACAGGTGATAGTTACCGAACACTCGAAACATACCAGGAACTCGCTGAGCCCTTCGGGTTAGAGCACATCCCCGATGAGTCCGTCCTCTCACGTACCTGGCGCAAGCGCTTCGACGATGGGGTCCGCGAATACGTGACCGTCGCCGTTCACTTCGTTGTCAAAGAGATCCACGACTACGGGCCAACAGTCCCTGCGGTGCGCCCGAAAAAGGAGGTCACTGGCTCGAAGCCGAAGTCGGGCGACGACGATGAACAGGACAAGCCTACGGGCACTGAGTTTTCGGACGAGCAGATTCGCCGGACGACGCGCCTTGCTCGAGATCATGGCTTCGACGGCTTCGACTCTGGACGGGCCCAGAATGCCTCCTACGAGGACACACAGTTCTTCGAGCTACAGACGTTCATGGGGATGGTTGGTTGTGGCACCGCGCAGGGAGCCGCTCGTTTTCAATTCCGACGCGGCGAAGAATACGGTCCACACGGTGAGACGCATCTGCGGGCTGTCAAGCAATTCGAACCCACAGAACTCGTCGAGGGGTTCGATCAGGCCAGCGACCGCCTGCTGTCGGCGATCGCTGATGAGGCGTCGTTTCGACGCCCGGTGACTGCAGCGATCGATATCACGACCGTGCCCTACTACGGCGATGTCGAGGGAATGCCGATGGTCAGTGGAATCGGAGGCGAGGAAGAACGGGCGTTCAAATTCGCGACGCTGTCCATCGTCGGTGAGAACGTGCCACTCATCTTGGCAATCGAACCCGTCCGTGAGAGCTCCGCCTGGGACGACAATCAGTCGAATCAGGTGCATCGCGTCGTCCGGCGACTCGTGAGGCGAGCGAAAGACCACGTCCCGATCGAGACGGTACTATGTGACCGCGAGTTCGACTCGATGCGCGTGTATCAGACGCTCTCGAATCTCGACGTGAACTACCTGATTCCGAAGCGAATCTCCAGTACGGAACGCAAGGCTATCGATTCGATGGAGGCAGACGGACAGGATACTGCGGTCGAAACGGCTTCTGTCGACGTCGAGGCAGGCTCACACCCGATGCGGTTTCTGTACGTCCCCTCAACGAGCGGAGATGGAACAGCGGTGTTCGCGACAAACCTCCCAGTGGGGCCAGACCAGGCTGAAATCTTCTGTCGGCGCTACAGCCGCCGCTGGCAGATCGAAAACGAGTACAAATCCATCAAGAACGACTTTCTCGCGAAGACATCCTCGAAGGACTACCGCGTGCGCTTGTTCTACTTCGTTTTCGCGGTACTACTCTACAATATCTGGCGGTTGACCGACTTTCTGTTGAAGGCCGCCGTCGACGGCGAGATGGACTACGCGCCGGTGCTGACTGCGGGTGAATGTGTCGAGATTGTTGTCTCGACGTTGATTCCGCCTGACTGACCGGCTGAATCCCCACTGAGTCCGCAGTTCGGCAGTGGCTACACCGTTCGGCACAGCCAGAAAGCACGAATTTTCTCATATCAATCCAAGAGTCGGTCTGTTGGGGGTTCGATATCGATGGTCGAGCGAGGGAAATCTACCGGTTTGACAGTAATCCGACCCAGATATAGCCCATCCTCCGAAACTGGAACTTGTCAGGCCAAACAATAATTGAGACTGGGTCACTCAATGCATACGGTTCTGGAACTGCGTAACGATCAGCGTGATTTCTTCTTCAGAATGTTCATAGCTTACACTTCTAACACTCTTTACAGCGGATGACGTACCTCCACTCAACGATGTCTATTGACCGAGACGCCTTCGAGAACACGAGCGAAGACGAGCTCGCGGAGCTTTCGGTCTCAGATCAGGTCCTTGGATTTCTCGCTGCTAACGACCATCGTGCGTTCAAGGCCCGCGAAATAGCCTCCCAGGTCGGCGTCGACGAGGGCGCGGTCAGCACTGCGCTCTCACGGTTGAAGGACCGTGATCTGATCGAACACAAGGCGACGTACTGGGCCGTGACCGACGACACCGAGCGCCTCGACGGATACAGCGGCTACGAACGGGCGACTGCCCTGTTCAACGACCAACTCGGTACGGAGGACAAGGAGTCCTGGCGCGAACACGCGCCCAGCGAACCACATCCGAGCGTTGAGGACGAACAGTGACCGACGAAGAGACGCCAATGTTCGAACGTGGCGACGTCGTCTACGGTGATGATCCGTTCAAAAGTGAGGAGGACGCTCGGCCCTGGCTCATTCTCTCAAACCACGAGAGACGGTCGTTTCACGGCGAGCAGTACATCGCGCTGACCTTGACTTCGAAATCGTGGATGGACGGGCTCATCGAAATTTCCGAAGAGAGTTGGCTTCGTGGTGGTACGCCAGACGAGAGCCGGATCGTCCCCTGGGGTGTGCAATCGATCACCCGCGAGGATATCGATTTCTGGCAGGGCAATCTGCGGACGACGTCGTCGATACCGCGACTATTGCTCTCGTCGACGAACTACGGTAGCCACTTTCGAACGCCCACGCTTCTACCCGCTACAGCTTCCCCTAACCGCAGTCTCAACTTCACCCCGGCCGCCAATAGTTGAGACTGGGGCTATCAATGCATACGCTTACTTGAACCAATTCTCAGTAGAAAGGCAAAAACGATGGAAATATATAACAAATTATTTCTCGATACTCCTTACACTGTTAAGTAATAGTGTCTATCCGTGTCGCAGATAAGAGCTTGTCGCAATTTCATCAATTGTGCGCGAGGGGAGTTCCTAAATGAGCGAACGTCTCGAAGTGGCCTGGAGTATCAGGGTCGCTATCCTCGTGGTCACGTCGATGATTATCCTCGGCAGCGTTGCTCTGGGGGCGCCTGTTACCGCACAGTCCGGCTCGCCGAACGTGCCCCAGGTCACGGATACCGGGGCCGACCAGCCGCGCACGACCCCAGAAGACACCAACCTCACTATCACCCGAATCAACGTCACCGATCCCGATAATCCGGGTCCGAACGGCACCCAGATCGTCATGGAGGCACAGTTCACCGTCAGCGGCGGCACGGTGGACCTCGCCAACACTAACGCAGACGTCACCAACGGCACCGACGGCAGCGCCGTCAGCATCAATGGCTCCGTCGCTGAGATCAACGACGCCCTCGACGGCATGACCTTCACGCCAGATGCGAATCAGAGCAGCCAGGTCTCCGGCTACGATCCGGCCATCAACATCACCTTCACCGACACCACCAACGACGACGACGCCTCGTACACGGTCGACAACATTGCGGTGTCCGCCGTCAACGACGCCCCGGCGGTGGACCAGGGCAGCGCCACGGGCCTAAACGTCAGTGAGGGCGGCTCGGCCAGCTTCGCCGCGCCGACACAATCCGGCCAGGGCTTCAATCAAAGCGAGCTGGGACTGACCGAGATCGACAACAACGCGGAACAGACCATCATCAAGATCGCCTCACTGCCTGGGCAGGGCAGCCTCGAGTTCAACGGCAACCCGGTCACCAACGGTTCGACCTTGGCCGCCGAGGACCTGGACAACCTCGCCTATGTCCACGACGGCTCTCAGGAGACCGTTTCCAGTACCGACACGTTCAAGCTGACCTACGACGACGGCGCCGGTGGTCTGCTGACCGAACAGCCGGTGACGGTCAACCTCGAACCGGTCAACCAACCGCCCAGCGTGGGCGGCAGCGTCACGGTGGTCGAGGGCGAATCCGACGTGCGCCTCGATAACAACGGTGCACTGCCGCCCACCCTCGGGGGAAAACGCGGCGCGATCAACATCAGCGACCCCGAGGGCGACTCCATTACCGAATACACCATCGACAGCCTGCCCTCGGAAGGCACGCTTTACGACGATGGCAACTCCGTCGACAGCGCAGACTATGTAGTGACTGACATCACTCAGCTCACCTACAGCCACGATGGCAGCGAGCCGACACAGGACAGCTTCGACATCAGCGTGACCGACAACGGCGGCGGCGCCGGCAATCCAAAGACTGCCTCGGGCACGGTCGACCTCGACATCCACCCGAACAACGACGACCCGACGCTGACCACGAACGAGGAGCAAACCCTGAGCTCGGGCAGCAGCCTGACGCTCACCGACGACATGCTCAACCTCACCGATCCGGACTCGGCGGACGACTCGCTGACGTACACCGTCACCGACGTGCCCGATCCGACCGATGGCTACTTCGAGGTCGATGGCCAGAAGTTGAACGGGAGCGCCACCTTCACCCAGGCCGATATCGACGCGGATAACGTTCAGTATGTCAATAGGAACGTCCCGGACGAGAACAGTACGCGCGCGGACAGCTTCTCGTTCACCGTGCAGGACGGCGATTTCCGCATCCTTCCGGATAAGCGCGAGGGCGGCATCTACGACACCGATGCTCAGAACAGCCCGCTGACGGAAAACACCTTCACCGTCAACGTCACCGACAGCGTCACTACGGGTCCTGCGCCGCCCTCGGACGCGCCGACAAATACCCCACCGTCCCCAGACGGCGACAACGAGGCGAGTCTTCTGGAGAGCGAAACCGTCCCCCTGACATCGTCCATGCTGAACGCCAGCGACAGCGAACAATCCCCTGGTGAGATCGTCTATCGTCTCGAAAGCCTGCCTGCCAGCGGCGATATCCGCCTGAACGGAGCGCGCTTGAGAGTTGGCCAGAGCTTCACCCAGGCGGACGTCAACAATGGAGCTGTCACCTTCGCCCATGGCGGCGGCGAGGACTTCGTCGATTCCTTCGACTACACCGTATCGGACGGACAAGCGACCGCGGCCGCTCAGACCTTCGACCTCGACGTCACCCCGCAGAACGACCAGCCGTCGGCCGAGACGGACACCGCGTTCGTCAAGGAAGAGCAGAGTGTCACGCTGACGAGCGCGCAAATCGCCCTGTCCGACCCCGACAACTCGGCCTCCGATAAGGAATCGGCGCAATATGCGGCCAATCAGGACTTGAGCTTCACTATCGATAGCCTGCCCGGCAACGGTGCGCTCACGCTCGACGGCACAGCGGTGTCGGCGGGTGATACGGTCACCCGGACCCAGCTCGATAACAGGGAGCTCGAATACACCCACGATGGCACGGAAACCTTCACCGACAACTTTGCTATCAGTCCCGTGGACGATGCCGGCGTGGATTCAGGGGATACTACGACCACCAACGCCAACAGCACGGGCGCACAGGCCAGCGTGCCCATCGTCGTCTACCCGATCAACGACCCGCCGGATCCCGATTTTGCTTCGAAATCCCAGCTGACAACGGAGGAGGCGGGGCCGGTGCTGGAAGGCGATGCCGTCACCATCGGTGGTGCCAGCAGTTACGAAACGATCAACGGCGTGCCCGGCTCCGGCGAGCCGACGCCCGTGTCCAGCGCCCATCTGTCCTTCGGCGACAACGACAGCTCAAAGATCCAGCGTCAGTACCGTATCACAACTGCCCCGGAACACGGCCAGCTTCTGTTGAACGGTAAGCCAGTCGGCGAGGGGTCTTCCTTCACCCAGGCCGATCTGGATAACGACAGTATCCAGTACGAGCACGACGGCACCGAAGGCGCCGACTACGGCAACGAAGACTCGTTCGACTATATCGTCAGTGACGGCGACTGGCAGGTCAACGACACGCAGACCTTCGCCCAGGGAACGTCGGCCACGCCATCCACCTACAACATCGACATCACCCAGCGGAATGACGTACCCGAACTGGATGCGCCCGACTCGGTCGACGCGTTTGCCTCGGGTAGCGGCACAACGGCCATCCCGACCATTACCGTGGATGATCTTGACCTCGACGACGGAATCCAGCCGGGCGAGACGGACTTCATGCGGGTCAAGCTCAGCGTGCTCGACGACGCCGATAACCCGGTCACCGCCGCGGAGTTGAACTACACCGTTGCTGACCCCAGTAGCGGTTTAGCCTTCGAATCGAGCAAGGGCACCGATTCGCTCACCGTCCAAGGTAACAAGACCGAAATCGACAACGTGCTGGGCTCGTTGACCGTTGCATTCAGTTCCGACGCCGATGCCGACGATTACACGATCCGCGTCACCGCCGACGACCGGCTCTACGACAGCAGCGGTAACCTCGACGGCAGTGGCGATGCCAACGGCGGTCCCGGCCCCAACAACGCCGACGGCACGTCGATCAACGCGGCCAACAACCGTGTCACTCAGGACATCGACCTGCGGGCCTCCAATGTCAATGATGAGCCAAGCATCACCAACGGGAAGACCTACAGCGTCAACGAGGACAGCCAGGTCACCCTGAGTGGCTTCACCCTCTCCGACGCGGATAGCTTCGGTGAAGACGTCACGGCCACCGTCGAGCTCTACAATGATAGCGAACGGACCACACTGGCCGATGCCAATACCCAAGGCAGCCTGCGCCTGGGCGATACCACGGGACTGACGTCATCGTCCGGCGATGACAGCAACACCATCACTCTGACCGGTCCCAGGTCCAACGTACAGGCCGCGCTCAACGACCTCAAGTTCGAAGGCGCCACCGACTACAACGGGCCGGGGACGGGCATCGGCGAACTCTATCTCCAAACCACCTTCGAGGACTTCGACCACGCCGACGGCCAGAAGACCGACGTGGTGAACAACACCATAGAGATCACCCCGGTCAACGACCAGCCGACCCTGACCGTGCCGGGCGACCAGACCCTCGACAGCGGCACCAGTATCGCCATCAGCGGCTTCAGCGTGGCGGACACGGCCGACACCGATCAGGGGGCAGATGACTTCATAACCGTCGAGGTCAATGCGACACTGGACGGCGATCCCAACGGCACGATCGATCTCACGTCGTCCGGTGGTGCCACCGTCACAGACAACGGCACTGCCACAGTCACCGTCAACGGCACGGCAGCGGACGTCGAGGCGACCCTCGAGGGCATGGACTACGCCCCGAGCAACAACAACTCAGACCAGACCATCCTCATGACGGTCACCGCCGACGACCGAGACTCTGCTGGCACAGGCGACGGCAACGGCAAGGAAGTTGCTAGCGGCGTGGACGGCAACAATATTGTCCAAGACACATTCGATATCGATGTGTCTGGCACCAACGACGGGCCGTCAGTGGACGAGCCGACCAGCCAGAGCGTCGCTGAGGACGAAAGCCTGACCTTCTCCAGCGACAACGGCAATGCATTCAGTGTCAGCGATCCCGACGACTTCGGCGCTGACATGCAGGCCACCGTTTCGGTCGACCACGGCACCGTGACAGCCGCGAGCGGCTCCGGCGCAGACCTGACAGACAATGGCACCGCATCGCTGACCATCACCGGTACCGAGAGCGAGATCAATGCCGCGCTGGACGGGCTGGTCTATACGCCCGATGCCGACTTCCATACCGACGAAGTTGCCCCAGACAACATCACGGTCAAAATCAATGACGAGGGCAACACCGGCACCGGCGGCGTCAAAATCACCTCGCGAAAGGCGAATACCGATGTCACGCAGGTCAACGACCCCCCCGACGCCTTCGGTGGTCCGGACAACGTTACCGAAACCCGCGAACACAAGACCGGCGACAACGAGACGTTGTCGAACCTGCTGGAGGACAACTATGACGACTCGACGGACGACCAGACAGCAGAGGGTGGCGGTGACACCGCAACCCCGCTCAGCTTCGTGGCCATCACCGGTTCGACCGGCTATAACGCCGCGCAGGGCACCTGGCAGGTCAGCGACGGGAGTGGTGGTTGGATCGACGCGCCGACGAGCGGGCTGGACGCCAACAATGCCCTGGTGGTCGATGCAAGCCGCGAGATCCGTTTCGACCCGGACGGCGACTTCCACGGCACCCCGGGCACGCTTGACGTCCGACTGGCCGATGGTGACACCATCGAAACCATCAACGAGAGCACGGACGACAGCGACCTGAAAGATCTGTCGAACGAGGGCGGCACGGGCGAAATGGGCCGCTGGTCGGCCGACAGCGTTACCATTCAGACCAGCGTCACGAACGAAAACGATCCGCCGTCCGCAACGGGTGATGCAACGCTGCCAGCGGCCGACGAGGACACCGCGGATCCGGCCGGTGAAACGGTCGTCAATCTCTTTGATGGCGTGTTCGACGACAGCACCGACGACCAGACGGGCATCGGTGGTGACGATGCCAGCAAAAGTCTGGGCGGCATCGCCATCGTCGACAATGCCGCCGACGACGGTACCGAGGGCACGTGGCAGTACTCCACTGACAACGGTGGGAGCTGGGGCGATATCGCCACGCCGGACAATACCAGCGCCATCACCCTGCCGAATGATGCCCAGCTGCGTTTCGTGCCGGTTGGCGATTACAATGGAGCACCGGGCGATCTCGATATCAGGCTGGCGGATGCGGACCGGAAGTTCAACACCAACGCGAATATCTCCGGGGTTGTCGGTGATGACCCGAATCGCGACACCGACATCTGGTCGGGTGTTGTCAGTCTGGATACTTCTGTCACCCCGGTCAACGACGCGCCGTCGGCCAGCCCAGGCCCGGATTTCACAGTCAATGAAGATGAGGGTTCGCAGACCGCGACCAACTTCATGGACTCGCTGGACCCGGGTGGCGGCAGTGACGAAAGCGGCCAGACGATCTCGTTCGACGTGTCCGATGTCAGCGATGGAACCAACTTCACCGCTGCCGAACTGTTCGATACCCAGCCCGGTTTCACGGATTCGGACGGCAGCGACAACACGTTGACCTTCACGCCAAGCCAGATATTGGCCGACGGTGAGACCGAAACGGTGACCGTCACCGTGGACGTGACGGACGACGGCGGCACCGCCAACGGTGGCGACGACACCGGCGCCGACCAGACTTTCAGCATCACCATCAACGGCGAGAACGACCGGCCGACGCTCGACGCGGCGCTACCGGACCAGACGAATGTCGATGGTGAGACCATCACGCCAGTGTATGTGTCGGGCGACTTCTCCGATGTCGATTCCAGCGACATGCTGACGTACGGCGCCGGCGGCACGCTGCCGCCCGGCCTGACGATCGACACGAACACGGGCGAAATCAGCGGCACGATCGACGACTCGGCCTCCCAGAACGGGCCCTACAGCGTCACGATCACGGCCGACGACGGGAGCGGCACGTCCACTGCCACGCAGACCGACACATTCCAGTGGACAGTGACCAACCCGGCGCCGACGGCGACTGACAACACCGACGCGGTGACCGAGGACGGCCCGACCACCACCACCGGCAACGTTATTGATGATGACGACGGCAACGGCGTCGACAGCGATCCCGACGATCCGGCCAGCCAACTGGAAGTTTCCGCAGTGGATGGCAACGCCGGCGACGTGGGATCGGCGGTGACGGGTAGCTACGGCGAGGTGACGATCGGCTCGGACGGCGGCTACACCTACAACCTGGACAGCGGCTCTACGGCCGTTCAAGAGCTGGCCGCTGGCGAGACGCTGACCGACACCTTCGATTACACCCTGAGCGACCAGGAAGGCGGCACCGACACGGCGACGCTGACGGTCACGGTCAACGGGGCCAATGACGCCCCAGTGGCCGCTGACGACACCGACAGCGCCACCGAGAGCACGACCATCAGCCAAGATGCGGCTAATGGCCTGCTGCCCAACGACACCGATCCGGATACGAGCGACACACTCACCGTCGCCGAGGTCGGCGGTGACGCCAGCAACGTTGATGATGCCACTGCCGGCGACAACGGTGGTCAGTTCACGATCAACACCGATGGCAGCTACGACTTCGATCCGGGCACGGACTTCGACGACCTGGCTGTTGGCGAGAGCGCGACCACGGCCGTGACCTATCAGGTTGCCGATAGCAACGGTGGCACGGACACCGCCACGCTGACCGTCACGGTAACCGGCGAGAATGATATCCCGGTGGCCGATCCGATCGATGATGTCGCTGCCGATGACGGTGATGCGATCAGTGTCGCCGCCGGCGACGCCTTCACCGACCCCGACAGCGACGATCTGAGCTATACCGCCGCGGGTCTGCCCGGTGGTGTAACCATCGATCCGGATACCGGTGCGATCAGCGGTGATCTGCCGGCCGACGCCTCGCAGGAAGGGCCGTATACGGTGACCGTCACCGCCGATGACGGCAACAGCGCCACCACCGATCAGACCTTCACGATCACGGCGAGCAACGTGGCACCGATCGCGGCCGACGACACCGATACCACGAGCGAGAACGCCGCGAGTTCGGACAATGTCATCACCGACGTTAATGGGAACGGCGGTGAGGACGTCGATGGCGGCAATGACACCGACGATTTGAGTATCGCCCAGGTCGGCGGTGACGCCGGCAACGTCGGCAGCGCGACTGCCGGCGACAACGGTGGTCAGTTCATCGTCAATGCCGACGGCAGCTACGACTTCGATCCAGGCACGGACTTCGATGACCTCGCTGTCGGTGAGAGCCGAGATACGGCCATTACCTACCAAGTCAGCGACGGGCAGGGCGGTACGGACACCGCAACCCTGGCCGTGACAGTCAATGGCGAGAACGACGCCCCGGTCGCCAATGACGACACGGTCTCGGCCACCGAGGACACGCCGACGACCTACGGCCCGGCGGATCTGGTGGATCCGAACGACACCGACGTCGACGGTGACAGTCTCGAGATCACGGCCGTGAACAACGCCACCAACGGCACTATCGTGCTCAATGGCGACGGCACGGTACCCTTCACACCGGCTCCCGAGTTCAACGGTATGGCGAGCTTTGATTACACCATCAGCGACGGCAACGGCGGCAGCGATACGGCGACCGTGACGGTCAACGTCGCGGCGGTCAACGACGTGCCGGTTGCCGTTGATGACACCGACACGACCGATGAAGACACGGCCATCAGCCGCGATGCCGCCAACGGTGTGATCGATCCCAACGACAGGGATGCCGATGGTGATGCGCTCACGCTGGCGCAGGTAGCTGGCGCTGCCGGCAATGTCGGCAACGCTATCACCGGCGACAATGGAGGTGCATTCAACATCAACACCGATGGCAGCTACGACTTCGATCCGGGCACGGACTTCGACGACCTGGCTGTTGGCGAGAGCGAGACCACGGCCGTGACCTATCAGGTGGCCGACGGCAACGGTGGCACGGACACCGCCACGTTGACAGTAACGGTCAACGGTGCCAATGACGTCCCGGTGGCCGATGACGACACCGACAGCACCACCGAAGACGCTTCGACCAGCGGCGATCTCCTGGCCAACGACACCGATCCGGACACCAACGACACGCTCACGATTGCTCAAGTCGACGGTGACGCCGGCAACGTCGGCAGCGCGACTGCCGGCGACAACGGTGGTCAGTTCACCATCAATGCCGACGGCTCGTACAGCTTTGACTCGAAGGGTGATTTCGACGACCTGGCGGACGGCGAGAGTCGTGACACTACGGTTAGCTATACCGCCAGCGACGGTAATGGCGGCACCGACACGGCGACGCTGACGGTCACAGTCACCGGCGTGAACGACGCGCCGACGACGACCGGCCTGGGCGACCAGACCAGCGATGACGGCGAGGCGATATCAGTAGATGTGTCGACGGCGTTCTCCGACGCCGAAGGCGACGATCTGAGCTATACCGCCGCTGGTCTGCCCGATGGGGTGATCATTAACCCGAACACGGGCGAGATCAGCGGTACGCTCGACTTCGACGCCTCGACGGGCGGTCCCTACGCGGTGACTGTCAGCGTCGGCGACGGCAACGGCGGCAGCGAGACCGCTGACTTCACCTGGACGGTGAACAACCCCGCGCCGGTGGCGACGAACGACACCGACGGCACCGACGAAGACACGTCGATCAATCGCAACGCTGCGAACGGTGTGATCTCGAACGACAGCGACACGGCACCGGACGGCGATGCCCTCACCGTCGACCAGGTTGAGGGTGCTGGCGGCAACCTCGATTCTGCGGTCGCGGGCAACAACGGCGGTCAGTTCACGATCGACGGCAACGGCTCGTACAGCTTCGACCCGAACGGTGAATTCGAGGATC
>Ga0207755_100735_pt1 | contig 13117 bp, 10 predicted proteins | sample A23P2SouthBayCA_FD_187734 | JGI IMG/M metagenome (GOLD analysis project Ga0207755, IMG submission 187734) | Aerobic enrichment media microbial communities from Bioluminiscent Bay, La Parguera, Puerto Rico - A23 P2 (SPAdes) | ecosystem: Environmental > Aquatic > Marine > Unclassified ...
GCGGACGAGTCCGGCGTCGACCTCTCGCGCGTGAACCAGATTCTGTCCGGCGAGTTCCGTCCGCGCCGCGAGGACCGCGAAGCCCTCGAGAAGGTGCTCGGCACGGACCTCACCACAGAGGACATGAACAAACTCATGCCCTCGGACATCCGCGACTGGTTCGAGGACATCCCGGACGAGGACCTCGAAGTCCTCGGTGTCGACTCCGAGCGTAGTCGGCCGGAGTGGATGATTCTCACCGTCCTCCCCGTTCCGCCCGTCACGGCGCGGCCGTCGATTACGCTCGACAACGGCCAGCGCAGCGAGGACGACCTGACGCACAAACTCGTCGACATCATCCGCATCAACCAGCGGTTCATGGAGAACCGCGAGGCCGGCGCGCCCCAACTCATCATCGAGGACCTCTGGGAACTCCTCCAGTACCACGTCACGACGTTCATGGACAACGAGATTTCGGGGACGCCGCCCGCCCGCCACCGTTCCGGCCGCCCGCTCAAGACGCTCAGTCAGCGCCTGAAGGGCAAGGAAGGACGGTTCCGCGGGAGTCTGTCCGGCAAACGCGTGAACTTCAGTGCGCGTACCGTCATCAGCCCCGACCCGACCCTCAGTCTGAACGAGGTCGGTGTCCCGGACCGCGTGGCGACCGAGATGACGCAGACGATGGTCGTCAACGAGAAGAACATCGAACGCGCTCGCCGCTACGTCCGTAACGGTCCCGAGTCGCATCCCGGTGCGAACTACGTGAAGCGACCAGACGGTCGACGCGTCCGCGTCACCGAGAAGGTCTGTGAGGAACTCGCAGAACGCGTCGAACCCGGCTGGGAGGTCCAGCGCCACCTCATCGACGGCGACATCATCATCTTCAACCGCCAGCCGAGCCTCCACCGGATGTCCATCATGGCCCACGAGGTCGTGGTGATGCCGTACAAGACGTTCCGCCTCAACACCGTCGTCTGTCCGCCGTACAACGCCGACTTCGACGGCGACGAGATGAACATGCACGCCCTCCAGAACGAGGAAGCGCGCGCGGAAGCGCGCGTCCTCATGCGCGTGCAGGAACAGATACTCTCGCCGCGGTTCGGCCGGAACATCATCGGCGCCATCCAGGACCACATCAGCGGGACCTACCTCCTCACGCACGACAACCCGCGGTTCAACGAGACGCAGGCGCTCGACCTCCTGCGCGAGACCCGTATCCACGAACTCCCCGACCCCGCGGGCGAGGAAGACGACGGCACGCCCTACTGGACGGGCCGTCAGTTGTTCAGCGAACTCCTGCCCGACGACCTGAACCTCGAGTTCACGTCCAGCGCGGGCGACGACGTCGTCATCGAGGACGGCCGCCTCATCGAGGGCACCATCGACGAGGACGGCGTCGGCGAGTTCGGCAGCGACATCGTCGACACCATCACCAAAGTGTACGGGAACACGCGTGCGCGCATCTTCATCAACGAAATCGCGTCCCTCGCGATGCGCGCAATCATGCACTTCGGGTTCAGTATCGGCATCGACGACGAGACCATCAGCGAGGACGCTCGCGAGCGCATCGACGAGTCCATCGACAACGCCTACAGTCGCGTGCAGGAACTCATCGACACCTACGAGAACGGCGACCTCGAGAGCCTGCCGGGTCGGACGGTGGACGAGACGCTCGAGATGAAGATCATGCAGGCGCTGTCGAAGGCGCGTGACTCCGCCGGTGACATCGCGGGCGACGACTTCGACGACGACAACCCCGCGGTCGTCATGGCCGAGTCCGGTGCCCGTGGTGGGATGCTGAACCTCACCCAGATGGCCGGCATGGTCGGCCAGCAGGCAGTCCGCGGCGAACGCATCAACCGCGGATACGAGGACCGGACGCTCAGTCACTTCCAGGAGGACGACCTCTCCGCGGAAGCCCACGGGTTCGTCGAGAACTCGTACGCCGACGGCCTCACCCCGACGGAGTTCTTCTTCCACGCGATGGGTGGCCGCGAGGGCCTCGTGGACACGGCAGTCCGCACCTCGAAGTCCGGCTACCTCCAGCGCCGCCTCATCAACGCCCTGTCCGAACTCGAAACCCAGTACGACGGCACGGTCCGGGACACCTCGGACACCATCGTCCAGTTCGAGTTCGGCGAGGACGGCACGAGTCCGACGCGGGTCGCGTCCGAGACCGAACACGACATCGACGTCGAGAGCGTTGCGGACCGCATCCTCGAAACCGAGTTCGCGTCGGACGAGGAACTGGACGAGTTCCTCGGCGAGAAGGAACCGCCGACGAACCTCTCGGAGCACGGCGAATCGTGGCGCGCGGAGGGTGACGACTAATGACGGAGATAACTGCAGACATCGAAGCGGCGGTGGAGGACCGAAGCCTCCCGCGACGCCTCAAGGACCGCGTCTACGACGCGATCGAGGCTCGCGAGGACGTGACGACCAAACAGGCAGAACAGATCGCGAAAGCGGTCGAGTCCCAGTACGTCGACACGCGCGTCGACCCGCTCGACCCCGTCGGCACTGTGAGCGCGCAGTCCATCGGGGAACCGGGGACGCAGATGACGATGAACACGTTCCACTACGCGGGCGTCGCGGAAATCGACGTTACGCAGGGATTGCCGCGCCTCATCGAACTCGTGGACGCGCGTAAATCGCCGGACACGCCGACGATGATGGTCCACCTCGACGAGGAGCACGCGGACGACCGCGAGAAAGCCCACGAGGTCGTGTGGAACATCGAGTCCACGAAGATTCTCGCGCTCGGGGACATCTCCACGAACGTCGCGGACATGATCGTCCGCATCGACCTGAACGAGGACACCCTCCAGGAGCGGTGGCCGACGGTCGACTCCACGAACGAGATCGCGGGCGACATCGCGGACATCATCGAGGACTCCCTCGGCGTACAAGTCACCCAGCAGGGCACCGTCCTCGAGTTCGGCCCAGAGCAGCCGAGCTACCGCGACCTCCTCCAGCTCGTCGAACAATTGCGCGACGTCGTGTTCAAAGGCATCGAGGACATCACGCGCGTCGTCGTTCGGAAGGAAGAAACCGACGAAGGCGAGGAGTTCGTCCTCTACACCGAGGGCTCCGCGTTGAAGAAGGTCCTCCGCATCGACGGCGTGGACGACACGCGCACGACGTGTAACAACATCCACGAGATTCACAAGACGCTCGGCATCGAAGCCGCGCGCGAAGCCATCATCAACGAGACGATGGACACGCTCGAAGAGCAGGGTCTCGGGGACGTGAACGTCCGTCACCTCATGCTCGTCGCGGACATCATGACGAACGACGGCACCATCCAGTCCATCGGCCGTCACGGCATCAGCGGGAACAAGGACTCCGTGCTCGCGCGCGCGGCGTTCGAGGTCACGGTCAACCACCTGCTCGACGCCGCCATCTACGGCGAGGCCGACGACCTCGACGGCGTCATCGAGAACGTCATCGTCGGGAAACCCGTCAAACTCGGCACCGGCGACGTCGACCTCCGGATGGGCGCGTCCAAATCCGACTAAATGACCGTCACGCTCTCCGACGAAGCCCGCCAGTGCATCGTCGCGTTCGAGGACATCACGGACGCCACCGCGGTCGACTGCATCGTGGACGACGAGAACGACCGCGTCGTGTTCGTCGTCAAAGCGGGTGAAATCGGGAGCGCTATCGGCCCCGGCGGCCGGAACGTCTCCCGCGTCGAAGACCGCCTCGGCCGGGACGTCAAACTCGTCGAAGACGCCCCGACGCCCGAAGGGTTCGTCGCGAACGCCCTGTCGCCCGCCGCCGTCTACAACGTCACCATCAGCGAGAACCGCGACACCGTCGCGTACGCCGAAGTCGCTCACGAAGACCGCGGCGTCGCCATCGGCGAAGGCGGGCACAACATCGAACTCGCGAAGACGCTCGCGAAACGCCACTACGACGTCGACGACATCCAGCTGACCTAGTACCTTTTACTCTGCGCTCGCTTCGCTCGCTCGGTAAAAGCTACGCTAAAAGCACTTCTCCCTCACTTCGGCCTCCGGCCTCCGTTCGGTCGTCGGCCCGCTCACTCACGTTCGCTCGTTCGCGGGGAACCGCTTCGCTCGGGTCCTCACGGACCACTCGCTCGCGGATGCTCGTCACGTGGTCAGTTGTCTGTCTGCTATACGATACTCTCCACCGGTCTGGTAGCCGTGCTGGATTCAGACGGCGATTCGGCACTGTTGTTGCGTATTCGTTCAGAAATAGGCCACTGATACACCGGCGGATACGCCTGTGTATCGCTTCACGAGGACGCGAGAAGGTGATAGTCAGAAGGCGATGCGAACGCGGGTTAGCAGGACAGGTCGTTATTGCGTTTGGTGACCTCGCCGTCAGGAGTGTCCGCGACGTAGATAGCGTTATCCTCGTTGTCACAGATGGTGTTGTCGCGGATGGTGACCCGTTCGACGTCGTTGAGGTGGATACCGTCGTCTGCGTTGCGCTTGATGGTATTCCCCTCGACAATCACCCTGAAGTCGGTTTGGCCGATGTGGCGGAGGTAGAGGCCGTCGTCGCCGTTGTTCCGCACCACGTTGGACGACACACCTCCATCCTCAAAGACGGGGAGGTACATCCCGTCTTCCTCGTTGGCATAGACCGTGTTGTTATAAATTGACCCGCTGTCGGCACTCGCGTGAATGCCATCGTCGGAGTTGTTGTAGATTTCGCTGTCGCGGAGACGGAGGTCGATGGCGAACGATTTCACGCCGTCCTTGTTGTGGTGAGCGATTACGTCCTCCACGATGATTTCCCCATTTGTGTTGTCCGCACGAATGCCTTCGTCCCAGTTCGTGACTTCGAGATTGTAAATCTCGACCGCTCCATTCGCGTCAGGGACATACACACCGACGGTGTTGTCCTCGCCGACGCCATCAATGAGATGGCCGTTCCCGTTCAGTTCGACCCGTTCGGCCTCGATTTTGATGCAGTATTTCTGCTCGCTGTTCTCAATGTCCTCGGTGAGTTCGTAAGCGCCGTTTTCAGTGATGGTCGTACACGAGTCAATCTCGCCGTTCGATTGGGCGAGTGCGACGCCCGTGCCGAACAGCATCCCGACGCCGACGACGCTCAATACCATCATCCTTACCAATGCAACCGCGAGTGGCCGTTTCAGTGGCATGCACTCCAGACAAATAACAGATGTGTCCCTTGTAATATCGGACGTACAGCCCGTTACCCCCCCTACTTGCCGGTGGCTCTGCTACCTCCAGGGGTCTCGAATTTACAAGTACTAACTGCAGTAGGGGAAACGAGGCGTACCGCGAATGGGCCGTTCAATCTGGGAGACTGGAACTCAAGCGGTGGCAGTCCGAGAGCGATTGCTCCCGCGGTTTGAATCCGCGCATCTTCGGCTTCAACGACTTATTCGGCTCCGTCTAGAACGATTCGGTAGGGACCTCTCTCGCGCTCTGAATCTCCAAGATGCGCGCCTCGTATTCCGCACGCTGTTGGTTTCACCCGTCGATAATTTCGACACAGCCGTCGGTGTGAACGAGGCCCGTCGAACAATAGTGCAGGCATCCGCGAGCGAGTGGTCCGTGAGGGCCCGAGCGAAGCGGTTCACCGAGCGCGACGAAGGAGCGCTCGGGCCGACGACTGAGGGACGGGACGGACCGAAGGAGGAGTGCTTTTTCCCCAAGTTTTTGCCGAGGGTCGCCGGAGGCGACCCGCAGAGCAAAAAGTGGGATGAAAAGGCCGAATTTAAGTATTTGCCTCCGTAATCTGTCCCTATGGCTAACGGCAAGTATGCCGCCCGTAAGCTGAAGAAGGACCGCCAGAGTCAGCGGTGGTCCGACTCGGATTACGCGCGGCGAGAGCGGGGTCTTCGTAAGAAGTCTGACCCGCTCGAGGGTGCGCCCCAGGGGCGTGGCATCGTACTGGAGAAAGTCGGCATCGAAGCGAAGCAGCCGAACTCGGCGATTCGGAAGTGCGTTCGCGTCCAGCTCATCAAGAACGGAAAGCAGGTCACCGCGTTCTGTCCCGGTGACGGCGCCATCTCGTTCATCGACGAGCACGACGAGGTCACCATCGCGGGTATCGGTGGTGCGAAGGGTCGCGCGATGGGCGACCTCTCCGGCGTGAACTACAAGGTCGAGAAGGTGAACGGTGTCTCGATGATCGAACTCGTGCGTGGGAACGCGGAGAAGCCGGTACGATGAGCAGCGAAGCACCGGAACCCGAGGCGCCCGCTGGCGGCGAGGAGTCGGACGTCGACGCCGACCTGTTCGGCAAGTGGGAGGTCTCCGACGTCCAGTACCGCGACCCGAGCACGCGCCGGTACATCACGGTGACGCCCATCGCGCACACGATGGGTCGCCACGCCGGCAAGCAGTTCCAGAAGAGCGAGGTCTCCATCGTCGAACGGCTGACGAACCGCCTGATGGCGACGGAGGACAACACGGGCAAGAAGCAGAAGGCGCTCAAGATCGTGCGCGAAGCGTTCGACACGATTCACGAGCGCACCGAGGAGAACCCCGTGCAGGTGCTCGTGCGCGCGGTGGAGAACGCCGCGCCCCGCGAGGAGACGGTTCGCCTGAAGTACGGTGGCATCTCGGTGCCCAAGGCGGTCGACGTCGCGCCCCAGCGCCGCGTCGACCAGGCGCTGAAGTTCCTCGCCGACGGCGCGCACTCCGCGTCCTTCAAGACGAGCACGAGCGCGTCGGACGCGCTCGCCCAGCAGCTCATCGGCGCGGCTGACTACGACGTGCAGACGTACGCCATCAGCCAGAAAGAGGAGAAAGAGCGCGTCGCGGCCGCGGCACGCTAACACCGGATTTTCTCTTCCGTTTCGATAGCCAAGAAGCGACAGCGTTCTTACAAAAACTCGCGTCCGGGAACGGTTTTCCCACTCTTTCGTGATGGGGCGGTATGGGAGTCGTCCGCCGCTACTACCTCCACCGAGCCACGGTCTCCGTCGGCTTCATCACGCCCGTGTTCACGCTGTTCCTCCTGCGCACGCTCTCCTTCCCCCAGGTCGGAGCGTTGAGCGCGCTGTCGGCAACCTTGGTCGTCCTGTTCGAGGTTCCCACCGGCTACGTCGCGGACCGGTTCGGCCAGCGCGCGAGCCTCGCGCTCGGCCTCGCCTGCAGCGTCCTCTCGCTCGCGGGGTTCGTCGTCGCGACGAGTTTCTGGGAATTCGTCGTCCTCTACGTCCTGTGGGCGCTCGGACTCACCTTCCAGTCCGGGAGCGGTGACGCGTGGCTGTACGAGGTGCTCGACGAACGCGGTGACTCGGAGTCCTTCACGCGCGTCCGCGGGCGCGGCGGCGCAGTCACTCGCTACGTCTCCGTCCTGGGGATGGTCGCGGGCGGCGCGCTCTACGGTGTGGACCCGACGTATCCGTTCGTGTTCGCGCTCTCGCTGAACGCGCTCGGCGTCCTCGTGCTCGCGACGCTCCCCGCCGTGGCCGCCGACGCGGAGTCGGTCGGCGTCTCGGAGGCGCTCTCCGTCGCACGCACCGAGTTCTCCAAGCCACCGCTCCGCGCGTTCCTGGTCGCCGTCGCGGCGTTCCTCGCGACCACGGGCGTCGCGAACACGTACGTCCAGCCGACGGTCGTGGACGCGCTCGGCGCGAGCGGGTTCGCCGACCCCGGACCGGTGACGCTCGCCGGGTTCTCGCTCGCCCCCGGACTCGCGCTCGGCGTACTGTACGCCGCGTTCACGCTCGTGTCGGCGGTCGCGGGCCAGCACGCGGGCTGGGTCGGTGACGCGATGGGGCCGTGGGGCGCGGTCGTCGGTGTCGGCGCGCTCGCGGCGACGCTGCTGGTCGTCCCCGTGTTCGTCGCGCAGGTCGCGCTCCCCGCGTTCGTCGTGATGCGCGCGGGTCGCGCGGTCGTGCAACCGGTCGCGAACGGCTACGTTAACGACCACGTTCCCTCCGCGGGTCGTGCGACGTCGCTGTCGGCGGCGTCGATGGCGTACAGTCTCGTCCGGTCGCCGCTCGCGCTCGCCGCGGGCGCGTACGCGGGACTGGTCGGGCCGACGCTCACGGTCGCGTCGCTCGGCGTGCTCTTCCTCGCGGTCGGCGGGGTTTTAGGGGTGCTCGCGTGGCGTCAGTCCGCCGCGGGCCCGGCCGTGGTGTCGTAGCTGTCGACGTACGCGCGCACGAGGTCGACGAGCGACCGCCGGTACGTGCTCTCGTCGGGGTCGTCCGGGAGCGTCTGGAACGTCTCCTTGAAGAACTCGAAGTCGATACCGGGTGCGTCCCCGACCGCGACCCGAGCGAGGTCGTGGATGCGGTGGTCCTCGCCGATGGCGTCGTGGCGTTCCAGGAGCGCGAGCGCGAACGCGGCGTTCACGGCAGTCATCCGCGGGTCGGCGTCCGCAGTGATGCGGAAACCGTCCGGCCCGGTAGCGGGGCGGTCCGCGACCGCGCGCGCGAGCTCCGATTCGAGGAACGTCACGAGCTTGTCCGGCGGGCCGACGGAGAGCGTGATGTCGTCCGCGTAGATGTCCTTGGCGTGGTTCGCGATCTGATGGCAGTGACTGAGAACGCGGCGTTCGACGGACCGCCCCGCGAGCGCGAGGAACAGAATCTCGTTCATCGTCATCGTGTGCGAGGGGTGGGCGTCCTCGTAGCGACGCATGTGAGAGAACTCGTGGATGGCGAGTTCGCGCGCCATCACGGACGTCGCCGCAGACCGGGAGATGTTGAGGACGTGGTGGTCGTCGTAGTGGCCCGCCCACGTTCGCTCGTCAGGGTTCTCGCGAACGTGCACGTGGACGGGTTTCGAGAGGTCGTGGTCGAGTTCGAACAGGTCGCGCGCCCCGAGGAAGGGCGCGGCCGGACCTGTTCCCTGCACGAGAACATCCATGTAACTGTTTGTCACGGGTCGGCTGAATAAGGGTCTTGCGCCGACGGCAGCCCCCGCCGTGCCACCCAATACCGTGCGTTCGCGGCGGTTTCGGCGGACACGAAACACTACCCTTTTGAACCCGCTAGCGGTATAATCCTCCATAATGGGCCGACGCAAGAAGATCGTCGAACAGTGCGAACGGCTGATGGACGAACCGGAGAACATCCGGAACATCGCCATCGCCGCGCACGTCGACCACGGCAAGACGACCCTCACCGACAACCTCCTCGCTGGCGCGGGCATGATCTCCGACGAGACCGCGGGCGAACAGCTCGCGATGGACACGGAGGAAGACGAGCAAGAACGCGGTATCACCATCGACGCCGCGAACGTCTCCATGACCCACGAGTACGACGGGCAAGACCACCTCGTCAACCTCATCGACACGCCCGGCCACGTCGACTTCGGTGGCGACGTGACCCGCGCGATGCGCGCCGTCGACGGTGCGCTCGTCGTTGTGGACGCCGTCGAGGGCGCGATGCCGCAGACCGAAACGGTCGTTCGGCAGGCGCTCCGCGAGGGTGTAAAGCCCGCGCTCTTCATCAACAAGGTCGACCGCCTCATCTCCGAACTCCAGGAAGGCCCACAGGAGATGCAGGAACGACTCCTCGACGTCATCGCGGACGTGAACGAACTCATCCGCGGGATGACCGAGGACCGCGACGACATCGACGACTGGACCGTCAGCGTCGAAGACGGCACCGTCGGCTTCGGCTCCGCGCTCTACAAGTGGGGCGTCTCGATGCCGTCGATGCAGCGCACCGGCATCGACTTCGGCGACATCATCGACCTCGAACGCGCGGACAAGCGCCAGGAACTCCACGAGCGCACGCCGCTTTCGGACGTCGTCCTCGACATGGTCGCGGAGCACTTCCCGAACCCCATCGAGGCCCAGCCCCGCCGTATCCCCACCATCTGGCGCGGTGACGCGGATTCCGACCTCGCGCACGACATGCGCGACGTCAGCCCGGACGGCGAAGTCGTCCTCATGGTAACCGACATCGGTATCGACCCGCACGCCGGCGAAATCGCCGCCGGTCGTGTCTTCTCCGGCACGCTGGAGAAGGGACAGGACCTCTACGTCTCCGGTACCGCGGGCACGAACCGCGTGCAGTCCGTCGGTATCTACATGGGTGGCGAGCGCGAGGAAGTCGACCGCGTCCCCGCCGGGAACATCGCGGCCGTCACCGGCCTGAAGGACGCCATCGCCGGTTCCACGGTTTCCTCCGTGGAGATGACTCCCTTCGAGTCCATCGAACACATCTCGGAGCCCGTCATCACGAAGTCCATCGAGGCCCAGAGCATGGACGACCTCCCGAAACTCATCGAGACCCTGCGTCAGGTCTCCAAGGAGGACCCGACCATCTCCATCGAGATTAACGAGGACACCGGCGAACACCTCATCTCGGGACAGGGGGAACTCCACCTCGAAGTCCAGACCCAGCGCATCGAGCGCAACCAGGGTATCCCCGTCAACACCGGTGAACCCATCGTCGTCTACCGCGAGGCCCCGACCGAGGCGTCCCGCGAGGTCGAGGGTCGGTCGCCGAACAACCACAACCGGTTCTACATCACCGTCGAACCCCTCCCGCAGGAGATAATCGACGCCATCAAACTCGGCGAGGTTTCGATGGACATGCCCGAACAGGAGCGCCGCGAAGTGCTCCAGGACCTCGGGATGGACAAGGACACCACCCAGAACGTCGAGCACATGTTCAAGTCGAACATCTTCATCGACGACACGAAGGGTATCCAGCACCTCAACGAGACGATGGAACTCGTCCTCGAAGGCCTCGACGAGGCGCTCGAAGACGGCCCGCTCGCCGCGGAACCCGTCGAAGGCGCGCTCTTCCGTCTCCACGACGCCCGCCTCCACGAGGACGCCATCCACCGCGGTCCCGCACAGGTCATCCCCGCGGTCCGCGACGCCGTCCACCGCTCCCTCATCGACGGCAAAATCCGTCTCCTCGAACCGATTCAGGACGTCCGCATCGACGTCCCCTCGGAACACATGGGCGCCGCGTCCGGCGAGATTCAGGGTCGCCGTGGCCGCGTCGACGACATGTACCAGGAAGGCGACCTAATGGTCGTCGAGGGCATCGCGCCCGTCGAGGAGATGATCGGGTTCTCCAGCGACATCCGCAGCGCCACCGAAGGCCGCGCGTCCTGGAACACCGAGAACGCCGGATTCCGCGTCCTCTCCGACAACATGCAGCGCGAAATCATCATGGATATTCGCGAACGCAAGGGCATGAAGACGGAACTCCCCGAATCGGTCGACTACTTCTAAACGCACCGTTTTCCGTCTCGGGGTCGCGTAGCGACCCTCTCGGCGGAAAAACCCGCAAACGTTTTGCGCTCGCGGAGAACGACGCGCTTCGCGCGTCGATGCGAACCCGTAGACCGTCTACACGCGCGCATTAACGAGTCCTCGCTCGCTCCACGTTCGAGTCGTCACATCACCGGTGCGACCGGACGTTTGCCTAACAGTTGGCAAAACGTGGCCCGGCCGAAGGCTTATACCGGGTCGGGTGCCGACCGGTTTGTATGCACGCAGGCACGAGTGCCGCGAACGGAGTCGACGCGAAGTCATATTGCGCGAACTTCGCGTCGACAATTCGATGGCTGTGGACGCCTGCATCGGGGTGGTGGGCGTGAGCGACGCGGAGACCCAAGCACACACCATCCGCCTCGAACTCGTGGACGAACCCGGTGAGTTGCTGCGCGCGCTCGCTCCCATCGCGGACAACGGCGGGAACCTGTTGAGTGTGTTCCACGAGCGCGGCCACCTCACGCCGCGCGGTCACATCCCGGTCGAGGTCGACTTGGAGTCTACGCCCGCGCAGTTCGACGACATCATCAACGCGCTCCGGGAGAACGGGGTGAACGTCACGCAAGCGGGGTCGGAACGCTACGGCGAGGAAGTCACCGTCGTGCTCTCCGGACACCTCATCGATACCGACCTCTCCGATACGCTGTCGCGACTGGAGTCCTGTGCGAGCGCGACGCTCGCGGACTTCTCGCTCTCCTCGGAGGAAGGGACCGGGAAGCGCTCGTCGGCGCGCCTCCGCCTCGCGGTGGAGTCCGGGTCAGTAGAAGAGACGCTCTCGACGGTGCGGGAGGTCGCGGACGAGAAGGACCTTCGCGTGGTCGAACCGTTCGTGGGGGTGGCGTAATGCGGCTCGCAGTGCTCGGCGCGGGTGCGGTCGGTCGCGCCACGGCGAACCTCGCGGCGGAGTACGGGCACACGGTCACCGCGCTCGCGGACTCGTCGGGCGCGGTCGTCGACCCGGACGGTGTGAACGTGGCGGCCGCGCTCGCGCACAAGGACGACACCGGCACGGTGGGCGACGCGGACCCCGCGGACGCGCTCACGGCCGAGTACGACGCGCTCGTGGAGGCGACGCCGACGACGCTCGGAGACGCCCAACCCGGATTCGACCACGTTCGCGCGGCCCTCGAACTCGACCGACACGTCGTCCTCGCGAACAAAGGCCCGGTCGCCGAGCGCTACGACGACCTCCGCGAACTCGCAGCGCGGAGCGCGGGTGAACTCCGGTTCGAAGCGACGGTCGCCGGGGCGATTCCCGTGCTCGCGACCGTCGAAGGCGTCGGCGCGGAACGCGTGAACGCGGTGCGCGGCGTGCTCAACGGCACGGCGAACTTCGTGCTCTCCCGGATGAGCGCGGACGGACTGGGGTACGAACACGTCCTCGCGGAAGCACAGGACCTCGGCGTCGCGGAAGCAGATCCCTCCTTCGACGTGGACGGGACAGACGCCGCGCTGAAGTGTGCGATTCTCGCGAACGTCCTCAACGACGGCGGGTACGCGCTCGCGGACGTCGACGTGGAGGGCATCGCGGATTTCCCGGGGAGCGCGTTGGACGTCGCGGCCGAGGACGGTCGCGCGGTCCGCCTCATCGGCGAGGTGACGGCGGACGGCGTCGCCCGCGTCGGGCCGCGGCTCGTCCCCGCGAACGACGCGCTCGCGGTCTCCGGTACGGAAAACATCGTCCAGCTCGACACGTCGCACGCGGGACGACTGAACCTCAGCGGCGCAGGTGCGGGTGGTCCGGAGACGGCGACCGCGGTACTCGCGGACGTTGGACGGCTCGACTGACCACGGCACTCTCTGTCACGACACTGGTTGGCAGGAATCGCCCGACGGCGGTGTGATGGAGTGAACAGGATTCCGAAATGGTTTTAACCGAATCGGGCGAATAAAACGCACAGAGCGCACTTACGCGCGAATCCTGACCATG